>Ga0163215_100074_pt1 | contig 322309 bp, 302 predicted proteins | sample SynspAceP_FD_185934 | JGI IMG/M metagenome (GOLD analysis project Ga0163215, IMG submission 185934) | Saline lake microbial communities from Ace Lake in Antarctica - Synechococcus sp. Ace-P (Hybrid Assembly) | ecosystem: Environmental > Aquatic > Non-marine Saline and Alkaline > Saline | place... | reverse complement strand
GAATCCCTCACCGGGGACCACTGATCGGAGAGCCGTGTGCGGGAAAACCGCACGCACGGTTCGGAGGGAGGGGAGTCCGGCTCAACCGGACTTCCCTACCCTATCGTGGTTACGCCGAAATAATTGTCACGATGTGCTTAGCCGTTTTGGCGTTAGCCACGGTTCTCGCGTTGAACCGGGGCTAACGCCCAAACGGCTAATGGGGTTCTACGCAATGAATTACCCGAACCTGCTTAGCCGCTCATCGGATTCCGCATTGCCGACGACCACGAGCACTCGCTTAGGTGATTTCGGTTCAGGCTGCGATTGATCGCCGTTGCTATCGGGCGGTCGTACCATCAAGTCTACGTCTTGTGCCTTCGCACGCTTGACAATCTCTCTTCCCGCCGAGCCCGTCAGTACCTCCGCATGAACACTGTGAAAATGTCCATGAATCGCCGCCTGGACGTCGCCAAGCAATTTTTTGTCCGCTTCCGTCGGATGAGCCGAAATTACTCCGGGACTGTTCCTTAGGGAGCGAAAACGAAATCAAACGCAAACCCAGTCTTTCAGCCGGGCGTGTTCGAAAATCATACTGTGTTGGATTTGTAGGTCTTGCCCCATCCCCGCTTCGAGGGCTCGGTCGTGCATGGCCATCGCGATGGCAACGTCCACGTAGGCCAAACCAACGTCATTGAAGTAAGTACGTTCCGTGTCGTTTTCGCGGCCCGGCTTGGTGCCATTGATCAATTCGATCAAATTGCCGTGGACATCGCTGTCCGCCAACTTACCGTCCTTGAACATGCGACTCAACGTTTGCGTGCGGTGCATGACCGTCTCCCAATCATCACAAACGATTTTGTCGCAGGCCTTGGCGACGGCATACTCATCTTCCCAACCACCGACGTGACTGTAGAACGCACCTGGTTTCATTCAAGCGGCTTTGAGCAGAGGAGCTTGGGCGCTGGTCGCTGTCACAATCACATCGGCACCGCTGGTAGCCTTTTCCAAATCCGAGTTGGCTTTTTCGAATCGGAGGCTCGGGAGGATCGCGGATATTTCCTTGACGAATTGATCTTCCTCGGCAGCTTCCTTGGCAGCGATACGACAAACTTGCCGACCGGGAAGCACGGTCTTCATCGCGATCAAGTGCATCTTGGCTTGTTCGCCCGCGCCGATGAATCCGATGGTCTCGGAGTCTTGCTTGGCAAGATGCTTGGCAGCGATTGCCCCCATCGTTCCTACCTGCACGTTGGAGCACAGCGTGCCTTCCATGAACGCCGTCGGGAAACCGTGTTTGATCTCAGACAGAATGATGACCGCTGAGAGGTTTTGCATCCCGTGCATCACTGGGTTAAGCGGGAAGACAGGAACCCACTTCACGCCACAATTTTTTCTTGCTTGAACGTGGCTGGCAAGCAGTTGATCCGTTCCTGCGTGTCTTCATTGAAAATCTGGACGATTTTTTCGGGAAACATGACATCCCCCGCTTCGATCGACATGCGAATGTCGAGACAGCCCGCGCCGAGTAAATCTTCTTGGGAAAAAAAACGACACTTGATTTCGTGATCGGACACTGCTTTGCCTAACCTAACCTAACGGAGTCATCCTGAGGTAAACGGAGTCGCATCTCGCCGCAGTTGCAACGTTCGACATCGCAATCATACACGTTAACCTGTGCATTTATTGGTCCACACGAGCGGTGTGTGGCAACGCACAGGCGAAACGCGATCGACTGGCAAATTTCAACGTATCCCAGCAGAGGTCCGCTGTCAAAGTTGCTCGGCGATTTGAACCCTGTCCGGAATTTCGATAACGTGCTTTCGTTCGGTAGCCGAGAGCGGTTCGTGATTGGCCAACTGGTGCTCGAGGACTTTTAAATCAGCGTCTGAAGCGTCATCGCCACGTGCGGCACGATCGGCCACACGCTGACGAAGGGTTTGCAGATCGCTGTGACAATCCAGGATGGCGAAAGCAACGCCTTGTTCGATCGCGACATCATGAAACCGATCACGATCGGTTTTTTTCAAAAACGTCGCGTCGATGATAACGCTGTATCCCGCCCGCAGAATACCGCCGGCGAGCTCGCTCAATCGTGCGTAGGTTCGTTCGTTGGCTTCGCTCGAATACATGTTTGCGATAAGTTCAGCGGATGGCCGATCGGTTGGCGTCAGCCCGAACAGTCGTTTGCGTTCGACGTCACTGCGAAGACGAAACGCCTCGTGCCGCTGGACCACGGCTTCGCTGAGCGTTGTTTTGCCGCTACCGCTGACGCCGTGAGTAATCCACAGCCGAGGTGTCTCTCGCAAAGTGAATCGGTAGGCGAGGTCGACATGCTCGCACCTATCCTCCGTGTCTGATCGCATCGACGCTGCCAGGGCTCGAATGAGCGATCGGTAAAACAAGAACAGTCGCAAGAGTTCGGTTGATCCATAGTCGCCGGTTCGTTCGAGATAGGCGTTGAGAAACGAGCGCGACAAATCAAGATGCCCGCGAGCGGCGAGGTCCATGGCTAAGAAGGCGGCATCGCTGAGCACGTCGATCCAGCGAAGGTGCTCGTTGAACTCGATACCGTCGAACGGAACCAGTCGATCCCGCCACTCAACGACGTTGGCCAGATGAAGATCGCCGTGACACTCGCGGATGAATCCGTCGTCGACTCGATTGGCAAGCGTTTGGAAATGATCTCGGAAAAACTCATTTGACCAACGGTGCAACACTTCTAACGTTGCAGCAGTTTTCGGATCCGCCGTCGCTTGAATCGTGGTGATGATCTGATCCACGTTCTTGACCAGAAAATCGGGCCATTGCGATGCGATTGCGTTGTTGCCCACGGTAGCATCACCATGAAATTCAGCAACGATACCGGCGAGCTGAAAGACTTCCTCCGTCGTCAACATGCCTGCGTCGATGCGCTCGCTCAGCAATGCGTCGGCGGGAAATCGCCGCATCTTGACCGCGTACTCGATGGGCTCGCCGTCACCTTGAATTGCAAGCGTGTCGCCGACTCGATTGATCGGAACGACGCCCATGTATAGGTCTTCGGCATAGCGTCCGTCCAGGCGGACTTCTTCCTCGCAGAAGTGCTTGCGACGATCAAGCGTGCTGTAGTCCAGAAAGTCGTTTTTGATGGACTTCTTGATCTTGTACGCAAACTCGCCGGCCAGGAATACGATTGAAATGTGCGTCTCGTGAACGACGATCGGGTCACCGACGGCGTGTGGGTATGCGGTTCTCTTTTTTAGTTCGACAACCAACTCGGTGGGCGTCACTGGGTCGTCAGTTGGAATGTTCATGGGACTCGACTTTCAATTCATCAGCGTGATTCGATACTTTCGCACGTAGCAATGACGTTCGCTGCAGCTAGGGTGCCAATGCGAAAATCAATGCAAAACAATCCTCCGTCGGATTGGGCGTCGATGCGTGGAAGCGAACCACCCACGAAGTGTTCCTGACGATGTCCGACGCGGCTCAGAAACGGTTGATCGAATTGACCGAATTGACCGAATTGACCGAATTGCAAATGACGGAAGTCACCAAGGCGTCCGGCGGGCACTTTGGCTTTGGGAAGATATCTGCCCGAGAAAAGGCCGTCATTCATCAAGTCGTGGAGTCGATGAAGCGTCTGTAATGCTGCTCTTACGGGCGCGCGGTTGTGACACAGTGAGTCATTCCGGTGGTCATCATTGGGTTAAAACGGCAAGAATCAACGAGTTTTTTGAATCGGCACAGGCGTTGCATTCGACAGACACAACCACGGTGCACTGACGATCAGCACAACTGAACCGCTCCAATTCCATCCGCTCCCTCCGCAGGACACTTCCCATGCCCGCCTCCGCCCGACGTTTGATTTCCAACATGATCGACGACCTCAAAGAAGAACGTGACGAACTTGCATTGCAGGTTCACCTTGGCAAGCAGGACGCGAAAAGCGAACTGAAAAAACTGGGTGAAAGACTCGACGACCTCAACCAACGCTACGAACCGTTGAAACACGCCGTTGGGGAAACTGGTGAAGAAGTCTGGGGGGCGTTGCAACTCGTTGGCGACGAGATCAAAGACGGCTATCGACGCGTCCGAAAATCGATTTCGTAATCTGCCAACCTCAATTCCTCGACTGGAGACCACCATGCGTTTTATCATTCCAATTGGCTTCTTGGCTGTGCTCGCCGCCTTGTTCACCGCACCGCATTTCAGCACTTCCACCGTCGAAGCCACCGTCGAAGCCACAGACGAAGCCACAGACGAAGCCACAGACGAAGCCACCGTCGACGGCAAAGGTCAAAAGGTGGTCGTTCACCTTTCGCATTTCACCGACGATTTGCATCGCTGCTTCATGGCGGTCAAAGTCGCCAACTTGATGCAGGAATACGGCGCGGAGGTGACCCTCTTCGTCGACCTGGAAGGCGTCCGGATCGCGGAACGCAAAGAGCACTTGAAATTCACTTGGGGCGAAGATTCACCAACGCTCGCGGAACTGTACGAGAAGTTCGCCGCGGGTGGTGGCAAAGTCCTCGTCTGCCCACACTGCGCTCATTCGGCCCACGTCACCGATCCCGGTTTGAAACGCAATGCGGAGATCGGCACGACTGCCTCGCTCGCGAAACTGTTGATCGAAGCCGACAAAGTGATGGATTACTGACAAACTCAAAGGCACTGGCTTGGGACCCGCCAACTGCCGCCGCATTATCGACGCTGACCAAGACACCAACATGCAGCCACGTTCACTACACCGCATGTGCGTCCAATGACAGCTACTGCCCACATCCGCACACCCGTCCCACTGCAATCGAAATCCCCTTGACATCTCGTCAGCTTACGATGTTCTGAGGAAATAGATTCCACGTCAGTGAGCACGACGATGGCGAAGAAAAAAGCAACCAACCTCACGGGAAGCGTCGCCGCATTCGCTGAATGCGGCGGAGTGCTTGAAGACGCTTGCCCATCCGGTTCGCTTGCGACTGGCCCGGTTCTTGCGACTGGCCCGGTTCTTGCTCCATGGTCGTTACACCGTTGGCGAACTCGCCGCAGACTGCCGAGCACCTGCGGTTGCTGCAGCGATGCGGCTTCCTCTCTTGTGAGCAAGAAGGACGCCGTGCTTACGAGCAGATCTCCGAACCTCTCCTCGAACAACTGATGAAATGCGTCGAAAGCCGATTCTTGGACACCTGAAACCCCCATTTCCTTTTCGCCTCACACCTCGTCGCCCCGCGACATAACGAAGCTCAAGAAATCAGGAAAACATCATGCAAACCATCACGGCCGACCAACTCGTTAAGCTGCAAAGTCAAGGCACGCTCGTCGATTTGATCGATGTCCGCATGCCGACGGAGTACCGAGAAGTTCACGCGGCGGGCGCGGAGAACTTTCCGCTTGATTCCTTGAACCCGGCAACGATCGAAGGTAACCGTAGCGGACGCAGCGACCTGCCGTTTTATGTGATTTGCGAAAGTGGAAATCGCTCGAGCAAAGCTGTGCAGAAATTTCTGGACGCCGGCATCGACCATGCCGTCAACGTCGAAGGCGGAACGACGGTTTGGGTGCAAGCCGGCTTGCCTGTCGTTCGCGGCAAAAAAGGGGTGTCCCTTGAACGGCAAGTTCGCATCGCGGCTGGTTCGATTGCCTTGATCGGCTCGGTAGCGGCCATAGTCACTGGCAATGTGGAGACTCGGGATCATGTTCGGTCTAGCCATCCTTCCCAGTGGCGTGTGCAACACCGAGACCGAGGAGAGTCGAGACCGCAACGCCTGTCAGCGGGATGAGGACGGCAGACTTCGGATAACGTCCAAGTGCGCTCGTTTTTTGATTGTCGTTGGGTTGATGACGGGAGTGCTCTCGGGCATGTTCGGTGTTGGCGGTGGTTTTGTGATCGTGCCGGCATTGGTGTTGTTTAGCGGAATGGCGATTCACCTTGCCGTTGCCACTTCCCTGTTTGTGATTGTGTTGGTCAGTATCAGCGGCGTCGCTTCGCATCTGGCTAATGGAAATGAGTTGTCGCTGGAGACAACGCTTCAATTCCTCGTGGGAGGTTTTGTAGGCATGTGGCTGGGCGGCATCGTCGCCAAGCGATTGAAAGGCCCCGCGCCTCAAAAAACATTCTCGGTCGCGGTTGTGTTGGTGGCTGTTTTCGTGATTTTCAAATCGGTCGTTCTTTAGTCTCGTTTAAGTTTCACAGGGGAACCCAATCATGTTGCTCAAATATTTCTACGATCAAAAGCTCGCTCACGCTTCCTACCTCGTTGGTTGCCAGAAAACCAAAGAGGCAGTGATTGTTGATCCAGGTCGCGACATCGAACAGTACATCGAAATGGCCGATCGCGAAGGCGTGGAGATCATGGCCGTTGCCGGGACGCACATCCACGCGGACCACGTTTCCGGTGCTCGGGAGTTGGCCGATCGCGTCGGTGCGACGTTGTACGTTTCCGACGAAGGACCCACGGAGTGGAAGTATCTGTTTCTGGACGGATACCAACACCAACTCGTGCATGACGGCGATCACTTCATGATCGGCAACATCAAGTTTGACGTGCTCCACACGCCCGGTCACACGCCGGAAAGCATCTCGTTTGTGCTGACCGACCAAGGCGGCGGTGCGAACCAGCCGATGGGGATTTTTACTGGCGATATCGTGTTGGTCGGTTCCATCGGACGCCCCGATTTGCTCGAAGAAGCGGCCGGTCTGATGGGCACCGCCGAACCACGTGCTCGCGATCTGTTCAAGTCCGCCGAGCGTTTCAAGTCGATGCCGGATTACCTGCAAGTCTGGCCGGCACACGGAGCGGGAAGTGCCTGCGGAAAGGGTCTCGGCGCGATTCCATCTTCGACCGTGGGCGATGAAAAGCTGTTCAACCCATCGCTGCAGTTCAACGACGAAGAACAGTTCGTGAAATACATCCTGGCCGATCAACCCGAAGCGCCCGAGTACTTTGCCGTGATGAAGCGAGTCAACAAGGAAGGGCCAAGGGTTTTGGGTAAAGGTCACCATCATTCAATGTTGGACGTTGCCAAACTGCCCGCCGCGGTGGAATCCGGAAACGTTGTTGATCTGACACCGTCGCCCGAGTTCGCCGTGGGGCACGTCGCCGGTTCGATCAACATTCCGGTCGGCATGTTAGCGGCCTGGGCGGGCTGGTTGGTCGACTACGATCGACCGACGTATCTGATTTGCAAGCCGCAGCAGTTGGAAGCTGCAGCACGCATCCTGCACAAGATCGGCGTGGAACAAATCGCTGGCGGATTCAATGTCGATGAGGTGCGTGAGTCTGGACTGGCAACGGAAGTGTATGCCACCGGTACTCCGGCTGACGTGTCGCACGCGATCGCGACCGAAGAAGTCCAACTGATCGATGTTCGACCCAACAGCGTCGAAACGCTGACGCAGTCCGACGTGCCTGAGATCGCTGACAGGATCAAGGAGCATGTGGAGTGGATGGAATACCGGATTGAAAACACAAATCCGATTCGCATGAGAGACCCGTTGTTCGCGGAGTTATTCAAACACACCGACAAGATCAAGATGGTTCACGAGGACACCGAGAAAGGTGTCAAGGTTACCGAGACATCTGATGACCCTTGCGTTGCCAAACTGATTCAAACGCACGCGATCGTGGTCTCTGGTTTTGTCGAGTGTGGGTTTGCCGAAGCGATGAAGAACCACCCTGTTCATTCAGGCATTCCAGCGAGGAAGACCGAGCCATCTCATCCCATCATCTCCGGACACGGCGGCGTCATGCAATTGCCTGACGCCGCGATGCAACCTCGCAGTGGAACCAAGCTGCTGGTCGATGTCACTCGCGGTGGCGATCCTGCTGAACTCAACGGCGCACTCGAAAAAGTCGCCAAGTACCTCAACATCCACGCCGGCGGTGGTGCCGAACCGGCCGACGCTCATATCGCAGTCGTCTTTCATGGCGATGCGACGCTCATCGTGTTGAACCCCGACGCGTATACGAACGAGTTTGGCACCAAGGGAAATCCGAATCTGAAACTGCTGCAACAGTTGCACGAAGCCGATGTCGAGATGTACGTCTGCGGCCAATCGCTGATTTCCAAGGGTTCGTCACCCGACGAGGTTGCCGTCTTCATCGAAACCGCCGTCTCGGCGCTCACTGCGGTCGTCAATCTGCAATCCGACGGCTACGCTTACCTTCCTCTAAGGAAATGAAATGAAATTACGATTGAACGTATCAGGCTGGATTCTTTCGGCTGTGGGATTTGCTTTGCTCATGAACGCTGGATGCCAAAAAGCATCCGCTCCGGTCGCAAAGGACGCTGCCGGCACCGAAACTTCGATGGTCTCCATTGTCGAGGGCGAGACTCCTGCGGATGAACAAAAGCAGGCGATGCTGGCGGCAAAGGACGCGTTGTTTCAAAAGCTCTCAGGCCGATTGATGGAAGCGATGGGAACGCAAGGTCCGGCCGCGGCGATCGCGGTGTGCCAGAAGGAAGCGGTGCAGATCGCAGCGGATGTCGGCGACAGCCACGGATTGAAGATTGGCCGAACTGGCGTGCGGTTGCGCAATGTCAACAACCAACCACCGTCTTGGGCCAAGGCGATGACCGACGCCAAAGTCGACACGCCGCAGTTTGTGTCGCTGACCAACGGGAATGCTGCGGCGCTATTGCCGATCAAATTGCAAGCTCAATGCTTGATGTGTCATGGCCCCGGGGAACAGATCGCACCCGTGATTCAAGACCAACTCGTCAAACTTTATCCCAGCGATCAAGCCACCGGCTTTCAAGAGGGCGAGCTGCGTGGATGGTTCTGGATTGAGAAGGATCGGTAGGGTCGGTCAAGCCGCTTCGGCGCAGACCCACCATTGGGGGAGGTCGGTTTAATAAGTGAAGTAGCGGTCAATGAGATGTTTTGAACCATAGATCAACGCAGATGGACACAGATAAAATAAACCAGTCCTGTGATTTGCTCGACGAAGTGTCTTCGTCAAGGCAAAATGCTGCGATTTCATCTGTGCTGATCTGCGTCCATCCGTGGTTTCATCGACCGCACTGAAAGTCTGGAAGCCTGTCTGCGGTTTGCAAATGCCTCACCTATTTAGTTGACGTCCCGTAATGGTAGGTCGGCGTTGCAAAGCCTCCTTGACCCACCCTACTAGCCACTGACGGACGTGTTGCCACGTCCACTACAAAAAAACAACACTGTCGAACAGGTTAACCAATCATTCTCATGACCAACACATTGATTTACATCTGGGTTGTGATCGGCATGCTCGGGATCAGCTCCGTCTCGGCGCTGATCTGGGCGATCGGCTCAGGCCAGCTTGGCGAGTTTCAGAAAGGTGCAACGAGCATCTTTGATGACGATGAACCGATCGGCGAGATGACCGACTCGTTTCCCGATGAGTCTTGATGATTCCTGGACAAATCGACTCCTGGACTCGTGACCTCGTCCACTACCAAAACACCGAACGAAAGCCCCAAATCAAATGAATCAACCAGAGCCACCCGGCACCCCGCAAACCGATTTCGACACGATGGACGTCGGGGTCCGCGCGGAAATTGATCGTTCCTGCCGCGAGGTCGTTCTGTTCTGGTACGCCAGCAGCGTGTTTTGGTTGGTGCTCGGATCGGTGTTGGCGTTGATTGCTTCGATCAAACTGCACACACCGTGGTTCATGGCCGATTCGGGGTGGTTGACGTTTGGCCGAGTGCGCCCCGCCCACCTGAACACGATGATCTACGGCTGGGCGTCGATGTCCGGCATGGGCACGTTGCTGTGGTTAATGGCTCGGTTGTGCAAGATCCCCTTGCCTTGGCGAGAAACCATGGTGCTGGGCGGTATCTACTGGAACGCGTTGGTCGCCATCGGCACCGTGCAAATCCTGATCGGCAACGGAACGAGCATCGAGTGGCTTGAATTTCCGTGGTGGATTTCGATACCGTTGGGTGCGGTGTTTGTGATCGTGATCGCGCTTACAATCAAGATGCTTCGCGAGCGACGCGAAAAGCACCTTTATGTTTCGCAGTGGTATCTGTTCGGGGCGACAATCTGGTTCCCGTTTCTGTACATCGGTGCCACGATTCTGATCCACTCACCGGCGGCCGTCGGTGTTGCCAAGGGAACCGCGAATTGGTGGTTCGCTCACAACGTGTTGGGACTTTGGTTGACCCCGATTGGTCTCGCGTCGGCCTACTATTTCATCCCCAAGGTGCTCGGTCGACCGATTCACAGCTACTACCTGTCGATCATCGGGTTTTGGACGCTCGCGTTGTTTTATAATTGGGCAGGCACTCATCACTTGATCGGTGGTCCGTTGCCGGCGTGGTTGGTCACGGTCGGAACCGTCGGCAGCATGATGATGTTTGTGCCGGTGATCACGGTTGCGGTGAATCACCACCTGACGATGGTGGGCCACTTTTCAAAACTGCGGGTCAGTCCGACATTGCGCTTCATTGTTTTCGGTGCGATGTCGTACACGCTGGTCAGCGTGCAAGGTTCGTTGACGGCGTTGCGAACGGTTAACGAAACGGGTCACTTCACGCACTACACGATCGCTCACGCTCACTTGGGCGTCTATTCGTTCTTCACGATGATCGCGTTCGGTTCGATGTACTATGTCATGCCACGGTTGGTGGAGCGGGAATGGATCAGCAGTCGGTTGATCAAAGTTCATTTCTGGTGCTGTGCGATCGGTATCGGCATGTACTGGATCGGGTTGAGCATTGGTGGATGGATGCAGGGAAGGTGGATGAACAACCCTGACATTCCGTTCATGGACATTGTCGGACGGATGATTCCCTATCTCTGGTCGCGTTCGATTGCCGGCACTTTGATGACGATCGGGCATCTTGCGTTCGCCGTTTTGGTTTGGAAAATGCTCCGGCGAGAAGGCGAATGGTTGGTCGAGCCAACACTCTTCATCTCCCGCAGAGAGGCCGCCGAAGCCGCCGCAGAAAATTCCGCAATCGTACCGGGTGAACAAGGAGCCCACTCATGAATCGTATCCCAATCATCATGGCGGGCGTTCTGGCGACCGTGATTGCTTCACTGTTCGGGTTGGTTTTGATTCCCGACATGCAGTTTGAAAAGATGCAGCCGAAAGAACTGATGGCGGCGGACGGCTCGACAACGGTCTATCCCATGCCGCTCGATGAATACAGCGAGGCTCCCGGTAAAGAAGTCTACCGAGCGATGGGCTGCATTTATTGTCACTCGCAGCAAGTCCGTCCGGAAGGTTTCGGAGCCGACATCGACCGAGGTTGGGGACAACGCCGGTCCGTGCCTCGCGATTACGTCCTGCAAGATCCGCCGTACTTGGGCACGATGCGCACGGGCCCGGACATTGCCAACATTGGCACGCGACAACCGAGCAACGAGTGGCATTACTTGCACCTGTACGATCCGCAAATCACCTCGCCGGGCAGCGTGATGCCGCCGTTTAAGTTCATGTACGAGACGTCGGTGGGTAGCAAGCCCGATCCGCCGCTCGGTGCGCCCGTCATTCAGCTTCCTGAAAGCTATGCAACGGAGTCGACTTGGATTGTCCCGAGCAAAGAGGCGATGAACTTGGTCGCCTACCTGAAGTCGCTGCAACAGCTTTTCGATGTGGAGGACGTGCAATGAGTGAATCAAAGAAAAATGATTTGACAACGGATCAAGAGCGTGAGTTCTCGGCCTACGAGCAACCAGACAAGAGCACACCTGACATCCAGGACATCCACCGCGCGGTTCTGCGAGAGCAGTTCGAGCCATCCGAGGGACAGCAGCGAGTTCCCATCATACTATTCTTGTTCTTTGTGGGACTCGCCATGTGGGCCGGGTATTACCTGAGCGAATACGACGGGAACTTTCAGGCGAACGTGTACGATGGCCCCGACGCTTTTCGGATAATGGACCTTTCGCAGTCGGGAGAAAAACAAGAACGTAAAATTGATCCGTTGTTGTTGGGCAAACGAATCTACAACAATTGTATTTCGTGTCACCAAGCCAGTGGCGAAGGGATCGCGGGGCAGTACCCACCGCTGAATCAGTCGCGTTGGGTGCTGGGGGATGATCGTATTCTGGCGAGAATTCTGCTCAACGGCTTGAACGGGCCGATCGAAGTTCGTGGAGTGACCTACAACGCACAAATGCCGGCTTGGAAACAATTGAGCGATCGCGATATCGCGGCGGCGCTGACGTACATCCGAAGTGCCTGGGGCAATGACGCACCACCGGTTGCGGAGGAGACGTTAGCGAGCGTTCGGGCGGAGACGGCGAGCAAGTCGGGAGCGTATTCGGCGGCTGAGTTGGATGCGTTGAATTTGTCACCCGTCTCAGAAGAGAGGAAAAGACCTGTAGTGGATCTTGTTAAAGATATTGAGGACGACGGATCTTTCAAAAGATCCACTATGTCAACCGGAGAGGAAACGCCGTGAGTTGTTGTTCGAGCGAACTGACCGACCCCGAACCGAATGCCAGCGGTGCGGCATCTGGCGAACGAGCTAGCAAGGCCGACCGCCAGCAATCGCTCGACATCGTGATGATTGTGATTGCCGGTTTCATTGCCGGAAATTCTACCGTCGCGACGCTGGTGTTCAATCTCAGCGAAATGTCGAGCGATGTTCGCAGCCTCTTTCAAACGGGGCTGTTGGTTTCCACGTTGATTGTCGGCGGTTTGCTCGCGCCTCAGATGATTCGCAACGTGGCGTCGAATGTCCGCCGCCGTTCGGTTTCGGTCGACTTGCTGTTCCTGCTCGGTTGCGTCGGCGCGATGGGATTCTCGATGATCGCGTACGTGCGGGGCACTGGCGTGGTGTACTTCGAGGTCTTCAGCATTTTGTTGGTGATCTATTGCCTGGGGGCTTGGGTGAAACGGCGGACACAACGAAGTGTTTGGACCAGTCTCGATGCCTGGTCACCCACCACACATCGTTGCCGAGTGCTGGACGCGGACGGTAAGTCGACGCTGCGAGTTGTGTCGGAAGTTCGTCGCGGTGACGAGGTGCAAGTTCCCGCCGGAGTGATGATTCCCGTTGATGGGGAAATCACCCAAGGCTTGGCCTACGTTCGCGAATCCTCGATCACGGGGGAACCGCACGTTCGATCCGTGGCGGTCGGCGATCAAGTCTTTGCATCTTCGATCTTGGTCGATGCCCCGTTGACGCTTCGCGCGACCACGGACGGGAGCGATCGTTTGATTGACCGCATCACCTCGGTCGTCGATGCGGCCCGGTTGGCCCCGAGTCGTTGGCAGACACAGGCCGACCAGATCGCTCGTTGGTTCACACCTTTTGTCGCCACCGCGTCGATCGCGACGCTAGCCGTTTGGCTTTTACGCACCGACGTTTCGACGGCGTTGATGACCGCGTTGTCGGTATTGTTGGTGGCCTGTCCGTGTGCGTTCGGATTTGCGACGCCCGTTTCGATCTGGGTGACGCTTTCGCGATTGGCATCGCGCTCGCTGGTCGTTGCCCGAGCCGATGTGATCGAACGACTGGCGAGCGTTGACACGGTCGTGTTCGACAAGACCGGGACGTTGACAGTGCTGGAACCGAAGCTGGTGGATGTTTTGATTCGGTCCGGTTCGACCTACTCACGGGAACAACTGTTGTCGTTGGCAAGTTCGATTGAGTCGCACTCACATCACCCGATCGCCAGTGTATTTTTGGCCGGCGAGCATTCGTCGTTGAAAGTAGAAAGCACCGAAGCGATCCCCGCCGTCGGCGTGCGTGGGCGAGTCGAACTCGAGGGCCAGTGGCGAGATATCGAAGTCGGACGTTTGGACATCGGGCGGGAAACAAGTGGCTTACGCCACGTTGAACAAACACTAAAGCCGGGTGAACAAGCCATTGCAATTCGAGTCGACGGTGACTTGGAGGCCGCAGCGATCGTTGCCGAAGCGGCGATTGACACGCTCGATGACGGCGTCAAGCAAATCGAATCGCTGGGACTCGGTGTCAAAATTTTCTCGGGTGATCGAGGCGATCGGGTTCGCAGCCTGGGGATTGCATCTGCAACGTCAGGCATGACGCCCGACGATAAGGTCGCCGCGATTGGTGAATTGCGTCGCCAGGGACATCGTGTGCTGTTCATCGGCGATGGAGTCAACGACGCCGCCGCGATGAGTCAGGCCGATGCGTCGATCAGCGTGGCCGACGGATCGGCGCTCGCCGTGGAAGCGTCGGATATTTCTTGGCACGGGCACGACCTCCGCAACATCCCCGCCGCCATCCAGATCGCCCGGCGAAGTGTGACTCGGCTGCGTCGCGCACTGATTTTTGCGATCACCTACAACACAATCGGGATGGCGATCGCGGCGGCCGGATGGTTGCACCCGGTCGTGGCGGTGTTGTTGATGATGGGATCGAGCCTGACGGTGGTGCTGCACGCGGCGGACATGAATTGGGAAAATGAACAGGGTGAAAGTCGGCTACCGGTCAAACCGGATTCGCGAGGCTCGGATTCGCCAACTGCAACGGCGAAGTCACCGCTTCAGAGCAGTCTCGTGACTCCCACGCTGGTCCAGATCGGCTCATTCAATCCGAAAGTGGAATCATGAACAAGCAAACGCTTAAAAGAGTATTGACCGGACTGACCAAACTGGTCGTCGCGATCGTGGCGATGGGCGTGCTGATCGCCACCATCGCGTGGCTATCAGGCATGTTCGAGCAAAAGATCCAGCCGGGCTGGCAATCACCGCCGGGTTCAACCCTCAGTGGCCAGGCGACGGACACGGTTCACGAAGTCGACAAGGAAACGATCGAAGAGGCGATCGGTACGCTGAAGGCTTCCAGCCGAACCATCGTTTCGGCCAAGCTGATGGCGACGATCGATGAGATCACCGTGGCGGCGGGCGATCAAGTCGAGAAAGGTCAAACGCTAATTCGTTTGGACGACAAGGAATACCAAAGCCGATTAGCGCAAGCGAAACGAGCGTTGGAAGCCGCGACGGCGAACCGCGAGCAGGCCGAAAAGCACTTCCAACGCGTGCAGTCGTTGCAGAAACAAAACGCGGCATCGCGATCCGACTTCGACAACGCCAGCCGCGATGTGCAGGTGACAATCGCTGACGAAGCCCGCGGGATGCAGGCCGTCCGCGAGACCGAAGTGATGCTTTCGTACGCGACCATCACCGCGGCGAAAAGCGGACGAATTGTCGATCGAACCGCCGAGCCCGGTGACATCGCACAGCCCGGCCAGCCGATTCTGACGCTCTACGACGAAACCTCGCTTAGGCTAGAAGCTCCGGTCATGGAACATCTAGCCGTGAAGTTGAAAGCCGGCGACGAATTGGATGTGAAAGTCGACGCTCTCGATCGCGTCTTTCTCGCCACCGTTGACGAGATTGTTCCTCAAGCAGACGCGCCGAGCCGTTCGTTCTTGGTGAAAGCGAGTCTTCCTAAATCAGAAGACTTGTACGAAGGCATGTTCGGTCGCTTGCTGATTCCTGCGGGGAGCCGTCGTCACCTGTGCTTGAATTCCGACGCCGTCGTCCACATCGGTCAGTTGGAGTTCGTGGACGTTGTCTTGCCGGATGGAATCGTTGAACGGCGACTAATCAAGAGCGGCAGCCTTGGGATGCCAGGACGGCAAGAAGTGCTCAGCGGCGTCGATGTGGGTGAGCGGGTGGTGTTGCATGATGCAAAAAGCGAGGGTCACCAATGACGCCGGATCGCATAATCGTCAAATGCTTTAGCAGTACTTGCAATCCCAATATCTTCGACCATCGCTTGAGCGATCAGCAGTCGGTCAAACGGATCGCGATGATGAAACGGAAGTGTTGCGACCACGTTAGCATGCTCAATTGCGATGGGCAGAAAGGCCAGGTCATTCTCGACGATCTGATCGTTCATAAAAACGGCAAACGGCTCGGGCAATGTGTATTTGCCAATGCTGATCTTGATGGCAAGTTCCCAGTAGCTTGCGGGACTCAGCAACAATTCGTTCTCGGACTCAGCAATCAATTCCGCAGCCGGTTTGCTGAGTCTGGAATCGTTCAGGACGAACCACAGGAACGCATGTGTGTCGAGCAACAGTTTCATGGCATGTATTCGCCAAAGTCAGCTAAGTGCTCATCGTCTTCGGTAACGACTTGCAGACGACCAATCGCACTGCCCGGAACTCGTCGTTTGCGCTCACGTCCCCCACTTCCAGTGAGGCACGCAATTGGGTGTTCGCCTTGCCGGATTTCAATCGTTTCGCCTGGTTTTAGCCCTGCGATCAGTTCGGCAAGTTTTGATTGCGCTTCTTCAAGAGTGATGCTGGTCACGGACGGGTCTCCTGGATGGTTGATGCCTGACTCCATTGTAGCAGGTGCGGAACGAAACTCGAAGGAAACGGTGCGATGAGCAGCGAAAATGACAAGTCCCCGATTCTGACTCGCATCGTCGAAATCTTCCTGCGCGGCGATGTCGCGATCCTATTGATCGTGGTTTCGCTAATGCTGGGGGCCGCGTCGCTGTATCTGACGCCTCGTGAGGAGGAACCTCAAATCGTCGTGCCGATGGCGGATGTGATGGTTTCGGCACCGGGGCTTTCGGCGGCGGAAGTCGAACGCAAAGTCACCGACCGAATCGAAAAACTGCTGTCTCAGATCGACGGGGTGGAATACGTCTACTCGATGTCGCGACCGGGGTCGTGCGTCGTCACGGTGCGGTTCTATGTGGGCGAAGATCGCGAAGATTCGCTCGTCAAACTTTACAACAAGATCAATTCATCGACCGACCTGATCCCGCCGTCGGTCGAATCTTGGGTTGTCAAACCGATCGAAGTCGATGACGTACCGATCGTGATCGCAACGCTGTGGTCGGAGCAACCCGATCGCTACAGCGACCATGAACTGCGGCGGATCGCCGAGGAACTGCAACACGAATTGCAGTCGATCCCGAATACGAACCGCGTGGAGGTAATCGGTGGCCGACCTCGACGCATCAATGTCCAATTGGACACGCAGCGATTAGCGGCACACCAAGTATCGCCATTGCAGGTCGCCGCCGCGATGCGAACCAGCAACGTCACTCGCCGCAACGGCCAGTTCGAGCAACAGAACCAATCGTTCCATGTGGAGACGGGGACGTTCTTTCGCGATGTGCACGATTTGAACGAGATGGTGGTCGGTGTGAACGGCAACCGGCCCGTCTATCTCAAAAACGTGGCAACGGTGGTGGATGGTCCGGCGGAAGCGGAAAGCTATAGTTGGATCGGGTTCGGGCCTGTCGCGGAACTCGCCAAGAGTTTCGATCAAGAGAACCCGAAAGTCTTGGCGACTTCCGCTACGTCATGTAGCGTCTTTCCCGCCGTCAGTCTCTCCGTCGCCAAACGCAAGGGCAGCAACGCAGTGCATGTCGCCAATGCGGTTCACGCGAAAATGGAAAGCCTCGCAAAGTCGCATCTGCCCGTCGGCGTCGAATATCGGATCACCCGTGACTACGGCGAAACGGCGAACGACAAAGTCAACGAACTCGTCGAGGGTCTGCTCGTTGCCGTGTTGACAGTCATTGGTTTGATCGGGCTGACGATGGGTTGGCGTCCTGCGCTTGTGATCGCGCTGGCGATTCCGGTTTGCTACAGCTTGACGTTGTTCATCAATCTGATGGTCGGCTACTCGATCAATCGCGTCACGATGTTTGCGTTGATCCTTTCGCTCGGGCTGTTGGTCGATGATCCGATCACGGACGTCGAGAATATCGCCCGATACTTTGCGATGAAAATTTTGCCACCGCGTCAGTCAGTCTTGCGGGCGGTTCAGGAAGTTCGTCCGGCATTATTGCTGTCGACGCTGGCGATCATCGCAAGTTTTCTCCCGCTAGCGTTCATCACCGGAATGATGGGACCGTACATGGGGCCGATGGCCCTGAACGTGCCGTTGACGGTGACGATTTCAACATTGGTTGCGTTCGTAATCACGCCTTGGCTGGCCATGGTGTCGCTGAAACAACTCGACGACACGCATGACGAGAGCGAATACGACGTCACCAAGATGCCGCTTTACCGGATTTCGCAACTTGTTCTTTCGCCGATTTTGAAAGGACGTGCGATGGCGTGGGGAGTGTTGTTCGGGATCGGCGTGATGCTAGCTGCGGCGATGATGTTGCCGGTGTTCCGCATGGTTCCGGTGAAGATGCTGCCATACGACAACAAGAACGAATTCCAACTCGTCATCGACATGCCCGAAGGCACAACGCTGGAACGCACCGACGCGGTAGCTCGTCGTTTGGGAAACTACATCGGTGGTTTGTCTGAGGTCAGGGATTATGAAGTTTTTGTCGGGCTCAGTTCACCGATCGACTTCAACGGTTTGGTGCGACATTACTTCCTTCGGGAAGGAAACAACGTCGCTGACATCCGCGTCAATCTCGTGGATAAAGATCATCGGGTGCAACAATCCCACGAATTGATTTTGCGAATTCGCGACGATATCGCCAAACTGGCTGATTCGATGAACGCGAATGTGAAGTTAGTCGAAGTGCCACCGGGGCCGCCGGTGTTATCGTCAATCGTGGCTGAGATTTATGGGCCGCCCGAAGGTGAGTACGCGCGACAGATCGCTTTGGCGAGGCATGTCCAAACGCGTCTTGGTTTGGAACCCGGATTAGTGGATTTGGACATCAGCGCCGAGGACGATCAAACGCGGTTCGTGTTTGAAACCGACAAACCCAAAGCGGCTCTTTCGGGGATCTCAACGCAAACGATTGCGGACACGATCGAGACCGTCTTGAGTGGACACAAGGCGACGGTGCTGCACTTGCCAAATGAAGTCGAACCGTTATGGGTCGAGTTGAAACTGCCGCGAGAAAGTCGGTCGGCACTCGATGACTTGGAAGAGGTCTACGTGCAAGGCAACGCGGGCCAAGTCGTCCAGTTGGGTTCGCTGGGGACGTTTCGAGAAACGATCGAAGACAAGACGATCTATCACAAGAATTTGCGGCGTGTGGTTTATGTGTATGCGGAAGTTGCTGGCAGACCACCGGCGGATGCGATCATGGATATTGAGTTTGATCGTGAGACACCTGTGGCGGAACTCGTCAAGAGTTTCGATGAGCCTAGTTTACATCCGAAAGTCTTGGCGACTTCCGCTACGAAAGAAGAGCCGATCCCACTGTCGGAGCGCTCCTGGCTGTCCATGGGTGGCGGAGTTCCCTGGTTCGTTCCCGACGGCTACTCCGTCGTATGGTCGGGCGAAGGTGAATGGGACATCACGCTGGACGTGTTCCGCGACCTTGGACTCGCGTTCGGGGCGGCGCTGTTGGGAATCTTTGTGCTCCTGATGTTTCAGACTGGATCGCGCCTGCTGCCCGTCCTCATCATGACGGCCATTCCATTGTCCATGATCGGCATTTTGCCCGGTTTTTGGCTGTTGAATGTCATCATGGACGAACCCATCGGCGGTCATCCCAATCCCGTCTTCTTCACCGCGACGGCGATGATCGGCATGATTGCGTTATCAGGCATCGTGGTTCGTAACTCGGTTGTGTTGATCGACTTCATCCACTTGGCCCAGGCCGAAGGTCACGATCTTCGCGAATCCATCATCCGCAGCGTCGCCGTTCGCACGCGGCCGATTCTGTTGACCGCCGGCACAACACTGCTGGCGAACTGGGTCATCACGCTCGATCCTGTTTTCTCCGGACTCGCTTGGGCCATCATTTTTGGCATCCTCACATCGACCGGCTTCACGCTGATCGTCATCCCGGCAGCCTATTGGTTGTTGTATCAAAGACAAGAGAATGCATCATGACTCGCATCCAACGATGGCTCTGGCAATCGCTCAAAATCGTCGCGCTGGTCGCCGTGATTGGAACCGTGGTCTATCAATTCAAATTTGCACCCGTGCCCGTGTCTCCCTACGAAATCGAACGTGGAACAGTCGTCGCCGAGGTGATGGGAACGGGGACTCTGGAAGCACGTATTGAGACGACCATCAGCCCGAAGATTTCTGGTCGAGTGGTGGAACTGTTGGTCGACCAAGGACAGCGGGTGACCCAAGACGATTTGTTGGTGCGTCTTGATGACGAAGAACTCCAACAGCAAGTTGCCATCGCGGTAGCAAATGTTGATGCGGCTTCCGCCGCGATCGAGCGTTTAAAAACGGACAAGGAACGCGCGATCGCCGTGTACCGGCAGGCCAAGAAGAGCTATGATCGAGTCCAGTCGCTGATCGAAAAGAATGCCGCGAGTCGTGACGACGCCGACAAGGCAATCGAGGCGCTTGCAGTTTCAGAATCAGGTCTGGCCCGTGCCGAGGCGGGGATCGCCGAAGGGCAGAAGGAATGGATCGCCGCCGAGCAAACATCGCAGTATCATTCAGCTCGATTGAAGGACACCGAAATCCGTGCCCCGTTCGACGGTCTGGTCGTCAAACGCATCCGCGAACCCGGCGACGTGGTGGTCCCCGGCAGTTCGATTTTGACGCTGATTTCAACCGACGAACTGTGGATTCGAGCTTGGGTCGATGAAACCGAAATGTCCCGGCTGGAAACGGATCAACCAGCGCGTGTGGTCTTCCGCAGCGAACCAGCCGAATCTTACACCGGCAAGGTGGCTCGGTTGGGTCGAGAAGCGGATCGAGAGACACGCGAGTTCATTGTCGATGTTCACGTGTTCGAGTTGCCCAAGAACTGGGCCGTCGGACAGCGGGCGGAGACGTTTGTGAAAGTTGTCCAGCGCGACGACGTGTTGGTCCTGCCAGCGAAGTTGCTGGTCAGTCGCGAAGGTGAGTCGGGAGTGTTTGTTGATGAGGACGGCGTCGCAGACTGGCGTGTTGTCGAAGAAGGTGCTCGCAGCCGCGAGACCATTGAGGTGCTAAGCGGTTTGATAGAAGGCGATGTCGTTGTTACGCCGGTCAAGACGACGGCCAAACTAACCCAAGGACGTAGAATGAAGCGACAGCGAGACAATCAAACTCGCTAAAAGGTAGCGGAAGTCGTCCAGACTTTCGTTTTCAGGTTTGATCGAAACTCTTGACGAGTTCCGCTACGCGTCTTATTCATTTGCTGTCGTTAAGTGGTAGTGGACGAGGCTACGAGTCCATTGATTGAAAATTGTCAATTGACAATTTGAAATTGAAAAATCGAAACCAATCGCTCATCCAATTCGCACTTTACAATTGTCAATTTAACTTTTTCAATTCCCCATCCATCATGAACCTCGCGACCAAAGACATTCGACACAGCCTTGGACGGTTCGCTCTAACGACCGTTGGCATCGGCATGCTGTTGATGGTCGTGATGGGCATGGGCGGTATCTATCGTGGTGTGGTCGAAGACGCCACGTTATTGATCGACCGAATCGGCGCGGACCTTTGGATCGTCCAAAGAAACACACGCGGGCCGTTCGCCGAACTATCTCGCGTGCCCCCGAATCTGGTTTACCGCGCAGCGTCAGTGCCGGGTGTCGCTTGCTCTCGTGAATTTGTTTACCACACGATCCAGCGAGAACGAGATGGCAAGCCGCTGCGAATCGCCGTGCTCGGGTTGAGTTGGCCGACGGACAAGGGCGAGTGGATTCCGCTGACCGCTGGGCGAGCGCTCGGCCAAGCCCATTTTGAAATGATCGCGAACAAAACGTTGGGGCTTGCACTGAGCCAGCAGATCAAACTCGGAAAAGAAACCTACACGGTTGTCGGCACGACGGACAACATGATCAGTTCCAGCGGCGATGGATTGGCGTTCGTTACGATTGCCGATTCACTGGCGATCCAGTTCGACACGCCCGGCGAAGCGGTGCGATTGGAACGGGCCGCTCGTGAAGCTCGCGGTGAACAGTTCGAGCTGGCGATCCAAAGTCCGATGATGCTGGCCAACGCCCAGCGACCGACGACGCAGTTGCCTGCGATTGCTCGTCCGCAAGTCAGCGCGGTCATGCTAACTCTGCAGCCGGGTGTGGACGTCGATCAAGTTGCCGAGACGATCTCCGGTTGGGGAGATGTCTCCGTCTTCACCGCCGATGGTGAGCGTGGACTGTTGCTCGAAGGCAGCGTCGAAAAAGTGCGGCGTCAAATTGGTTTGTTTCGAGTTCTGTTGACCGTGATCGCGGCCATCATCATGGCACTGATTCTGTACACATTGACGCTCGACAAAATTCATTCCATTGCGTTGCTGAAGCTGATTGGGGCACCCAACACGGTCATTCTTGGGCTGATCTTGCAGCAAGCGTTGCTGCTCGGCGTGTTCGGGTTTGGGATCGCGTATTTGGTTGGTCAACAACTCTTTCCGCTGTTCCCACGCCGCGTGATCCTGGCCGAAACCGACCTGATTCAACTCGCCGGCATCGTGCTGGCAATCTCGGTGTTGGCCAGTCTACTGGGGATTTGGAAAGCACTCCAAGTTTCACCCAATGAGGCTCTGGCATGAGTGAATCACTCGCAATCGAGGCCGTCAGCCTGACCAAAATCTATGGCAGCGGCAACACCGAAGTCGTCGCGATGCGTGATGCGTCGATGGAGGTTGCCAAGGGGGAAGTCGTGGCATTGCTCGGCCCCAGCGGGAGCGGCAAGTCGACGTTCCTGACAGCGGTCGGTCTGATCAACCCGCCCACGTCTGGCCAGATCACGATCGGCGGTCGGCTGGTTCTGGACGGGCCAACGCCGCACACCAATTTGCGTTCGTTCCGGCGCAGGCATCTCGGGTTCATCTTTCAAAAGTCAAACCTGATTCCGTTTCTGACTGCGATCGAAAATATTCAGATCGCGATGCAGCTCAACGGTGAAACCAAGCGAGCGTCACGTCACCGCGCGATGGAGTTGCTCGACTACCTCGGGGTTGCCGATCGCGAGAGCAGTTTGCCTGCCATGTTATCGGGCGGCCAGCAACAACGAGTGGCTGTCGCTCGAGCATTGGCAAATCGCCCCAGCGTGATCCTGGCCGATGAACCGACGGCCGCCTTGGATGGACACCGCGGGCGGCAAGTGATGGAGTTGTTCGCCAAGGTCGCTCATGAACAAGGCACCGGCGTGATCGTCGTCACTCACGACCACCGGGCATTGGACGTCTTTGACACGATCTATGAAATGGAAGACGGCAAAATGGAAAAATCAAATCACACTCAAAACGAAACGGTATCTCAACAATGAAACTAGCAATCACTTGTGCGTTAATGCTGGCGAGTCAGTCGTTAGTGACCTTGTATGGACAAGATACCGCGACCTTGTCCGTCGACGCGTCCACGGTTACCAAGCCGCGAGACTATCCACCCGGTAAACTCGGCGAGGTCATTCGACTGGGCGAATCCTTGGTCACTGAAACGAACGAGCATCCCTTGACGAAGCTGTTTGTGGGAAATTCGTTGAAATGCACTTCGTGTCACTTGGACGCGGGCCGGCACGAGAAAGCGGGCTCGTTTATCGGTGTCGCTGCGGCGTATCCGGCTTACTCACCGCGTGAGCAAAGCGTCATCACGCTCGAAGATCGCATTTTGAACTGTTTCATCCGCAGTCAAAACGGCACGCGTCCTGCGAATGGTTCCGAGGTGCCCGTCGCCATCGCCGCCTACATCACTTGGTTGTCTCAAGACACACCACTCAAGATGAATCCCGCCAAACCGCTTGGCCCGAATCACATGACGATGCTGGGCGATCCGCCGGCAGCACCGAGTATCGAGCGTGGCAATTCGCTTTACCAAGACCGCTGCTCATCCTGTCACGCCGACGACGGATTCGGAACGGACGACGGCCCACCGGTGTGGGGCGACGACTCCTTTAATGACGGCGCGGGTCTGGCCGGCATTCCCAAGATGGCGTCTTGGCTCAAGGTCGCGATGCCGCTTGATGACGCGGACCTGTCCGACCAAGAAGCGTTTGATGTTGCGGCGTATGTGAACTCGCATGCTCGACCAAAATTCGGTTCATCCGACGCAAGCGTGCGCCGACCCCAGGATCGAGGTTTTTCAAGGCATGGCTCCCGTGTCCCATGATTTGATGAAAAATCGTCCTCGGTGAACCGAAATCCGCCGAAATCCGCCGAGGACCGTCGGCACCATGGGCGCACCGCCTTTGCAGGAAGACGCTGGCGACCGAGATATCCCTTGTGGCCAGCGACGACGTCAACTTCGTTACATTCGACCTCTCCGTCCAAGGTGCCCGGTTCCTGGCGATCGACAATGCCCGGACGCAATCGTGTGGCCATTTCCTGGGCTTGAGTGTCTGAGAGATTCAATTCGCCAGCGATTTGCAAATTGGATAAATTCAACCCCATCAGATAGGAGCAAAGCATCCAAAGACGCAGCGGTTGATGGTGCCCCGCAAACACAGTGTCCCTCAAGTCGTCAAACGACTTTCGGCATGTCCAACAGCAATACCTTTGTCGGTCTCGCTCGGTGGTGTCGTGGCCGTTCTTGACGACTTCGTGTCCGCTACAATGCGGGCACGTGACACCGTCGGGCCAGCGTAGCTGACGCACCATTTCGTAGCACTTCGCATCGTCAATCAATCGCTGAATCGAAATCGTCATCCGTGACTCCCGGAAGCTACCTAGATACCGTTTGGCATCCAGCCTAGCGTCCGCGAGATTAGCGGACGAGATCAACCGGGAACCGGTGATGAGCCAATCAATCAAGTCTTTGCATGGGGTCGACCCCGGGTAGGGAGTTCATCGTTGACTGGTCAGTCTACAACGATACCGAGGCGTTGATTGACTCGTCGGTTTCGGCTCGCTCACCTTGCAAGTAGGCCTTGCCGGCTTTGATCATGTACTTGACGCCGGTTGCTCCGCTGTTATCCCAGTACTCGCCGCGAGCTGGTTCAATTTTCAGCAGCACGATCGACGGATCTGACTTGCCTTCGGGAAACCAGACCTTCCAAGCGTCGTTCCAAAGCGAATCGACCTTGGACTGATCGTCAACGACGCGGCATTCACCGCTGAGCGTGACAAACTTGCTAGATGATTGCATGGTGACGGCGACATCACGATCGAGCATCAGGTCGGCGATTTTGCCGGAATTGCGATCCGACACGAACCAGAGTTCACCGTTATCAGTCGCTTCGGCAACTGCCATCGGGCGAGCATCCAGTGATCCGTCGTCAGTTTTGGTGACCAACATTGCGTTGTCGAAATCTTGAATTAGGTCAACGAGTTTGCTATGAGTGTCCATGAGAACGTCCTTTAAAAGAGAAATTTAGGATGGGTCAAACCGTTTCGGCGCCGACCCTTTAACAGTTTAAACGTGCGTGATGCGATTTCGCCGCGCCGCAATGGCAAGCACCAGAACCGACCCAACGATTGAACCAATCCAGCCAGATGCCTGGAGGAGCGACCCGCCGAAGAGCAAGTAGCCAATCGCCCCACCGACGAACGATCCGGTAATCCCGAGCAGCGTCGTGCGGAGAAGTCCGATGTCTTAACTTCCGGGATAAACCAACCGTGCGATCGCGCCGATAATCAGCCCGAACAGAATCCATCGGATAAGTGGTAAAGGGACTGCGTAAAACGCTCACGGACTTTGGGGCTGATCCCGAAGGCTTGGTGTTTGAAAAGTAACCAATAGCAGGATGGGTCAAGACGAATCATCCAAGTATGCTTCGCGGTATCCGCTCGCCGCGAGCGGTGTGGCGGCTTCAAAACCTCCGTCGACGGGCCAGCGGACGCCAGTGACGAAGCCGCATTGATCGCTTGCCAAAAAGTTGATCACGGCGGCGACCTCGTCGGGATGTCCCGCTCGGCGTGCAGGGATGGCGGGCCGCTTGGTGTCGTCGAACTCTTCGGCTTCCATGTCGTTCATTGGCGTCGCGATCTCGCCGGGTGCGACCGCATTAACGGTGATGTTCAGCGGCGTCAAATCGAGCGACAGGCATTTTACCAGTCCGCCGAGTGCATGCTTCGTCATTGTGTAGAGCGTATCGACTGGGCTGGCGATTTCCTCGTGAACGCTGGTCACGACGATCACTCGTCCCGGCGTGTCGCGCAGATCGCCGTTCATTCCATCTGGCAGCATGTGGTGGACGCCGCGCTGAATCACCATTATCGCACCAAAAGTGTTAATGTTGAAAATTCGTCGGGCCGTTTCCAGATCAATATCGGGCATCTTTTGATTGACCATCACACCCGCGTTGCTGACAACGACATCCAATCCGCCAAGCTCATCGACCATTTCGTCGACGCAGGGGTTGGCGGTTTCGGGTGAAGTGAGATCGAGTTGCTTGACGATGCAGCGACCACCTTCGGCTTCGACCAACCGAGCGGTTTCGCGAGCCTCTGCGTCGCTGGTGGCGTAAGTGACGGCGACGTCGTGACCGGATTTCGCTAGTGCGATGGCGGTGGAGCGTCCGATTCCGGTGCTGCCACCGGTGATCATTGCTTTGCGAGACATGCTGGGACCCTTGGTGAAAAGTTGATTGTCGATGACGTGGGTATCGCCGTTATGGTGTCGATGTGACTTGCTCGATCAGGCCGAAGGCAACTCGCCCGCCAGCATCGCCGGTCGGTTGGGTGAACTGGTCGGAGTTCGCGTGAATCATGAGTGAGCGGCCAGTAATGTTGTTGTCACCGACCAGCGAGATCACATCGTCTTGCATGTCGATCGTGGCCACGCCATCCGCGTTAGCTTCAATGTTACCGAGGTCGCCCACGTGTCGCTGGGTGTCACTCGGTTTACCATGCGGTTGGCTGGTCGGGTCGAAGTGTCCGCCAGCCGATTTACCGGTCTGCTTGTCGGACAAGTCCCCTTTCGCGTGAACGTGAAAACCGTGCTTGCCGGGCTGCAATCCGGTCACCTCGCCGGTGATTTTTACGATGTCACCTTGTTGCACGAATCGCACCTCACCACGGGCACCGCTATCGCCGATTGGGACCAACTCGGTGACGGCTTCCGTACTTGGATCGGTTCCATTTGAGCTGGTCGATGGCATGTCACTGGCCGCCATGTCACTGTTGTTCGGCAAGCCGTCGTTCACTGCGGTTGAATTCGTTGCCGAATCGCACCCACCGAGTAAAGCGAGACCGAAAGCAACCGGGGTAAACAGGGTTTGAATAGTAGTCATTTGCTCGTCCTAATAAAAAGAGAATGATGGAGAGTTTGGGATTGTCTGGGTGTTTGCCGAACCGTTGTTACAAACGGTGCGGCTTGACCAACTTATTGTGGATAACCGTGAGCCACCTCTCGCAGCCGCTTAGGAGCCAACCACGGCCTTGGTCGCCAAAAAGTTGAGGCTGCGTTCAGCCAACCGCGTGAGGTCGCGATTGCTGTGCCCTTCCTCGTCAAGGGTTTGCTGCAACAGTTCGGCTGCCTCGTGGTGACCGAGCTTTTCGGCGAACGCGCGAGCGGTCCCATATCCTGCCATTTCGTAGTGCTCCATTCGCTGCGCCGATGAAACCAGAGCAGCATCCAGAACATGCGGTTCAATCTCGCCGCCAATCAGTTCTTCCCCTTCGCTGATAATCCCTGCCATTGCCTGGCAACGATGTCCGCCGGGCTGGAAATCCATCCCCTTGAAGATTGCTTCGAGACGCTCGATGTGCGTTTGTGTCGCCTGACGATGTTCGGCGAACGACGACTTCAGGTTCTTATCCGTGGCCGTCTGCTCCATCTTCTGGAGTGCGTCGAGTTCTTGGTTTTCGGCACTGTACAGATCTTTCAGTTCGTGGATGTACAGTTTCTGAAGTGAGTCGAGAATCATATTTCGTGTCTCCGTTGAGTTAGGTGAATTGCGTCGAGGTGTGGTCGTCAGCCAGTGCATCTATCGTTCCTAAGCGACGGCCGAAGTCAGTTAGCAGTCGGGGGTCAACTGTCGTCTACTCCATCAAAACCGCCAATTCCTGGACCCGCGTGCTTTGACGGCGGTGATGCGACCGTGAAAACGATTCGCAACGCAGTGTGTTCTTCACCACTTGGCATGTCTTCCGTACGCATGGCTCCTGCAAAACTCGCCAGCAGGAAGAACCAACATGAAATACGTCAGAAAAGCCAAGAAACAAAATTTTGCCGGAGGAAAAACCATTTCTCCAAGAGGCAAAGAAACCACCGTGGACGACAAGCGATCAGTCGACGAAAAGGCTTCCGGCTCCGCGTTCGCTTTCGTGGCAATGTCCTACTTGGCTGTTTTGACAGTCTTGGTCGCCCGCTCTTCCGTCTTGTTCTGGTTTTTTGGCAATGCTCCTTGATCGCTTAGCGACCACTTGGCAGAACGAATCCTTTTCCATGGAGAAACAATAGCGACTTCACTCTGATTGGTATCGCGTTTCTCGTTGCCGTCTCGCTCATCGCAAGCGGACGAAACTCGTTTTAAGGCAGCCGTTCACGCCCAAGAATCGCCAGGTGTTGATTCAATAGCTCGCGGGCATGTCGAACGGTGAGAACGACGGTCGGTCGCTGAGCCAACAGCAGGTCAAGGACAGCCCCGACGTGGACACAAACCAGCCGGTCTCGCGACAGATGGAAATCGAATTGATTAAACACTAAGACGTGCCCTATTACTGGGGACCGGCCGGTGCAGCATTGGCTGGTGCGCCGGTTGCGATGCCACCGAGTTCAACTGTGGCGCCGAACAAACAACGTGAAGTCGAAGAAGAGCTATCGAGTTTGCGCAGCGTCGACGAAGTGCAAGGCTACTACATCAAGGGCACCGATGGCGATCTGGGGCACGTCGAAGAGTTCTTGATTGACGATCAAACTTGGTCGATCCGGTACATGGTCATCGACACAAAAAATTGGTTGCCGGCCAGGAAGGTCTTGATTGCACCTGAATGGATCAGCTCGGTTTCGTGGTCCGATGCGTTGGTGCATGTCGATCTGACTTGCGAACGAATCAAGAGCTCGCCGGAATATGATCCGTTGACCCCGGTCAATCGCGGCTACGAAGAGCACTTGCACGACTACTATCGCGTCGAGCGGTACTGGTTGTCGTAATTGAGGAAGCGGCCACTTCGAGCGTCGAGTTCGCTGTCTCGTCGTCGACAAGGCGGCAGACGAGTTTTCATCAAACCGCGGGCTCGACGGCGATCTACGCCATCCAGCCTTTTCCCCGACGCATCGCGTACTTGCCCGGACCGATCATCGCGATCACGATCGCTCCGAGCAGATACAGCAACTGCAACTCGACCGCGTAACCACCATACGGTCCGAGGCTAAAGACTTCGCTGGCGTGACCGATCGCGATCGCCACTAGCATATTGAAGGCAAACACCAACGCGGCGATGCGAGTCAAAAAGCCCGCCAGCAGCATCAGCGGCGCGACGATTTCTCCAAAATAAACGCCATAGACCAGGAAAGTCGGCAAGCTGTAGTTGGTGAGCATTCCTTCGATGGTTTCCAAACCTCCCGTCAGTTTCGCGATGCCGTGAAAAAGCATCAGCCCAGCAATCGCAAGCCGAAGCAACAGCTTGCCGCTGTCCTCTAGCATCGCGTCAATCGTATTTTTCCAAGTTAACATCGAACTTCCCAACGAACATCATTTTTGTTGAACTGCCGTGACACATGGCGGACGATTTGATGGATTCAAGACCAGCTAAGCACATCGGCGGAAAAGGTTCGGCAGAACCTCACGTCGGCGAGTCTCTCTGAGACTCGTAATTTTCAGCGTCTCAGAGAGACGCTGCTAGTGGTTACGCCGAATCAATTGTGACGATCTGCTTAACAGCGACAGCAAAGACAGCAAACCGTGTTCCCAATCGGGGCATCAGGCATGACTGAGCAAGTCACCCTCCGCCACTTGGACGTTCGTCTGGGCCGCTCAATCTTTGAAGTAGACATCCCGTTAGGGCTGTCAATTACCCACAAGTATCCTGAAGGGATTCCAGCCATTAGCCGGCGGTTGAGCGCAGCGACACCGCCGGACAGGGAATGACCTCCGAATCACCGACCCCGAAGGGTGTCGCAGCGTTCATCCAGGTTGAGCTGCGACCACCTTCGGGGTCGAAATCCTTGCTGCTTTCGGTTTCCAGCAGTGTTCGCTGCGCTCGACTGCCGGCTAATAGCTGATACACCTTTGGCGTAAAGAAGTTGTAAGTAACTGACAGCCTTGAGGGTTCCGTAGGTTTTTGTCTTCACCCTCCCCAAACAAGTTTGGGGAGGGTCGAACCGAGCGAAGCAAGGTTCGGGGAGGGGCGAGCGTGGACCCCACCGCCAATTGCGTGCGGTGACGCCGAGCGGGACCTTTACGAAAAGCTCGCTGAAGGCTCGCTTTTCGATCTTCCCAGCTTCGCCGGGAGGGTGAAGCTGGGAACAAAACTGCAACCGTACACCAGAACCGTTCTTAACGCGGCTGGGTTTCGTCACGTTTCACTCACTCGAGAACCCATGTTTCCAAACCAGACCGCACAGGCCTGGGCCGCGCGGCTCGATCGATTTGATCAAGCCGATACGACCCTCGCTCAGTTTTGCCTTCTCGAAGGCGTCTCGCAGGCCTCCTATTCGGTTCATCCGACGGAAGCGTGCGCCGACCCCAGGATCGAGGTTTTTCAAGGCATGGCTCCCGTGTCCCATGATTGGATGAAAAATCGTCCTCGGTGAACCGAAATCCGCCGAGGACCGTCGGCACCATGGGCGCACCGCTTTTGCAGGAAGACGCTGGCGACCGAGATCTCCCTTGTCGAGTGGCACCCCTGCAGAGCTCGACTGCGTTTCTTCCGGCTTACGTAGTCGACCAGCATCCATAGCTCATGCACCAATCTCGTTGGAAACTGGAGACATGCCTTGAAAACCTCCAACGCACGCTGCCGCCGGATGAACCAAAGTGTTGGCCGCGCTTGCTTCGCGACGTCGCGTCGGTGGACGAAAACAACGCTGAGGACGAGCAATGGAAATCGTCCGCTAAAACCCTGGTCCGCGTTTACCGGGATGCGAAAAAGCTTCATTCGCAACGCGATACGCTGGCTGGCAAGGTAGACGACCGGCGAGTCGCACTGCTTCAAGGTCGGTTGGTGAATCTTGCCTCGCACGACTGGACACACGCGGATGCACGACGCTTGTCCAAACGACTGGTGAAGTATGGCAACGAGTTTCTGACATTTTTGTGGCACAGCGACGTAGCTTCTGAAAACAATCCTGGGGAACGAGCGATTCGACCGGCGGTTCAGATTCGTAAAAACAGTTATCGCAATCGCAGCGATCGAGGTGCACTGACGCAATCTGTCATGATGTCAATTTCCAGAGCACTTCGGCTGCGAGGTCACCAACCCTTGGACACGATACTTAACGCAGTCGCAGAGTACTCAATTACCAGAACGCGACCCCCGCTACCACCAAAAGCGACTCGCCAGGCTCAATAGTTGCGAATCTACGAGTCTCAGAGAGACTCGCCTACGTGAGGTTCCCCTCATGAGAACATGTCCTCGATCCCTTCGATGTAATCGAGCGCCTGTTCGGGTTCGTCCACGATCGCGCCGGGAACACGTCCATGCCGGTCGCACTCGCCGAGCACGAGCAGGTCTTCATAGAGTGGATGCGAAGTCAACCGCCGCCGATGTCGGGCTCCGATCGTGTGATCGAACAGTTTGTGACAATCCATGTGATGAGCGATCAGCCACGCTGTTCGCTCGGTAATGAACCCGTCGAGTGCCTCCAACCCGGCAACCACATGGTCGCCCGGATCGATCGCCTTGCCGACGTCGTGCAGCAGCGCCGCGAGCAAGAACTCCTCGTCGTAGGCCATCGATTCTTTGGCCAACCCGAACACCTGCATGGAGTGGAACAACGCGTCGCCTTCGGGATGCCAACGTGGGTTTTGTTTGACGTTCTCTAACGGCATGAGCAACGATAGGAACACGTTCATGCGATCCGGGCAGGCGTCCATCTCGGATAGGCGAACGGATTGAGCGTTGCTGTCGATTTCGTGTTCGATCGCGATCAGTCGTTCGAGTTCGTTCAATCCGATTCGCTCGATCGGTTTGCCCGTGATCGAACATCGGAACCGGAACCCCAGCAGCGAGGGAGCGTAGACGGTCAACTCGACCGGGAACGTGTCTTTGACATGCAGGTGGGTGTAGACCCGCTGCTCGCCGTTCTTTTGAATTCGTTTTCGTTCCAGCTCATAACCGACACCGAGGTCGTCGAGCAGGATCGTGAGCGAATGAACGTTAGCGGCGAAGACATGGATGTCGACATCGGAACCTTCCCGGACGCTGCCCTTGAGCACACTGCCGATGAGTTTCGGGTGAAAGGGAGCGAGTTTTCTCAGCCACCAGGTTGCCCGCAATCGCATTTCCAGCAACCGGTCGGTCGCTCCCGCGCCGGCCTCGTTGAGTCGGGTGAGCGATTGGACTTGATCGCGGATCTCCGCGTTGGAGGGCAGATCGGCGGGTTTGACCCAGCCTTTGCAAAGACGCCGGGCGGCTTTCTGTTTGGCGGTGTAGTACTCGGTCACTTCACGCGAGTACATCAGACGTGCGGCTTCCCAAGCAATTTGGCGACGCAGTTTGGTCGAAGACATTCAGAGAACTTGAACGATGCAAGCTCGGTACAGTTCGAAGATAGAAACGAAAGTAAGCATGAAAGGTTGCACAAATTCGAATCGGATGTCAAGTCGAACGGTCTCAACGACCGCGAATTGAAGATGAGCGTAGCGGAACACGTCAAGAGTTTCGATCACAACTGAAAACGAAAGTCTTGACGACTTCCGCTACGATTAAACGTCCTTTTCACTGTCTCGCTGTCGTCTCAGCGTCGTGCCGCTTGGCGGATCTGCTGCACCAGTTGAGCGTCCGGCCGGTCCAACGTGATGACTTGCTCGCGGGCGTTGCCGCTGGAATCTCGCAGGATCACGATCATCTCGGTCGGGCCGTCGCCTGCTCCCATCGAGTCCGCCGAATCGTTGCCGGCGAACTGATTCGTCGGTGCCATCGGCAGCGATTCCGTCTCGCTCGTGCGCGACGGTGCCGGTGTGTTGTTCACCAACGCGTCGCCCGCACTCGGGTCGTACAACCGCGTCAAACGTGCCCGGTCGAGTTGCCAGTGGATCGCTCCAGGACCGGTGTAAATTCCGATGTCCGATTTATAATCGGCGGCATTGCAGACGCCAACCAACACGCCTTGCTCGTCGAACAACCCGCCGCCGCTGCGTCCGTCGATCGGTGCACCGGAGATTTCAAGATTCGAGCCGCCGATGTTTTGATTGTACTTGTTCACGCCGGTGATCCGAGTGTCACGTCGCGACGGTGGGTCGCCCCGGTCGCAACCGAAACTGAACGCCGGTTCGCCGACTTTCATTTTGCGACTCGCCGTGATCACGCGGACTGGTTCGACGGGCATGCCGGGGCGAATCGCGACGAGTCCGATGTCACGGTCGCCGGCGTCGAAGTCGATCAATTCTCCCATGACTGTTTTCGGTTCCCCGCCGACGAAAATGTCGACTTCGATTTTGTCGTTGCCTTCCCCGTCGCGGAACAAGTGACCGCAGGTCAGGACGAGGGCCTCTTCCCCATGCACGTCGATGATCGTTCCCGTTCCCGCGCCGTACCCGCGTCCGTCGTAAACACGCAACCGAACGGTCGCCGCATGAGCCCGTTCAACCGCGTCGGCGAGCGTCACGTTCGGCATCGCTTCGACGACGATGTTTTGCGAAGGTTCACCGGAGCGACCTGTGTTGGTCTCGACCGACGCCAGCGATCCGAGTGATTGCCATTGATTATTGTTGGCTTGCTCGCGGCCAGCTTCGTCGCGGCGCACCGAGCGATTCGACGACGCACTCAGACCGCCTACATTGCCGGTCAGCGGAGCCAATCGGGTTTGAGGTTCTTGGATGCTCCGCGTTGGGACGATTTCTCCCGATCCGGTTTGTTGCAACGCCGCACGCAATTGCGATACCGATTGAGCGCCGACCAAACGCGTGACTTCGCGACCGTTCCTCAGCACCACATAGGTTGGCGTGCTACGGATTTGATATCGACGCACGATTTGCGGTTCGGACTGCACGTCGACTTGACGAACCGGGACACCGCGAGCGATCAGTTCCGACACGATCGGCTGCATCGCTCGGCAGGGCGGGCAGTTTTCCGAACTGAATTCCAGCAACACCGCATCGGCTGACGCGGAGCCGGCCGCGAGTAGCGAGAGCAGGCAACTCACTAGAAAAGTGAAAGCGGTCTGACGCCGTCGCAGGGCAACACGGGCGTGATGGAGCATCGGATTGAGTCGCACGATTCGTCCCTCCTTGGATGTCGAGAAAAGAGGTGCCATCTCAAGCGTCGCTCAAAGTGATCCTTCACTCAAGCGACACGGCACCGGCAGCAGCGACGGGGATACTCCGTGATCGGGCGACGAGGTCACAACCCCAATGAAACGTCTGCAAAGCGAAACTTGAGCTTTTTTTAGTTTCACGGGCGAGAATAATGAAGTTTCCTAACGCCAGTTCGGCCGCACCTCTCCGGCCCCGGCCTCCTCGGCTTTCCAACGAGCCTCCGGGATGATCCGCCGAAAATCGGCTGCTTTGCCGCGAATCGACGCACTCATCAGCAACAACCCCAACCGAACCTGCTCGCGTTTTCGCAGCGGCGCCTCGATCACACCGGGGGCCAGCGAGGCGACTTTGCCTCGCAGGAAAACCGTCACATTATTGAGTCCGTCGCCGAGGTTCTCACCCGCGTCCCCGCCCACGACGATCGTGCCCGCGAGTGCCCCCGCGCCCGTGTCCGCACCGACATTGCCGCGTACGAAAATGCTGCCACCCCGCATCGCCGCACCGACCCGCGCTCCGGCCGACCCGTACACCGCGAGCGTCCCGCCGGTCATCGCCGCACCGAGCCCGCACCCGGCCCGCCCGGTGATCCGAACCACGCCCCGACGCATCCCCTCGCACGCCCCGTCGCCCGCACTGCCCTCGAGGTGAACGTCAATCCCAGCGAAATGGGCGAACGCGAAATCACCGAGATCACCGACCGAGTGAATACGAACCGAATTGGTCAAACGCATCCCAACAGAATGCTGGCCCTGCAAACCCAACAACTCCACCAGCGGAAAGAGATCGTCACCTGCGGAGGAATCGATCAGATCGGCGGCCGGATCGACGTCGATCGATTCGATCGATTCCCGCAATTGGGCGAGCGAGAGCTTCTGCAAATCGAAACGATGGTCGGGCTTTTCAATCTCGTTCATCAATGAGGTTCCCTGTTTTCGGGGCAAGCGAGTGGGCAATCGCCCCGACAATTTTTTCCAAATTCACACCGGCATCCATCGAGACGGCGATGACTTCCTCGTGGCTCGCCGTCGCGGGCGAGTCCGGCACCGCCATGTTCGTGACCACGCCGATCGCCAACGTCCGCATCCCCGCCCGACTGGCTAAAACCACCTCCGGCACCGTGCTCATGCCGACGAGATCCATGCCCCAGTTCCTCATCATTCGACATTCCGCCCGCGTTTCGTAATTCGGTCCCGTCACCGCCAGGTAGGTTCCACGATGCAACCGAAACCCAGCCTCACGACTGGTTTGGACGGCAATCTCGGCAAAAGGTTCGTCACAGGTCGCGAAACCTGATCGTAGCCCCGATCGCGGGCCGGATGGGGAACCGGCTCCGAGAGACCCTGCTCCGAGAGACCCTGCCCCGATTTGCCCACGCAACAGACTCAGATGCTCGTCGATCAAAACCAAGTCACCGGTCTGGAATCGCGGGTTCAATCCGCCCGCGGCGCAGCTCACCACGACGGCATCCGGACGACACGCCGTCATCAACGCCATCGGGCGGGTCAATGTTTCGATGTCGTGTCCCTCGTAAGCGTGCAATCGGCCCGCCATCGCGAGCATTCGCACGCCGCCGAACCAACCGATCCGGAACTCACCACGATGGCCGATTGCCGTCGATTTGGCGAGTCCCGCGATCCGATCGTACTCAATCGCCGAGGCCGACTCGATCCGCTCGCCCAACGCACCCAATCCGCTGCCTAAAACCACCGCGAGCAGAGGCGTGCCCGCTGCCGCCCAACCCGGTGGGGCCGCAGCGAGCAGTTGCTCGCGAGCAGCAGAGATCGAAAACGGCTGGCTCGGCATCGATGATCTGCTCACGTTGGGATGATTTCCAGAATAAAATTTCTCTCCGCTCCTCGGCCTGCGTCCACGCTTGAAGCGTCCGAGAGGCGGGGTCGGCTAGGGAGACTGACACCTCCCTTATGACGACGTCAGTGTACTAAACACGTCCGCAGCCCCGATTCAAAAACAAAAACACCGCAATCTCGCCCGTTGGGGACTGCGTCGAATCATCGCTGAATAAGCCAATTCGATACCCGTGGCGCATGAATTGCTAAAGAAGTATTCGGTGTTTTAAGTGTTTTGGGCTTCCCGTTTAAGCGGACCTTTGCGATATTTCCGCCTCGCGCACTCATCGGTGAATAGAAATTTGATCCATTCCCACCACGATGATCGAGGCGCTTTCGCCTCCGAATCCACCGGTTTTTTTCAGATGCACACGTTTGTCGCATCCCGGGGCTTCTGTGATCGAACGTGTGCGTCAGCTTAGGTGAATGTAGCATGAAGTTGGAGAAAATCAGAAATATCGGTATCAGTGCCCACATCGACTCGGGCAAAACCACACTGAGCGAACGCATTTTGTTCTACACAGGACGAATTCACAAAATCGAAGACGTTCGCGGTGGTGGTGACGGCGCGACGATGGATCACATGGAACTCGAGAAAGAGCGCGGGATCACGATCACCAGCGCCGCCACGAGCGTCCAGTTCAAGGGTTATCACATCAACCTGATCGACACCCCCGGCCACGTGGACTTCACCGTCGAAGTCGAACGTTCCCTCCGGGTGCTCGACGGTGCCGTGCTCGTGTTGTGCAGCGTCGGCGGTGTGCAAAGCCAATCGATCACGGTCGACCGGCAAATGAAACGGTATCAAATTCCGCGGCTCGCGTTCATCAATAAAATGGACCGTACCGGTGCCAACCCGCGCCGCGTCACCGAGCAACTCCGCACCAAACTCGGCGCGGATGCGTTCCTCGTCCAGATTCCGATCGGTGCCGAAGAGAATTTCCGCGGCGTGGTCGATTTGATCGAAATGAAAGCCTACACGTTCGAAGGCGATCAAGGCGAGAAAGTCATCACCTCGGAAATCCCAGCGGACCTCCAAGACGAGGCCGCCGATTCTCGTATCGCCATGCTCGACTCGCTGTCCAATTACAGCGACGAAGTCATGGAACTGCTGCTCAGCGAAGAGGAAGTCCCCAAGGACCTCATCTACAAAACGATGCGTCAAGCCACGCTCAACGGTGCAACGCCTGTTTACATGGGCAGTGCCTACAAAAATAAAGGCGTCCAGCCGCTGCTCGATGCGGTCACCCGATATCTACCCAGTCCTCTGGATCGCGAAATCTACGGACGCGACCCGCTCGACGAAGAAAAGAAGATTGAACTCTCCCCCGATATCGACAAACCCTTTGTCGGCATGGCGTTCAAGATCGTCGAAGATCCGTTCGGTCAATTGACTTTCATGCGTGTTTACCAAGGCACGATCAAAAAAGGCGAAGCCTACACGAATCAACGCTCCACCAAAAAGGAACGTTTCAGCCGCATCGTGCGAATGCACAGCGAGAAACGCGAGGAAATCGACGAGGCGCACGCCGGTGACATCGTCGCCGTCATGGGCATCGATTGCGCCACCGGCGACACGTACTGCAACGAACGTGCTTACGCGACCCTCGAATCGATGTTCGTGCCAGATCCCGTCATCAAAATCGCCGTCAATCCAATGAATCGCGGCGACGGCGACAAAATGAGCAAGGCCCTGCAACGCTTCCGCAAGGAAGACCCCACGTTCAGCGTCTACACCGACGAGGAAACCAACGAGATCCTGATCTCGGGCATGGGTGAGTTGCACTTGGAAATTTACATCGAACGTATTCGCCGCGAATACGGCGTCGAAATCGAAGTCGGTGCTCCCAAGGTGTCTTACCGCGAAAGTCCTACCAAGACGGTCAGCTACGATTACAAACACAAGAAGCAAACCGGTGGTTCAGGGCAATTCGCCCACATCAAGGGAACGCTCATGCCGATCGAATCGGACAGCGAAGACAGCTTCGAGTTTGAAGAAAAGGTCGTCGGCGGACGGATTCCGAAACAGTACATCCCTGCTGTCGAAAAAGGTTTCCGAGATAGCCTCGGCAAAGGTCCGGTCGCGGGATACCCCGTGGTGGGCACCCGCATCGAACTGATCGACGGAAGTTATCACGAGGTCGACTCGAGCGAAAAGGCGTTCTACACCGCCGCGCAAGGTTGCTTCCGCGAGTACTTCAAGCAAGCCGCACCGAAACTCCTCGAACCGATCATGAAGGTCGAAATCGAAGTGCCGGAACACTTCCAAGGAACCGTCACGGGGGACGTCATTCGTCGTCGTGGGATCATGACGAGTAACGATACCAACGAAGGCATGACCGTGATCGTTGTCGAAGTGCCGCTGGCAGAAACCTTCGGTTACGCCACCGACCTCCGCAGCATGACGCAGGGTCAAGGTACGTTCACGATGGAATTGGCGCGTTACTCGCAAACGCCGAACAACATCCAAGAGGACATCATTGCCGAACGCAAACGCGAAGAACTCGAAGGAAAGTAAACGGCGCGATGCCGCAGAAACTCAATCACGAAAGCCAGAGACTGCCAGTCTCTGGCTTTTTTTTTGGCTCATCCGATTGAAGCGTGCGTTGGAGGTTTTGAAGGCGTGGCTCCAGTGTCCAACGATGGTTTGTGGTCGCCGTCCTCAGCCGTTCACATGCGTTTGCTGGGGAAACGGAGTGAACCTTTTTGAAAATCATTGCACACGGGAGCCATGCCTTCAACAAACCTCGGCCCGGACGACGCGCACGCTTCCGTCGGATGAACCTTTTTTGTGCCACTTTTTTGCAGCCAAAACTCCAACTTGCGCAAGTTGTGTTCCTGATGAGCCCCGGTAGGCAACGCTGCGAAGCATTTTTTTCCATAGAGTAAACGGTGTTTAGCGTAAGCGGGCGGGACGCCTGCGCACCGGTTCGCGGGCGTCCCCGCCCGCATTCGCTGCTTTCACGCTGGAAAATGCCTCACAGCGTTGCCCGATAGGGGCTAGAAACGCAACTACGAAACGCGTTAGCGAGGGGCGCCGACGGGTACCTCGCTAACGCGTCGAGTTACTAAATCAACAGCCCGCAAGCTCGGCGGAAGTGAATAAGACTTGCGCCGGCACGAGAGTGCCGCAACGCCGCGTCATGATGAAACCGGCCAACGCACAAAACTCATCTCCCCCGCGACCACACAGACAAACCCGTCTCGCTCCGGCGGCATACTGTAATGGTAACCCCACGCAATCCCAATTCGCTCCGCATCAGCCGGGTCAGCGACTCCCGTTTCAAGACGATAAACCTCCGTAACCACCCGATCGTACAAGTTCGCGGATCCTGGTTGATCGGTGCCTTCGATCTGGTCCAGAACTACGAGAATCTCGTCAATCTGCTCAGGAGCAAACCGCCAGCACTCACCCACGACCCGGTCGTTGCCGGGACGCATCGCCGGATAATCCGCGCGATCGAACAGCGTCCCGAACGTCCACGCCCGGGCGACTTCAATCGGCGGCACCGGCCAGCAACGCTCGCGGCATTGGCCTCGACAGAGCGTTCCGTAAACGAAGAAGCGATCCGGTCGCGGAGATGATTCGGAAATGGGATTCACAATGTGATATCTTGGGTGAGTGACAGCGAAACAATCAAACTCGCTCAATGGTAGTGGATCTTGTTAAAGATCCGAGCCTGAATGGATTTTTAATAAGATCCACTACGCTCATGATTGACTCCCTAACGCGAGACATATCGAAGAAAAATCGAGCGCTGTTTTACAGTGTAAAATACTCTCGACCAACTCCCGCCATTGACATCGCATTTCTCTCTCTCCGTTGTCATTTCGATTCGCCTTGCGCCTGCTCGGCATGGCCACAGCCTGTTTTGCGCTGACTTCGACCATCGCGAAGCCCGCCCACGCCGAATCCACGCATACCGACGACCGCGTGGATTTCAATCGTGAGGTCCGCAGCCTGTTATCGGACAAATGTTTCTTGTGTCACGGTCCCGACGAGGGGACTCGCGAGGCAGGGTTGCGATTGGACGATCGTGAGCAGGCGATCGACCTCTCCGCGATCGTCCCCGGCAGTCCTGAGGAGAGTGAACTGATCGCGCGGATCACGAGCGAAGACCCCGACCTCGTCATGCCGCCGCCGGAGACCGGAAAAAAAGTCACCGCCGAGGAAGCCGAAACGCTCGCCCGGTGGATCCAACAAGACGCACCCTATGACAAACACTGGGCCTTCGTCGTCCCGCAGCGTCCCGATTTACCGCTTGTCAAAAACCAAGTCTGAGGCCGCAATCAGATCGATCGCTTCGTGCTCGCGAAACTTGAATCACTTGGCCAGCAACCGTCGCCAGCCGCCGACCCGGCAACGCTCGCGCGGCGAATCTCACTCGACCTCGTCGGCTTGCCACCGAACTCGGATCAGCTCGACCGGGTTGCCGGTTTCAACGAGGGTTCCGGAAATCCAACCGACGCGGTCGATGAACTCGCTGAGCAGTTGCTACGCTCACCCCACTTTGGTGAACGGTGGGGACGATGGTGGCTCGACGCGGCACGCTATTCCGATTCATCAGGGTACGAAAAAGACCTGCAGCGCCGGGTTTGGTTTTATCGTGACTGGGTCATCGACGCGATGAACCGCGACATGCCCTACAACCAATTTGTGATCGAACAAATCGCAGGCGACTTGATCTCCGGTGCCACGCAAAGCCAACGTGTCGCCACCGGTTTCTTGCGAAATTCAATGACCAATGAAGAGGGCGGCGCCGACCCGGAACAGTTCCGCATCGAAGGCATGTTCGACCGCATGGACGCGGTCGGCAAAGCGATCCTCGGCATCACGACCCAATGCGCGCAATGCCACACGCACAAGTACGATCCGATCAGTCATCACGAATATTATCAAATGTTCGCGGCGATGAACGATTTTCATGAAGCCTGCGTTTCCGTCTACACGCCCGACCAGTCCTCACGTCGCGACGATATTCTCACAGCGATCACAGGCATCGAAAATCAAATCCGCCATGACACGCCCGATTGGAATTCCAAGGTCGCCGAGTGAGCCGAGTCGGTAGCCGCAGCGATCCCCGTATGGACCGTGATGAAACCGACCACGGTACCGTTTGAAGGCCAAAAGTTTCGTGTTCTCGATGACGGTTCGATCGTCAGCGAAAGTTACGCACCGACCAAGACCAGCAACGATTTTTCGTTGACGGCTCACGTCGGCACGATCACCGCCGTGCGACTCGACGCGCTCACCCATCCGCAATTACCACGCGGTGGACCGGGGCGGAGTATCGATGGGACCGGAGCGTTGACGGAATTCAAATTGCGGATTCAACCGACCGCCCAAGACGCCCCACCGATCGACGTGCTGATCCGGTTACTCGATCAACAACGCGAGCAGCTTGCTGCGATCGCTCAATCTGATGAGACGGCGAGTTCACGTCTCCAAGAAATGATCGGTCTCCCCGTCGATGCGTGTTTGCAATTGACCGGCCAAACGCCCCGTGAGTTCGCGGCGTGGATGGTGGTCGCTCGCGCGATTCTCAACCTTGATGAAACGATTACGAAATCATGAACGAAGATTCAAACCAAATCGCTCGCCGGGATTGGTTGCTGCGTCAGTGCGCCATCGGTCTGGGCCACATCGCGTTAACCACCCTACTGGCCGAATCGGGTTACGCGGTGGACTCCGCCTCGATCGGTGCGCCGGGTGTCGATCCGATGGCACCGAAACAGCCGCACTTTCCCGCCAAAATCAAAAACGTGATTTTGTTGTTCATGGGTGGCGGCCCGAGCCAATTCGAGATGTTCGATTACAAGCCCGCACTCGAACGACTCGACGGAACGCTGCCACCACCAGATTTGCTCGACGGGTATCGGGCGGCGTTCATCAATCCGAATTCCAAACTACTCGGCCCACGATTCAAGTTCGCCCAACACGGGTAATCCGGTACCGAGGTCAGTGAGTTGTTACCGCATACGGCGGGCATGATCGACGACCTGTGTTTAATCCGCTCGATGAAAACGGACGCCTTCAATCATGCGCCCGCCTAATTGATGATGAGCACGGGGTCACAACAATTCGGACGGCCCAGCATGGGATCGTGGCTGACGTATGGTCTCGGCAGTGAAACGAAAGACCTGCCCGCGTTCGTCGTTTTCAACAGTGGCCAGAAAGGCCCCAGTGCCGGTTCGGGAAATTGGAACTCGGGGTTTCTGCCCACATTGCACTCGGGTGTCGAGTTTCGCAGCAGCGGTGAGCCGGTGTTGTATTTGTCGAACCCGCCGGGGATGGATGAGCAAACGCAGCGCAACACACTCAACGCCGTCAACGAACTCAATCGTAAACGACTCGACGTGGCCGAGAACCCCGTTCACGTTCACGATCCACACGCCACGATTCTGCACCTCCTCGGATTCGATCACAAACGATTGACCTACCGTTTCCATGGCCGCGATTATCGACTGACAGACGTCCACGGCGAACTGGTCCAGGGGATCTTGGCCTGATTCGTGATGAGCACCTATTGATGATTTTCTCGAAAAAAGAGGTTCATCCGGCGGAAGCGTTCGCCGGAGGTTTTCCAGGCATGACTCCCGTGTCCAACGAGATTGGTGCCTGAGTAGGGATGCTGGCAGACTACGTAAGCCGGAACAAACGCAGTCGAACTCTGCAGAGGTGCCACTCGACAGGGGATATCTCGGTCGCCAGCGTCTTCCTGCAAAAGCGGTGCGCCCATGGCGCCGACGGTCCTCGGCGGATTTTGGTTCGCCGAGGACGATTTTTTATCAAATCAGTGGACACTGCAGCCATGCCTTGAAAAACCTCGATCCTGGGGTCGGCGCACGCTTCCGTCGGATGAACCAAAAAAGGGCTGTTTTGGTGATAGCGGGCTGTTGATTTAGTTAGCCGATGGGCGCCGGCCCCGGTTCTCATGCCCGCAACCGGGGCTAACGCCCATCGGCTAATCCTTGCTGACGCAAAAATGATTAGATCAACAGCCCGCTCACCACGGTTGTTGGTGAAACAGGAAGCTGACCGAAGGGGCCTCCTATCGAGCGAAATTTCGCGGTTGAACCTTTTAGCGTTTCAATTGCCGCTTCGGCCGGGGCAAGTCCGACGGAGAACTGGCTCGCAATCCGTCCGTCAACACCCGTAGGATTCCGCCGGGCTTGTCTCGGACGGAGCGAACAACTGAGTAGCTACCTACCGCGCACTCAACACCCGGGCTTGCCCCGGCGGAATCGCCGCTTTGGTAAACGTACCGACTTTTCACAATGAGCAATTTGGCTTCACTCGAAGGACGCCGGAAGAACTCGCCTACTAATCACTGAAAAATGAGATCCGAATAACGGGTGCTCTGGGAACACCTTATTTTAAGGTTAGTCGTTTTATCAACGCGTCTTATTTCGGCTCATCCGAAGCATTGCGTTCCTGAAAAACGAGCGACATTCAATCCCATCGCAGGCAAACCAGTTTGCGCTCGCCGCGAACATAGAGTTTGTTGCCGACGAAAGCCGGGTGCGAATACAGTGGGATGTCTTCGTCGAATAATGCGATTCGCGAAACCATGTTCTTGTCTCCGTCGGTTTTGAAAATCAAAATCTCACCGTCACCAAATACTGCCATGTGATCGGGCGAGGCGACGATGGCGCCGTAATCGGAGATCGATCGGTCACGCAAACGCCATCGCTCTTTCAGGTCGTCTTTCAAATCCAAACAGAACAGGAAATCTTTGACGCAGAACAGTAGATCACCCACGACGACGCCGGTGCTCATGTCGGTTCGCAATCGGTTGTTCCACGCGATCGGATCGGGATGGATCATCCCGTCCTCGGTGAACGCGTACAAACGGGCGCCGTTGTTTTCCGTCGTGATCAGGAGACGTCCGTTGTCGATGATCGGCGTCGGTACGTTGAAATCACCCTCGACGTCGGGTTGGACTCGCCACAGTCGCTTTCCGGTCTCCGCATCCCAGCCGCCGATCGATTCGGCGTCGTGACCGACGATCTGCATCCGGCCGCCGAGTCGTCCGTAGTGCAGCGAACCGTAGCAGGGACCGATTCCCTCGGTCTGCCAAAGGATCGAACCGTCATCGGGCGAGACCGCGATCAAGGACGCCTGCTCGGATCCCGGTGCGACGATGATTTTGCCATCCACTTCCAAGGGTGAGCCGCAATATCCCCACGGCAACTCTCGGTCGGCTGGGAATTTTTGAGCGAGTTGGTGTTCCCACAGAACCTCGCCATCGACCACCGCGACGCAAACCAAGTCACCAAACGCACCGAGAAAAATCACCCGGTCGCCGAGCACCAGCGGGGTTGCACGCGGTGAGTTCCCGTAATCGAGTGCGCCGATCGCGAGACGCCGAACCTCCCATTGCTCCTCGCCGGTGTTCGCGTCCACGCATCGGTAAACGTCGAAGAAATCCTCGACGTCACGATCACCGAAAAAGACATGAGACGCCGTCGCGGCGATGCCGCCCATCCCGTTGTGAGGAGTGGGCAGTTCCCAAACGGTTTTCGGTTTCCCCGGCTCGCTCCACGGGAGAGCGGGAACGAGTCCGTCACGCTTCGCACCTCGCCAACCCGTCCACTGGGGACTTGGCGGATCATCAACCCGCGAGACTACTTTTTTTTTGCCGCGACGGGTTCTTTTTCGATCGCGACAAATCCCATCAATGATTCCAACGCGTCGAGTAACTCGGCGTTGGTGGCAATGCCCATCATTGCCTCGCGAATCGGATCAAGTTCAGACCGGTCGAGCTGGTCGGAGCAGAACACGGTAACAAAGGGCACCGATTCGGTTTGACCGACGACTCGCAAGTCACCTTTTTTGATCGTTCCGCAACCTTCGAGCAACGGTTGGGCGTAGCTGCTGATGACGGCGGCGGATCGAGACTGCGGGCCGAGGTCGATCACCTTGCACGCTCCATCGCTGCAGGCGGCATCGATCGTTAATGAAACCGGCAACGTCACACCGGCGTCGGTGAGTAGTTTCTTCGCCGCGCCGTGTTTCTCTTCCGCTTCGGAGGGTCCGAACACGATGTTGTAACCGGCGAGATCCTCGACCTTCTGTGCGGGATCATTTCGATTGACCACGATCAGCCCGTGTTGCTGCGTTGATCCCTGGGTGTCCGTCAAACGCATTGTCGCGGTGAACTTTCGTTTGGCACGGGCCGCATCGGCGCGGATGACGGAGTCCTTGCCAATGATGATGTCCGCACGCCCATCCGTCTTTTTAAGGGCGACTTCGAGGGCGTCGGCGAAGGTCAACTTGACTTCGCGACCCAACGTTTGACTCAAATGTTCGGTGAGTTTTTCGTAACGACGTTGGGCATAGCCCTCCACACACGGGCATGATAATGGCAACGCGAGCGGGTCCATCACGATCAACGATAACGCGTCATTGGACGAGTCCGTCGAGGCCCCCGTTTTCGTCGCTTCGGCAAACGTCGATGGTGTGAAAACCGATGTGGCAAACCACACCACGACTGTCAATAAAAGTGGCGATCTCATCGGGTTATTCTCCTTCGTTGGATCCGGCTTTCGCGAGATCGTTGTTGGTTGGTTCGTTGTTGGCCGGTTCTTCGTTAGCGGGTTCGGACGTTTTGGGTTCCATCACAATGACGTGACCACGGGTGATATCGAGCATCAACACGGCATCGGTTTTCTTCGAGACCGCGATGGAAACGTTCTTGCAACCGGGCACCAATTCCACGTCGCCGACGAAATCCAACAGTTCACCCCCGGCTGAAAACCGTTTGATCCGTCCGGTACTCGATTCGGCGGTGTAGACGTCGCCGCCGGCATTGAAGCACACGTTCATCGGATTGCAACAACTGGTGAACCCGTCTTTGCCGGTGCGATCTTTTTTGCCCCATTGGTGGATTGCCTCGCCATCGAGACCGTAATGGGCGACCTGCCCGCGTGAGTTTTCTGCCACGAACAAGCCAACCGTTTCGTCGCCTTTGCGGCAACACTGCACATCCATTTGTCCACAACAACCGCTCAGTCCCGTGATCAGGATTTCGCCTCCGGTCAACTCGTGATTGATTTTCCAAACATCAAACCCGTAACCTTCGGTGCTGCGTGTTGTGACAAACACGTGCTCGTCTCCCGAGGTGATCGAAGAAATTCGCATTTTCGAACGCACCATCATGTCGATCCGTTCTTGGATTTTCTCTTCGCTCGGGCCTTTGTTTTTCTTGTCGTCCTCGGTTCCTTCTTTCGCTTCTCCTTCGAGTTCCTCGGCCCGCTCTTCTTTCCAAGTCGCCAGGGTCTTGGGGAGGGATTCGAGCATGCGGGTTTCTTGTTCGTTCAGTTCGGCGTTCTCGGATTTTTCTTCCAGCATCGTGATAATCCGCTCGTAGGATTCGATTCGTCGCTCCAGCATGTTGGCTGCTGGTTGCAGTGCTTGAATGGCGGCTTTGCGAAGGTCCTCCCGGTTTTCACGCATGGAGATAGCGTGCGGCGAGTCCGCCTGGACCAACAATTCGCCCTTGATATCGAACCGGAACAGTTTGCCTTCCCCACCGACGAGGACGGTGTTGTTCGCGTCGACGTGGATCGATTCGGGTTTGATTTCAATTTCCCAGGATCGAATGGTTTCGCCCTGTTGATCGAGAATGCGAACCTGGCCTGGGCCGGCCCCACAGACGGCGACAATGTTGTCTCGGTCATCCAAGCAAAACGCGTTCACCGTCAAGGATTGATCGCCATCGGTGATCGCGATCGTGCGAGATTGCTGGTGCGTCGCCACCTCACTGATCGATTCCAATTGAGAATCGGCGGCCGGGACGGAGACCGTCATGAGAGAAACAACGGCTAGAAACGTCGAGAACCTGCACAAAAAACGCATCGTATGACTCCAAACTTCGCAACGAGAAGGGATAAGGATCGCAGGAACAATAAGTGACGAATTTTGACGCAGCGCAAGTAGTCAAGACTCTCGTTTTCCCGGGTGGACGAAACTCTTGACGAGTTACGCTACGCCGGTAATTGTTACCGCGTTCCTAACTTGTCAGCCCGAATGGTACCGTTCTCAGACTGCGGCAACGGCGAGAGCTTCAAGAAAATCGAAATCTGTTCTTCGTTCGCTGCCGCCGCGACTTGCTCTACGCCGTTAAAAACCAGGGTTACGATCGTTTTGGTTCGACCAGGTTTTTCGCTTTATAAACTCCACAGCCCTGAAGATCGAGTTTCCTGAATTCGGTTGCAGTGGAATAAGAAGGGTTCATCCGACGCAAGCGTGCGCCAAGCCCAGGATCGAGGTTTTTCAAGGCATGGCTTCCGTGTCCCATGATTTGATGAAAAATCGTCCTCGGTGAACCGAAATCCGCCGAAATCCGCCGAGGACCGTCGGCACCATTGGCGCACCGCTTTTGCAGGAAGACGAGGCGACCGAGATCTCCCTTGTCCAGTGGCACCTCTGCAGAGCTCGACTGCGTTTCTTCCGGCTTACCTAGTCCACCAGCATCCATCCTCAGGCACCAATCTCGTTGGAAACTGGCAGTCATGCCTTGAAAACCTCCGGCGCACGCGTTCGCCCGATCAACCCTAATAAGCGGAATGAAAATGGATTAGTTGAATTTTCAAGGAGGACGTCATGGTCGATTTACCGGATGGACGAAGTTGGTCTGCAGAACAGTTGGAGCTCATGAGGAACGTTGCCGTGCGTGCCGTACTCGAGTTGGGAAAGACTCGTCGCGAAATGGCTGAGCTTCTCGGAGTCAACGAGATTATCTCAAGCGTTGGAAACTGACGCCGCAAAAACCAGCTCGCCACGCTCGCGAAGCCGATCCGGACGAGATCGCAGAATTCGGCGAAGAAACCCTGCCCGCAGCACTAAAAAGAGCGGAAGACGAAGGCGTAGAAGTTCAATTTTGCGACGAAGCAAGCTTTGAAATTGGCGACCAGATCGGCACCACGCACGCCCCCTGCGGCGAGACTCCGGTGCTGACACTTCCGAAGATTCGCATCGCTTAGAATATGATTGCCAGCATCACTCCGACCGGTGAACTCATTGGCGAATTGTATTCCTGTACGATGAACGCCGCTCGATTTATTGAATGGCTGGAACGCCTGATCAATGAATCCGATCGAAAGATTTTTCTCTTTATCGACTGGCTTTCGTCACACACCGCCCATGCCGTCAGCGATTGGCTTGCTGATCATCGGGGTCGGTGGAAGTCGTCTGGCTGCCTCGGTATTCCACGGAGCACAATCCTTCGGAGTTCCTGAACAACGACGTCAAACAAAATATGAAAAACGAGCCACTTCCGGGAGACACCTCAGACTTCCGGGCAACACTCGAACGCATTCTCAACAAGATCTCCGGATTTCCCGACAGAATCAAAGGCTTCTTTCGCCACTCACAGATTGCAGAGGTGTTTTTATCGATCTTGGTAATTTAGTGTGGGGTTAATAACAACGCCGCTGTTTTTATTTTCGGAAAGAATAAATCACCGATGCTTTAGTTGGGGCAGATCCAAAAACTTGAGGCGAGCTTTAGGAAAACTCTCGGGCTCGTGCTCATTGCTTTCGATGGATCACGCAACACCGACTCACGAACACATTGGAACGAAGCAAGCGTTGAGTTCGTTCAAGCTCAAAGAATGCAGCCTACTACGCAACCCGCAACCGTGTCCGCTTCCCCCGTGGGGATTGCTCTGACTCAGCCCGCGACGACCGTCTTTGATCCCTACCGAGATCTCTCTTGCGGGATCAAGTCAGCGGGATCGTTTCACCGGGGGTCAACACCACAATTTCAGCAACCCAACGCGAATGGCCTGTCGATTTAATCGTTCACGACGAAGCCTCGTTCCCTCTCGCTTCGCAAAAGATACGTGATAGAGACATTGTTCCCCGACGCGAAAGACGAATGACACTAAATTAACGCCCGCTCGCAGGTTGTGTCGCTAACCCGTGACAATGTTCGGCGGATCAAACGCAAAATCGGCGTGAACCCAGATTCTTGCAACACCAACTTTCGAACGGCCCAACGTCAGATGCGGTTCTCTCACTAATCAGAATCTCATCCAGATAGAACGCCAGAAAACGCTGGCTCCAACCAACAACCCCACGACGTTCGTGACGCCGAAGCTCGTGCAAACGACCTACCGGTCCATCTGGCCAGCTACCGAAACATCACGCTCCAACATTGCCCCGGCAGCCGACGGATGGGATTCCGCCGATTTTGCCGACTTGGTAATTGCCGGCGACAACTCACCCCGCTTGATCGACACTTCCCGAGGCGCCTCGATCCCGATCGCCACACGATTTCCTGAAATCCGGTTCACCGTGATCACGACATTGTCACCGATCACCAACTTTTCGCCTTCTTTACGACTAAGAACCAACATAATGAATCCCTTCGAGATTTGTTTGATTTGAACTGAGGGTTTGAAAAACCGCTCACGAGTTGCCGAAGGTGCAAGTACCAGGCCGTTAGCGATCGGAGAATGTGTTTTTAGAGAGAAAATCATTGGGGAATTGAAATCCCCAACGTTTTACCCGATTTTATTCAACTTCCCGACCCATCCTGCCGATTGCTTACCGCTCAGCATGAGCGTCTTTGCATCACGAAAACCGTCTTGAAATCGTCAAAACGAGATTCCGTCTCAATCTGAGACTCAACTTGAGACTCAACTTGAGACTCTTTGAGGAGAGCGAAGCCCCCGTCTGACACAAGTAGTATCTGTCATGGCAGTGACACGTTTGGTCACCCCCACCCACTGATTTGGAAAAAAAGTCCGAAACAACTGAACCGCCCACCACCAAGAACCGAAAACACCAAAGCAACGCCCAAAAAATGTCCCGACAACTCCGTTCAACCCATCTTGAACCCACACCCCAACCCAGCTAAGATTCGCCAGACACAACGAGGGTGATCCAACACCTTCAATCCCCTGTAGCTCAGTTGGTAGAGCAGGCGGCTGTTAACCGCCTTGTCGCAAGTTCGAGTCTTGCCGGGGGAGCTGATTTTGAAATTGCGAAAGCTCTCGCAAACCAGTTAACGCCCGCGGCCGATCATCGGCCAGCGGGCGTTTTTCGCGGTGTCCCGGCGATCGACCCGCCGCCCAACAGTGTCTCTGTCTCGTTCACAGAGTACTCCAGGCCCGATCCAACCATGGCGATTGAGCCCGGCCCTCAGAGACAACCCGAGAACCTCTCTGGTTCTCTGATCCCGGCCCCGCCACGGTTAATTGTCGGGAGAGACATTGGCCGGATTCGAGAACCACGGCGAGAGATTGATGACCGCGTTTCTGAGATCGTCAGGATTGATGTCGGTTTTGCTGGCCAGCACTTCGAGTAGGTCTTCTTGGTTAGGTTGGCCCAAAGCGAGCCGGTACAGCATTCGTTGTTCTTTCATCCAGTGAAGCCAGTGATTCTGTTCGCTGGTCGGTACCTCGAAAACGAATCGCTCGATGTTGCCGCCTTCGCAAACCCACCACGGGGCCAAGCCGGATTCGTCGCTGAGGTGCTCGTCAGCCAGTTCAGCGATCTTGGACCACGGGCTCTCATGCAGCTTCAGGTCCACCAGCGGTGGCGACGGTAAGTTGTCGACAATCGCTCGCCGAATCGCAGACCCACCGAACCGCTGGATGCGGCCCTCACGTTGTTCAAGATCGGCGGGGTTACGGCACAGATCCCAATGGACCAAACGATCGCACCAGGCGTGAAAGTCCAAACCCTCCTGGCCGACCGACGTGGTCGTCAGCACAAACGGCCAAAACGGAGTGTTGAAGGCACGGCGAAGATCGTCGGTTCGCAGTGGCTTCTCAGACGAATCGTCCGACGAGGAACTTCGTTGCCCAGTGAACGGCAACGCGGCATGGCAACGCATCTGGAACGTCGCGTCACGGTCGCCTTCGATCGGATGCAGACTAAACCGCCCGCTACGGATCGCCATGCCTTCGCACAACTCCGTTGCCAATTCGGTGCCTTCGATGTTCCGCAATTGTGACGTGATCCACAGGTGCTCGTCCAGCACCGCTTCCAAGTTACCGTCCAACACCGCTCGCTTCACTGCATCAGGATACTTCTCGCCTTTCTTGCGAAGCGAACCGTAAAACCAACGCTGGTCAAGATAGTTGCGAAGCCCCAACCAAGACGCGTTCAATGTCCAACCGAAACCCTCTTCGTTGACCGCATCGGGCCAATGTCGACGCAGTGCTCGGCCAACAATTACACCGGGTGAATTCAAAGCATGGTCAGCCAGTTCATCGAATTGCGATCGTGAAATCTGGTCCAGCGATTCAGCTCCGGCACCTTCCCAATCCTTCAGCAACTGAGCCATGCCGGCGTCCTCAGACTCCGTTGACGCAATTTCATGATGCAGTCTCCACCACGCATCCATCGTCCAAGACAACGTTTCGGTTTTCTCATCAAGTTGGGCGAGCAGCTTCCAGAACGGCTTCGATGGACCATCTTTCACAATCGAAATCTCATGTTCCACCAACGCCGTTTTCAACTGCTTGCGGATCAAGCGGCGAGCATCCCCTAACGACCCAATCGGCTCCGCCAACGGATTGGTGCTTTCAACCGAAAAGGGAGACGGATGAAACAACGCCAACGTGGCATGTCGTTTCGGTCCCGCGGTGAACCATCGTTGTTGAGTCACCTTGTCGTACGTGATGCCCTGCTTCGCAAACACCGATGCTTCCACGCCGTAGCTCATCATCGACGCGATCGCTTGCGGCACCGCTTGAAAGCGACTGAACACCAACGCTTTCCTGGGCGTCGTTTCCTTCTTCGCCCAACGCCCCGCTAGCGGCCACCAAGCAGCCGTTGGCGGAAGCCATGGCGTTTTCAATTGGTCGGCTGTGACCATCGCATCCATCGCCCTCATGCGAGGATGCGGCCAATCGGCTGGCAAACGGAAACGGTCTCGCATCGCTTCAGTGAACTCGAACGCCTTGCTGGATGACGGCCCCAATGAAGCCGGCGTCGCATCCCGCCACGTCAGGTAATGACGCCCCATCGTTTGCATCGGGATGGGGATCGACGTCCAATAGTCGACCGCCGCCGATCGGTGCTTTTCAGAAAAACTGTCGCTCAGGTGCCGAAACAAACGCATGTCTTGCGCCCCGACCGAAGCCGCCACGGTCTCGGTCTTGAACTCCGCCCATCCGTCCGCATGAGACGCTCGTTCGGTTCGCGCCATGATCGGACGCAGCAACTTCTCGACGTTCGTCCTCGCCGCGATCGCCCGCTCGGAAGTCGTCTCGCCCTTTCGTATCTCGCTCTCAAGCGTTTGAAAAGCGATCTCGCATTCCTTCCGCTTCTTCTTCGCCAGTCGATCGTTCCCGTACAGAAACTCGATCAATTCAAAGAACTGAGCCCGATGCGACGTGCCGGATTCTTCTTCCCAGCGTCGCGAAAACAACTGGTAAGGCGTCGCCGAAAGCATCAGCAACGCGGGCGGGTGATCCGTGTCGTCACCGCGCAGCCGACCAACGACTCGACGTTCAGCGTCACTCAACTTCGGATTCAGCAAATCGCGAAAACGCTGAAACTCGTCAAAGATCACCAAGTCGGGCTGAATCCGTTCGATCGTGCTGGCCGCGAGTGCGTTTCGCATGTGAGCGATCAATCGCAACTCGCGATCGTTGCTATCGAGTGTTCGCAGGTGCGGCAGCAATTGTTGTCGCGGTTGAAGATCGAATTCCTTGCGAACTGACGTCAAGAACGCCTGCTGCAATGAATGACTTTCGGCGGCACCACGCTGACGCCGAACCGCACCCATCCAGTGCGTTTTGGCACCCTGTTGAAACACCTTCTTGCCCCACTCGTCTCGCTTCAGCATCTTCGGCCAAAGTTTTTCGACCAAAGCGTGAACGAGTGCCCGCTCTTCCTTGCGTCCGTCGCGACGACGGTTTTTCCGAACCGGCACCGATGTATCCGGTGTCAACGAATACAGATGCAGCTTCGAGTGGATCGGTTCATCGACATCCGTGATCAACGAAAGCCGATCAACGCTACACCGCGCGTCATCGCGTTCGTCTTCCGGCAACACCTTCAACAGGCTCGCTTGGTTCTGTCCACGGATCGCCAAGTTGCTGCAAACGTAAACAACCCGCAGCGGTCGGTTCAGAGACTCCATCATGTGACGAATCACTTCACGGGCCACGATCGTCTTGCCCAAGCCCACTTCATCCGCGATCAAAAACCGCCGGCAAGCCCTCGACTTGCGAAACGATTTCATCACCGCCTTCACGGTCGCCTGCTGGAATGGCTTGGCATCGGTCTTGGCCGTCATCGCTTGCCCAACAATTCAGCTCGGACCGTTTTCCAAATTTGCTCAAAATCGCTGACGACCTTCGCCTCTTCATCTGTGATTTCCGTCGCATCCCGTTGGCGATACAGATCGAGGTAGTACTTCACCTTGCGATCCACTTCCAACAAGCTCGATGGATCCCGACCCCATGACTTCAAGATCTCCTCCAACGTTGGTGACCACCACGCCGGTCCTTGATTGCCCGCTCGATGAGCATTCCGGCCCGATCCATCCAGCTACCGCCACCATCGCCCGGCGACGTACCCGTCATCAACGAACGCAACGACTCAAAGAACGTCTTCGGGTCCAAATATCGAGCGAGCGCCCGCTGATCGCGTTCCAGCCCTGGCGGCGGGTCCATCGTCGCTCGCTGCAGCCAAACCGTTTGCAGATCGCCCAGCGAAAGCCGGCACACGACCAATTCAGTCACCTCGCTGAGATCCTGCGTCGGCAATCGCACTTGCGTTTCCCCGCGGGGCCAGTCCACCCAATTGCCCGACAACGCCGACACGTGCAATCGAATATCAACATAAACCGGATTGGGGTCGACAGCGGCAGTGAGCACTGGCACTCGATCTACGATTGCCTGCGTCACACTCCAACCCGCCGCGACTTCCGAACGTGCCTGTTCTAATCGCTCTTGCTGCGGATCTTCGTCCGGTGGATCGACCAACTCATCCGGCCGCACCGTCGATGCCGACGTGTTCACAAACTCCCAAATTCCCGACAACACGTCCGGTGAAATCTCCGCTTTGGCAATCACCTCCGCGTTCGGCCCCGACCAACCACGCCCCGTCGCGTTCGCACTGCCGACCCACATCGTCGCGCCGCCATTGTGCTCGGCAACGATCACCTTGGCGTGCAGGCCACGCGGCTCCGGTTCCTCGTCTTCGGAGTCGTTCACCTGCGCCGTCGTTTCCATCGCCGATGTCACGTCATCCGGATCCGGCGAAGACATCATCAACAGATCCTGAAAGCCCGCGAGCGGTTTCCCCGCCTGGGCAGCCAACTTCAGCAACTCGATCTTGCTCGACAACAACGTTCGTGTCGTCGTCGTACCACCCCAACCCGACAGATGCTTCACCGTCGTGCCGTCCAAGAACGGACTGATCACCAACAATCGCGAGACACCATCCGGGCAATCCGGAAGCGACCGATCCTGGCCATCGTCGTGCAGCCAAACCTCACCGACATCGCATCCATCAGGACACTGCCACCGCACGCCATCAAGTTCCGCAGCGGTCGAATCCGCCGTCACGCCGTCAAGTTCCGCACGATCAGCCAGCGACCGCGCAAGCTCAATTAAACCGTCAATCGGCTTGCCGCCGCCATCATCAACACGACCAACCAACGTCAGCCCAACGTCCCAAGACATGTCCCGCGTCAGATTGCGGCTGCCGATCCACAACCGCCATTCAACATCGTCGCCGTCATCACACCGCGTCTTCACCAACACGATTTTCGGATGCCACGATTGCTTGCTCTCGTCAAACGGCACCGTCCGAATGAACTGATCCAACAACCCGAGCACCTTCGGAGCTTTCCGCGGAGCCAACAAACGACCCGATTGAATTACCAACCGAAACTTACCCGCCAACCGTTCCACCGAAGTCGCAAAGTCGACCTTGCTGCCGCTGCCACGATCGTCGTCCAAACCGGCTAACGCCAACATCGCCGCCACGAGCGCGACCAAGTCCGCCGAATAGCTGGCCAGCAACGCGTGCTGGACATGCCAACCCAAATCCGGCCGCAACGCGTCCAAGTACGACGCCCCGTTCCATCCGCGACTACTCATCGTTAGCACCGCCGCCCGCCCGCGAGACATCGCTCGCCTGCAAATCCATCAAGAACCCGCGAGCGACACTCCATCGGTAATGCAGCGGTTGAGCATTGGGATGTTCTTCCGGCGACCACTCCAAACGCTTCTCCCTCGCAATCGGAGTTTTCGGCAACCGAGCACGCTTGTCCTTCCGCTTCGCCTCCGCGTCGCAATAGACCTGAAACAAATCCGACAAGTCACGATCACCGCGGCGCAACCAATCCTGAGTCCGCTGCAGCACCTCCAATATCTTCGAGTCGATCTTGCCCGCGTCCTGGCGAACATCGTCCACCTTCAGCTTCAACGCCTCGTGTCCGTATTGCTCAATCAAACGCTCGACCGCATCACGGTTCCGAGTTACTGAGTCCACGTTGTCGTAGTTCGCCCGCATGTCCTCGACCAACGCCCCGTAGACCCCACGCCCGATCGCGGACAACGAAGCCGCTTGCTGCGACCGTTCCAAAGCGGCACGATCCGCATCGTCGGCAACGCCGCGAACATCGTCCGTCCACATCGACGACTTCGGATCCAATTCAATGTTCGATTCGACCAACCGAGACAGCAACGAACGCTCGACCGAATCCGGCCGGCAAATCGCGATCAACTGATTGCTCAAGAACTTCTTTTCGCTCGCCAGCAATTGAAAATCGAGCGATTCCGTTTTCCTGCCCCAACTCTTGGGCGGCTTGGGCAGCGGTGCGAACAGCGGCATTTCCTCTTGCATCAACTGCTTGTCGTCATCCTTCAACGACAACTGAGAAACGCTCCGCCCCAACCGCCGATGCACGACACTCCGCGCCGGATACGAACCATCGGCCAGCGGACGCAACACCCGCCAATTCCCCAGTGCCGACCAATACACCAAACAAGGCGGCTGTGTCGTCGTCTTGGGAAAGTTGTCCCCGCCGATGATGCCTCGATCATGAGACATCAAAAGCTGTCCGACCAGGTTGATCTCCGCTTCACTGACCGCCTCCGCCACCCGCTCACGAACGCCGTCCTCGATCAATTGCTGATAGATCCACGGCACGAACAACACATACCGCAACCGAGTGTGCAGCACCGAAGTGCCCGGAAAGAAGCGATCCGCATACGCCTGATGCAACGCCAAAAACCCAATTTCATCCCGCACACCCTGAACATCATTGCGTGCAAGCGTCTCCGCCCGCCGCAAAGCGTCACGCGACAACAACGTCCATCCCAAACTCGGTTCCAAATCTCTTTCCACCAATGGCTGTATAGACGAAATGACAATGGATTGGCCGCAAATACAGTTGGCCAATGTTGCTAGCTGCTCGGATCTTCTTCCTGATCGCGTTGATCTTTGTCGAAAGCCTTCACCCAGATGTTCCGCAATTCCGCGAGATTGGTGTCCTCTTCTCCGGCAACCGCTTCCGTACCTTGCAAGAAGCCAGCAACTTTTTGTTTCAGGACTTCCGGTTCGATGAAATCACTGACGGACGTCAGGTTGACCTCAAAATGCGTGCCACGGCTCGAGAATACTTCGCGGGTGATCCAACGCAGAAAAGTCACGGCTTGTTCAGGTTGTTCAACGTAGTTTGCGACCCAGGCTTTCGCTGGTTCGTCTCCCGACCAGTCTCGCCAGCGATACAAGTAGAACATCATCCGACTACCGGCGATTTCGTTGTTTTCGGCCGCCTTCGCGATCTTCTTGGCACAAGCCTCGGTGGCACGGCTAACAAGCTCTTGCGTTAAAATGTCCTTTTGCGGCGAAAGCTGCTCGCCTTTGTCCGGCTCTTCGAGTGCGGTAATTCGACAAGGAAACCAGAGAGACGAGGTCTCCTCAGTATCCGTGCAAAATGCAGTCGCGCGCTCCGTCGGATCGCTTATACGCAGATACAGTGCACTGACGATTCGCCATGCAATCATGTCTGGGCTTGAAGGACTGAACCCAAGCAAATGCGACGGGATTTCGTCACCAAGGCGGTAAAGCCCCTTGATCACAGCAGTTGGATTCTCAAGTGCAAGCTCGGGTGCGATCAACTCGAATCGACGCAATGCCTTGGCAATCTTTACTGCCTCCCCAAGCGATAGCAAAAGATCACAAAAGGCGTCGCTGTCATTCGTCGTCGCGATCAACTTGTTTAAGAAAACAGACGAGCTTTCCATCTGTTCGACCGAGAGCTGAAAATAGCGATCGAAATGCTCGCCACTGCATGCTCGACGCTCTTTGTTCCACCGGTCCTCAAAGCCGATTCCTTGGCTCATCCGGTCGCGGATCCAACCGATTTGGGGGAAAACGGAACAGAGAATGCCATGCACGGCAGTTTGCTTTGTCGCTTTTGCTAACAGTTCGTTAATCTGGCTTGTTTGCTCTTCTTGCTGCTCTTGCTGGCTTTTGAATGTTAGCCCCGGTCCAAACACACATTCGTGGTGAAGTTCAAGATGCCGATAAGCAACCGGCTCGAAAACTCGCAGCGTTTCTAAACACAGAAGGTCAAGCAGGTCGGCCTCGAATTCGCCGTCATTGAAGAACATTTCAACATGAAACGCGAAGCTGGAAAAGAATCGCTTGATATCCCGCAGCGTTGAAAAGAAGGGAGCGAGTCCGTCGCTGTAAACCTTTTGAAACCGATCAAAATCGAAGTGGACCGATCTTGGCAGCTTCCCAATCACCGACTGCAACTGATCCGTCAAAACACCGTCTAAGTCGGTCCGATCGACCGATGGCAAGTCGAACGTTACCTGGACGATCTTCTTCAGAAACTCCGTTCCCGACGACCCGGTATAGTCATCGAGCGCTTTCTCCACGATCGCCCGGTCGTACAGGGTCAAGAACACCAGGTTGGGAAAATTGGCGTTCGCTTTGACAAGACGAAATAGAATCGTGATCTCTTCTTTGGAAAGCCGATCAATGTCGTCAAGCACCACGAGAATCGGTGCCTTTAACTTGGCTAGCTCTCCGCGCAGTCGATCGTGGATCTGCGAGAGCGGTTCAATGTGATCATCAATCGCCGCTTTGGACGCAGCATCGGTGACCTTCCCGGTTTCGTCAGCCGCAGTTGCCAGCCCACGCAGCAACAGCGGTGCCCAAGGAACGCCGGCGGCTTCCGTGGCAAGACTCAAACCGCGCAGTGCAGAACTGCCCAAGGTCAGATGTGCCGAATACTTCCGCCACGTAGCGGCCAAAACGGCAGATGAATCGGAGCCAGTGCCAACAGGAAGTGAATTGCCGATCTCCTCGAAGAAAGCCATCGACAGTTTGTCTTCGCCAGACCACGACCAGGGATTAAATTCGATGACGGTCAGTGGTGTCTCACGCTGTTCAAGCAAACTGACGACCAGGTTCTTCACCGACGTCTTCCCGGATCCCCAGACACCGTGAAGGCCAATGACAAGCCCAGCGTCGCTCCGCCAATCAGCGATCACGTTGGCCAGCGAGAAGCAAAAACGACCACGTCCGAGAACATCGTCTTCGATTCGACGTATCGCTGAATCGCTGTCGGTGAATTCCTGGTGTTGAAAATTTGGCGTCTCGCTCATTGCGATGTCCCAGATGCCGACTTTGTGGTCAGCGTGTACTGAGCGGCGAGTCCCGACAGAGACTGCGAATCGTTGATCGCGTTGTGTGGAATCAACAGGTAGTGCCATGGCTTGCCGGCAACTTTGCTTGCACTTTGGCAATAGTTGATCGCGGCAGTGGTTTTCTTTTGAACCACCACGTCGTCCATCTCGTCGGCGGCCTTGGGTTCGCAAATGTAGTACGCGGTCTTGGTTTCGGCCACGAAGTCGGGTTCGTACAACTGCCCGTTCTCGTATTCAATCTGGAAAGCGGTCTTGATCGGTTTGACCCATTTGATCACCTCGGTGTCATTTTCAAGCACGACAGCGAACCGGCGTTCGCTATCGGAGTCGAATTTTTGGACATCGAACAAGCACTTTTTGAATCCACCAAAAACCATTCGCCGGATGTTCTTCTTTTCGTCGACCGGTTGTCGGAACGGACGGATCGTTTCGTCCTCACTGTACTGCAGCGCCGCCGGACGCAATTTCATCACGCCCCGCGTCACGTTCACTTCGTATTCTTCAGCATCTTGATAAAACTGAACTTTCATTTGTGAACGGACCAGTTCGACGTAAGTGCGGTGATTCACCTGCAGCACGTTTGCAACCGCTTCATCATCGGGCAGATACGAACGCAACTTCGCGATTAACTGGCCGGTCAACTTGTAAAGCAAGTCGCGAGTCGTGTCGTAGTCGATCTCGGGACAATCGAGCAAGCCGCGAACAATGTAATCTTCCAATCGGTCTTCCGATTTCGTTTGCAAACGAGCGAGCCGGTATTGCTTATTCTCGCGAAGCGTTTGAATCAGGATTTGGTCATCGACCGGTTGCTGGGTCACGGCAACCGTGTTGAGATCAAAATCGTGGTAGCCGGTCGTGACCTTGCCGCTGGGAACGACGGTGATTCGCGGGATGTCGATCGTCATCACCGTGTAGGCGTCCGCGACTTTCGCAACTGTCTTTTCGATCGTCTCGTCCGTAGGGCCTTCATCCATGCCCTCGAGACTAAGTTGATCGGTGCGCAGACTTTCCTTCACCCGCATGACAATTTGTTGAGTGATCTCCGGCGTGGTCAGATCCTTGGAACGCGGCAAACGATCAAATTCGTTTTGAATGATGTCCAGCGTCTTCGTCGCGATATCGACCTCGACCTCGTCGGTAAACAGCGGCTTTGTCTTGGGGGACGACTGCCCATCAAGTCCATGTCCGTCGGTCTCTTGCGAATCCAATGCATCACCGCCGATCAAGCGATCGAATATATTCGGTTTGACCTCAATCACCTTGGACTTCTTGTCCGGGATGTCTTCGCCGATGATCACACCGGTGATCAAGATTGAATCGCCACGGTTCGCTTCGTCCACGATCTCTTGAAACTTGTCGTGGGCCACGATTGTCAGACGATCCACCTCCGGCACACCGGTTCGTTTTCCATAGGGCAAACGCAAACCACGTCCGATCGACTGTTCCACCAAGGTTCGTGAATCAGCCTTTCGCAACGGCACGATCGTGTACAAATTCGTCACATCCCAACCTTCCTTCAGCATGTTGACGTGAATCACGATCTCGACGGGATTGGATGGGTCTTCCACGGACAGCAGCTTTTCAACGATGTCGTCGGATTCCTCGCTCTTGGTTTTCGAGTGAACCGTGATGACCTTTCCTTTGTAGGCCCCGTCGAAAAACTCCTTGTCCTCGATGCGTTTTTCCAACTCGCTGGCGTGCTCGATGTCGCGAGCGACGACCAACATGAACGGCTTGACGCGGCGAACGTTGTTCTCGGTGGCGTAAATCTGCAACTGCGTCATCGTTTCCTGATGAACCAGGATGCCATCCTTCAGCTTGATCGTTTCCAGATCCTCGTTGCTCTTGCCCTCGGTGGTGAAGTTGGACCGCGTCGCGACGGCCGGTTGTTTGATGTAGCCGTCGGTCAGCGCCGATGCCAGCGGATACGAATAGATCGCGTTCTTGAACGGGATCGACGTCTTGCCCCTTTCAACCTGGGGTGTCGCCGTCAATTCCAGCCCCAAAATCGGACGCAGTTCATTGATCGCTTTGATGCCGGCACTGGCCCGGTAGCGGTGCGATTCGTCCATCAACAGAACCAAGTCATCCAGCCCCGCCAGGTAATCAAAATAGCTATCGCCGATGTACTCGTTCAGCCGTTTGATCAATGGCTCCTTGCCGCCGCGGGCCTCGCTGTTGATTTTAGAGATATTGAAGATGTTGATGTGGATCGGCGAATCGTCGAACATCATCTGCTGGCCGCGTGCATCGTGGCCGTCTTTGCGAACGCCAATGCCGCTTTCGTAATTGTCACTGGTGATGACTTGCGGCAACCGCGTCGCAAACTCACTGATGCCTTGGAACACGTACTTCGGCGTGCCGGGCGTGAAGTCGGCAATCAACTTGCGATAGATCGTCAAGTTGGGCGCAAGGACAAAAAAGTGTTGCACCTTCTCCGCTCGGTGCAGATAAGCGATGAACGCGCCCATCAACCGCGTCTTGCCGACACCCGTCGCCAATGCGAAACAGAACGATGGAAAGTCACGCTCGAAATCTTCCACCGTGTCAAACGAATCACGAATGGCCGCCAACTGCGCGTCCAGATCGGAATCCTTGTCGAGTGGAATCAGGTCGCAGATTTCAGACAGAATTTCAAGCGAACGACGCTGGGGTTTCCGCAGCGACAGACGGTTCGAGATAGCGTTAACGTGTTGGTTCATGATGCAGAGTCATCCTGTTTGTCTTGATCGGAGTCGATTCGTTTGCGGAGTGAATCCACATCGGTGTCAAAATCCTCCTTGGCTTCTTCCGTCAGTCTTCGGGTTCGGAACTTGTCGTACTCGTCTTCGGCCAATTGCTTCGCAACTTCCATGGCGACCTTGCCAGCGTGCGTGAGGATGTCACGCTCGTTGAACTGCAAGAACGCATCCAGCTTGGTCCGCCAATCCGCCATGTAGAGTGGTGTTCGTTTGCGAGCCTGATCCTCGGCGTAGTCGAGATACATCACGACGATCCGATTCAGTTCGTCGATCTCAGGTTGCGAAAGATAGTTCTTGGCAACGGTGACATCGCTTTTGCGAACTTTGGCTCCTGTCCAATGGGTCAAACCCATGTTGGGCTGGGCGCTGTCGGCTCGTTCGTTGATGAGTTCGGCAGCGGTCTTACCACTAACTGCGAAGTGCAACTTGTTTTGAACGATTTGGAAAAACAGTTGCGTTTCCGCAGCGGACTTGTCGTAGTCGATGGAGAGTTTGTAGAGGTCGCGGATTTTCTGGTAGAAACGCTTCTCGCTTGCCCGAATGTCTCGGATTCGCTCCAGCAGTTCGTCGAAATAGTCCGTCCCCAGACTTCGACCTTCCTTCAGCCGGCCGTCGTCCATCACGAAGCCTTTGACCAGCAATTCCTGAAGCTGACTGGTCGCCCAACGCCGGAACTCCACGCCACGTTTGGATCGAACTCGGTAACCGACCGACAGGACGGCTTCGAGCCGGTAGTGATCGACGAGGCGTGAAACGCTGCGATTTCCTTCCATTTGAACTATCCGGAATTTCCGGATAGTTGCCTCGGGCGAGATTTCCCCGTCCTCGTACAGATTGTTCAAGTGTTCGTTGACGGTCTTCACCGATACCTGATAAAGATCTGCTAGAAGACGCTGCGTCAGCCAAACGGTTCCGTCGTGCAGCCTCAACTGGATTCGGTTCTCGCCATCCTCCGTTCGGTAGAACAGCAGTTCGCCCGTGGCCTCGGGTTCATCGTCCGGTTTGTCGCCCGAAGGAGTCATCTCGCTCATTGCTCGTCCTCCGGTCCGAACAGCGGCATGTCTTCGGCGAGAACTTTGCGGCGTTTGCGACCACTCTTGGGCAAGTCGGCGGTCAGGTCGTCTAGCTCTGCCGGTTCGGGTTCGGGGGCGTCGGGTAACGCCTCGACCGAGAGGCTATAATCGTCCTTGCCCCATTCGCACTTGCTCATCACCGTGCGGGGGATTTTCTTGAGCGTCAGGTTGGGGAAGTCGGCCAAGTTGCGGATGCGGTACGCGCTGCAGCAGACCAGCAAGCTGCGGCCCTCACCGACTTGGTCGGACAGGTGCTGGATTTGCTCTCGGGTCAACGTTTGCGTGGTGACGTAGATGAAATCGTTTTCGGTCGACGTACCGTGCTGCCAATAGTGATCCGGCGACGGTGCGTAGGTGAACCCTTCCAGCTTGCAAACCGCCTCGGCCAGCATCGCGGCGTTGTACTTGTCACTGATCACCCAGTTCCCAAACTCGTCCTTGGTCAGCAGGGAAGGGGCCAGCGTGTAATAGCGAAACCCACCGCCACCTTTCCATCCAACGGTAGACGTAGCACCCCCAGCATCTTTACCATCAATCACCTTGCGCAATCGCGGCGCGATCAACGTTGAACAATGCTCATGGACTTCGATCGCGATCATCTACGTTTCATTTTATGTGCAACCGCAGCTGTAGTCCCAGACCCAGCGAATGAGTCAAGCACAAGCTCACCTTCGTTAGTTGCCATGTGAACTATTCGATAAAGAAGCATTTCGGGTTTTGGAGTCTCAAACGCAGCCTTTTTCCCAAAGATCAACTCCATTTCTCGTGAGGCATGTTGGTTCAATGCTAAACCTGACCAAACGGAAGGCGCAGTCATACCCTGCTTCGCCTCCGTCATGAACAGCTTACGCATTGGTGTGGTAGCGGTTCCTTTTACTCCCCAATACAGCCGTCCATCTGCCTGCAACCTTTGCATTTCAGTTTTACTGTGCCGCCAATTTGTACCGTCACGTGGCAGCACATCGACATTGGTATATGGGTTGGTAATTGGGTAAACCAAGCTGTCTGTATGTCGTCCTCCTTTGGCATTTGAAGTCGTGTCGATCTTGCGGAATGGCCCGCGAGGATCAGGTCCATCAGGCTCATCGAACACCTTGTATTGTGCATTCGCCTTCTCAGTTCTTGGCATCAAATTAAAAGACTCTTCTGCAAGTGTTTTCTTCGACGCGCGTATTTTTCCTTTGCCCCAAATCAAAATGTGTTCGTGAACAGCTCCGATTGCGAGATCATTAGGTGGTCCATCGCGTTTCACCCACGAAACGTCAGCAATGAAGTGGTCCCGGCCGAAGATTTCATCACAAACAATTTTCATGTAGTGCGCCTCGTTGTCGTCAAGGCTCATCCAAAAACTACCGTCTGGTCGTAGAAGACGATGTAGGATTTCAACGCGATCTCGCATCATTCTTAGCCAAGTGGAGTGCTCGAGTCCGTCGTCGTACTGCTCGAACGCGCTTCCCGTGTTGTACGGTGGGTCGATGTAGATGCACTTCACCTTGCCTGCGAACTCCTGTTCGAGGGCTTTGAGTGCTAACAGATTGTCGCCGAAGATGAGGCGGTTATCGAAGTGATCGTTTTCACTGACCCGCGCCGGCGCGTGATACGACTTGTCGGGGTCTTCCAGCAAAATCCGCGGCTCCAACCGAGGCCGCGTCTCTTTGCCAATCCAAGTCAATTCGAGTTTTTGTTTTCGCATTCGCTCAAGTTTTCAGTATTCAGTGATTCAGTTTTCAGTTGCTTGGTGGCAGTCTGAGATTAACGCCAGACGGGGTGTTGCTTCCAGTTCATGGGTAACCCCATGCGATCGCCGGGACGATGGACGTTGGGTGGATTGTCGAGAAGGTTTTCCACTTTGTCCCGAAAACGGTCGGACTGATCGCGAGTCATTCCAATCCGCGTCGTGATCTTTCGCAGCAGAAGCAACGAAGCGAACAGACGTTGATTGTCCACTCGAATCGTCGACCAATCCGGACCGTTGGGCAGCACCGGTTTGATCTGATGCAAACGCTCCCACAGGCGTGAATGGTGCGCGCAAACGTTGCGGATGTAGTTCAGGTGCAACGCAACCGACGCCATGACTTCCGGACTGAAATCGTATTGCAGCCCCAAGTCGCGCCGGTCGGCCTTCGTCATTCCCCCGATCATTCTGGCGAGTGATCCAAACGTCATCACCTCCATCACTGTCCAGATGGGGAGATCGGGCCACTGACTGTACTTGCGATGGAAATGCTCGACGAAGCGTTCCTTCCGTGAACGGTCAGTGTCTTCTTGCAGACGCTTTAGCCAATCTGCATGTGGGACGCGTGGGCTGAATCGGCGGTTGAAGTTGCGATAGTCACAATGTCCGAACGCACCGTAACGTTCTCCGAAGAAGTGAGCCGTCCGTGTCCGAAGATCCAACTCAGCCACTTGCAGCCAATCGGCGACCAGGCTTCGCAGTTGGGCATCGAAATCGTGCGCATAGGCAACGTCCGAAAATCGGATGTTCGGTCGGAATAGTTGGCAACCAGTTCGGTGAAACGCCAAGCAATAGCCGCTGAAGCGGTAGTAGTTGACGTGCCCCAAATAGTCGACGGCCGTGGCGATGTCGTCGACGATCAATCCACGCGACTGCAGCTTTCGCACCTGATCGGATAGCGACAGCCAGTTTTTTGAATATCCCGTCTTTACCGGAGCCATTTCTTGCTCCAGTCGATGGTTCCGTCGGCGCAAAAAAGAAGCCACCCAAGATGCGCGTGTCGACCGGTGAGGGTCTTCAGAGGCGGGGTGGCTGTAATGCGGTGAAGCCCGTTGCGGGCGAATGATTTGATTTGAACCCGCCTTTGATGCGCGTCACTGGAGTGGCACAGGACCATTTCCAGGAGTGGTGCGGCAGATGTGTTAAATAGATCATCGGTTGCGTCGGTTGAAAAATCAAGGCCGATCAGCCCCGGTTTCTTGTGTTGACAACAAATTTCCGGCAATTTGCCGGAAATACCGACACGTCCGCTCATGGAATGTTCACGCATTGCCCGGCGGATGCTCGGACAGTTTGGCACGGCTTCAACGCGAGCGATCACTGCCCCCCCTCCAGCGTCCATCGAATCGTGAATATCTCCGTGCTGCTGACTCGTTGTTCGAGCTGGGCTTGGACTCGCTCGATCAATTCATCTCGCTGATCGTCGATGTCGTCTTGGGCTTCGTACAGACGCTTGCGTTTTTCCTTGCGGCTCTTTTCGAGTGACTTGATCGTTTTCTGGGCCTCGAGTTTCTCGGCGAGTGTTTCAGCAGCGGTGGCGACCTTGCGAGCCTCTTTGATCGCGCTGTCCATCTCTTTGATTTCCCGCTCTAAACCCTGCTTGAGGTCGTCGGACCAGTGATCCAGTTTCAACGCTTCCTGATCGAACAATTCGGCGTTTCGTTGGTCGACTTCTTCCATGCAGCGTTTTTGTTCTGCGTCGATTGATGTCGAAAGGTCAGGCAGTGGCAACGTGGCGTCGCCGTTGACGGTTGCCGGCACTTGCAGAAGTTTCTCGCACTGCTGCGTATCGACGTTTTCACCGTCTTCGGTGGCACCGACAAGCAACAGAAACTCTTCGCGGTCGAGTGTTTCGATGGTCAGTTTGGTCAGTTGCAGCCAACCGGATTGGCCGATCAATGGTTCCAGTACGGCGATCACACCGCCGTAGCCGCCATAGTCCAGCGTGATGTTGACGGGCGGAAGGTCACGTTTCCAGGCGCGGGTGATCAGTGCGTCGGCAAGCGGGTGTTCGGTGCGATAGAACCCTTCGCCGGCGGATTCGGCCTTTTTCCAATCGAAGTGGAAGGTGCGGCCGACGAGGGAACCGGTGCTAGCGCCCAAACGGCTAACAGGGAGGGGCAGTTGTGAACCGGGGATCGACTTGGACAATGTGAATCGCGGTTCACTTGGATCGAAGTCCGTAGAATCGCCGAGTTCAGCCTTGGTTAAATTGAGCAGCCATCGTTGACGCTGGTCGAGACTTTCGAGCGTTTGGTCGCGGAACACTTTCAACCGCTCGGTGACTTGTTCGTCAAAATTCTCCAACAACATTTGCCGGGTGTCTTCCATCCGCTGCCCGATCTGTTCTTCCAAGTCGCTCTGCAAAGACTCGAACGCGGCGGCGATCTCGGCCGGGCTGCGGCACGTTTGGTAGACCGCGGCAATCCGTCGCTCAATGTCGACGCCGGATTCCAATGCCCCGAGCACTTGATCGCTGGCTCCGAACACTCCGTCGAACAACTGAAACTTTTCGCTCAACAATTCAAACACACGTTGGTCGGCTTCGTTGGCTCGGTTGAGCAGGTTCAAGACGACGACGTCATGCTTTTGGCCGTAGCGATGGCACCGCCCGATCCGTTGCTCGACCCGTTGCGGGTTCCACGGCAAATCAAAATTGACGACGAGCGAACAGAACTGCAAGTTGACGCCTTCGGCTGCCGCCTCGGTCGCAATCAGGATCGACGCGGAATCGCGGAAGGCTTCGACGATGGCTGTTTTAACATCGACGGCCTTGGAGCCACTGACTCGCGACTCGCCGGCGTGTCGGTCACGCCAGTCACGGTAAATTTGGCGAGACAACGGATCGTCGTTCTCGCCGTTCATCAACACGAGTTCGCCGTCGTATCCGTTGTCGGCGAGTAGTTTGAACAGATAGTCCTGAGTCCGGCGTGATTCGGTGAAGATGACGGCTTTGCGTTGGGCACCCAAATCGACTGCCTTGGAGAGTGCCGTCTTCAAGGCTGGCAACAACGCGTCGCCTTTGGCATTCTCGGTGATGCCCTCGGCGAGCGAGCTGAACGACATCAGTTCGGCAAGTTCGGATTGGATGGCCGATGTTCCTGGGCCAATTTCGCTGGTGGTACTCGCTGGTTCTTCGGAACCTTCTTCTCGGTCCGCACTCCATTCATCGGCTAACGCTCCGATCGGCTCGTAGTCTTCTGGCTCAATCAATTGTTCGCCATCGCCGTCCGAATCACCAATCGCGGCCCGCGCCGCCTTAGCATCTTCGGCGATTTTGTCTTCCAGCCGCCCAACGAGGCGACGGAGCGTTGCCGAAATCGCGAAGGTGGACGATGCCAGCAACTTTCGTAGCACCAACGTGATCAGTTGCCGCTGGCTGGCCGGCAGAGATACCAAAGTCTCACGCTGCAGAAACGCCGAGACGCTATCGTACAAGCGTTGCTCGTCGTCGCTTGGCGTGAAATCTTGCGTGATCGGAATGCGACTGGTGTAGGGGACGTATTCGCCGACCTGTTTGCGAAGTGTTCGGATGCAAACCGGTGCCAACCGATCTTTGAGCATCCGGTTTCGCTGTTGTTCATTGGAATTACGAACGAACTGATCTTGAAACGACGCCGCATCACCAAACACATGTTCGTCGATGACGCTGATCAATCCGTACAGTTCCATCAATGAGTTCTGCAGCGGCGTGGCGGTCAGCAGTAGCTTGTTGGCCGATCCGACGGCCTCGGTGATTCGCCCGGCCATACTCTTGCCGTCTTTGTCCTTGTAGACGTTTCGCATCCGGTGGGCTTCGTCGATGACAATTTGGTCCCACGGGACCGCAGCGATGGCTTTTGCTTTGGACGATGCAAAGTGGTAAGAACAAATGACAATTTGGTCGTCTTGCAGGAACGGGTTCTCGGTTCCTGCTTTCTTCAAACGGTTGAAGACGGGGCCGTCCAGGACCATGGAGGGAAGAAAGAATTTTTCCTCCAATTCCTGTTGCCATTGGTTGCGAAGCGTCGCTGGCAGGATCAGCAGAATTCGCCGTTTTCGCTGCGCCCACCGCTGCGCCAACACGATGCCGGCCTCGATCGTTTTTCCCAGTCCAACCTCGTCGGCTAGGACAACGCCGTGAGACAGTGGCGATCGCAACGCAAACAGTGCGGCGTCGACTTGGTGGGGGTTCAGGTCCACACGGCTGCCGGCAATGGACTGCGTCAGATTTTCGATGCTGCCGCCGTTGCGGCGAAGCGTCAAAAGGTGCGCCCAGTACTGCGAATGATAGGAAGTTACCTGAAAGACCAATCCGTGTAACGACTATTCGGGTGCCCGAGAATCAAGTCTGCGGACGGGTTTATTGACCAAGAAGTAGCGGTAGCATAGGCTTTCGTTTGAACGCCGACAATTAGACGTCCGGCGACTCGCCTTCGGCTTCGATTCAGGAACGTGGCATGAAATTTGGCAAACATGTTCGCTCGATAGGTCAATCCAAGGGATTCACGCAGGCTGAACTGGCAAAACGCATGTCCGTGAGCGTCAGCTACATCAGCAAAGTGGAAAATGAGCGATTGCACTTTGGCGACTATCCGTCGGAAAAGTTCTTGCACAAACTCGCCGTGGAACTGGAAGCCGACGAGGACCAGTTGCTGTTGTTGACCGACCGCGTACCGGCCAGCATTCGGATGCGAATCCGCCAGCGTCCGGATGCATTCCGAGCGTTTGCCGCGATGGATGACAAAACTATCGACAAGGTTCTCCGCTCTGCCAAACGAAGGTGATTGCAAACCATGAGCCGGTGAATGCTATTTCATCGTTCGTCACCCGAAGTGACATCCGTAGGCCCATCCAAGACGCATTTCGCCAACGAATATTTTCATGCAGAAAACCTTTCAGTATTTCATGTGGCCATATCAAGAGCTTTTTCGTGCGGTGCGACACGGGCAGGCTTTGAGCCTGTTCGATGCGCTTGCTCCTGGGCTTGAGCCACAGCTTTTCTTGATCGGATTCCTCGCGGACAAACGCGACGATCGTCATCCGATTTGCGTCCACCCCGAGGACGAGTTCTGGCTTTCTCCAGACTCGCTAGCCGGCGTCAGCGAGGACGCTAGTCGTATTCGCAAGGACTATCCCGATGCCAATACGTTGCAATCGCTTCGTGAAGCTGCCGCTCGCCATGCAAGCATGCTGGATCGACGATCGCTGAAAGACGCGACGGTGGAATGCCTGAACAACCATCCCGAAAAGCCGTCTGGCAGTGTCTTTTTCGCGAGCCTCCCCATGCGAGTTGAGGGCTTCGACGTACTCGTTGTCCTCTCGTTGAACGAACGGGCGATCAATTCTTATCCGCGTTTGCAAGCCAGTCAGTTTTGGATTCACCAAGCCAGGAGCCAATATCTTGCACGCTCCCTGATTGAATCCGTCGTTGAAGTGTTTTTGCGAGAATGCAGCAACGATTTGGACCGCGTTTCGCCGGGTGAAGGAAGTCTTGGGGGCAGCGAAACTCGGATCCTCCAGGATGCCGCGAAAGAGATGTTTGCGAATGTCGTGATGCGGTGTGACACTTGTCAGAACACGCTTGGAGCCTACGCCGGAGCATTTGACAATGTTGTGAGAATTGCATCATTGGGATACGAGAAGGCGGAAGCGGCAGGTACCATCGTGTTTGCGCGGTTGGACCACGAAGCCGTTGAATACGCATTGCGTTTTCAAAAAGAAATTCCCTTGAAACAGCATCGGCACATCCGAAAGCTGTTGGAGGTAACGCGAACAGGTGACATGAAGCTGCTGACGAACTCGGCTGCTTGCCCCGGATTTGTTCAGGTCGATGAAGGGGAGGCGTTGGCGGAAGACTTGTTTGAAATCACTTTTCAAAAGAAGTACGTTTGGGACTGTCGACACAGCGGACGCATTCTGTTCAAGGTCGACAATGGCGTTCCGTACTTGGATCACCCCACACTTGATAAAGCGAGAGTCGGCGGTGACATGCGTCGTGTGCTACCCGAATTGCAGCATGAGAACGAAACAAAAATCCTCGAGCTGATAGACGAGGCGACCAAGCAAGACCATGGCACCGTTGTGATCGTTACCGCCGACGCCGAAAGTGAATCGCAGCGATTGAAAAGCGAGAGCACTGTTTTGGTGCCGGCCGAGCTTCAACCCGATGCAATGAAGGCCGTCACCGCCATTGACGGTGCGGTGTTACTCGGAGTCGACGGCCGATGTTTTGCCATCGGGGCGATTTTAGACGGCAAGGCTTCGGATCAAGGCGATCCATCGCGAGGCGCACGGTACAACTCGGTGGTTCGCTACCTCTCGAGCAATGACGGCGGTGCGTTTGGTGTGGTTGTCAGTGAAGACGGAACCGTCGACACGATCCCCCGTTTGAGACCCGCGATTCGCCGGTCAGAGATAGACACCTGGATTCGGGATCTCGTGAGCATCTCCGAACTAGAGATCATTCCGGATCGCTACCGTTCTCATCGGATGTGGTTCGGTCAGCACAGGTTCTATCTGTCACAAACAGACTGTGACACGGTCAATGAAATCTTTACACGCCTCGATCCCGTCTGGCGCGAACAATCGGATTCAAGCGTTGTCACTTCGATAGCTACGCTGAAGCCAGATCCGGAGATGCGGGAAGATTGGTACTACTTACCCGAGTCGCCGGAGGACTGACGGACTAGTCCATCGTCCGGTAGACACGTGTCAGATCTGGGTCAATCAATACCAGTGATTTCGCGGCACTTGGGGTAGTTCGTGCAGGCCCAGAAACGTTTGCCGGCGTGTTTGCCTTGGGCGGCTTTGCGATGAACCATCGCGGTGTGGCACTTGGGACACGCGGGGGCGGACGGAGGCGAACTGCTGGGCGAGAGTGGTGGCGGCAATTGCGAGTTGGGCGGAGTTGAGTTGGGCAGTGCTGCAACGATTTGCTGTTGGATCTCGGCGATTGAATAGGTTCGTGTGGCGGTGATGCGCAGGATGGGCAAACCAGCGGCGGCGAGGGCTTGGTCGACGAACGCGTCGCGGTCTTGGCGGTCCTTGCGGTTGTGGCTGGCGTCGTCGAGTTCGATGGCCAGGACGGGCGTCATCGTGGTGGGATCGCAGAGCAGGAAGTCGATGTGTTTGCTGCTGATCTTGTTTTCAAACTTGCGGCTTTCGTCGCTCCGCGGCACGTACAACACGTCCCACAGTCGCACCTTGTTGTTGATCGAGTAACGCGGCCCGACCGATTGCTCCAAGACGCGATAGAATGCCAGCTCGGCCGCCGACAAGAAATTGTCACGGAGCCGATACGGGAGGTTGCTCTTCGCACTTGCCGAGCTACCTTTCGGGCCGATGCCCAGGATTTTCAAAAAGAATCCTAGACATCCGGTGCGTTCCTTTTTTGCCATTGTTCATTGCCTGAATATGAATTTTGCGTCGGGCGATCAGTTTACCAAATGACAAATGGACCTCCCATTACCGGCATGCACCGAACCTGGAACGCCCCCTTGGCTGTCAAACTGTGGCCTCACGCCGTATCAATTTCCCGCGAAGACTGCTCATGAAGATTTGGTTCATTTCTGACACTCATAACTTGCATCAAGAACTGGCCGTTCCCGACGTGGATACAGTGATTCATTGCGGTGACGAGTCGACGCACGGGAATGCGTGGATGAACGAACCCGAAGCACGACCGTTCTTTGAGTGGTATTCGGAGTTGGATATCGCAACGAAGGTATTTGTGCCCGGCAATCATTCGACGGCTGTGGAACAAGGTTTGATCCGAGCGGAAGAGTATCCCGGCATTCGGTTTCTGATCCACGATTCCATGGAATTGAACGGCCTGAAGCTATTCGGTTCGCCCTACACGCCCCGTTTTCACGACTGGGCGTACATGAAGAAGCGGACGCAGCTTGACCTCGTTTGGCAATCGGTTCCCGATGACGTGGACATTCTGATCACGCACGGCCCACCGAAGGGCGTCTTGGATTTGACACGCGACATCGAGTCCAATGCGATCGTACAGGTCGGCTGCAGTGCCCTGAGGCGACACGTCGAGGAGCGAATCCAGCCGCGAATCCACGCCTTCGGTCACTTGCACGACGAAAAGGGCATCAGCAACTACGGCAAGTTCACTCGCGGCGCGACGCAGTTCATCAACTGTTCATGTTGCAACCTTGCCGCGAAGCTGGTCAACAACGGATTCGTCGTCGAAGTCTGAAAACGAAAACGCCCGCAGTGGATTGCTCCGCCGCGGGCGATCGAGTAATTGCGAATTTGGCATGGTGCCAAACTTAGGTCATTGAAGGTTTTCGACTGGCAGTGAGACACGACTGCAACCATTGCTGTTCGGTGGCGTTGAGCATCAACTTGGGCGATGATCCTTCGGTGACGTCGATCAGTTCATTCCAGCCGATGTCGCCGCCGCGGAGTGTGGCGACGCTGGTCTTGCGGTCTCGTGTGAAGATCCATTGCTCGCCGAACAGGTTCTCGAAGTAGCCGATGTAGTGATCACGATTGCAATCGTCGATGATCGGTGGGTCACCCGATCCGGCGATGTGATGATTGCTGATCTTCAAGAGTGGTTCGGACATCTCGTGTTGCATTCCTTGTTCGGTGAAGTGACGGTGTGTTGTCGCAAGACGCGTTTTGGTCGTTCGCGTCTGATTGGATCCGACGATAGCGACGACGCCGATCGCCAGCAAGCTAATCGGACGTGCTCACTTGATTTCACTTCCGCAGACGCACAAAACAATCCCTTGACCGCTTTGAACTTTGTCACGAGACAAGGTTCGCATGCGACCAAGGGAATTGGTGAAGGATGGAAGGCTTAAAGCGTCAGTTATGGGAGACGCTCAATTTGGATTTGCTAACCGGTTCCCACAACATCCCAATCCATTTCAAAGGTGCCAGAGAAATCATGTCCAACACGATCGCCCAAGAACTCGCTGAACTTCAGCAAATGAGCGTCGGCGAATTGCAAACCAAGTACGTCGAAGTCTTCGGCGAAACCACCAACGGCCGACACCGAACTTGGTTGCAAAAACGCATCGCTTGGCGAATCCAGGCCAACGCATCCGGTGGCCTCAGCGACCGGGCACGCGAACGAGCCACCCAGCTCGTCAACGAATCCGACCTCCGCGTCACCGCCCCGCCGCCGCAATCCGAACCATCGCCGGCGAACCCAACTGGCAAGAACAACGGCGGTCGTTTGCGGAACTCGTCACCCAAAGCGAAACCAGCGAATAGTTTCCTCGCTCGGTGACCAAACGTGTCACCGCCTCCGATTTCAATGATGGCATGAAAAAAATCCCGTCACATGAAAACAAGGCAAGCGACATGACAGAGGTTTTACGAAAGCCGCGAACAACAGCCAGCTTCGGTTCTCGCCTGCGTGAAAAACGAAAAGAGAAGCGAATCACGCTGCGAACGTTCGCCAAAATGATTGGCGTCTCTGCGACCTACCTCTCGCAAGTCGAACAGGGGCGGTACGCCCCGCCCACGGCTGAGCGAGTCACGCGCATCGCTGAAATCTTCGGCGAGAACTCAGACGAATGGGTCGGGATGGCCGGTCGGGTGCCGGTCGACTTCGAGGACTTGATCAAATCAAATCCGATCGAGATGCCAAAGCTTGTTCGCTTGATGACCGGAAGCACCTCCGAAGGATTTGAAGCCGTTAAACAAATCATCCGCGACATCCGCAAAGAAGCCGGTCTCCCCGACGCCGCCACCACACCACCCAGTAGCACGTTCACACCACCGCCAGCCAAATCAACCAAACACAACGCGAACCAACACCCACGCTAAACTTGCCGGTCAAACCGGTCGCACCGATCAGGCGTAGCTTGAACGTCCGGTAATCCTTGCTATGTAGCGAAGGCATACGGGTTGTGCTGAAGATGCGGACGCGACGTGGGCAAGTTACTGTGATGCTCCGGTAGCTCCAGTTGATTCGTAGCGGAATAGGATCCATCCTTCTAACGCGATCCTTGATTCATCGTCGCTAGTCAATATCCGGTTGAGAATCTTCGCAGGCGTGGACATGATGATTCCGGCTACACCAGATTTCCACTGGAGATAATCGTGGGCACAAAATGCACAAAGCAACGAATCCAATGCATCAGGAGAACCTGCTTGTGTGCATGCTCTTGCGCACCAAGCTGTGCTTTGCCTGGTTTCTGTGACGCTGTAGGTTCGGATTAGGTCAGCGAGCAATGCCTGCCGGACAGGAATTTGCTTGGCAGATTTATAGGCAGACCGAAGCGGAAAGCAGCACCTAACAAATGCAGCCGGGTAGGTTTCAAAGCAATGCACACGGGCGGCATTTGAAGGTCGCGTCGGCAACCCGATGTCGATGCATCCAAGAAGCGACTGAAGTTCCTGGCGCTCTACTGCCCAGCGAAATGCAGCCTGCCCCAGCTTGTCAGCGCTCACCGACAGTGGCGTCACCTTTTCGTTGTCGAATCGCTCGCTGATGGTTTGGTCGCAAAGGCGAAGCTCGAAATCATTTCGCGAGGGCAGTTCATGCGACGCTTGCAATCCGTTCATCGCATCGAAAAAGTTTAGAAACGCTCTGTGTTTCGCGGGCCATCCGAAAGGGACATCGACAGCTACGGCGGCCTCAATCTTCTCGTTGGCGATCCACTGCAACAGCGTTTTCAACACGAGTTCTGTTGGACGACACCAGCCACTTGCGTGCTCCGCACCCGCCTTGGTTAAAAGGGCATGAGGGAAGACAGCCACAATTTCACAAGCAAACGAGTCCTGTCCGATGCGAAGCACCGACAAGCCCCACTCCTTCATGGATGCAGCAACATCAATTCCAATCGCATAGCGATCGCCATGCGTGTGACCGGCTTGAATTTCGTGGATGACGTTCAAAGCCTGCTTTTCACTAACGCCGGAAGTGTGTTCGGTCATTGATTTGATCCTTGGGCGAAGGAAGGTTCTTCAGTCTGCGACGCCAACTCCGTGTAGCGGCAAAAGGTGTTGGCAAGCTTCATTTGGCGGGGTGATCGGCAGGCGGGTTCAAAGAGTTTGGGGGCGGCGACCATGATCGTCAGGCACATTGAACGACTGGTTGCTACGTTGAGTCGGTTCGGGTCGTAAAGGAATTCCATGCCGCGAGGAGCGTCTTCGGCCGAAGAACTGGCTGTGCTGTAAATCACGATCGGTGCTTCTTGGCCTTGGAACTTGTCGACTGTTCCGACCCGGACATCACTGCCCAAGGCCGCTGCGATGGCATCGACTTGCGCGTTGTACGGGGCGACCACCAAGATGTCATTGGATTCTAAATCTCGAATGTTGCCGTCTTTGTCGGACCACTTCGATTGTCCTCCCAGCAATCGCTGAACGATTTTCGCGACCACAGCAACTTCTTCATCACTGCGATTTTGATTGCCTTGATGATCGACGAAAACGGTGCGCAAGCCGGTTCCCAAAAACGGACCATCGCTGATGATATTGTTGTTTTGGCAATTCTCAAAACTGGTTAGCCGTCCGTCGTAGAACTGCTCGGACGTGAACTTGCAAACATCGGGATGCAGCCGATGCGATTGAGCGAGGAAGATACCGCGATCTGATGCAATCGTCGCACTCTCACCGATCAAGTGTGCCAAAACCGCGACGTCGGAGCCTTCGGGGTGTGCCGCTCGCTGAGGCTGTTCCAACTGCTGCGGGTCACCGAGTAAGACAACGTTCTTGGCCGAACGCATTGCTGCCAAGGCGACCGCCAGCGACATTTGCCCGGCCTCGTCGATGAACAGGTAGTCGAGAGAGTCTCGTGCCGGTTCGCTGGACCAAAGCCATGTAGTCGCACCGACAACCGTACCGGCGGCGACCGCTTCGAGAGCCTTGGGATTGCTGTTGACGAAATCGACACCTTCGACCTGGTCGTTCGCACCCGACTTCGGCTTGTGAGCGAAACGGCATCGGTCGGCTTCGTCGAATTCCGCAGACCGCTGCAACAAGTTTGAAATCACCTTGTGGCTAATTGCCGTCACACCAACTTTCATTCCCTTCGCGGCGAGGGCGACGATCATTCGGCTGGCCAAGTGTGTCTTGCCCGTGCCCGGTGGTCCCTGAATCGGAAGTACCCCGTGATCCAGATCCATGGCAACTTCGATCGCAGACGGCACGGCATCCCCGGCGTGCGGAAGCGTCAAAGAGCGAAGCCGTGGCGGACGCCCGCAAATGAGATCGGTTCGTGCGCATTTGCGTTGTGCGTCAGGCCAGTCTTATGATGTCAAAATCTCGGCGAACTCAAGCAACGAATCGGGCATCTCGCCTGGCCCGACTAAGCCATGAACGAACACTGATGTCGGATGAAAATCCGGGGTCTTCTTGGTTTTTTTGATCGAGATTCTTCGCGAGTCGTAATCAATCTCGGCAACAGTGCCAATCGTCTGACCATCTCGGTGTGAAACCGAATCGCCTACCTTCAGCTTGTGCTCTTGCTGCGGATATTGATAAACGGAGGTGAAAACGCCCGTTGGTTTCTGTGGCGGAATCTGTTCGATGAATTCCAGTCCCGCAATTGCCGCATTTTCATAAAGCAGGTCGTCATCTTCCAGTTCTTTGTGCCGGAAGAACTCCCACAAAACCGTTTTTTCCTCGCGAAAAAAGTACTCCAGCAGATGTCCGGCCAACCATCGAGCTTGCTCCGTCTCGGTTTCTCGATTGTCGCCCGCTAGCGATTTCAAGCGATCGCGAACCAACGCAAAACGTGCATTTCGCTCGATTTTATCCTCGTTTCGCTGATCGCCTTTCGTTTCTGGCCGGGGTAGCTCTTTGCCGGCTAATAACGCTGCCTGCGCTCGCTGGAGTTCGAGCCACTCGTGGAGGTGTCTCGTCGAAACGCAGTCGTCTTGGTTGTAAGCGGCAACAAGGTCCAGCGTCGCTTGCTCGATTAAGCCGCCACCGCCCATTTCAATGGCCCATTCGATTTCATTGAGAGCAGGTCGGACGTCGGCAAGATTAGCAACGCGATCAAAGTGATAGAACGCTTCGAGTTTCTTGATCGAATAGCTCTCAACGCTGAGCGTCATGCTTTGTCGCACCACGGCATACAGGTCGACAAACAGATCATTACGTAAGAAGTCGTCGAGGGTTTCTTCGTGCAATTGGTGGCGACTCGCCATTCGCTTCATTGCCGCTGGTTCGTACGGCGCGAAGTGGTAGACATGAAAATCTGAGTGCGTACGACGACGCTCAATCAAAAAGCACATCAAGCGATCAAAAGCGTCGCGTTCGGCTTTCCGGCTGAGGCACCAATCGGAGTGATATTCGTCGTTGCGATCAACGAAGCCAAACAGATATTCCAGCACGCCATCGGGAGCGTGCGGGTCACCTTCAAAATCTAGGTAGACATCGCCGGCGTCAGGAACTGGGAGTCGCAGAAATCCGGCGGGTGGCGGTTGCTTCTCTGCATCGGTGTCGGGAAAAACAATCGGAAGATACTCGATCACGTTTTCGCCAGTTCTGCGTCCCTGCTGTTGGATACGTGCCTGATGATGGACACGTAACAAAGACTCTTTCGACCCGACCTTCGGTCGCTGCAGTGAAGTTGCATCGACACCGGCGAACGCTTCTAACGTCGGAAGCTGTTGGCGGCGAATTTCGCTGACTTGGGTTGTTTGGATTCCCGCGACGAATGAAAGGTGATCGTCACCGCGTCGTCGTTTGTCGCAATTCGGAAACCAGCGGCAGACATCGCAGTGGGGGACGACATCGGGATACAACGCGTCTAGCCGATCGTCGGATACGGATTCCACAAACTGCCGTTTAACCAGCTGGAAATAAGACCAATAAGCATCAAGTTGAAAAGTCTCCTGGGTAAAACTGTCCGAACCCGAGTCGGTTTGCTCGTGCCCAGTCGTTTCGCTGTGAAGCGTTGGCTTGACGACGTGAGCGTATTTGGAACGTTGGCCTTGGATCGACGCGACGCAATCTGAGTAACAACAGAGCTGCAGAATCGTACCCGCTCTGGTGTCTTGCGAAAGTTTGGTGTCGACGACTTCGTAGGACCAATCGCCGAGGTCGCTGGGCTCATCAACTCGAATCAGAAAATCCGCTCGGCCCGCAAATGATCCTTCAGCAAGCGACGCCTGGAAGATGACATCCACGCCTTGCTTCATCCAGGCAACGGTTTGCTCCGCCTGATGTTCGTCGTCGAAGTCGGCTAGCGATTCAACTCGCAGTCCGGCTTGCTGCAGCGATTGTAAATACGCCTGTTCGTGCCGAAGCCCCTTCTCCGCAAGACGCTCAAGTCGGGCGTTGTGACGGATCGGGATTTCAAGTTCACCGTCGGCTCGTTTCCGATCAAGTGATGTCGAGTACCGGCAGCCAAGAAAATTGGCCAGATCGGTCGGTGAGAATTGGTATCCGTCTTTTCGCTTTTGCATCAGTCTCTCTCTTTTTTCTTGCGATTGTACCGCAGAATAGACCCGCTCTGGACGAGCCGGCATGCGATCTAACTACTCACGTTTGATGCGTTGTTTGCCTACACATACCCGTCACGCTCCGGATAACGCTCTCGGTAATCGCGGATCATCTTGTAACTCATGGCCGTGTGACGGGTGGGGCCGAGGCCGGTGGTGATCTCGACCTCGAATCCGAGAGCCCGGAGTAGATCGGGCCAAGCGTCGCGGCGTTGGTTGGGTTTGCCGGGAAGTTTCAGGCCGAGATGAGTGAGTGCGGTTTTGGCGTGGGCGCGTTCGATTTCATGGGGATAGGGGATGCGGCCCAGGCGGCGACGGATTTGGGATTTGACTCGCGTGCCACGGTACAGGCCGCCGTTGGGATCCGCTTCCCAGTCGCGAAGGTTCAGGATCATTCGGTAGGTGGACTCGGTTCGGCGGATGACGGCGGCGAGCGTCTTGCCAGCGAAGGCGATGGCGTCGTATTGGTGTCGCATCAACAAGTAGATGTCCCAACGATCGGGCACGTCGGGATACCGGTTCTCGCTGCCGACGCTTTCCCAGCGTTCGTCGAGTGGCTTGCAGTGACATAGGATCGCGTCGTCGTAGGGAACGAACTCGGACCGGCGTCCGCTTGCAGGGACGGCGGGTAGCAAGCGTTCGTCGACCATCAGCCGACCATTGACGGCACCGGTTTCCGGTTGCAACAAGCCTCGCCAGTGCATCTTGGCATGTCGCGGAAGGCTGGCGTAACAGCCCGACGCAGGGTACGGCTGCAACGGATGAGCGATCGACAATCGACGTTCGCTGGTGAACGCTTCGACTTGCTGTTGAAGGGTTTGGCGCGGCATGTGGTGGGATAGGCTTGCAGCTTGTCATGGAGTTGTGCGGTGGGAACGAACGACAGGCTGGAAGCCTATCCCACGGTCGTTTGTAAATTTAGTCTACCTGAACGGCTTCGGCTGTGGGTAGTGACTTTACAAACGCCACCGCCAAACGTCGCATTTCCCCTGCTCAACGGACGAGTCATCTCCACATTTAACGCGGACCATGATTTTCGCCTCATGTAGGTATCCCTTTTCGCTCCATCAGTCCGCAGGTTTGCCTTTGAATTTCACTCACCCACTTCACGATCTCGCTGCTACCCCTCACTACTTGGTTGTCGAAAATCTTCGCGGCCTCACTCGCCAGCGCCCTTTCGTTTGGGACTCCAAGACAACGACCGGCAAGATCGTCGGGATGGCGCGTTTCTATCCGGTTGCCGAGAAGATTCTCCCCGGCCTTCGATGGCCTGCCGCGCCCGAGGAACGTGCTGTTTTGGAAAAGCACTTTCCGATGCGTTCGATTCAACTGAGCTGCGGCGGTGTGGTCGATCAGCGTCGCCCGCTTTCATTTGCCGATCATCCTGATTTGCTTTTTCGCGATGGCGGTGAAGAACCACGCGATACGACCTTGTTTGGTCGGACCCACACAATCCTGTGGTTGGCCGGAGGCGATGAAGAGCAGATCGCAAAGGCCATGTTGGCTGACGGCCAGTGGCTCGCCGAACATTTCAATCGCGAGCGTGAGAATATGCCGCCGGAGATGTGGATGTATTCACGCGGAGCCTCCACGTTCATTCATCGCTGGTTCGCCGATTGGTATCTGTCGCGCCTGTGCCGTTTGCCTGGACAACCTGACGTCGATGTGGACCTTGTCTATCGAATCTTGGACGCAGATTGATGCGAGCTTCGTGATCCAACCTGCCAGAAATCTTGTCAACTCGTGACGTCCTGGACTTGTCACGGTTCAATGCAAACGATCGTTCCGTTCCTTCTCACTCTCACCTGGATTATTCGTTTGAAAGCAGTGCTTACCAAAAATCCCCGTGGCGGTTACCCCGTCGTTCACTTCTCGGAAGAGTTGCCTCTTCTGATCGTCGAAGTTCCCATCGGCCGATATCGCGGACGTAGCGTGTTGAGTCGCGCAGCGAATTTAGAGCGGCTTGCCGCTGAGATCGCTCACCAAAACTCTGGCCGTTTTCGTCTGGAGCTGGTCGACGCGGTCATTGTGTATCACGAGTTCCTGAGTGACCTTTTTTTGATCAACGGACTCGAGAGCGTTCGAGATGCCGAGCGGTATCGAATGGAATTGGCGATCGGTGTGTGCTTTGAAACCGAATCGGTGTGCCGCGCCGTTGCCGATGTTGTTCAGCAGCATTTTTATCCCGAATGTGAGCTGCAGTTTGAAAGTCGTTTATTAGAAATTCCTTCAAAACCAGGAGAACCCCATGTACACGTTTGAAGTCAAAATTCGCCTCGACGGCAGCGTCTCCTATGTCAGTGTCAATGCACGCGATTCCGCTCAAGTTCGTCGCTTGGTGGACGCCCAATACGGCGGTCGCGTTACTATTTTGCAAACCAAGAGGACTCGCTGAAATGAAAGATCAAATTGAAATCAATCGCCGCCAGGCGATCGGCTTTGCGGCGGTGTTGGGTAGCGGCAGTCGCGGCTTTCGTCATGAAATCTCGGCAGCCGAAGCTCTTGGCGAGTTCCCGCAGGAGTTGACAGGCTTGGCGACGCAGATCCGTACACTGCACACGCAGTTGCATTGGTTCAATCGCGAGATTGTCCAACGGTTCGTCGACGGGCGTGGCGACGCTCCTACCTACAGTTCCGAGCGAGCCGATCGTTTTCTCGCGTTGTCATTGTATCTCCGCAAGAAACTCGATCAGCGCAGCGTCCAAGATGACGTTGAGTTCGACGCGAAGTGGCTACATGAACGATTGGAGGAATTGCATGTTCGATCCAAATTGGACTGTTCCCAGTTCGACGTGGATTTTATCCGCCATCCAGCGATGGGATTTCTGCGTGGCCCGGATGATCTTCCTGGTCATGCCTTTGCATCGTTGGCGTGGGGATGCACGCCTGAGCGAATAGCCAATTCCGCAGCGGAAATTTGCGAGTGGCTTGAGTTACCAGCCGAAGGAGTCAAAGCGTTTGGTGTGATTCGCGAGTGTCCGATCGACGAAGTGGAATGTTCGTTCGCTGTGATGGATCGCGGTGACTACTTGGAGTTGATCGAAGCGTTGTTCATGATCCGGCCGGAAACGCCCGTGTCGTTTTTGGCCTTACAGTCTCGTCCATCCGATAGCGATGTCGGTTTTCGTAGTGTGATGTCGAACGTTTGCGGCAACGTGATGGAACGACTGGCCAACAACTATTTTCATCAAACACTCGCGATCAGCGAGCTGAATGAGTGCAACGGAAGTTGGCACGGGTTCATCGCGGGTCAAGTGTTCGACATCTTGATGCAGAAGTGGTTGTGGTTGATGGGCGGTCCGCCGAGCGATGAACCGATCGAACTGGAGGAGGCCGACGACTTGTCATTGGCAATGAAACGCGGCGTGGTGGAGGGGATGCTGCATGCGTCATCGAAACGCATCAATCCTCCCAGACGTTCATGAAGGTCGGCAGATTAATTCGCCGGTGGCCGCCATTGGTGCGATGGATTAGCTCGGCACCAAACTGAGGCTCCAAAGCATCGGCACGGCGGCGAATGGTGGATTCGGAAGTACCGACGGCATCCGCCGCGGTCTTGATCGTGACCCATTTAGCGCTTCGATCGTAGCGATATTCCTTCACCTCCCAACCATCGACGTCGAACGGCCGGATGGTGGCAAACGGGTTTCGGCCACCTTCGGTTTCGGATGGCCCGAAGGTGAGCTCGATCCAGCGGCCCGATGGCAGGGCGGTCCAGTTGGCGACTTCGTTGATGGGTGCCTTCACGCGAAGTGCCTGAGCATAGGCAACCAATCCAGCGTCGCGGTGCGTGGGGACAAGGTCGCCCACCACGATGTCGCGGCACGCGATCTCGCCTTGCGATTCGAGGTGTTGCTCGTCGAGCATCCAATAGATCGTGAATTCGAGACGGAGAAGTTGCAACGAGAGGTTGGCATCGTTTTCAATCGGACGCGGTGCGACACGAACGAGTTTCGCCGCGTAAGGTTTGCCGATGGTGAAGTGGTATCGAGTCATTTTGTTTCAGTTGAATGGGTTTGAGTTTGACTGGTTCCCAGGCTTCCGCCTGGGAACCCGATGCTTCGCAGGCTCTCGCCTGCTGAGTTGAGCACAAGGAGGCGGGAGCCTCCAAGACAGTGCGTTCCCAGGCGGGAGCCTGGGAACGAGTAGTCAGCCGCAAGATTCTATCGCAGAAATCGCCTGCGATACTTCCGTGCAAGTTTTGGGTCAGCCAAGATCACCGCTTCTCCCTCCACGAACCTTTCCCCGATCGCTACGGCATAGTTCATTGAACAGACCGCGTCCTTCGCGATATGAACTTCCAAATACTCCATCCGTCGACCGAATCGGCGACAGAGCTCCCTGGCAATCGGACGGTTTACCGTTTGCCCTGCTTCCCCTTCCATCACCACGAAAAACGAAATCACCTTTTTTCGATAACGCTCCGCCATCGAAGAAGTCGCAAGCGACGCTAGAAAACGACAGTAACGATCCATCGAATGGCGACGTTCTGCAAGACTGGCTTCGTATTGAAAGTCTCGCTGCAACCGCTCTGCTCGGCCTTGAGCAAAAAAACGCGTGGGGCGTTTGTTGGCCATGGGCGTCTCGCGCCGCCACGCTTTAAGCTGCTCTTTGAAAATCTCCTCGTCTGTTTTTGGAATCGAACCGGGGAACGCTGCTCGGTATTGGGCCAAGGGCAACACCGATCGCTTGATCTTGTTCTCAAATTTGCGCCATCGCTTTTTGCGAACCCGAACGGCGTATCGCACCGCTTGGGCCGCGGTCAGATCGGCGACGCGAAGTTGCTGCTCGAATCGAATCCAACGTTTGCCGAGTCCTTCTTCGGCATAGTGAATCGCCAAATCTGGTTCCAGCAGGACACGATTTTTCTCCGCTCGTGTCAGCCGTTTCTTTTCTTGAATCGACTCTCTAATCGCCTCGGTAAACTGAGCGTACCTCTCCTTCTCTTTGGCGACCCTGGCATCGTGTGGATCCCGTGCTTGTTCGCGACGGTGATTGACGAAGTTTGTCACCCTGAAGGGAGCTGGGTCATTCCAGCGATCCCGGACATCGTTCTGGTTTGCCAGATACCGGTTTCCCTCGTGATCCAAGATGAAGTCGAAAGGAAATCGGTAGCCCATCGGGTCGCCATGCCGAACACACCATGATGTGTTTTGACCGAATCGTTGGAGTGCTTCTCCCGTGCGAATGCGAATGATGGTGAAATGTTCGTCGCGGTGGATCAGGTCGGCTCCCGCCATTGCGACCAAATTCCCTTTGCGAATCTGTTTGTCTTCTTCGTCGAAGCGAATGATCTCGGCAACTTCGTCTGAGACGTCCGCAATCGTGTCGGGCGTGTACTTGAAAATGTCGGCGTGGTATCCGGCGTCCTCCAGTCGTAAGCCCGTCCAGGAAAGTGGCGAAAAGTATTTGGCTCCTTGATGGTGGATGGCGAGGTGGCCGGCGACGCGGCGTTTTTCAGCTTCGCTGGGGTTCCATTCGCCTGTCCAGTGTTTGACCAGCCAGGCGAGATACTTTTTCTTGGGTGTCGGGTCGTACTCGGCGAGTTCGAGAATCAGCCGACTGAAATCAGGGTCGTCGTCGAAGTGTTTTTTGAGCAGGAAGTCGATTCGTTTGTCGGCTTGGGATCGTTTGAGTTTCACCTTCGGTTTGGGCTTCGGGAGGGGCGGTCGGTCGGTTGGCGGCAATTGGTTTGAGTCGGACGGGTGCGGTTTGGACGAGGGTGGGGTGAGTGTGGATGCTTTCAAACCGGGCTCCGGGGTGATTCATCGGGTAAAGAAAAACAACGCGCGCATGTGCGCGCGTCTCAATAAACACCTGTTGCAAGGGCGCGCTCAGCGTTAACCTCGCGCGGCCCCCTGAGCGGAAGAAATCCGCAGAAGAGGGGGTTAGGCCTTCACAACGACCGCATGAACCGGCATCCCAGCCGCTTTCATGTGATCGATCATGCCTTGGGTGCCGGTGCTTTCGCCGTCGTGAAGTGCGATCAAAGCTTCGCCTGCTTCGGCGAGCTGCCCGTTGGCGATCAGACCTGCCCCGCGTCCGAGTCGCCAATTGGGTTTGATCACGGTGATGGGAATGTCATGACGAGCGGCCCATTGTTCGCCCGCCCGGTCCGGTCCGCCCGGTCCGCCCGAGATCACTTCGGTGATTTCGAAACCGGATTCCAACACGGCGGTTTCGAGAGCGCTCGCGAGTTCGTCGTAGTCCCAGCGACGAGCACTGGCGCGAGCGATGCTTCGAGATCCTGCGATAATCACTTTCAAAAGGCTGTCTCCTGATTCGGGAATGGAAAAATGCCAGCCCAACGATGGGCCTCACTTCGATGAACCCTCACGAGGCATCAACGGACTCGCGTGACAGATTTTTTGACAGGTTTGCCGGATGCGTGAGGCAAGCCACAAGCAAATTGTAAATTTGCTCCCATGATCTTGCGCAGGTGCAAAGGAGCAAATTTACAAACTCCGACCGCAGCGACAGCAAACTCCGCGGTTCCATGGCACCTTGCGGCAAGCTTAACGAGATAGGCCAAAACGTCCTCTAGATAGGGAGATGCGATTGTTTCCTTTTCTCGCTGGAGTTGCCTGTGCCAAATGTTGCCCCGTCCCGTGTTTCCGCCCCAATCTTTCCCGCCGCCGCCGATCAGATTCTGATTCGCAAGGTTGCCGAGCCTGGCGGCTGGCTCAGCAATATGAGTCCGCATCCGATTGTCTTTGGAGGGCTGAAATGGTGGCATGCCGAGGCGCTGTTTCAGGCCCTGCGTTTTGCCGCCGATGATGAGGAGGCCCTCAAGGCGGTGCGTGAGCCGCGTTCGCCGATGATTGCCAAGATGATTGCCAAGAGATTTAAGTTGCGGCATGTGATCGCGCCGCTGGGTGAGGCGGATGTCGAGAATATGCGGTTGTGTCTGCGTCTCAAATTAGATGCCCATGCCGAAGTGCGGCGGCGATTGATTGCCAGTGGCGAAAGGCTGTTGGTGGAAGATTGCAGCTCCCGCAGTCGCCACGTGAACAATTTGTTCTGGGGTGCGGTGCGAGTGCCAGATGCTGATGCGCCGCTCGGCTATGTCTGGAAAGGCCGCAATGTGCTTGGCGAGCTTTGGATGGAGCGAAGGGCCATGCTGCAGTCGTTGATGAGTGAGTGATGCCTTCTCCGTGGTGGGAGTTTGTTTTGTGCGGGGCGGTTGCCGCTTGGCAGCCGCCCCGCCTCTCTCACGGCGTCAAACCTTTCAAAAATCTTGCCAAATCTTGGCGATCTCGTTGTCTCCCGGTAGCCTTGAATTTCCAACTTCCAACCGTCGTTTCCAAGGATTCCTCACACATGACCATCACCGTCCTCTGCCCGCATTGCGGCCGTCCTAACACCGTCCGAGATCGAATCCGCAACGGCACTCAACGCGAAACGTGCCGACACTGCAGCAAGAACTTCGGCGTCCAATTCCGAAACGGCGAGCTGTACGACATCACCAGCTAACCGCTCACGCCTTTTTTTCAAAAACCCATTACCAACCTCGAAGTATTTTCAACATGTACCCATTCAAACACCTCCTGTTGCTGACTTGCACGCTTCTCTTCGTCGGCTGCGGCGGAAACCCGATCACGAAGGACAACTATTCCGAAGTCAAAACCGGCATGACCCTCGCCGAAGTCGAATCGATCCTTGGTCCTGGCACCGAGCAGGGCAGCAGCGACGCCAGCTTCGGCGGCATCTCCATCAACATGAAGAGCATGGTCTGGCAAGACGAAATGAAAATCATTTCGATCACCTTCTCACACGACAAGGTACAAGCGAAATCGCAGATCGGTCTGTGACTCGTCGCCAGCCAAGTCGGGTGGGTCAAGGAGGCACGACGCCGACCCACCAATGCAAACCGTCCGTCTCGCCAAAGCCTTGTTTTGGTGGGTCGGCATTCCTTGACCCGCGCTACGATTACTGAACACCAAAAACCAATTTCACGGAGAATCACGTTTGCGAAAGATTGCCAAGCTCATCTCGCTGTTCTACGGCTGCCAAATGCTGCTCGCCAGCATCGGCATGGGGTTGTACTGCTACCTCGAACCGAACGCATTCGGCGATCACGGCAAGGAAGCCGGCATCAACTTCCGTCTGTTCATTTCGACGGCCGGCCTGATCCCCCAAGCCGGCCTCGGATCGCTTATGATATGGCTCGGAATGCCAAGCCGAAGCCGCATGCGAACCTGGCGGCTGGCACGAACAACGATCAAGCAGATCGTTGAGAATTAACTCCACACCCCAATACGAACACAAAAAGGCATTGCAAAAATGGCATCTGTCACGCGAAGTAAAGATCATAGCATTTGGCTAAAACACGTTAAAGACGCATCCGGTGAAACGCTCAAACACCTGAATGATATGGCAGCGGAGCAAGACGTGGTTCTACGTCTCGGATCTCAAGAGGGTACCTGGACGCGATTTCGTTCACTACCCAGCGGATCAAAATCGACGGGTTTTAAGTGCAATGATGAAAATGCAAAAAGAATCTGGAATAACATCCTAATCGGGGAAAGTGTTTCGTTGGACGTCGTTTGCGTTATTCCAGAGACTGATAACCAAGTAGTGCTGAGGAAATCTCCTGACGCTTCAATCAGACGACCTCAAAATGAAGAGCATTTTCCTGAGCTTGAAGCCCTTGGTGTAAGACAAGAAGGGACTGTTCTTGGGATCGGGGTCGATGTCGCATGGTGGGGTGGTTCACGGAAATCGAAAGATAGTCGCGCCGAAGCGATCGCCTTCTCTGTTAGACGTAGGGGCGAGTGGAACGATCTTAAGATTGAACAGATTGATTTAAACCCATTGTTCAATGAAAATGCAGATGCTTGGACGCCAAACGCTGACGCTGATGCGACATTGTTAGCAACAGCTTTGGAACGCGTAATCAGTCAACACACGGACCTCGATCGAATCGCTATCGCACTTGATGTGCCAATTCTTGCCCAGAACCGAGGTCTGGCACCGGCGAAAAAAGCCAACGCGAAAGGTGAGCGAGGCGGAGTGCCAAGACAGTGCGACCGTGCATGGATTACTGCAAGGTCGTCTTCGCCCGTCGGGTGGGCAGGTGTGAAAATATTGCCTGGCGCTCCAACTGTTCCACGATGTGACGCGTTACTGAAAAAGCTTCGCGAGCAGGGTTTTGAAGTCTTTGGATTGTGTGAGGCCGATCACAACCGCCAATTGATCGAGTGTTTTCCGAATGAGATCGTTTGGAGCATCGGGGCATTAGGGATCGATACGATTCTTCGCCCAGATTCTTTCCAGCAATATAAACGCCTCGGAAAAAAGAACCTTCCATTAGCGAGAGACCTGTTTCACGCAAGTTGGCGCCGAACTGTTCAGCGTTCAATGGAAATTGCAGGAGCGTCTTCTGCGTTAGTTAAGTGTTGGACTGGACAGTTTGAGGCTTGGCTAGAAAGCTCCGCCTGTTTCAATATCGAGCATCAAATTGGTTTTACGGGGAAGTCATTTGACGATGCGGTTGAGTCCGTTCTGTCACTGACGGCGGCAATGGCTTTCGCGGACGGTACCGCGCACATCCACCGGGGAACTGATCCGGAAGATGGCCATATCATTGGACCGGGGCTCAGGTGTCCAGAATGATTCCCACCCTCGGCATAGACCTCGATGGAACCATCACGGATGCCCCTGAATTCTTCTCGGCTTGGACTCACTCTTGGCCGGGACGGGTGGTTATTATCACTTACCGAAATGATCGTGAAAAAACGATTGCTGATCTTGAGCAACTCGAGACTCGCTACGACGACTTGGTGCTGGTTGATCGGATGGACGGCAAGGCGGCGGTGATCGCTGAATATGGCGTCACCATGTACGTCGATGATCAACCTGAGATGCTCAAGAACGTGCCCGCAGGCGTACACGTGATGCTATTCCGGAACGAAGGCAATTTTGATTTCGGTGATCAACGTTGGATGCTCAGCCAACAAACTGGCAAGCTCGTGTGCTAGGGAGAGCGGCCCGTGGATAAACAATTGAATCAAGTCGCCGAGTTTCATCGTAAGATCGGCGAAACGGTTGCCGAGTCATCGAAGCTGCTTCAGCATGATGCCGAAATTGATGCCAACTTAGCTCGTTCGCTGCGGCAGGTCCTCGGGGCGTTTAATCGCGGCGACAATCCAAGGACGCAATTAACTCGACGCGCCTTGATGGCAGTGGAAGAGTTAGCCGAATGGATCGAGGCTCACAACGATGATGACGTTGTTGCCGCCGCCGACGCATGGGCTGATCGAATGTATGTGCTGCTCGGTGATGCGGTTGCATCAGGAATGCCAGCCGAACCATTGCTCGATGAAGTGCATCGTTCCAACATGACGAAAGTGACTGCCAATGAACAAACCGGCAAGGGCACCAAAGCCGGAACCTTCCGGCCGCCAGACCTGGAAGGGATTTTGCAAACAGCGGCCAAACAATCTTCGGGGACCTGTATGCACTGCGTATCGGTCGCTTGGTTGGTCGGTGCTGGGCAGGGCGTTCAGTGTCGTCATCCATTGAACGCTCAGCACGACGGAACCTGGATGATGATTCCTAATCGAGATCATTGTTGCGACCATTTTGAAGCGAAAACCGAAGCACCTAACAACAGCGAGAGCGAATGAACAACGAACCTCAAATCGGAATCTGGTGGGATGACGGGTCACAGATCGTCGCCTACCCGCACGGGCCGGGCGAGGCGGATCGGGCGACTGGGTTGTGCGACAGTGACGACGCCCACAATGACTCGTGGCCCGACGCTGCGATGCGATTCGGGCTGACAGATTTTGAAGAATACTTCAGCATCCCCCGCGGCCGAGTCCTTTGGTCGCCAGCGAAGCAAACCAGCATCATCTACCACGGCAACGCAACCACGCCGCAGCGGTTGAAGGAAATCGCCGCCGAGTTTTCGCTGAAAACGTGGGAATCGCGAACCGACATTCACTACATGATGGGCGACGCCATCGGCGACCTGTTTGACGATTGATCCTACTTTTACGGAACCACAACCATGACCAAACACATCGTTCTGTTGGGCGATTCGATCTTCGATAACAAGATCTACGTTCCCGAGGGGAACAGCGTCCACGAGCACTTGATCGCCAGCCTCTCGCCACCAGACACCGCGTCGCTGGTTGCCGTCGACGGCGCGGTTATCAGCTCGGTGCTGCGTCAAATCGAACGAGTCCCAACCGACGCAACGCATCTCATTCTAAGCGTCGGCGGCAACGATGCACTTTATCTGCAATCGTCGGTCATGGGCGAGACGAGCGACAGCGTCCACAACTCGCTCGGCAAGATGAAGGCGGCGCTGCAGACGTTCGAGCAAGAATACCAACAGGTCATCGTCGAACTGCAACGATTCGATCTGCCGCTGATTGTCTGCACCATCTACGATGCCGTTCCCGGTTTGGACGATGCGTCGTTAGCGGGGTTAGCGATCATCAACGACATCATCACACGCACCGCGTTCAAAGAACGGCTCACGCTGATCGACCTTCGGGTGCTGTGTGATGAATCGGTCGACTACTCGGAGGTTTCGCCAATCGAACCGTCGCACGAGGGCGGAGCCAAAATCGCGGCGGCAATCCTACAAGCCGTCGCTGGTGAGGTATTTTCCTCGGAAATTGTTTGCTGACTAAAAATCAATCGGCGTGAATGTCTTTGATGGAACTTGAAGACTCGCGTTCCGCCTTTCGCCATCGAAATACCTGAAAGATGACCAATCCCACATCGCCCCCGAGAATCTTTAGCGAACTCGCGGAGCTATTCGCTTCCGCTCCGCGCGCGTCCGACATCCTGGCGTTCTAACCGTCCGAAGCCGTGTCGCAACGGGCGAGTGAGTTACTCGAATTGAATCGAGCCGGCAATCTCACTGAAGCTATTCGGCGTGAGCTAGATCAGTTCGAGATGGCTGAACATCTGATGCGATTGGTCAAAGCACGCATTCGCGCTCGCGAAGTCACCTCCCAACGCGACTGACTCCCGCATCGTTCACGCTGCACGTCGGTACGACACCAAATGGCCACCCAGCTCTGAATCGCAAACGACTTGGTCTTTGGTGAACGTCTTCAGCGGAAACGAGACTTCATCCCGCAACGGCGGCAGGTGATCTCGTTCCGAATGGCCGCGGTGTTTGTTGTACCAATCTTGGGTCGTGCGAAGGATGCCGTCGAGGTGCTCGTTGGTCACGATGCAGAACGCGTTCAAGACCTCGTGCTTGATCGTTTGAATCACCCGTTCGACGTGGGCCTGCAAGTTCGGTGAACGAACCGGCGTCAGCTTGATTTTGCCGCCAGTCGACCGCACGATCTCGTCAAATGCGTCGACGTACTTGCGATCGCGATCCCGCATCAGAATCTCGCACTTCAAATCGTTGTCTTCCAAGTGCATTTGAAAATTGCGACCCTGTTGGGTCGTCCATTCACCGGCCGGATTCTCCGTCGATGGCGAAATCCAAATCTGCCGCGATCCGATGTGGATGAAGACCATGAAGTAAACGTCGACGAGTCCCTTCATCGTCCACTTCTTCTTGCACGCGAAATCGCACTGCCAAAGCGTGTCCGCGTGGCGTTTGATGAACTTGTGCCAAGTGTCGGGATGGTCGCCCGGCGTCGGTTCAAAACCTGCGGCAACGATCACGTTCTTCACCGTTTGACGAGAAACGTGAATGCCCATGCGGCGAAGTTCCTGCAAAATCTTCGTGTAGCCGAACCCCGTCTCTTTGCGGATCCTGATGATCGTCTCGCGAACATCTTCTTCAACCTTCGGCCGGCCAGTCCCGCGTTTGGCTGATCGTTTCTCCGGCGTCGGAGTGTCGTCTTCCATCTTGCGAACCCAACGCCGGAACGTCGAATACGAAACGATCGTCATCACGTCTTTGATCTTGCCGCCGAGCTTCTTGCCGTGTTTGACGAGCGTGTTTCTTTCACGATTGTCCAACGTGACGCGGCCGGGTAACTTGGATCGAAGGATCTCATTCTCCGCTTTCAGGTAGCGAATCTGCTGGGCCAGTTCTTGCCGCGTCAGCGACGCCAGCAGTGTCAAAAGCGGGTGAACAATGTTGACCATCGAGAGCTGAAAAGCCTTGCAAATCCTGTGACAATCGGAGTGGCAGAGTATTTGTACCCCGCTCAAAGCATGAGCGTATCGGCGGCTTCCATTTCAGCAATCCAGCCGCCGCCAAACCGCCGACTAGGCCACCGAACAGTCGCCTAGCAAGCCGACTGACCGGAGCATTCATTCAACTCGATCGCCCGCCAACCAGCGGCCGATTTCCCGACGCGCCCCTTTCAATTGGCGGCACGTCGAGGTAACTGGACGGGAAACCACTTCCCGTTCCCAGGAGCCAACCCACGATGAAATCCGAACCCGTCCCAGAACAGACCAGCAGCGAGCGCCGCCGCGATCTTGTCGAACTACTCGCCCAAGCCATCGTCCGATCTCGATCGGTGGCATCCAAGACAACCCGCGACGCATTAACCGATCGCGGCAGCCAAGAAGAAAACATGCGTCCGGTTAGCAACAACGACTAACCCCGCATCCCGGCCAATTCCCGCCAGTTCCATTCGCAAACCCACTCAACCCACCGACACCCCCGTCAAACACAGGCGAAACAGTGTCTCCGGTCTCGCGCAAAACGGTTTTGAATGGCGAACGAGTTGTGTACAGGGAGGGCCAAAGCGATACATCGATTGCCGAGCAACTGACCAAGCTTGGGCACCGCTCACCGCGTAGTGAGAAAGTGCTACCACGCACGGTGAGTCGCATCCGCTTGAGCCACGGGATTCTGTTGGAGAGTGGTCGCTCCTGTCCTCGTCAGGCTCCGGGTTTCTTGAGCGTTACGGAATTAGCGAAAAAACTGGGCGTGAGCGTCGCTTGGATTCATTACCGGATCAGCAACGGGACGATCAAAGTCACGAAGGATTCCGAGGCGAACTGTTACCTGTTCCCAGACACGCCGGAAACGCTTTCCGAGCTAAAACGCCTGGTTCACGATTTTTCGTCAAAAACTGGATTTTCTAAGGGGCATCAAGATGCGTAGTCATTGGACACGGAAGCCATGCCTTGAAAAACCTCGATCCTGGGGTCTGTGCACGCTTCCGTCGCGTGAACCATAATTCGGGCGAACTACTACGCCAACGTGTCGAAATGGGAGTTCCCCTTTGGCATGAACAAGACCGGGCTGACTACGACGACGTTGTCGGCGTGATCCGACCTCGATTCTATAATCCCATGGCTCCCGGCTAAGTCGTTATTCTGAGCTTCCTAACAAAAAAGACAACCCATGGTTACCGACACGAGTGAGCATCAAACATTCTCGCTCGATGCACTTCAGAAGTCTCCCCTCGTCAGTAACGCGGGAAACTTGTGGCGTGAAGGAACGGAAGCAAAATTCCTCGATTCGATTCGTGACGGTAGTCTGCCACCGGAGGCATTCCAGCGTTGGTTGGTCCAGGATTACCTATTTGCGAAAGGCTTGACCACTTTCCAAGCGATCGCTGCGGCGCGTGCCCCACGCTCAGCGCAAAAGGTGTTGATCGCCGGGCTCGGTGCAATGGATGCCGAACTGGAATGGTTTGAGCAACTGGCTGAGGAACGCTCGCTTGACCTGAGCGCACCTCACCATCGAACCTGTCAACGTTACGTCGACTATCTCATCGCGTCGGCATACACGAAACCACCCGAGGTTTTGTTGGCCATCCTTTTCGGTGTGGAAGTCGCCTACCTGTGCGGCTGGAGTGCGCTCGACGCATCGGGGCCGTACGCCGAGTTCATCATTCGCTGGTCCAACGAGCACTTCCTCGCCTACGTCCACCAGCTTCACGAAGCCTGCGTTACCCACCCACACGATTTGCAACAGAGTGAGTTCAACGACGTGCTCCGGCATGAACGTGACTTCTGGAAAATGACCTACGAGGGATAAATGTTACATCAAAAGTTGTGGGCCCAGAATTCCGAACGGGTGTCTCAATGCCTGAATCACCCGTTCGTGCGTGGCTTGGGCGATGGCACTCTGGATACAGATGCGTTCCGACGCTACGTCGCCCAGGACGCCTTCTTTTTGCGAGCGTTCGTGAGGGCTTACGCGTTGGCGTTGGCGAAGAGCCAAAGCATCGAACAAGCCGAAACGTTCCATGGCCTCATCGGAGGCGTCTTGGACGAACTCAAGTTGCATGCCGGGTATGCCAAAGAACTCGATATCCAGCTCGACACGGTCCAGCCCTTCCCAGCGACGTTGGCCTACACTCATTTCTTGATGGCCCGCGCCAGGCACGGGGAACTTGCCGAAATCCTCGCCGCGATGGTCCCCTGCATGAAACTGTACCATTACATCGGGAACTCGTTGCGGGATCAACTGCACCCGACTCATCCCTTCAAGGAATGGATTGAAAGCTATTCCAGTACCGAATTTGAGGTGCTGTGTCAGCAGCTCGAAGCACTCCTGGACCAAGTCGCGACCGACACCCCCGCAGTCCGCGATGCCTATCGATACGCGATGCACTGCGAATTCGACTTTTTCACCGCACCGTTGCAACGATGAAAAACCTCCCACCGCATGCCAAGTAAGCGGCAGGACTTTACCCAGCTTCGATGATTGACGCCAACATCGTTGATCAACTTAGCGACAGAGAAACAACAAGACGCGGTGAATGGTAGTGGACAAGCCCGGCGGAAATCCTTGAACTCGTGTATCACAATCAGAGCGTTGCCCTCACCAAGCTGATCCTTCAACAGAAAACCTCGATCGACGATGGCGTGCCTGAGGTGGCCCTAATGATCGTCGATGCAATTTTTCCGCCGCCGTCGTGCGACGGTTCGATCGGAGAAACCTCGGAGTAGTCGCTCGCTTCGTTGCACAAAAGACGCAAGTCGATCAGGGTGAGTCAATCGTCAAAGAGATGGTCGGTCGAATCGCCCATCATGAAGTGGAGGTCGGTACGCGATTCCCACTCATCGAGCGAGAACATATCGGCGATTCGTTTCAGTCGATCCGGCGTGGTGGCGTGGTGGCGTTGCCGTGATAGATGATACCGATTTGCTTGGACGGCGACCACAGAACTCGGTCACGCGGAATGCTGAGGTATTCTACGAAACCACCCAGCCCGAACCGCATCGCGGCATCGGGCCAGAGACCGTTGTGTGCATCATCGCTGTCGCACAACCCGGCTGCTGAATCGGCTTCGTCTGGCGAATGAGGGAACGCGACGATCTGCGTGCTATTGTCTCACCAGATTCCGATTTGAGGTTAATTATTAATTGAGCGTTCATGATCGGTAACAGGTTCGGTGGCGCAAATTCTGCATTCTTGATTGCTTTCTCAGTTTGTCCGTCAGCGCAAACCTTGCTCATATTGGAACGATGCACTTCATCGAGCAGCATATACATCCGGTCCGCCCAGGCATCGGCTGCGGCAACCAAGTCGCGTTCGTTACGAAACAGCATCATTGATGAATTCGTGTCGGATCGGCCTCCAACTGAGAAACTGATGCGACGCAGGCTCAATCGGTTCCGAGAGGCAGAGACTCACGTTCTGCTCCAAACGTCACAACATCTTGTGCATTCTCTGCGGTACACTGAATGCCGGTTCGAGCGAGCAGGTGATTCGCTCACCACCCACCACGTTCTACCGGATGAGACTATGAAACGCTTGCGAACGATGACGACTGGGATGCTAGTCGGCCTTGTTTTTCTATCTGCCCTCTTGGATTCGTCCAGTCGCTGTGCTCTCGCACAAGACGCGGCGGCAACGAAAATGGACAATGCGCGGCACGTGCCTGACGATGCGTTGGCCGCGATCCTGGTCTCGCCAACCGATTGGCTCGACAATCCGATGGTGCAAATGATGCCCATCGAGGTTTTTCGCGTTACGATGCAAGAGCAATTCGGTGTCGATCCGGCCAACATCGCCGAGATCCGTGCCGTCGTCGCTCTCGACCCACAAACGATGCAACCCCAGGTCGGTTCGATTACCAAGATCACCGGCGGACTTGATTTTGAAAAATTGCTCGAAACCTTTCTCGCTCGACCGGACTCGATCCAGATCAACGGCCACGACGCCTTTTCGATCGAGGGCCCACCCGGAACCGTGGTCTCGATGATCGACGACGAGTCGCTCTACATCGGCTCGGCGAGTTACCTACAACCGATGCTCGATGCGAAAAACGGCACCGGTGAATTGCCCGCACTCTTACGAACGATGCCGCGTCAATCGGGGATCACGGTCGCCATGGTCATGGAGCAAATTCGTCCCATTGTCAGTGGGCTCGCGATGCAGAACGCGGGCAACCTCGCTCCCGATTTGCAACCGCTCGCCCAGATCCCCGGTTTGACCGACGCGATAAAAATCCATGTCGACTTCAGCGAGGACTCGGGCAAGTTTCGTATCGCGCTGGTGGGGACCGATGAGGTCGCTGCCCAACGTATCGAATCGATCCTGATCGAATCCGTCGTCGCCGCACGCGTGCTCGGGATCGCCGAACTGAACCGTAGCATGGTGACGTCGGACCAATCCGACGCGATGCGAGAAGCGATGAGCCAGTACGCCAACCGCATGGCCGACATGGTCGCCGGCATGGTGAAACCCAAACTCCGCGGTGAGGAAGTCTCGATCGAAATGGAATCCCAGGTCAGCATCGCGACCACCGGCGTCTTGGTCGGGTTACTCTTGCCCGCCGTCCAAGCGGCGCGTCAGGCGGCCCAACGGATGAGTTCTTCGAACAATCTCAAACAGATCATGTTGGCGATGCACAACTACCATGCCGCCTACAATCGTTTACCCCCAGCGGCGATCATGGACGACGCGGGCAAGCCCTTGCTGAGTTGGCGGGTGGCGATTTTGCCGTTCATCGAAGAACAGGAACTCTATCAAAAGTTCCACCTCGACGAACCTTGGGACAGCGAGCACAACCTACCGCTGTCGAAAGAACTTCCGGTCGTCTACGCCACGCCCGGTCTCTCGTTGGAACCTGGATTGACGATCATGCAAGCCGCCGTCGGTGACGACATCGGGATGCGACCGGACAAGAAAACCGCCTTTCGTGATTTCCTCGACGGACTCAGTAACACAATCTTGATTTTCGAAGTCAATCCGGACGCCGCCGTCGTGTGGTCCAAACCGGAGGACATTGAAATCGATCTGGAAGATCCGCTCGCCAATCTCGGCAAAGCCAAACAGGGCGGTTTCCACGTCGGCATGGGTGACGGAGCGGTCAAGTTCGTTAGCGCAAGCGTCAATCCCGAGTTATTCAAAAAACTCCTCACGCGAGCCGGAAATGAAGTCACCGAGGATTTCTAAGCAGGTTCGGGAAAGTGTTTCGGTGTATTAGCCGTTAGCCACGGTTCTCGCGTTAAACCGGGGCTAACGCTCAAACGGCTAATGGAGTTAGACGCAATGAATTACCCGAACCTGCTTGGTGTGATCGTAGCGCAGGCTGCCAGCCTGCCCCTGAATACGCAGGCTAGCAGCCTGCACTACGTAAATACCGGACCGCGATGTCGGGTTGATCCGCAAAAATTCCGTCGATGCCAGCGGACTCAAAACAAGCTGACAGCAACGCCGCGCTCGACGGACAACGCTCCGGCAACGCGTCGCTGCGACACGTCCAGGGATGTACGAGCAGTTTGGCCTGGTGCGCCATCGCGGTCAGTTGACCCACCTGCAGCGTCAACTCTTCGGACCAATCGACAATGTCACCGAGCGACGGCCCAATTCCATCGGCCACCTTCGCCAATTCAGTCAACCCTGCTCGTGTCTTCCAATACTCGTAATCGGTGCCGGATTCTTCATCACGCCCCTCAGCGAGCAATTGAATCAAGCGCCCACGGTAACCCCATTCGTGCCGGATGCGCCGAACCTCATCCGCATCAAAGCACTGTACGAAACACCGATGTTCTTTCTCGGTGTAACCGGCCGCAGCGATCACATCGAGCGTTGCCCGAGAAAGATCAACAGCTTGCTCACGATGCCAGGCGGGACGTTTGATCTCCGGATAGATGCCCGCTTCACGCCCCGTCGACCGATTCAGATTTTGGATGAATTGGATCTCCTCCTTCAAGGTCACGATTCGAAAATCACCCTCGCCCGTCGGATACCGATCCGGGAACACTGCCTTGCCGGTGCGGTGATCGAAGCGTTCGAAAACGCGAAGCGAGCGGAGTTGTTCGAGCGTGAAATCGATCGCATAAAAACGCCCATCACCCCGCGATGAATCCGGGAATTTTTTCGCGACGTCGGTGACCGTATCGATTTGAATATCGTGCAACACGATCGGTACGCCGTCTTTACTGGCCACCACATCTTGCTCCAGATAATCTGCCTCCATCGCATGCGCGATCCCCTTCGCCATCAGCGTGTGCTCAGGAACGTAGCCACTGGCCCCACGGTGCGCGATCACGATCGGTCGGTTGGAATCAAGTTCTGTCATTTGGTTTCACCTGTGCAATGAAATTACCGATCCTGCTGAAACAATAGTTTGCGTAGTGGATCTTGTTAAAGATCCATCCAGGCTCGGATCTTTAACCAGATCCACTACCATTGCGCGCGTTTGATATGTCTCGCTGCTGCTCAGAATCACGGTCGTTTCGCGGGCACGTCCCAACGGATTTTGTACAGCCGTTGGTCACCCAATATAACCGGCGGCACATCGTTGAATCGGATCGTGTGACTCCACCACTCATCGGGCAACGCTTGGTGATAAACGATACGCTCGCTTCCGAGTTCTCGCTCGGCACAATCTGAAGCAGTTCATCCGTTCCCAATGCCCACAGTTGTTTGCGTGATTCATCCCACACCGTCCCATGGGCTCCGGTCAATGGAATCTGAAGAAACGAGACAGCGGGACGTCGCTCATCGTCTTGGGAAAAGAACTCAATCGAATCGCCCGAGGTGCTGGCCGCAACCGCGATCTGATTGCCAGGCAACAAGCACGCGCTATGCGCGTTGGGAACTTCCGCCAAAAACAAACACTGTTTCGTCTCACGCTGGATCAACGCCACCCCCCTCGACGACGAGGTAACCAAAATCAGATCACCCTCGTCGGGTTACAGTCATCGGTGGAGCGAAACTTCGACCCGAACGATTCTGGGATCGAATCCGAATCGCTGGCCCGCCAACTCCAGAGTTGCTTCAGAGGGTTCGCGACGTCGACGACATCGACTTCCTCCGCACCGCAACAGATCAGCCTCTTCGAATCCGGTGAGGCAGCGAATGACGCGTGGGCCAAGAGGGAGATCAAAGCGAGCACGCCGAGCGAATATCGAATCATGGTGTTGAACAAGGACAAGGAGTTGTGGTCGTCAGGGATTTCCATTGCGGAACTCCATTTCGATGCAATTCTGCTTCGCCATTCCATTATGCAGGAAATGAGGTGGCAGTGAGGGAGGCAGTTGCTCACTCGCCCGTTTCAGCGGCTCATCGTAATGAGCCGTTAAGCAAAATGGATCACGATGAGATTCTCGAATTGATGCGAACGGGTAGCGTCCACGTGACGATGATGCGACTAGAACCCGAGAACAATCCTGACACCTGGCATGTCTCCACAAAAATAGCGGACTCCGTATCCGCTCGCGACCTCCCCGGTGTGCATGGTGGTTTGGATACCATTGCCATTCAAACTCGATAAGGGAACTATCGAAAGACTTCAGCTTAGCGAACAAAAACGATGGGATGAAAGTGAATGAGGTCGATCACCGAGCGGCAAAGTCGGTTACGCTAGGGCGAAATCGCGTTCATCGTTCGAACCCAATCCCATGACTTTGTCCGAGCCACCCGTTCGCATGAGTGATTCCGAAATTCATCGTTTGTTGTCGCTTGTGGGGGCCGGGGATTCCGCAGCGACGGCCCGGTTGTTGCCGCTGATTTACGACGAAATGCGGCATCTGGCGCGGCAGCATCTTCGCAACGAACGCATTTCGCACACCCTCGAACCGACCGGGTTGGTGCATGAGACCTATTTGCGGTTGGTCGGCTCGACGCCGATGCAGTAGGTCGATGCCGGGCATTTCTGGGCGATCGCGTCCAATACGATGCGGCGAATTTTAGTGGAACACGCACGCAGCAAGAACCGCATCAAACGGGGCGGGGAATTCAACCGCGTCCCCCTGACGCCAGCGACGCTGAAAGAATTCGGCGTGACCGAGTCCGAGCGGCTTTCCCAGGCGGATTATTTGCTCGCCCTCGAGGAGGGATTGAACCGTTTGCAGGCGGTCGATCCGTTGGCGGTCGAGGTCATTGATTTGCGTTTCTTCGGTGGACTGTCGATCGAGCAGACCGCCGATGCGATGGGCATCTCTTCCCGAACGGTATGCCGGTTGTGGACGTTTGCCCGGGCGTGGTTGAGTCACGAGATTTTCGAAAATGACGTCGCAAATTAGGAATAATGTTGGCGTGGTCTGGCGTCCCTTGTCCCATTTCTTGCTGCTCCCTCCTCCCAGGTGAACTGCGATGCGTGAACGATCGATTTTTTTAAAGGCCCAAGCGATCGAAGATGTGAATCAACGACGGGCGTTTCTCGACGAGGTCTGCGGCGAGAACGGACCGTTACGGGACCGCATCGAAGGGTTGCTACGCTCGGCTGCGAGCGTGGGTGATTTCCTCGATACGTCGGGTTTCCAGGCTGGGGCGGCGCAAGATACCGCACTCAACTTGGATAACGTCGCCGATCGTCCCGCAGCGCCTCAACCGAACGTGGAGGCGACGATTGACGGTTCTGCCGTGCATCCACCCGCTCTGGATTTGAGTTTCCTCTCGCCCTCCGATGCGGACGATAGTCTCGGTCGGTTGGGACACTACGAAGTTCGCAAACTACTCGGGCGTGGCGGTTTCGGAATGGTGTTTCGGGCCACCGATTCCCGTTTGGATCGCGATGTCGCGATCAAGGTGCTGATGCCCCACTTCGCGATTACCTCGCCACCACGGAAACGGTTTCTCCGAGAAGCCCGTGCTTGTGCGGCAGTCCGACATGCCAACGTCGTGCACGTTTACAGTGTCGAAGATGACCCGCTGCCGGCGATCGTGATGGAGCTGATCGAAGGCCGGACCCTGCAAGACGAACTCGATCAAGAGGGACCGCTGGAGATCAGTGATGTGTTGCGGATTGCGATCGCATTGGCCGAGGGTTTAGCGGCCGCTCACCGCAGCGGATTGGTCCACCGCGATTTGAAACCCAGTAATGTTCAACTCGAAGACACCGGTTTGAGAAGGGTTGTTTTGACGGATTTCGGTTTGGCTCGAACCGTGGATGACGCCAGACTGATGCAAACCGGTGCGGTCACGGGAACGCCGATGTACATGTCGCCGGAGCAAGCGATGGGTAAGCCGATCGATTCTCGCACCGATTTATTTAGTTTCGGCAGCGTGCTGTATGTGATGGTGATCGGGCGTCCGCCGTTTCGCGGGCGAACGTCCCTGTTGGTCATGCAGCGGGTTGCCGAAGCGAAACCGCGATCGATCCAGGAATTGGTTCCGGACTGCCCACCCTCGCTGTCGCGGCTAATCGAAACGCTGCAGGCCAAATCCCCCGACGGGCGAATCCAAACGGCCGAGCAATTGCGAGATCTGTTGATCGCCATCGCGGCCCAACCGGACTTGATTCCGAGCGAAGTTCGTCCGCCGCCCATGATCGACCAACGTTCAACCGCCCAAACACACCAACAACGTTGGGCGGACTATCTGAAAGTACCCATCGAGTTTACGGACCCTCGTGGGATTCCGTTTCGACTGATTCCGCCGGGCCAATTCGAGATGGGGAAATCGCCGCACGAAGCTTCGTTGGCGTTCGCACAGGGCCTCGATCCCGTTGCGCGGCAATTGATGTATTTGGAATCGGCCCGGCACCCGGTCGCGGTGACTCGCCCTTATTACCTCGCCGTCACCGAGATGACCCAGGGGCAGTACGAATCGATCATGTCACAGAATCCGTCGCGTTACCGTCTCGGCGGCTTTTGGTCCGAAGCCGTCATTGGCGTGGATACCTCGGCGTTGCCTGCAGAGACTCTGTCCGCTGAGGATGCCTCGATATGCACGGCAATGTGACGGAATTCGTTGCCGATTTCGGCGAACTCCCCAACGAATCCTGGGCGAAAGAAAAGCCTGTTTCCAATGCTCTCATTGGCGAGGAGGTCACCCCAGAGGTCAATCCGTTGGTGGGACCGAACACCGACCGTACCGCCGCGGTGGTTCGCGGCGGCGATTACTAAGCACATCGGGGGAAAAGGTTCGGCAGAACCTCGCGTAGGCGAGTCTCTCTGAGACTCGCAATTTTCAGCGTCTCGGAGAGACGCTGCTACGTGGTTCCAGGCGTGATCATCGGTATCCGTTTGGCGATGAGTGTGGAAACCGGACGACGCCTTCAAACCCGTAACCGAGACAGCGGATTGAGTGTGAGTTCATGCCGCGAAATTCACGGTGCCGATCGCGGGATCGACGAACTGCAAGACGATTACGTGCCCATCTCCGTCAATGTGCGTCACCGGAGCACTCCAATCCTCCTCGATGCGGTCGCGATCCAGACGACGCAGCGAGTTCCGAATGAGTGGGAAGTCAGAACGGTCGAGGATGACGAGCAAGCCGGGGTCAACTTCCAGCAAATGCGTTCCACCCATGCAGTGTTCTATAAGTTGACGTTTCCGAAACCGGACCAACCGCCTGAGCATTGCGATTCTTGGTCATTGTGGCGGAAGACGCCTTTGGATTGGGGCACCTGGAACCTGTTGGACAAGGACCCTCAACCGGAACTGACCGAGACGTGTCGCGACGGGTGGATGCCGATTTCGATTAACCGCGTCAAGTCGGCAGACGTTTTCAATACTCATTACGTCCATCTTCACTTGCCAGCGGTGGGCTGTCACGCATTCGCGAGTCTCCCGTTGAGCGAGTTTCAATCCAAGGTTGCGTCTTATCGACAACGCGATTGGAGGCCGTCATTGGTGCAGTCCAACATAGGCACCCAAGATTTCCGGCTCGCCTTCACCCTTTGGCAATGTGCGTTCGCGTTGGTACAATCTCACTTACACATCATCACTCGCTTCGTTCAGGGCGGTGACGTAAAAACTTCCCGTTAGCCGCCGCAGGCAAATGAGCCGCAAACCGAAAATCGCATTCACGATTCGCTCTCTCTTGCTTTTCACCGCGTTCGTCGCAGTCCTTGTTTCGGCTGGTGTGTTTTTCTTTCATCGCGCCCCCCGACCGTACACCGACTTGGACAGGTTCACCAATGCGTACAACCTCCGCGGATGGAGTATTGAAATCGAGCCCGATCTTCCCGGACCGTATCGGACGGCAGGCGACGATTGGTCCGGCGCGATGCCTTTTCAATTCAATTCGGGGAACCCCGCGAAAGGTTGGGTGGAATCTGGCGGTGCCAAACGTAATTACAATCATTCGGGACGCGCTGGGGTGTCCTACATTGGGGTCGCCCTCGAAACCACTGACGATGCTCCGACCTTCTTGATCCTCTCGAAGCCCGACGATCAATCCGCTTCAAGCGGCGGCTAATATGGTTCGGGAAAGTGTTTCGGTGCATTGGCCGTTTTGGCGTTAGCCACGGTTCTCGCGTTGAACCGGGGCTAACGCCCAAACGGCTAATGGGGTTAGACGCAATGAATTACCCGAACCTGGTTAACATAGTTTTTATACAAGGTCGCGGCTGTCGTCGTTGGAGTACCTTGCGTTGGTCAAAATCAATCGCTTCGATCGCGTTCTTGCTGGTGCGAACTCGCGATCGCCTTCGCTGTTTGGCGACGGGCGTTGGCATTGGTACAATTTCACTTCCACAGAGTCGCTCGCTTCGTTTACGGCGTTGACATCAAAACGATCCGTTGCGTGACAATGAGAATGCCAAACACTGATCGGCGAAACATGCTTCGCGTTGGCCCTGCCTTTGTGGCACCTCCAAGCACTATCCTGTATCGGGGCTGCTCGGGCGACAAAGATCGGTTCATCCGACGGAAGCGTGCGCCGGAGGTTTTCGAGGCATGAGTCCAGTGTCCAACGAGATTGGTGCCTGAGTAGGGATGCTGGTGGACTACGTAAGCCGGCAGAAACGCAGTCGAGCTCTGCAGAGGTGCCACTCGACAAGGGATATCTCGGTCGCCAGCGTCTTCCTGCAAAAGCGGTGCACCCATGGTGCCGACGGTCCTCGGCGGATTTCGGTTCGCCGAGGACGATTTTTCATCAAATCATTGGACACGGGAGCCATGCCTTGAAAAACCTCGATCCTGGGGTTGGCGCACGCTTCCGTCGGATGAACCCAAAGTTCTCCGATATTTTTCCTCATCGGCAAGTGCGTGCTGAGTGACCGTGCGTTCGCAAAGCGGTTCTCTCTTGCTCACAACGGACGGCTGGAGAGTATACAATGTGTGACCCACCTCCTGTTCCTTGAACCAGCCTCCCGTGGATGAATACGTCTTTGCCCAACACCTCTTCGGCAGCCACTGATCTCGCTGCCAATCTGGTTCGCTCAAACATCGAATTGCCGCGACAACGTTGGGCTTGGATACCCGCAGTTTGCTGCCTCTTCATCGGTTGGGTTGGCGGAGCAATGGCTGTCGACGCCAAGGCCGCTTCTCCGTGGCAAAGGCACTCCATTGATGCGTCGCTGGTGGGAGCCGATGGCGTACGTTTGGCGGACTTCAATAACGACGGCCTGCCCGATGTGGTGACCGGTTGGGAGGAATCGGGCCGCGTGCGGCTGTACCTGCACCCTGGTCATGATCGAGTGCGGGAACTCTGGCCGACGGTCACGGTGGGAGTCGAGAAGTCTCCTGAAGATGCGGTTGCCTGCGACATGGATGGGGACGGGCGGTTGGACATTGTCAGTTGTCACGAAGGAAACTGCCAACGCGTGTTGGTCCACTGGAACCGTTCGGACGGGAGTTCGTCGTCGCTGCTAGACCCTCGATCGTGGAAAACCGAAGTTTTTGCGGAACTCAATGGCCAACGCTGGATGTTTGCCGAGCCAATGGGAAAGATTAACGGCAGGCAAGCGATTGCCGTTGGTTCGAAAGATCGAGGGGCGTCGATCACGTTGTTGGTGGCACCGCAGGCAAGCGATGCCACCGACTTGTCGGCATGGACAGTACATCGGCTGCGTGAAGCCGGTTGGATCATGACGCTCCGCGCTGTCGACATGAACGACGATGGGAAAACGGATCTGGTCTTCAGCGACCGCAAGGGTTCGCGGCGCGGCATCGGCTGGTTAGAGCAACCGCCGCAAGAGGCCGCCAGCGCGGAATGGGAACAACAGCTGGTAGGCGGTCAACAGCACGAAGTCATGTTTATCGATCCCAAACCGCGGCGCATTCTGGTCAGCTCGCGTAATACGGAATGGCTCGACCTGCAACGCGACGAGCAAGAGAACTGGACCATGGTGCAGCGTCCGAATCCGCCCGGTGTGCCGTTGGGGAAAGCGATTGCAAGACTGGGAGATCACGGAATGATCATGACCGCGAACACCCAAGCAGCGAAGGACGTGTCGCCCACGGTTGGTTTGTGGCACTCCTTCGACGGCGAACAGTGGACAGCCATCAGCGAAACCAAGCAGGTCAAATTCGATCGCATCGAGTGCCTTGATCTCGACAACGATGGTGACTTGGACGTCATGACCAGCGAGGAACGACAGGGGCTGGGCGTGGTGTGGTACGAAAACCCAGGTGTCGGTACCAAACCATAAACGCAGAAGAAACAAGAATCGACGCGGTTAGCAGATCACCCAGGCCACCGAGCGATAAACCGTATCCCAGCTCGTGCCGAACAACGATGCGGTTTGCTTCCAGCTCAAGTGCTTTGCCCAGCTAGCGAGGAAAATACGATGGCTCAGCGTCGATTGGTGCTTGCCGTCGGTCCAAGGAACCTGCTCGACGATGATCCCGCAGTTCGGACAGTTCACTCGCCTCATCGAATAGAGGAAAATGACCGGAATATTCCAAAGAGGAATGAATTGAAATGATCGCTCTTTCAACCGATCGTACCCAGGTCGCTTCTTGCTGCAAACGCTGCACACCGGCTTGCTCCTGGCGTGCGGAGCGAGTGTGACGCGGATCGTTTTTTGGTTCTCATCGAAATTGACATCGGAATAGACAAAGCCCTTTTGCTTTTCGACGCGGTTGAGGATAATCTTGAGTTGCATCGTGTTGGTGTGCTCGTAGTGTTCGTGTTCGATTTAAGACTCTGCACAAATACTACTTTCCCCAGCACGATGCTTTTCACGTTTTTTTTCGAGAGAGAGAGTTTTTTTGCCTTGCGATCTGATCGCCCTGCGCTATCAGTTGAGGGCGATCAGATCGCGAGGTGAAAAAATGTTGGGTTAGTTGACGTTCCCCATTCTAGCTGCCTCAAGCACTGGTCCCTAAAAACGCTCCATATCAGTGTTTTTTACCCACAGATTCTGCGGACGGACCTTAATTTTAGGGTTAGCCGTTTTGGCGCTAGCCACGGTTGTCACGCAATCACCGGGGCTAGCGCCCAAACGGCTAATGGGGTTAGACGCAATGAATTACTCGAACCTGCTTATTGATGAGTCCGAGGGGTTTCCTCGTTCCAAAGCGGGCTCGAACAGGCCACAAATGCCGATTCGTCGGGACCGGTGCGATTGCCCGCGCATGGCTCTAGCTAAGCACATCGGGGGAAAAGGTTCGGCAGAACCTCACGTAGGCGAGTCTCTCTGAGACTCGCAATTTTCAGCGTCTCAGAGAGACGCTGCTACGTGGTTCCACCGAATGAATTGTGACGATGTGCTTATCGGATCCTTTCACCTGGCGAAGAAAAGATGGCGACGGTAGTTTTAGACGATCAATTCCTCCCGTCACTTATTCTGACTCTCTAACCCTCGTCACCCTTTCGAACCCTCCTTGGATGTTTGACGAGTCGGAACGCATTTAGGCACTATCGAACAAGAATGGGAACTAAAGCATCACCATTGAATTGAGTAAAAATGCCAAGTGATCCGAATAAAATCAAACAGCGCGTCGAGTTGCTTTTGGGCACCACCTCGATGGCCCCGCTGATCAAAAATTTGGATCGCCGTTTCGGCAAGCGGAGCAACTTAGAAGGCTCGACAACACTCAGTGGGGCGGCATCCGAAACGATCGAGGCGGTCACCGCGTTGCTGGGGCAACCCCCGAAATCCGGTTCGCGGTTAACGATCCGTATCGCCAACCTCGATGAGGCGATCGTCAATGCGACGGGGGTTGGTTTGATCGAAGCGTTGACGATCCTGTTAGGTCGAGCGCCTCAACATCCGGCTGAGCAGCGGCGTCAAACACGCAGTCAATGGCAACGAGAATCGTTGGCGTTGGAGACTCGATTGACTGATCGCGGTGAAATACGTGACGATGTAATCGGGTTGCTCGTCGATCGGTATCGATCCACTGCCTTGCAACGACACGTCGAGGGCGATCTCGAACGAGCGACTGCCGAGTGCTTGCGGCTGCACGATTGTCTGATCGGGTTGCCGTTGTCCACGCCAACTTCGCTCGCCGTGTTCGCCACCGAGCGACTCGGCGATTCGCACGCCCTGGACCGTGGGCAACTGATCCGGCGCTGGCTCGCGGACGCGATTAAGGCGATCGATCCCGCGGACGATGGGGCGATCGAACCGTTAGTGGCTCCTCTGCGAACCACTTTGAATGAGGCGGCGATCCGCGATCGTTTTGATCGGGTCGGCATTGTTGTCGATGAGTTGTCGTCGAGTGTTTTGATTTTGAATCTGGTCCCCGATGGGCAGGACTACCTTGCCGAGCAGCTTCGTTTGGCCGCGAGTGTCGGCGAACCGTTGCGGATCACGTTTCGAATGCTTCGGCGTTGGCCGCTTCGGTTTCCTCTGGCGCATGACATGGTTTCGGTTTGCGAGAACCCGTCGGTGCTCGCCGAGGCGGCGAACCGCTTCGGCCAGGATTGCCGACCGATAATTTGCATCGAGGGTTTTCCATCGCACGCCGCGACGTTGTTTTGCGAGCGACTGCGACGCAGCGGGATTGCGATGCGATACCATGGTGATTTTGACGCCAGCGGATTGTTAATCGCGTCGCAAATGATTCTGGGGCTGGGGATGCAGCCCTGGCGAATGTCAGCGAGCGATTACCTCGCCGCGTGGGGGAAATCGCAACTTCAACTCGCCGCGGACGCGTCACTTCCGGCAACACCGTGGTCAGAAACTCTTTCCGCAACGATGCGAAACTGCGGCAAATCGCTCTTAGAAGAAACCGTCCTGGAAACTCTTCTCGAAGACCTGCTAGATGCTCGCTCGGAGTGAGGCCTCCGCCACCACCATCAAACTAAGTTCATCGGCGGAAAAGGTTTGGCAGAACCTCACGTAGGCGAGTCTCTCTGAGACTCGCAATTCCCAGCGTCTCAGAGAGACGATGCAACCTGTTTCTGCCGAGTGAATTGTAGCGATGTGCTCAACCCGACGCGTCAGTTTTGAAGTTACGTTTTCCTGAGTGCCGGTAGGGACGGTAGCATTTAGCGACAACGAAACAAGAAAACGCGCCGAATCGAAGGTAGCCACCGTCGTCAGACGGCGGTTCCACGCTCTGGCGAGTATGGCTGCGTCAATTCTTGTTCCCGTGTTCGTTAGAGCTCGAGGCCGAGTTCGTCGAGGATTTCCTGCACCAACGCCGGTTCGATTTGGCGGTGCCCCTCGCCGTCGGGATTGAGCAGGATCCCGAGCTCGTCGTCGAGGTAATCGAGCATCGTTCGGCCGTCGACCCAGAAACCGCTGACTTCCGAATCGTTCTCAAACAGATCGCTGCGGAGTTCGACGAACCGGCTCGCGTTCTTTTGGTTCGAGAAAGCGACGAGGTAATCGCTGCCCTCATCGCTGGCGATCAAGGCGCCGAGCAGCTCCTCGGCGGCCGTTTTTTCACCACCGTTTCCCGGCGGATCGTCCGCCAAGTGAATTAACACGAACTGACTCTCGGTTATCAAACGAGTGATCGCAGCGATGTCGTGCTGTGAGATCGCCTCACGCAAAATCTGGCAATTCAACTCCGACTCGACACCCATGGATGACTGTGATCCCAAATACGCTTGGTTAAAACACTGCATCATCCTTCGGGCAGCCTAAAACTCGGGATCGTCCATTCCCGCCGGCCCGGAAAGACGTGTCCCCGAGCGGCGAAGGTAATATAACCAAGATGGAGGGAATATAGAAGCAATGCTTGCTCCACTCCGGGAACAAAGTCAGAAGGGGAGCAAAGTCAGTCCGGCAATCAAGTCAGTCCGGCAATCAAGTCAGCCAGGCAACAAACCGTTTTCTTCGAGTCGAACCAAGAGTCGGATGATCTGGGCTTTTCGTGAAAACCCGAAATGCTCCAGGATCTTGTTTCGCCGGACTTCGACGCCACGCCGAGTCAAACCGACCATGGCCGCGATTTCGCCGGTCAAATCACCCAGGGCGATGCCCTGGCAGATTTTCCGGTCGACCTCACTGAGTTGCTGGAACATGCCAATTGCTCGCTCAAAAGCCGACTCGGGATCGCCGAGGCCCCTTCGAGTAAGACGACCGGTCGGGTCAGATTGAGCAGACTAAAACCGGTGTCGTGAACCGCAGGTAGACGCATCTTCAGCGTCGACCAACGATACAAACGCCCGTTCGCAGGTAAACGGAACACTGCAAATGATGCTTCTGAAAAAAAATGTTCAGCGCCAGCGGCTTTTCGAGCGTCGCCGAGGTAAACGACAGCAGCCCGCTGGCACCATCATCCATCAGATCACGAACGTCGTGATGAATGACCTCATCGCAAAAAATGAGATTTTGTGGGAATTCGACGACCGATTCGCGGTTCGTGGGTGATCCTCGACAATGAAAATGGAAATGAAAACTCGCGATACTCCAACGGTTCGAAGGAACCGGGAGACGAAAAGATTGAAAAGCAATGTTGGTCACGCGATGCCCGGGAACCCGAACAAGCCCACCCGACCGGAGAAGACCCAGAAACGCTCAACTTGAGCAGGGGGCGATCGGTTACCCCATTTCAGAGAATTGCCAATTGCCGATCGGCTCGATTCGCCGATATTTTTTCGAATTTTGGTGGGCACTCACTTTGCAACCAGCTCGGCATCCACACGAGATCTTCCCTCGATCAAACCAAACTTCCCGAGCAACCGCTTCCCGAGCCTGCCGTGCATCCATAGCAATGGTCAGCCAGGGCAATCGGGCGGTCGACAAAATCGCTTAGTGAGTCGACCGTCCAAACGGTGGGCGACTCGATCGAGAGGTCGACCATCTGATTGAAATCGCAATCATAGATCCGCCCGTCCCAACTGATCGAGACCAGCGACCGGCACATCACTGCGGAAAGCGCCTCGGGATTGAACGCGTCCGCCAGCATCCGCAGGTAGTCATCAAACACGCCTCGTTTTCGCAGGAACTGTGCGTAGCGGCGGATCGGGATGTTCGTGATCGCGAGCAACGAGTCAAATTCGATGTCGTAGCGTGCTCGGAGTTCGCGGCGGTAGTCCGCCTCGAGCGATTCCTGATCCGGTGGCAGATGCGGCTCGGTCGGATTGTAGACGAGGTCGAGACGTCGCCTGCCATGATCTTCGCTCGGTTCTTCGAGCCGAGAGCGGTCGAGATTGTCGTTCGGCTCTCCGAGCCGGGTACGTTCGGGATTAGCGTTTTCGGTTCGGAGAACCGAGCGACATTCCGAACTCGCATAACCGAGTTCGTTGAGTTGTTTCAACCCCGCGATACTACGCTCGAAAACCCCGTCGCCTCGTTGCGCATCGACATTGTCTTCGAGGTAGCAGGGCAGCGACGCGATCACGTCGATGGAGTGTTCGGCCAAAAACGGGGCCACCCATTCGTAACCGGGTTCGGAAAGAATCGTGAGGTTACACCGGTCGATCACTCGCAACCCGGCGGCCCGAAACGTCGCGGCCATTTCGCGAAAGTGCGGGTTCATTTCCGGGGCACCGCCGGTCAGATCGATCGTCTGCAAACTCGGCGTCTCGGCGGCCAATTGCAGCACCCGCTCGGCCACCTCGGCGGACATGTTTTCCCGCCGCTTCGTTGGCCCGGCGTCGACGTGACAGTGCGTGCAGGTTTGGTTGCAAAGTTTGCCAAGGTTGATTTGCAGCTCCGTCAACTCACGTCGAACGAAGCGTTCCTCAACCGAACGCACCCGATGTGAAAACGGGGTGACGACACCGGAGGAGGTTTCGTTTTGAATGATCGGGAGCATCGTGATGAGCGGACAAACTTGGAAGGAATACGGAACCAAAAACTGACGTGGTTTCTGAGCAGGTTCGGAAAAGTGTTTCGGTGTACTGGCCGTTTTGGCGTTAGCCACGGTTCTCACGTTCAACCGGGGCTAACGCCTAAACGGCTAATCGGGTTCTACGCAGTGAATTCCCTGAACCTGCTTAAGCCGACAAATTCGATCCGACGTCGGTACGGTAGGCGGCCATCGCGGGCACGATCCCGGCGAACAGACTCAGCGCAACGACAAACGGCAAGATCAACCATTCGTACGGACTCACCGTGAACAATCCGAACTGCACCCCGGTGTGTTGTTCGATCAGATTTCCGAAGCCGAGCAAGACCGTGTGAGCGAGTAACCATCCCGCCGCACCACCGACCAACGCAATGATCAGACTTTCGAACAGGATGATCCACGTCACACTGCCTCGGCGGGCGCCGAGGGCTCGCATCACGGCGATGTCGCGACGACGTTCGTTCATCGAATTATAAATCGCCACGAGCACACCGAACGCCGCGACCACACACGTGATCAATGTAATCACCAACAACGCTTGCAGCAGCGGACCGACAATCGCGGACATGAGTTTGTTGATCTCACCGATCGGCGCCGCCGCTTGCGCCCGACCACTTTCGTTGACCCGGTTTTGCATTCCCAGGGCCAGCATCATCTCCCCGTTACGCACCAAAATCGAGGTGACTTCCCGTTCGGGGATCATTAACAACGGCGGACGCATGTCGTCGGAGGCACGCTCGGGTAGCTCGATGATCTCCTCTCCGGTGAGCGGTTTGGCGTGCCCTTCGAGCAGATAAAAACCCTCGAGATTAACGAACACCGCACGATCGTTGGGCGTGCCCGTCGGCTCCATCACGCCGACGACTGCGAACCCTTGACCGTGCCCTTTGCCATCGGGATTGCCGTGCGTCGGATTCATCGTGTCACCGACACTGATTCCCATTTGAGCCGCGACGCGAGACCCGAACACAGATTCGAAGTACTGGTTCTCGGGCGTGAATTCTTCGAACGCGCGTCCATCTGCTAACGCGAATTTTTGATCGAGATCGGGACCGTGACGTAGTTTTTCAAAAAAATCGGGCGTCGTGCCGACCACACGAAACTCATCATAATAATCACCGAGTGCCAACGGGATCGCGTACCCGCCGGCGACATATCCGGCATACACGCCGTCACGCTCGCCCAGTGCCGGATCGCCTCCGTACTGCTTCACCATGGCCGCCCGCTCCTCGGCGGGAAAGAACTCCATGTACTCGGTGTACGGCAGATTTTCGATCGGTTGGCTGAGGTAGTAAACACTGTTCAACGTGAGCTGCAGCGCACTGCCGCGTGGCCCGACGACGAGGTTGTAACCGACCGACGCGTTGCGCACGAACGCTTCACTAATGATGCCGTAAATCGCCATCACCATGACGACGAGGCCGACGCCCAGCATCAAGGAAACGGTGGTCAAGAAACTCGATAAAGCGCGATAACGAAAATTACGCCATGCGATGAACAGGAGATTCATTCGACGTTAGCCTGTCTCAATGCGGGGATACGGTTGATGTCTTCGAGTCGCTCGATCCGTTTGAACCGACCGGCCACTTCCAAGCTGTGCGTGACCATCAACAACGCGATCGATTCTTTCCGGCACGAATCAATGATCAGGTCGAGGACCGAGTCCGCACTCGCCGGGTCGACGTTCGCGGTCGGTTCGTCGGCGAGCAGTAATTTCGGGCGTCCGGCGAGCGAGCGTGCGATCGCGACGCGTTGCTGTTGTCCGACGGACAATTGTTTAGGGCGATAGTGGGCTCGGTCGGCCAATCCGACACGTTCGAGCAAGTACATCGCGCGGTTGTTGTCGACGCGCCCGCTTCCGAACGTCATGCCGAGCCGCACGTTTTCCAGGGCAGTGAACGCGGGCAACAAATTGAAGGTTTGAAAGACGTAACCGATCGTCTCGGCGCGAAACCGGTCGCGGCCCTGTTCGCTCAACCGAGTCAGTTCCAGGTTGTCGACTCGGATCGAGCCCGATGTCGCCGACAGCATCCCGGCGATCAGGTGCAGCAGCGTGGTTTTGCCGCCGCCGCTTTCGCCGATCAACGCAACCTGTTCGGCGGCCGCCATTTCGAATCGCGGCACGTCGAGCACGGTCAGCTCGCCGCCGCCGGGTTGTGCAAATTGTTTGACCAGGTCGGCGATCATTAACATCGACGAGCATCCTCGGGAAAGTTTTGAAATGGGGATGGGGGGAAATTCGTAGCGGAAGTCGTCAAGACTTTCGTTGTATTGACCGAAACTCTTGGCCAGCTTTCGCTAATCAGGTTCGGGAGAGTGTTTCGGTTTATTCGCCGTTTTGGCGTTTGCCACGGTACTTACGTTGAACCGGGGCTTACGCCCAAACGGCTAATCGGGTTCTACGCAGTGAATTCCGAGAAGCTGCTTACGTGAGTCATCGACGTCGCATCGCTCGTTGCAATCCGCGTTCGGTATCGCGTTGTTTCAGGGTTTCTCGTTTGTCGTGGATTTTTTTGCCTTTGACCAACCCCATCACGCATTTGGCGAGCCCTCGATCGTTGAAATAAACCCGCAACGGGATCAACGTCAGTCCGCGTTCGAACGCACGTCCGGCGAATTTGTCAAATTCCCTCCGATGGACCAGCAATTTCCTCGGCCGGCGCGGGTCATGGTTCCACAATCCGGCATTTTTATAAACCGCCAGATCGGCCCCGACCAACCACAATTCGTTTTTGGTGGCGCGGATGTGGGCCTCGTCGAGCGATAATTTGCCCTCTCGCATCGATTTCACCTCGCTGCCGGTCAACATCAGCCCACACTCGACCGAGTCGAGAATTTCGTACCGATGTTTGGCTTTGCGGTTTTCGGCGACGGCGGTGGTCGAGGGGACTGGGGCTTTCGCGGATTTCGAGCCCTTGCCGCCTTTCTTTTTGGCCTTGGTATCGGCCTCTTTGCGGCCCGCTTCGGTGAGCGACGTTTTGTGCGATTTGGTTTTTGACTTCGACATGGCGGGTATTCTATCGCGAAGACACGATGAGGGAGCAGTGGGGGCGATAAAGAGGGCGATCGTGGCGGCGGCAATGGTGAGAATTTGGTCGGGTGTCTACAATAAATCTCTCGCGATTCGTTACTCTTGAAATGATTGACCCGATGGCTTTCCGATTGCCCGTGATTTCCGCCCCCGAAATGCCCGAAGGCACCTCCGTCAGTGCGACCGGTCGGTTGCCCCGGTGGCTGAAACGACCGATCCCGAAATCGAACTCCAACCACCTAACCGACAACTTAATGGAAGAACTCGGTCTGGAAACGGTGTGCGAAAACGCAAAATGCCCGAACCGGATGGAATGTTACAGCCAACAAACTGCGACGTTCATGATTCTGGGGAACGTTTGTACGCGGCCCTGCGGATTTTGTGCGGTTAAGCGTGGCCGGCCCCCCGAAAAACCGTCCGTCGACGAGCCCGATCGGATCGCCCAGGCGGCTGAAAAGCTCGGTCTGAAACACGTCGTGATCACTTCGGTCACCCGCGACGACCTGCCCGACGGCGGTGCCGATCACTTCTACCGCTGCGTCGTCGCGGTGCGGGAGCGAACGGGCGCGACGACGGAGGTTTTGACCCCCGATTTTGTGCATTGCAAAGACGCGTTGAGCCGTGTGATTGAAGCCCGCCCGGACGTTTTCAATCACAATATGGAAACCGTCCCCCGACTCTACCGCCGCGTACGAGGCCCGAAGAGTGATTACGCGTGGACGCTGCAAATGATGCGTGAAGTGAAGAAATACGACTCCAGCGTGAAAACCAAGAGCGGGCTGATGTTGGGCCTGGGCGAAGAACGTGGCGAACTGCTCGACGCGTTCTCCGATTTGCGGGACCACGGCGTCGATTTCTTGACCCTCGGCCAATACCTGCAACCGGGTGACAAATACCTGCCCGTGGTCCGCTACGTTCCGCCAGAGGAGTTCGACGAACTCGCTGATTTGGCGCGAGAAATCGGGTTTGCGAAAGTCGCCGCCGGCCCCTTCGTCCGCAGCAGTTACCACGCCCGCGACATGGCCGAGACGGAAGTCTAAGATTGACCGGGGTGTCGATTTTAACGACGCGCGGGAATAAAACGACGCGCGTCAATAAAATGCGTTGGAAACGGGAAAGAGAAGGCGGGTGGCTTCGTTATCAGGCAAGCTGATTACACTGGATGAGGCTGTGTACAGCATCCCCCACTGGTTTTCACCCCATCTCCTTTCCAACCGACCTCACCCGGCATGACGTCATTCGATGAACGATCGCGAGTGTCGGAACAATCTCCGGCGGGGGAACAATCGCACGTTGTGTTGCCGTGGGTCATCGGATTGGTGCTCGTCGCTGCGGCCGCGATCAACCCGCTCGATTTTATCACTTCCGCGTCGGAGTACGACCGGGCGGAAACTTCGGCGGCGGCGCACACAATGATCAAACTCGCGATCGCCGCAGTGGCGACCGCGATCGGTGCGTTCGGTTTTTTGTTCAGTCCTCGGACTCGGCGTTTGCTCAACAGCGTTCCTGGAGCGGCACTTTTGACACTCGCTGGCGTGTTTTGTGCCACGAGCGTTGTCGCGGTTCCTGCGGTTCGCACGATCAGCGTTGCGGCATCGCTGATCTTTCTGGGCTATTTGCTGTTCGCCACCACGGCACTGGCCACAATCGGAGCCAAACGCGTCGTGATTTGTTTAACTCTCGGAACGGCGATCTATCTTCTGGGGACGTGGGGGTTATTCATTCTCGTTCCTGAAAAAGGGAGGTTCACCGAATACACGAGCAACACCGACACGGTCGTACGGATGGGCGGCACGGGACATCCGAACACGATCGCCAAGGTTGCTGTCGCGACCGGGTTGATGGGGTTGGCACTGCTAACCGGGCGATCGCGACGAGAGGAGGTCGCAGTGGATCGTGCACGCGACGATTCTGATCACGAATCGAGCCCCGAGCGAACCGATCACGACGCATTGTCGATCGGCACGCGGGGGCCTTGGTGGACGTGGATTTGGATTGGCGTGATCTTGCTATCAACTGCCACAACACTGGCCACGGTCAGCCGTACGGCGATCCTCGCCGGGGTCGCTGCGGCGGGCATGTTGTTGATCCATCGGTTCTACGGTCGAGGCGGAATCGCGTTGGCCGCCGCAGCGAGCGCGGGGATCATCGGTATGATGCTTGCCGTGTCCTTGGACACCCACGAAGGGCCGCTTTCGGAATCCGCCATCGGTATCGTGACCAAGAGCGGCGACGTGGAAGAACTCACCTCACTGACCGGGCGAACGGTCATTTGGGCGGAAGCTCTCAGTCTGATTGCGAAACGACCGTTGACCGGTTGGGGTCTCGACAGCGCCGCCACCGTGATGAGCAAAGAGGCCACGGGAACGCACAGTGTTGTGCTGCATGTGACCTTCTCCGCTGGTATCCTGGCCGGCGGACTGCTGATCGGACTGCTGGTTTGGTCGCTGTTTTTCGGTGCCCTCTCCCCGTTTGAATGGTTGCGTGGGTTAATGGTGTTCATCCTCATTTCGGGGCTCGTCGAGGATACCATTTTCGAATCGTTCCCCACGATGCTAACGCTACTATGGATCGTCGGCTTGCTCGCGCCCAATCTCCTGCATCTCGATCGAGTTGCTCTTTCCGAACCCAAGTGGGAATGAGGTCGAGGTGATTCAGTTTAGCGGCTGACCTGGGCGGGGGCGATGATTTGGGCGTCGTCGGCGTTTCCGTTCCATTGCGGTAGTTCGACAGAGACGGCTTGCCAGCCCGGGTGGATCAGTTTGGCCGGGATGGTTTCAATCGATGTGGCGTCGGTCGATGAGGATTCGCCGATCCATCGGTAGCGACCGGCCGATGCGGTGGCGGGGACGTTGACGGTGTCGTTCTCGTTCGCATCAATGAGTTTTTCGATGCGGAGAATACGATCGAGCGATTGACGGCATTGTTTCAAACATGGCCGGGCCGCAGCGCCGACTTGGGCGTCCTGGTATTGATCGAGATCCTCTTGAATCAGATCGATCAGGCGGGCGTCACGTTGCAATGTCGCGAGCAACGTGATGGCCGAGTTTTGGGCGGGTTGCGGTTGGTGGATCGGCTGGGTTTTACGGCTGTTTGATTCGCGACCGGCTGAATCATTGCCGGCTGATTCACCGCTTGGTTTTTGAGATGATTCGATTCTGAGTTCGCCTGCCGCGTCCAACGCGATCGCCATTCGCTCGGCGGCGGCGCGGTCGAATAGAGCGACCCAGAACGACCGCAGTGCTAATCCTAAACGCATGGCGTTTCCTACTAATGTATTGAGAAGGTTTCAGTTTTGCTGAGCGACAGCGAGATAATAGACACGTTGAACGGTAGTGGACGAGGCCACGAGTCCCCGGAACGGTAGTGGACGAGGCCACGAGTCCCCGGAACGGTAGTGGACGAGGCCACGAGTCCCCGGAACGGTAGTGGACGAGGCCACGAGTCCCCGGAACGGTAGTGGATAGACTCGTAGCCTCGTCCACTACGCTCATCATTGTTTCGCGGTCGCTAACAACCGCCTGGCGGGTTGTTGATTCGGTAGGCGACGCGTTCGTTTGAAGTTGTTCTTTTTAAACCCGACTAGAAGAGTCAGGCTACGCGAATCAGACGAACACGTACTTAGGTACCGACCGTTTCGGAGGTGGGTTTGGAGGTGGCCAGGCACTTGCCGATTTGCCGGACGGCTTGACGCAGTCGGTGCTCGTTTTCGACCAACGACATGCGGAGGTACCCTTCGCCGGCGGCGCCGAATCCGCTGCCGGGGCTGGCTGCGACGTTGCCTTCCTCTAGCAATTTCATGGCGAAATCCATCGTGCTCGTTTGACTTCGCCATGGCTCGGGGACTTCCGCCCAAACGAACATGCCGGCCTTGGGCGATTCGACTTTCCATCCCAATCGATGCAATCCGTTGACGAGTACATCCCGGCGACCTTGGTAGATCTCGGATTGCTTGAGCACGTTCGCTTCGGTATCGCGAAGGGCCACGATCGCGGCAATTTGAATCGCTTGGAACATGCCGTAATCGTAGTAGCCTTTGATCGTGCCGAGGCCACGAACCATCTCCGAATTTCCGGCGCAAAAACCGACCCGCCATCCGGCCATGTTGTAGCCCTTGCTCATCGTCGTGAACTCCACGCCGACGTCTTTGGCGCCCGGTGCGGCCAGGAAGCTGGGCGGGACGTAGCCGTCGTACGCGACGTCGGCGTAGGCGAAATCGTGGATGACCATCAACCCGTACTTCTTGGCTAACCGTACGACGTCGACGAAGAAGTCCGGTTCGATTACCGCCGAGGATGGGTTGTGCGGGTAGTTGACGATCAACACCTTCGGCGCCGGGGTGAGGTTCTCGCAGGTGTAGGCGACGTTGCTCAGAAATTTGTCCGGGTCGGCGACGTCCAACGCGACGACATTGCCCGAGGCGAGAATCACGCCGTACATGTGAACGGGGAAATACGGCGAGGGGATGATCGCGGTATCGCCGGGGCCCATGAGGGCGAGACACATGTGGGAGAAACCTTCCTTGCTGCCGAGGCAGGAGATGATTTCCGATTCCGGATCGAGTCGCACGCCGTACTTGCGGTTGTACTTGCTCGCCACCTCGCGGCGGAGGTTGGTGATGCCGTTGGATTTACTGTAGCCGTGATTGTTCACGTCGGCAGCGGCATCGGTGAGTTTTTGGATCACGACCGGATCGGGCGGATCCGAGGGGTTGCCCATGCCGAGGTCGATGACATCGTCGCCGGCCCGACGTTTTTGATAGAGCGAATTGTTGATCCGGCCGAACATGTACGGCGGCAACCGGTCGACTCGGGAGGCGAATTTGACCTCGAAGGGAGGTGGAACGGGATCGGTCGTGGGCGAACCGATCGCCGGTGCGTCGATGTTCGGCAAATCGGGGTCGAAGGTGTCACTCATGGTGGGCTGAGTTTCAGGAGATCAAGGCAAGAAAAAAACGGCGGTTCAGGAAACTTAGCTTAGAACGGTATCCCGAGCAGTGCGAAATGAGGCCAACGTCATTGTCACACGGGTGACCGGTCGGCGTGTAGGGGGCGATCGGCCTTTTCCGATAAATGTTTGGCCTAACGGGCTGCTGATCTCGTTACCCGACGCGTTAGCGAGGGAAGCTACAGTATGGACTCGCTCACGCGTCGGGCTTGTATTGCCACTTCTAATCTCGTGAAAACGATTCAATTAGCAACCCGTTATCGCCGGGCCGCCGAATAGTTTAGCGGCATCCAGCCGCCGTTTTGCTGGTGGCTGGCCACACATTGCTGGATGAACAGCATGCCTTCGACGCCATCGTAGACGTTCGGATAGACGGTATCCCGCCGCTCGAACGGTTCGCCTTGGGCCCGCCGTGCGATGTCGTCGAACGCGGCCGCGTAAACGTTTGAAAACGCCCCGTAAAACCCTTCCGGGTGGCCAGCGGGGAGGCGACAGGAGGCTTGCGCGAGCGGCGTCATCGTGTTGGATTCCGGGCTGCGGGTGTAGATTTGGTGCGGACGTCCGTTGCGGCGGACGATCATTTCGTTCGGTGCTTCCTGACGCCATTTCAAAGACGCGTGCGATCCGTCGATCTCCAGTTCGACGTCGTTTTCCCGACCGTGACTGACCTGGGAGGCCGTGATGGCGCCGAGTGCGCCGTTTTGATATCGGATCACGGCGGTCCCGTAATCGTCGAGTTGCCGTCCTTCGACGAACGTTTTCAGGTTGCAACTGATCGATTCGGGCAACTCGCCGGTGACGTACCGACCGAGGTTGTAGGCGTGCGTGGCGATATCACCGAACGTTCCAGCGGCACCGCTTTTCGCCGGGTCGGTTCGCCAGAGGGCTTGCTTGTCGTCGGTTTCTTCGATTTTTTCGGCGAGCCAGCCTTGGATGTAGTTGCACCGGATCGCGTTGATCTTGCCCAGTTCACCGGCCAGGATCATCTCACGGGCTTGGCGGATCATCGGGTATCCGGTGTAGTTGTGCGTCAGGGCGAACACGACGTCGGAGTTTTCGACGGTCTTCAACAACGACTCCGCCTGCGGCACATCGAAGGTCATCGGTTTGTCGCAAATGACGTTAAAACCGGCTTCCACGGCGGCTTTGGCGATCTCGTAGTGGGTGTGGTTGGGCGTCGTGACGCTGACGAAATCGATCCGTTCGTCGTCAGGCAATCGCGTTTCGGCGTCGAGCATCGCTTCGTAACTGCCGTACGCTCGGGACTCATCGACGCCATACGTCGGGGCGGTTCGGCGGCTTTTTTCCGGATCACTGGAAAACGCACCGGCGACCAAGGTGCAGCGATGATCGAGTCCTGCGGCCATGGTGTGGACCCGGCCGATGAACGAGCCGATGCCACCGCCGACGATCCCCATACGAAGTTTGCGGGCCAAAGGAGGGTTCAGTGCCATTTTGTTTCTCGGTTTTGTTTCTCGATGAAAAAGGAATCAGAATCTGCAATCGTAAAGTCGCGAGCCAACGGGTACAATCACGGTGCCGCGTGGCGAACAAGGTGTCTCGATGATCCCACAACGGGATCCCCCTTTTCTTCCAACCCTCTAACGGTATCGCGATGAACGATCATCCCTCGGAAAACTCTTCTGCCTCGGAGCCCTCGCACGAGCAAGGCCTCACCTCCCTCGATTCGCTTCGTCCTAACGCTTGTTGTGGACTCTTTCGAGGCGCTCGGTTGAATTGCCAAACGATCCGGCGGTGCGGGATCGCGTTGCTCGGGATCGTCGCGGTGACGGCAACGTGCGCGGCGGTGTATTTCGCCGGTGCGGCGAGCCAGGCGAGCAATAACGCGATCAACAACAGCGCCGATTCCGGTGTGACCTGGGCTGGAATGCCGATCGCCAACGCCACCGCAGCGGTAACCAGCGAAAAGTTCTCGATGTGTACCGGCCCGATGAGCGACCAAAGCGAAGCGTTGTTCGTGCTCGATCACAATTCAGGGCTGTTGCAGTGCTCGGTGCTGTATCCCCGGATCGGGCGTTTCATGGCAACGTACTCGATCAACGTGGCCGACGCGTTGGGGATGGAAGCCAAGGGGAGCGGCTACATGATGGTCACCGGCACCGCTGATTTCCCCAGCAGCAGCAGCCAGCCGCTCGGATTCTCGGTCGTCTACGTGCTGGACACGACCTCGGGCAACTATGCTTGTTATGGCATCCCATTCAACCGGGTGGCGATGAAATCGAATCAACCGCAACAGGGCGTGTTGTTCCTGATCAGCCAAGGCACTGCGAACCCGCTCGTCTCTCGCGACGAGCTGAGGTAATCGCGGAGGTAAACATGGTCGCACCGCTCTCCGAGCTTTCGTGCTCGGAAGCTGAAGCCACATGATCTTTCGTCGATCTGCTATCCTCCGGGAAACGGTTTCCTCGGGGGGTTACGATGGCAACGCGATTTACTTTCTTCGATTTCATTACTGTGAGTGTGGTCACGCTCATCGCGGTGTCATTGACCGCGATGAGTTTGCCTTCGATGGTGGCCTCCGCTCGCGAAAAATCTTGTTCCAACAATCTGCGTCGAGTCGGATTGGGGTTTCACAACTATCACGCGGCCTACAACCGATTGCCGATGGGCAGTGGTGGAACATCGAGCGGTAGCGAATCGGCACCGCTGCTCGATCCGGCGATGCGGCAACAAGCGATCGACTTCGCACGTTTGACGCGCGGTCAACTCATCTTCAAACTCGATCTCCTGATCGCCAATCCGCCTCCGATTCGGGCGGAGTTGTCAACCCAGATCATCGACAACCGAATCAAGCTACCGATGGCCGATGGAGGCCTTCAAGCGGAAGTGTTCGACGGTCACTGGCGGATCGTATTGGAATCGACGCGGCGTCAATATTCTGCTCGCCAAACGCCCGGCTGAGGGTTGAGTTGATGAGCCGTTTTAACGCTAGCGGGCTGTCGATTTAGCTAGCCGTTTTGGCGCTAGCCACGGTTGTCACGCAATAACCGGGGCTAGCGCCCAAACGGCTAATCTTTGCTGGCGTAAAAACGACTAAATCGACAGCCCGCTAGTGGTCTGGGACACTTTGATTTTAGGGTTAGCCGTTTTGGCGCTAGCCACGGTTATCACGCAATAACCGGGGCTAGCGCCCAAACGGCTAACAAAACCGACCCTCATTTTTAGCTGTCCCAGACCACTAGCGCCAAAACGGCTCACCCTCAAACTTGATGCTGACGGAACACTACCAGACCCCACGCCCAGCAAAACCGACGCCTCTCCTCTTCCTCCCCGATCGAGTGTCCCATGAGATCACACAAATACACGCTCACCGATGTACTCGCGATGCTTGCGATGCTCTTCGTTGCCATCGCTCTGGTCATTCCCTCGATCGCGAAGCAGCGATCGTTGGCGCGTCAAACGCAGTGTGCATCGAACCTCAAACAAATCGGATTGGCGATCCACAATTATTCCGCCGCATTCAATCAGTTGCCGCGAGGGCTGGCCGGCACCGTGGGAGGCACCGATGCGGACAGCAACCAAGAGCGACTCGGGCCGCTGATCGCGATCTTGCCCTTCATGGAGGAGCAACCGATGTGGGAAGATATCGCAAACCCCTTCGTCGGTGCTCGTACTGGCAAGCGTTTCCAAGCGATGGGGCCTGCACCTTGGTACGATCCCGATGACTACACTCCCTGGTCCAATGCACCGGGCAAGTACCGATGTCCCGAGAGCGTCGATGCTGTCGAGCCTGCCGATGAACCGTCGCCGACCATCGTGACTACTTTGGTGATGCCACCACGCGGTAGCGTTCCTGGAATGATGCCCAGCGGCAACGTGGCCTCCAATTACGTCGGTTGCTGGGGCGATGGAACGCAACGTCAAGGAGAATTGGCGAAACTGAACGACAACCAGGCAGCCATGCGTCAGCGGGCGTCCATGCGTGGAATTTTTGCGGGCAATCGGAGAATGAAGTTCCGCGACGTCCTCGATGGACTGAACAATACCGTTCTCTATTGCGAAGCGGTCTCGGTCGCGGACAAAGATTCGAGTAAGTCGCGGATCGTCAATAACATTGTCGGTTTGGCTGCGAATCCGGGTCTGTGTTTGGCTGCGGCAGACGGTAGCAATCCGCAGTGGTCGGACATCGGTCGTGGCCAACGTTGGAACGATGGCGCGCTCGCGATCAGCGGTTTCCAAACCGTGTTGCCTCCCAATGCTCCCTCGTGTCTCTCCGAACTCGGCATCGACGAACCCCTCGTTTCGGCATCGAGTCATCACGAGGGCGGTGTTTTTGTTTTGATGGGCTCCGGTGCCGTCACTTTCGTTTCCGACACGATCGATTGCGGGAATTCGAACGCCCCCGGTGTTGCGATCGACGATGGCTTCACCCCTCCTGGTTCGTCCAGTCCCTACGGCGTGTGGGGCGCGATGGGCAGCCGAGCAAACAAGGAGAGCCTTGAACTTTCCCCGGAAAACGGGATCGAACCGATCGAGCTGTTACCGGATCGGAACCGTCGTAACTCTCGGCGTCACGAGGACCAGCAATCGGTTTGGACGGACAGCACCGGCAAGCTCAAATTGTCGGCCAAGTTCATCCGCATCATCGATCGCAAGACAGTCGAACTGGAAGACGCCCGCAAAATCTTGTACCGCGTGCCGTTGAACACACTCTCGGATGCCGACATTTATCGCGCCGCGATGATGTCGTTGACGCAGTAAGCACATCGTTACAAGTGATTCGGTGGAACCACGTAGCAGCGTCTTCCGAGACGCTAGAATTTGCGAGTCTCAGAGAGACTCGCCTACGTGGGGAGCGAGCGGCATCTTACTCCGAAAACAGATCGTCGAACTCGGTCGCGGGCACGCCGAGTCCGGCGGCTTGTTCGTCGAGGGTTTCTTGGAATTCGGTTTGCTGAACCGTGAGTGCGTCGCGTTGATCTTCCAGCTCGACAAGACGGTTTTGGTAGCGAGTTTTTAACGTCGCCGGCAGTTCGATCTTTTCTTGGATTCGTAGTTGATCGGAAACCCGTTTGATCTCGGTGCCGAGCTCGGATCGCTCGCGCTGAAGTGCTTGTAGCGTCCGCCGGGTCCGTTGGTGGGCGGTCCGCAGTTCGATGATTTTGCGAAGCTGTGTTTTCGTCGCGTCGTCGACGTTCTCGTCGTCGAGCCAAGCAGCGAGTTGACTGTCGCCGAGCGAGATGAAAATCTCGGAGCCTTCGTGTTCGATTTGTTCGGTGATCGTTCGGATGCGCGATTGCCCCGGTAACACGAGACTCTCGTATCGGATCGCTTCGCCGGTCTTCTCTCCCTCGGACTCTTCTTCGGTTGGCGGTGTCGCATCATCTTCGTTGGTATCGCGGTCAATGGATCGCACGATCTTTATCGGTGATTGGGGCAGCGGATGTTCGATCATCACACTGCGGCCTTTGGCATCGCGGTTGTGGATATGGTACTTCGTTTCGACGCTGAGTCGTTGCACCCATCGGACCTGTCGTTTGTCAGAATCAATTTCAACGGAAACCAGTTTGCGCTGCGGGTCGGTGTGTTCGGCAATCACACGAACGCTTTGGTCGACGGCGAACGGAACCAACCGTTTTACCCGAGGATTCAACGTCGGCATGATCGCATCGCCGGCGTAACCGGTGTCCGGCAAGAACACGGTCGCGGGACCGGCCGGTAATTGAAACGCTTGCAGGTTTTCGATTTCCAAACACATGATCAATCGAGGATCAGGATCGCTGGCGCGGTACACCGAAACGATTCCGATTTCGATCGGTTTGATCGAGATATCGAGCAGGACCATTTTTCCGGCCGGGATGTTAGCGTTTTCGAATTTGATAAACATAGCGGCTCCTGCGGCCCCGGCATCGCTCGTCTCCGGCGGTACGGACTGGGTGCGTGAACGGCTCAAGATGTCTGAAAAGGCAGGCCCGCCGGCTTCGTCAAATCCAGCGAACGGGTCGTCACCGGAACCGAACGGATCGTTCTTCGTCGTATCCTGTGGCAATCCTTGTCCGCCTGTCGGCGAATCGCCACCGAACGTACCACCGCCTCCCATACCGCCGCCCATGCCACCGCCTCCCATGCCGCCGCCCATGCCACCGCCTCCCATGCCGCCGCCCATGCCCATGGCACCACCGAAGAAATCACCGGCAAACGGATCGTCCCCGAAAGGCCCACCTCCAAAGGGCCCACCATCGAAAAAATCGTCTCCTGATCGACGGGGCACCGTTCCGGCTTTCAATTCCGCAAGGTTTCTCGAACCGCTCATCCAGTCGGTCGACTCATCAAGACCGCGGACGAGTTTGGATTGCGGTTGAGGTCGATTTACTTTCGTCCGGCCGGGCCGTTCGATCGAGGCGAGATCCATGTCAAATACCATCGGGTTCCCGGTGGCGAGTTCCAACTTCACGTTCGACCAATCCGTGTCGGTGGTATTTTCCACGATCGTTCTCAGACGCAGTCCCGCGAGGTCGGTGAAGTAAGCGATTTTCCAAATTGGGACTTCGCGAATCACGATCACGCGGACTTCGCGTCGTTCGGATTTCCCAAAAACAAACTCGACTTCGGATTTCTTTTGAGCGTGGGGACGGGCGAGTTGTTCGAGCGAACGATTTAACCGTTCACGAAATTGCGGGTCGTCGACTTCGATCTCGTCGATGTCTTCGAGCGATAACGATCGGATGCCGTCCTCGGTCAGGACACTGATTTGTTCGCGATCGATGGCGACCTGATCAACGATTTCGGTACGCATTTCGATGTTGATCAATCGGCCATGGATATCGAGTCCCGAGCGATCTTGGATCTGGACTCGCTGGCCCCGCATCGAGAGCAGCAGGTCGCCCATCGTTTCGGTTTCGATCGACGGTGGGGCGGGATCGATCGGGTCCGATGCGACGGGAAAGCGAATCGAACTCGCTTTGGCCGGGTCGACGACGGTGGCAGTGCGAATGATGTCGCTGGCCTCGGCGGCACGAATCGGCAACGTGAAAATTGCGGTCGCGTCGACCTCGCCGGCGTATTCGAAATAGCCTTTGCCGGACGTGTGCAATGCCACTCGGACGAGTTTGAGATCGGCGACACCGGGCTCTTGTTCCGTTGCTGTGTTTTCAGTCACGACGCTTTCATTTGTTGGGGCCGGCGAGGTCTCGGTTTGTGCACCGGCGGTCATCGGAAACAGCGTGCAGGCGACACAGACGGAACACGCCGAACGAACCAGAGAAAACAACATCACAACACTCACGAGAGGAGAGGAAAGCGGAATCGTCCGACCGAGCAAGCAATCGCAATGCGAGCGTTCCATGACAAGGGCGAGGGATCGTTACGTATTGTAACCAAGTTCGCACCTGGATTGATTGCCGGAGGATCCGACTCAAACGACCAGTTTCGACTGGGTGGGTGCGACTTGGATTTCGGCGATCGTGCCGCTGTTGAATTGGAGGAAATCCGACTCGATTCCGTCGGAGAAAATCACGCCACCCTCGGGCATCAGGCTGGCCAGACGCAGTGGCGAGCCGGCACCAATTTCGCCCGTCACCATCCCCACCTGACTGCTCCGGCTCAAAAACGGCTCGCGCACGACCCATCGTAGCGCGTCAGTATCCCATGCCATCTTGGGTGGCGGTGGCGGTGTCTGGCCGAGCGTTCGGGCGACGCCGAGCGTCATGTGGTAGACGCTGCTCAACCATCCCGTCGACCCGGCGCCGGTGGAAACGATCACGCCGCTCGATGACTGCGTCTCGTTCTTCCCGTCACTGTAAACCACATAGCGAGCCGAAACGTGTGACGCCCTTCCGATGAAAAAATCATTGAACGCGAGCATCGTTTGACCGTCGGACAAATTCACCCGTCCCAGCGTGACACGGCGGATGTCGGTTTTTTTCGCAAGTGTTTGTCGCACGATCGAGCGAGCATCCGACAAACCAAACGGCAGCAACACGCCGTCGAACCGATCGGGCATCGGGTTGACGCCGATGATCGGAATGTCGCCCGCGTACTTGGCCGTGTTCGCGACCAACCCGTCCGGTCCGATGACTACGACGGCTTCGGTCATTTGAAAGAAGAAACTCGCGATATAATTTCGCGGAACGACAACGACGGGGTATCCCAACCCTTCAAGTTCGCTGCGGATCTTTTTGATGGCGGCGACATACCGCTCGTCTTCATCGACGTACTCGTCGAAATCGGCATCGTCGGGCATCACGGCTGCCGCCGAAACGTTCTGACTCAAGAACGACGCCCGCTCAGATTTCATTCGGAACCGAGCCGAACCCCTGGTACCGAATTTGGAAAGCAACCCGGCTAATCGCGTCGGTGTAGTGACCAACGCGATGTTCGGGGACAGTTTCAGGCCCACGGGAATTACTCCGACTTGTTCGAGTTGGATCGTCTTCTCTGTGGATCATCAGATCGCATCAAATCACGTAGTAGGTCGGGTGAGATGTCCAACTGTCCGATTTTTTGCGCGTTCTCGGCGAGTTCGCCGAACGCCATCGCAATGAGTTGTTTGGCATCGGTGGTTTGGGAACTTACCGCGATCGTTTTCCAATCGACGGTGCCCATCGCTTCGAACGTTTGCCGCAGTGTTTCGGCACGAGCGGACGCGAGCGTCTTTTCGTTGGCGGCCTGCTGCTGCACCAGTTCCTCGCGTCCTCGCTCGATAGCGACATCGGCGGCCAGTTCGGCTTCACGTACCTCGCGTTGTTTCTCTTGGGTGATGCGTTGGTTTTGAAGCTCGCGTTCGCGGATTTCTTGTTCGGCTTCGATCGCCAGTTTGCGCCGCTCGTGCAGCGCCTGGTCGGCCTTCTGCAACGTTGCCTCGCGAGTTTGTGCCTGCAACGCGGTCTCCATTTCCGGCGTCGGTTTGATTCGCAGTAACACGACCGACTCGATCTCCAAACCGAGGTCTTCGGGGATCGTTGCCGTCGACGCAAATGTTTGCAAACGCTCGGTCAAGTCCGGCCCGGACTGCAACATTTCCGTGATCGTGCGTTGCCGTGAAAAGTCGTTCGCCTCGACTTGCAACATGCGAATCAAACGGTCTCGGATCGAATCGGGGTCTTCGGATTGATACCGCCCGCGAGTGTCGACGGAAAAATCGAGCTTCGTCGCCAGTCGTTCCGGGTCCGAAACGCGATAAGTAAGATTCCCTTGAATCGTCACGTCCTGGAAATCCGACGTTTGCTGTTCGAAAACGAATGGCAGATCCTCACTCGCCAAATTGACGCGAACGATGATCGAGTTGAACGGTAGGTAGTACATGGAAATACCCGCACCCTGCCGAGCGATTTTTCCGTTGTGAAAACGCATCAAGTATGTCGTCGGGGTCGATTTCAGATACCGGATGCCGAACATGGGGAGGACCGCGTGGTTTCAGGTGATAGAGGTGCGAGTCGCGCTGCGGGCGTGAGTGTAGTCCACTTTTACCCTCCCTGCCGAAGTCGGGCACTGTCACGGTAACGCAAGAATACAAGCTCGACGCGCCAGCGAGTGACCTGTTGTCCTCACTCGCTAGCGCGTCGGGCTTGTATTGCAACCGTCTCCGGCGGCGCCGGGAGGGTGAAGTGGAGGTGCCAGACCTGTAACAGCGGCATGTCAACCTCGAATCCTGAACTGATCTGGCCCGGATCTCATCGGCGATGCATCCCGGTTCCGCTCAGAAAACCAAAAGCGAGCGGCACCACAACAACAATTGCTGGCGATCGACTTGATCGGAGGTTTGCAACGGGCAGCCGAGGCGTCCGATGGTTTCGGACCAAGTCGGCAGTTCGGTTTCCGGTTCGCTGGTCATCAGGACTCGCAACAATCGCATCGGGGCGTCGCGGCGCAACCGGATCGCGGGCGGGCGGGTGGTGGTGGGGAGGGCGACGCCGTGGAAGATGTTGTCGGTCGAAAGTGAAACGGCCAGCGCCATCGAATCCGCTGGGCCGGAGGCTTTCGTCGCGTCTTCGGTTTGACCCGCCAGAACGCCGAGACTGACCACGGACACGGCGCTGGCGTCGGCACCGGCGCGTTTGATCGCGGCGACAGTGAGCTTGCCGATCGCGTCGATCTCAGATAACTGCCAACGCTCTTGGTCGTCGCTGGCGACTAACAGGATCGCGACACGATACTGCTTCGCGGTCTTCTTCCAAAATTTCAATTGTTCGGCGAGATCGCGCTGCGACGGTGGCATCAGGATCACGGCGAGCCCGATCGGAGCCGACTCGTTGAGATCGCTTGGGAAGTCGGGGACGTCGGCGGGTTGCGAATCATCTGTCTCGGTTGCATCAGCCTTGGCGTCATCGGGTTGGGCGTCATCGGGTTGGGTATCGTCGGTTGCAATGGGTGACGGAAACCAGAGCAAAGCCTCGTTGACGATATCGGGCAGTCGGATCGTGGTCTGTTCCCAGGCCGAGGCGTCTTCGCCGGGCCAGCGAGCGGATTGTTCTTGATGCCAATTCGCTAGTTCGAATTGATCGAGCGAACCGGTCCAGGGTGCGGGCGTGATGGGTTGTTTCTTGTTGGCGTCTTCCCCATCGGAATCATCGCCATTGGAATCATCGCCATCGGAATCATCGCCATCGGAATCATCGCCATCGGAATTCCGTCGCCACTGGATTTCCAACGGGGTGGCCGGATCGGCGGACCACATGCGTTGCCTCAATGTCGATTCGTCTTCGATCTTGACCCCGTCGAACGAACGCAGTTCGTCACCGATTGCCAGAATCCCGTCGGCGGGCGATTTCGGCACGATCGAGGTCACGCGTGTGCCGGAGGTGGTGATCCCGAGATGCTGTGGACGCAGCGGTTCGATGGTTTCGGCGAGCGTCGCGGTGGTGGTTTGCGTCTTGCCATCGCGTTCGTACTCGACAATGACTTCGTCGCCGGCATCGAACCGCCCGAGGGCGAGTTTGACTTCTTGGCGGCGTCGAACCTCGCGTCCACCGACGCGGATCAAACGGTCGCCGGTTTGCAATCCGGCGCGATCGGCAGGCGAACGTTTCCGCACGGTGGCCAGCGTCGTGCCGGGAGCGTACGGGTCGGCGCCTCCGACGACCAACCCGAGTAATCCGGAGCGGATCGTGTCGCCGTCGCGCAAGCGTGAGAGTTTCCTCGCAATGTCGACGGCAGGGACGGCGAACGCGATTCCCGAGTCATACCACTCGGTCGGATCCTCGGCCCCGTTCTCACCGACGGCCGGAATCAACAGGCCGATAAAATTGCCACGCAGGTCGAGCAGCGGCCCGCCGTAGAACACGGGCGAAATTCTCGCGTCGCACTGGATCGCCGTTCCATCGAGCCGATCGATCGCCGACAAAATCCCAGTGCTGACCATGGGCACGTTCGATTCGCCGTAGCGAGCCAACGCGATCGTGGTTGCGCCGATCGCCAGTGATGGGGTGGGATTCTCGTAATCGCCGGTGGTCTCGTTTGAATCCGGAGACTCCAGTGCAACGGGTTGCAATTCGGTGTCTCTCGGATCGATTTTCAATAAAACAAGTTCGCGATGTTCGTCTTCGGCGATGACTCTCGCGGGGAACCGTTTTCCACCGTCGACCGTGACGATGATGCTCGCCGAAGGGCCGCGTGTGATCCATGACGATGCAAGTATGTATCCTTCGCGGTCGATCACCACGCCCGAGGTCGGTGCGTCTTGGCGAACTTCGCCGTCGGATTGCAGCGTGCCGATGACCTCGATACTGACGACCGAAGGCAAGGTTTGCTCAGCGACGAGTCGGACTTGCGTGGCGACGGCGCGTTGGTACTCGATCGATGACGAGACTGCGTCGGCAGCGACGGTGCGGGACGTCGACGCGAGCATCATCGCGGCGGACAATCCGACGCAGGTTGCCAGGGCAAAACAAAGGGATCGCGGGTTCATGGGCGGATGGCCAATTCGAGAATTTCGTTTTCGCGTTGCAGAGTCAAACTCACGTTGTCACGGCGATCGATGCGGCGGAGTTGTTCGCGAAAGCTGCGTTGATGGGCGACGCGTCTTCCGTTGATCAGGAGGATTAGATCGTCCGGTCGCAAATCGACTTTCGAGGCCGGGCCTTTGCTCGTCACGGCGTCGACATAGACCGGTGTGGTTTCCAACACATCCGGGATGAGGCTGAAACCGAGCGTGGTCGGGTTGTGTGACTTGTCTCGGTCGAGCAACGGTTCCTCGGTCCTCGCGGCAATCGTTTTCCGACCGGCGATGATGTCGCCGATGGGTCCACGCAGGACGTCGGCAGGGATCGCGTAGTTCAACCACACGCCGGTTTTTCGGTCCCGCAGTTCTTTGCCGAGCATGCCGATCAAGCGTCCATCGAGCCCGACGAGGGCGCCGCCGGCGGCGCCGGGATTGTTCGCGACGAGATCGAGTAACCAGACTTCGCCACGGTAGGCGGTTTGAAACGTGCCTCGCCGGGCGTCGAGTTTACTGCGGGCGGCGATCCGGCCTTGCATCACACTGGCCGGTTCGTTGCCCGTCGCGATGTTGAACAGGTTACTGACGGCGAGCACCGGATCACCCCATTGAGCGACGGGTTCGTCGGCGGTTGCCGCGGGGACTTCAAAGAAGGCCAGATCATCGGCGTCGAGTTTCAAAACCGCGAGTTCGAGGCCGGGTTCGAAACCGACGATCTTGCTCTCGAACCGGCGACCGTCGTTCAAGATGACAATCGGGTCGACGTCGAGCACACTGCTCCAAGCCGTCGCCACGTGACCGGCTGGTGACACGAGAAAACCACTTTGATACGCATCCAATCCGCCGACGCCACCGGCGCCGTAGATTTTCACAACACGGTCCTGCCCCTGAGAACTCGAACGCGACAGCGACGGTTGCGCGAGCGCGATCGAACCTGCGGCAAAGCATCCCAATGTGATCGCAAGGCAAACGAATCGAACGAGATTTTTAGGGAGCATCTTGATCCTCGATGGCTTCTTTCACTTTGATGGCTTCGACAGGCTGTGGGTCAGACTCGTCGTTTGCAATCGCGGTCCATGATTCGACCGTGAAGGTCACCAACGGATCGAGGCCATAGCGAAGTTGTAAAACACGTGGGTGTCCTTGGGCAGCGGCGCTCGCAAACGGATCGTCTTGAGCTTCATCGGCGTTGGGGATCGAGACGGATTGCGAATCGGTTTGCAGCACCCAATCCGGCGGATCGATCCAGAGTTCGGCGGGATCGCCATCACGATCGGCGAACGACTCGATGGCCTCCAGGCGACCGGACTGCGGATGCTGATAGAAACGCGATTCGAGTCCGCCGTGGATGCCGACGGTGCATTGCCGTTGGGGCGAGCGACCGAGCAGCGGTGCGGTGCCCCAGTAGTAGGTCTCGCCGTAGCGGTCGAGCCCGGTCCCCAGCATTCGTCGCAGCGAACGCAGTCCGGCGAGGATTCCCGAGGCGGCATTGGCGTCGACCGATTGAACGAACTCATCGGCGCGGACCAAACGTTCGCGGCGGTCGCCGATCATCAATTCGGAGGCCCCGTCATCGATGGTCAACTCAAACAGTTTCGCGTCGTTGTCGCCGAACACTTGGACCTTGCCGGTGATTTTCCAGCCTTCGGTCGCGGGCGGCAGGTCACTGCAATCGTCGCGAAGGCGTTCAATGAATTCGGATTGACGTTGTCGGTTGAAGAAATAGTTGGCGAACCCTTTGCGTTCCTCAATCCGCTCGGCGGCGGCTTGGGGGATCGGTTCTCCGGAAGCGTCCTTGGGTCGGTTTTTCAAATCCTCGTCGGGAGTTTTTTCCTCTTGAGGTTTGGCATCGGGGGCCGGTTCGGCCTCCTCGTTTTTGGCATCCTCTGTCTCGGCATCCTCTGTCTCGGCATCCTCTGTCTCGGCATCCTCTGTCTCGGCATCCTCTGTCTCGGCATCCTCTGTCTCGGCATCCTTCGACTCCGGTGCAGGCTCTGGTTCTGATTTCGGCTCGGCCGGTGGTGGAGGCGGCAATGCGGACTTCATTTTTTCGATCAGCTCGTCGCCCCGATGGACGCTGGCCAAACGCACGATCGTGCGGATCAGGTTCCCGTCTTGGCGATACGTCAGCGGCACTCGCCACTGGGCCGGGAACGTGGCGAGCAGGTTTTGCACATCGTTAGCCGTTTGCACGATTTGATTATCGATTTCGAGAATCTCGTCACCGTAACGGAGTCCGCGGCGATACGCGTCGCTGGATTGCAGGATGTTGGTCACCCGCACGCTGCCGTCGTCTTCGGTCCCCACGGTGGCGCCGAGCGTCGCGTGATCGAGGATCCTGCCACTGTGCAACGAGCCGAGGAAATTCTGGGCCTGGTCGCCCGAGATCGCGTACCCGACGCCGACGTTGACGCGTCCGCGTTTCTCGAACGAGGCCCGCCCGATGATGCCGAGCAGGTCGCCGTTTTCGTCGTAAAGCGGACCGCCGGAGTTACCGGGGTTGATCGACGCGTCGGTTTGGAAACAACTGCCGTATTCGAGCAGTGTGCCTGAGGGGTATTGATAGCGTCGCACGCCGCTGACGATTCCCGCCGTCACGGTCGGTTGCAAATTCGTCGCTAATAGAAACGGATTTCCGATCGCGAAACACGCGTCCCCGACCCTGACCGAACGACTCGGGACAAAACCCGCCGTGGAGAAATCGTCGCGTCCGAGTAATTGAATCAGGGCCAGATCGCCGACCGGGTCGATGCCAACGATGACGGCGTCGTAAATATTGCCGTCGCTCAGTCCGCAACGCATGTAGGTTCCCGCCGGGCTGCTGACGTGAAAATTGGTAAGCGCAAACCCGTCTTTGGAAATCAGCACGCCCGAACCGCCACCGGCACCGCCGGGGACGAACACACAGACGGTCGACCGGGTCGCACTCGCGATCGCGTCGATGCGTTCCTGTTCGACTCGCCAGATGATCGCGTCCGGATCGTCTGCGGTGTTGGTGGCTGTTAACTCGGCGTCCGCGTTCTCGGCGTTCGTTTTCGGTTGCTCGTCCCCGAGCGCGGGAATTGCTGCTGCGATCCCACTCGTGAGCACGCACACGAACAACCACGTCAATTTGGGATTCCACTTCATCGTGTCGATCACTTTGTCCGTGTTAATCACTTGAGGAGTCGTCCTGAGAACCATTGTACTTGCCCGCCGAGAGTGGCCGTGGTGCTCGCGTCGTTGGCGGGTCCGTTAGCGGGTCCGTTGAGTGGTGCCGCACGCAGGGTGAGTTGCCGAGCGCCGGCGAGATCGAGATCGAGTCCGAGCGATTCGCGGTCTTTCAAAATGCCGGTCCATTTCGATTCGTCATCCAGCAGGACTTCCAATTGCACTGCGGTAAACTGATGGACGTCGCGATCGCGCCGGGCCGCGATCATTAACTTCTGATAACCTTCGGGGATCCGAAACGTAATCTTGGCCGGGGCGTTCATGGCGATCACACCCTCGTCCGTTTGCGGTGAGAACCATTTTCCCAGATCGGCAACCGAGTCGGGGGCCGACGGGGAGACTGTCTCGGTTCCCATCACCGCTTCGGCGATTTCGGCTTCGGCGAGCGGAAGAATTCCTCCCGCGAACCAGATTTCGGAAACTTGGTCGATCGGGATCTCGTGCTCGATCGAACCAGAGAGTCGGATTCGCAACATTTCCGCATCACGCGACATCCGAATCGATTCGGCGGCCCAAATCGAACCGGATGTGTCGCTCAGGCGGATCGACGAGGACTGCGTGTCTTCCGACCGAGTCGAGAGCATCAGGCCTTCGAGTTTCGAGAGGGGAGCGATGACCCGATTGCCACGGGTTTCAAACTCGACGGAATCCCGATTGATGGCCAACGCGGTGCCGTCGATCGAATCGAGTGCTTTTTCGTTGCGGCGGACGATCAAACGATCGCCCCGTCGGACCTCCTCTAACCATCCTAACCAAGTCGGATCGGTCGCCGTGTTTCCGGCTCGGAATCGGACCCAACGTAATTGTTGGACCGGCAACTCGATCGGCGATTGACGGGCCGGGGTTACCGTCACGGTTTCATCCGACCAATTCAACACCGTGGCGCGAACGATCGATCCGCCCGCCAATTGGACCTGCATCGGCAGCGGTGTTTGGCCCGCGTGGTCCCAACGGATTTGCGAGAGTTCCTCGATCGCGAAAACCTTCGCCTCGGAACCGCGATTCGGGCCGGAACTTTCGTTGAAATGCACACCATCGTCGTCGATTCGGATGATTTCGCCTTGAAGTGATTTTCCGTCGGCGGTCATCAGCGATGCGGGCGGCATCGATTGGGCGTTCGAGCAGATCGGCAGCAGGAACACCAGCGTCCACAGCACTCCGCAGACCAACGCTTGCGTCGCAAACCGGTGAACGTTCGGCGATATCAAAAGACGTTTTGGGTCAGCCATCGGCTTCCTTTTCATTATGGATCAGTGTTTTCGATCAACATGTTCGAGCAACCGGGGGCAGCCCGCCTCCAGCATATCGAGTACTCGTTCGAATCCCTCGTTATCGCCGTAGTACGGATCGGGGACCTCTTCGGGCCACGGCTCACCGAGAAACTCGGAGAATAGCTTCAGGTGAGGGATTTCGGCTGCGGCAATGGATCGCAACCGCTTTTGGTTGGCATGATCCATGGCGACAATGAGATCATAGCGGCCTGGTGTCAAATCGGTTGCCTGAACTTGGCGAGCCCGCGATTGCATCGGAAATCCCCGTGCCGAGGCGGCTTGGATCATGCGGGAATCCGGACGCTTGCCAATATGATAACCCTCCGTCCCGGCTGATTCGACATGAATGTCCCGCTCGGCACTCTCGGCGACCTCGCGGAAAACCGCCTCGGCAGCCGGGGAACGGCAAATGTTCCCCATGCACACGAATAATACACTTGTCTTTTTCATCTTCGGCGCCAACCATCGTGCTACATTAAGTCTCACCTGGAGCCGCTGCTCCGACAAAACAAATTCTCCCATGTTCTAGCGACACTTGCCAGCCTAGCGAATCACAAGTAGACTTCGACGTCCGGGCCGGGAAGCAGCTTGCGGAATTTAGCATTGCTTTAAGTCGGCCCTGCGGATTAAATTCTTCCTGAATTCAACGGATTGCCGCTTCTCCCCAGCGGTGGAAAGGACAGAGACCAGCATGTCAATCAGATTCACCCAATCGTGCCCTACCTGCGGCCGCCGCATCGACATCCGGGCCACCCTGCTCGGATGCACTGTCGCTTGCCAGCACTGTGGCGCGGCGTTCACCGCCAGCGCCAATGACGACGCGGGAATGGGGCGAGATCCCGATGAGGATCTGCTCACCCGGGTCGAAAAAGCACTGCGACGAGCCGAAGAGGCGGCCATGGTCGGTGCGGACGCGTCCAATGGACGCTAGCGGTCTGTCGATTTAATCGTTTTTACGCCAGCAAAGATTAGCCGATGGGCGTTAGCCCCGGTTGCCGGTGTGATAACCGGGGCTAACGCCCATCGGCTAACTAAATCGACAGCCCGCTAGCGGGCTGTTGATTACAAGCCCGACGCGCAAGCGAAGCAAGCACAGTGTGCACTCGCTTGCGCGTCGGGCTTGTACGGACACGTCGTTTTCGTGAAAACGACAAAATTGGCAGACTACATTGGCAGACTACGAGGGGTCGGGTTTGGGAGTAAATCGAGGCAATGAAGCCGGCAGTGTTGCCTTTTCATACCCCACAACCTGATCCCGTATCGAATGGGTCGTTATCCCGAAGGGATAAAGTTGTGGGGAATAAAAAGGCAGTGTCGCACCCCACGCTTTCGGTTCGGAGAACCGAGCGACATTATCGCAACAACTCAAGCAGGGTGACGCACATCGTGAACCCGTTGAGCACGAAATGCACGGTGATCGAGGGGACGAGCGAGCCGGTTTGCCGGTAGAGGTAACCGAGCCCCAGCGACAGGAAAAACAATGCGACCGGGGCGAGCCCTTGTCCCCAGTGCATGACAGCGAAAATCAGGCTCGTCACCACGATCGGCCAAATCGCCGTGGGCGTCCAATCCGTGCGAGTCGCCGGGTCACGCAATTCCGTCGCGATCGGCGGCCCGTCCGTTTCGACTTGGTTTTCAGTGTCTATCGAGCCCGTCGACCAACGACGTGCATCCGAGATCGTGTCGGCGATCCGCTGCAAACCGCCCTGCAACATCCCACGGAACCAAAACTCCTCCACCAACGGCGTGATGATCGCAGTGGAAAAGAACAACGCGGCGAAGACCGCCAAATCAGGTTGAGAATCGGCGTTATTCGGTTTCAACGCCTCGAGTACCGGATGAGAGTACGTTTGCATCAAGGAAACCACCGCCATCATCATCATCGTCGGCGGCAAAATCAGCCATGCGGCGCCGAATCCCAATGAAATGTCCCCTCGCCGGGCCAGCCATCCGACCCGCGGGCGATCGTGGTTCTCGATGATTCCCTTGGGGACGTGAGGGCAAAACGCGAGAACCAACCACATCGTCGCGAGCGTTGCCGTCACCATCGACGCGGAACTCATCAACAACTGCGTCACTGAAATTGGCGGCGGGGTCGCTGAAGTCAACGGAGTCGCCGTCGTCTCGGTGCTGACAACGGGTTCGCTCGTCGGTTCGCTCGTCGCTGCGGGCGTCGGCGCAGGCGGTTCGGTCGTCGATTGATTCAGTTGCATGTTGGCAACCAACAGGACGGCGAAAAAGAAAATGAAATACAGCGGGTTCCAATGCGGTCTCGCCCGGGCACGGACTGGAACGATCGCCCGCTCTCCGAAGAACCTGGCGCCGCCACGCAGCAACGAAATCCATTTCATGATCGAAGACACGAACAGGAACAGAATGACTAATTGCAACGAGACCAGAAACCAATCCAGTCCGCTCAAGGAGGCCGCTTCGCTCGCGAGGTCAACGGCGTCGACCGCGGGAGCGCCATGCTCGGAAAGGAGCGGCTCGGAAACGGTCGGGCTAGACGAATCGGTTAGCACTGATTCAATCCCGGTCCGTTGGCGAACCGAGCATCTTTTCACGCTGCGGTTCGTTCTGGTCGATGTCGGCAGCCGAGTCCGCGTCGGACGCGGCGAGATCGGACGCGGCGGCGTTGGTTGCCGAAACCTCGGCGTCGACCCGTAACACGGAATCCGATTGCATTACGCGCGCCGCGATCAACGAATAATCCACACCCGAATAGACGGTGATCAAGATCGCTCCCCACAGGAAAACGGTGGTCGCGATTTCGAGCCACTCGGGGGCCGGCGACATCACGAACGACAACAACACGCCGACCACGGCAGCGCACTGCACCACCATTTTCCACTTGCCCAACCAACTCGCCGAAAAATCGCCCCCCGCTCCTTCAATGATGCCGCGCAGACTCGTCACGAGGAGTTCGCGGGCGACCACGGTCGTGGCCATCCACGATTGGACGGGGCTGTCGTCAATTTCCACCAAAGCGATGAACGAACCGCAGATGATAATTTTGTCGACGAAGGGATCGAAAATACGTCCGAGTTTGGTGACTTGGCCGTATTTTCTGGCCCAATATCCGTCCATCCAATCGGTCGAGACGGCGATCAGGAACACGATCATCGCCGTCCAATGCTTCTCCATCGGGATCAGGATGACCACTGCGATCGCCAACGCGAACCGCACGGTCGTCAGTGCGTTGGGCACATTGTAGATCGAAGGGCTCGGCATCGGGAGGACCGTGACGGGTGAAAAGGGGGGAGCGCCGGCGCGGTATCCGCCCGGCTGTTGCCGCGTTACCACACCCATCCAGAATCGGACGAACTCGATAACTTATCTCACCGTCCTGTTTTCGCCAACCGATCGAGCCCCTGCTCGATCCAGGGGATGCCGGGCCGGCGTCGAAGCGGCTTGCTCCGGGCTACACAGCTAAGCACATCGGCGGAGATGGTTCGGCAGAACCTCACGTAGGCGAGTCTCTCTGAGACTCGCAATTCCCAGCATCTTGGAGAGACGCTGCTACGTCGTTCCACCGAATCAATTGAGACGATGTGCTTACTTTCGGGCGTGGGCGAGGGCGAGGAGGGTATAGGCGGTGACCAATTGCCGGTCGCCTTCCATCCAACGGCCACTTTCACGGTTGACCCACGATCCGTCGTCTTGCTGAGTGGCCTCGAGTGTCGTGACGAGTTCCTCACGCCAATCGTGAACCGTTCCACCCTTGGCATCGACGACCTCGATTCCCGCCACGTCGAGTGCTTTGGCAAACGTGTGGTAGTAATAGAACAGTCCCTGAGCGCCCATTCCGGGGTTGGTTTCCAGCGAGTAATTATCTCGGATAAAACCCAATGCGGCTTCGACACGTGGGTCTTCTGGGGTCAATCCCGCGTAGATCATGCTTTTCAAACCCGCGTAGGTCATCGAGCCGTAGCTACGCAATCCCCCGTTGGCTTCTTCGCCGGCTTTGCTTTCACCCTCAGCAGCCGGGGTGTAATAGAAACCTCCGTCGCCGATTTTATCACCGTGTACGGTATCGTTCCCTGCCGTCGTTCCCTCGGGTGGAGCCAGGTTCTGAGTGCGGGAAATGAACTTGAGCGCTTTCTGAATCGCCTCGTCTTCGGGTCCGTTGCCGAGTTCGTGCAGCGCCTCGACGAGGAAAGAAGTGTTGGAAAGGTCCGGACGCGACTTGCTGCCGTAACCTGCGCCGCCGTAAGTGGTGTCTGCTGGCGTCACCCCTTCACCCTCATCCCACTGGATTTCCTTGAGAAACATTTCCGCCCGCCGCAGAATGCTGTCGTATTTCGGGTTGCCACCCCCGCCGGCTTCCCCAGCCGCCCGATTAGCGGCGACCAAACCGATCACCGCAGCCGACGTCTCGTAGTTGCGATGGCGTGAACCGATCCGATAGACGCCGCCGTCGGGTTGGATTTTCGTTTCGATGTACGCGAGTGCCTTTTTTACGACCGGGTCGGCGGTGATGGCCGCCGGGCGATGTTCGAGGATAGCCCGCACGCACAAACCCGTCACCGCCGCTCCGGTCTCGCCACTGAACGCGCCGTCATCACTTTGGCCGCGTGTTCGCAGGAATTCGATCCCACGATCGGCTAATTGGTTGATTCGGCTTTCGAGGCTCGGCTGAGCGGACGCCGGAGCGTCGCCGGGGGCATCGGCATGTGCCGAACCGCCGCCAAAAATCGCGAAGCTCAAAAGTAGGAGCCCGGACGTCGCTAATCGCATTGTTTGATTCATATTGCTCTCGCCGCCGTTTCGGCAGGTCTTTCTTAGTCAGTAGGGGAATGTCATCGAGATCACCATTATACGCAAAGGCGAGGAGAAAATTCGGTGGGTTGATTGGAAATCGGTTGGGAAGCATTTTTCCGCAGCGTTTCACGATGTTTTGTAGCTTGGGACCTTTGTCCCGAGCGAGTAATTGAATAACCGCTTGCGGCATAGGTCACTCGAACGCGCCTCCCTCTCGTCTTCCGCCGCGCTCGTCCCGGTCGATAGGCACGACTCTCAAGCGACGAGAACGTTGCTTCCGCCGGGGCAAGCGGGCTGTCGATTTAATCGTTTTTACGCCAGCAAAGCAAAAATTAGCCGGTGGGCGTTAGCCCCGGTTGCCGGTGTGATAACCGGGGCTAACGCCCATCGGCTAACTAAATCGCCAGCCCGCAAGCCCCGCGCGGAGAACGATTGATCTGGGGCATTTCAAGGTATCCGTCCAGTTGTCGCTCCGACCGGGGCAAGCCCGGCGGAAGCGGGCGATCTGGATGTCGTGGCAGGGCTAACGTTTCGAAATGATCCCCAACGTAGCCTACCGAGGCCAATGAGCCGAAAGCTGCACGGGCATGAAAAAACCTCGCAAGCGGTTGCTCGCGAGGTTCGGTTTTTTCAATTTCAATGAACTCTCCCGGCAACGATGCCGGATGAGTCATTGAGCGAATTCAACTACTTAGCTACCACAGTTTATGCAGCCAGCACCGGTTTGCATTACCGGAGCGGATTGCATCATCGGAGCGGATTGCATCATCGGAGCCGAGTACGAAGGAACTGTTCCGCAATCGTTGCAGCCAGGAGCACTGTAAACAGGAACCTGGACCGTAGTCGGAACCTGCTGACAGACCTGAACTTGAACAGCCGTCATGGTCGTCACGGGGACGCAAACGCTGTAATTTTCAGCAACTTGCTCGTTGACGGTGTCATAGACAGTCACGCTGTAGTTACGGGTACGAGTTTCAGGAACGTTGACCGTGTAAGCAACTTCGCGGGTGCGTTGTTGCGTTTCCATACGGGTCTTGTCAACGGTGCGGGTACGTTGCTCGGTCGTCATGGTCGTTTGTGGGACCATGCGAGTGCGAGTTTCCGCCTTCGTGCGTTGAACAGGAACCGTACGAGTCTTGGTCTCGGTGCGGCACTTGGTGACTTGGTACTGACGCTCACGTGTTTCTTGACGGGTCTTCTGAACCGACACGGTGCACGAACGTTCTTCCTGGGTCATCGTGGTGTAAGGAACCGAGCGAGTGCGGGTTTCCATACGGGTACCTTGAACAGGAACCATCCGGGTCTGTGTTTCCATGGTCATGGTGGTCATCGGAACTTCGCGGGTGCGAGTTTCCATCCGAGTCCGTTGAACCGGCACTTCGCGGGTCTTGGTCTCGGTGTTGTACTTCGTGACTTGGTATTCACGAGTACGGGTTTCCTGACGAGTCCGGGTCACTGGAACCATACGGGTCTTGGTTTCGGTACGGCATTTGGTCACGTTGACCATACGCTCACGAGTTTCGGCACGCATACGGGTAACCGGTACCATCCGGGTCTGGGTTTGGCAGGTGTACGAAGTCGTGGTGTAGGTGTAAGGAACCTGCTCGGTCATCCGTTGATAGGACGTGGTCGGGACTTGTTCGCAAACAACGTTAGGAACGTAAACTTTACGGTAAGAAACCGCAGGAGCACAGCAATCGGTGGCGGCACATCCGCCGCACGCGTTGCCGGCACAACCGTTCGAAGACGACGCAACGGCTTGGCACTGGTAGCTGCCCATGTCACGGCTAACCATTTTCATGGTCGTCACAGGGACGCACTTGCTAACGGTACGGTAGGCAGTTTGAGTTTGTTGAACAGGAACACGCATGGTGTAGTTCTGGGCAACTTCTTCGGTGTAAGGAACGCACACTTGGTACGACTGAGCCACTTGCTCGGTGTAAGGAACGGTCACATTGTACGACTGAGCAATTTCTTCGTTGTAAGGAACGCTCACGATGTAGTCTTGCGTTTGAGTTTCCGTGTAGGGAACTTGAACGCTGTACGTTTGAGTCAGTGTCTCGTTGTAAGGAACACACACTTGGTACGACTGAGTTTGCGTGGTCGTCACAGGAACTTGAACGGTGTAGTTCCGGGCAACTTCCTCGGTGTAAGGAACGCACACTTGGTACGATTCCTCACGAGTTTGTTGAACAGGAACCTGAACCATGTAAGTCTGCTCGACTTGCTCGGTGTAAGGCATGTTGACCGTGTAAGTCTGCGTTTGCGTTTCGGTGTAAGGAACTTGCACCATGTACGTTTGCTCGACTTGGTCCGTGTAAGGAATCGACACTTGGTAAGACTGTTCGACTTCCGTCGTGACAGGAACCGATACCGTGTAGGCTTCTTCCTCGGCGTACGGAACCGCGACCTGAACGTCGTAGGTTTCCGAACGTGACTCGGTTTGAGGAACGTTGACGGTGTACTCTTGCGAGCGTGTTTCCACGCGGGCAACTTGCTTCGTCACGTTTCTCATGCGGGTCTGAGTTTGACGCTGGTACGTGGTAGTCGGAACCATTTTGGTTTCGGTGACGTATTGCGCACGCATGACCGTTTGCGTTTGGTATGACACCTCAGTGGCACAGCCCCCGGCGTCGCCGTAGGTGGCCGAACCACCGTAAGCGACTGTCGAACCGGAGGAAGCACAATCGCTTCCGCTGGCGCAACCGCCGCAATCTCCGCATCCTGCGTGGACCGTGGCAGCAAACAACATCGCTGCGGCGAATCCCATAAACATCCTCATAATACTTGACTTCATTTTAGACCCTCTCGAAATGCTCACGACCTGTGAAGCAACGGAAGAAACACGGGCAAGCTTTAACGGCTGCGCATTCTAGGCGAACATCGCCCTTCACCGACAAAAGGTAGATGCTGGGTAATCTGTGTCAATAATACGGGACGAGTTACTGCGGAAGTTTTCAGGAATTTTCACTAATGAACGTTGGTACCCTCCAAATCGCACGTTTTTTTCGTTTTGGCGTGCGGAGTGGCACGGTGGCTGACGCTTTTTATCGCCCGCGTGCCGTCGTTCAAAAGGCCTGTTCACCCCAGGAAATGACGGTCGTTTTGAAAATGTGGGAGCCCTTCAAAAGCGAATTCCGGCAAAGCAAAGGGGAACGTAAGGTGGAAGGGGTTTGCGAAAGCTTCCGTTTCTCAGCGGAGGCACTCGCGGAGGTTTGCGTTCACTTTCCGCCCGAACGAAAGGAGAGGGCCCTCGGCAGTTTGTTTTTAAATAAAAAGACTTTCGGTTTTTCGCCGTTTCGAGGGTCCACTCTCGAGCAGCACAACCACCTTGCTTGACGTTAAGTCCAGTTGTCGGTGCGGATGGCCCCCTTGGAAGGCGGCCAATAGGCACTCGCTCGTTGATAGGCAACAATAGATTGTGCGGGTTCACTGCTCTATTTTACGAAACCAGTTAAAAACGGTTATCAATCTGTAACGATACTCAATGTCGGTACAGAATTTTGTTCTTCGCGTTTATCGGTGTGGTTAGACGAGTGCTATCTGTGCGACACCAAAAATGAGTTCCAGAGGTCGGGGGAATCAATCAGTGTCGAAAATTATTTGGGTGGGAGACGGAAGCCATCCGCCGGACCGGTTACCGGCCGATGCGGCAACCAATGAGCCGGTCCAATGGGTTCGCGCGGATTCCGTTGTCGAGGCGTTCCCGCTGCTCGAAAGCGACGAGATCACAGGCATTTGGTTGGATCGTTCGAGTTTACCGCAGGTTTCTGAGGTCCGGGGTATCACCCAGAGCGGTCTGATGCTCCGGGACATGCCCGAAGGCGTGGCGTTGTTGGATTCGGACCTGCGGGTGATTTGGGCGAACCGGCAATTGCTGCAGTGGGCCCAACGCGAGGAGGGTACGCCGCTGGGCATGACTTTCTACGAGTTGTTGCACAATCCCGAGATCATGGGGCCTGATTTCTGCCCGTTTCATACCTCGTTGGCGACCGGCGACCAGAGCCACTCGACGCTGCACAGTGCGCGGAACCAGTATTTCAAGGTCCACGCGGCTCCGATTCAGTCGCCCGATGCACCCCGCCATCTGATCGTGACGATCAGCGACATCACCGAAGAGATCCTGCAGGAGCAGAAACTCGCCGCGATCCACCAGGCCGGTCGCGAACTCGCGGATCTTCGCCCGAACGAAATCTTCATGATGGAAGTCGACGACCGGATCGACCTGTTGAAAGATAACATTCAGCACTACCTGCGTGATTTGTTGAATTTCGAGGTCATTGAAATTCGGGTTTTGGAGCAATCCACCGGCGATTTGCTGCCTTTGCTGAGCGTCGGCATCGACGAAGTGGCGTCGGACCGTCGTCTGCTGGCCCGCGTGCACGAGAATGGGATCACCGGCTACGTCGCTGCGAGCGGCGCCCCGTACATCTGTCACGACGTGATGAATGATCCTTTGTTCATTCCTGGGGCGGCCGATGCCCGCAGTTCGCTCACCGTGCCCTTGATTTTGCACGACCAGGTGCTCGGCACCATCAACGTCGAGAGCCCCGAGCTGGCTGCGTTCTCGGACAGCGACTTGCAGTTTTTAGAGATTTTCGCTCGTGATATCGCGTTCGCGCTCAACACGCTCGAATTGCTCGTCGCCCAGAAAGCCAACACGGCCCAGCAAAGCTGTGATGCGATCCACAGTGCTGTCGCGATGCCGATCGACGCGATTCTCAACGACGCGGTGCATGTGATGGAAGGTTACATCGGCCACAGTTCGGAGGTGATGGACCGGCTCGGGAGAATCTTGCAAAATTCGCGAGAGATCAAGCGGACGATCCAGCAAATCGGCCAGAAAATGACGCCGCTCGAAGCCATCGCGGCGGACGAGAAATCAGATCAACACGCCATCCTCCGCAGCAAGCGGGTGCTCGTTGTCGACGAAGACGAGCAGGTCCGCGAGGACGCTCACCGGTTGCTCGAACGATACGGGTGCGTGGTCGAAACCGCTCACGCCGGCGATGAAGCGGTCCTGATGGTGCGGCGAAGCGGTGGCGACAATCGCTACGATGCGATCATCAGCGATATTCGATTGGCCGACTACAGCGGCTATCAACTGATGCTGCGATTAAGCAAATTCATGGATCACGTGCCGATGATCCTGATGACGGGGTTCGGGTATGACCCCGGCCACTCGATTGTCAAAGCGAAACAGAACGGATTGCACCCCAAAGCGGTACTTTACAAACCGTTCCGCCTCGATCAGTTGATCGATGTTTTGAAAACCGTGCTGGAGGCGTCACCCAAACCGCCGAGTGACGATCACCCTCCGGGAGACTCGCCCTCGGAGGAAGATGGCGGGGCCGGGCATTCCTCGCGTTCGACCGATGCTCGGCCAGGAAATCCGACGTTCGCGAAGTAGGTTTCTCGACTCGCGAAATCGGGCTCAACGCTCTCGGAACAGCTCGCTGATCGACTGATCGTGGTGAATCCGCTTAATCGCTTCGGCGAGCAACGGTGCGACGGAGAGCTGCACGAGGTTCGGCAGCAATTTCTCTCCGAGGACAGGAATCGTGTCGGTCACGGTGATCGAATCGATCGGTGCGTTTCGCAGTCGTTCGATTGCCGGCCCGCAGAAAATTCCGTGTGTGCAGGCGATGTGAATTTCTTTCGCACCCGCCTCGTGAACCAACCGTGCGGCGCCACAGATCGAACCGGCGGTGCTGATCATATCGTCAAACATCAACGCGATGCGTCCCTCGACGGGGCCGCCGATGATCGTGCTCTGCCTGGTTTCCAACGCGTTGGCGCGGCGTTTGTCGACGATCGCGAGTGTGCCGCCGAGTCGTTTGCCGTGACCGACGGCTCGTTTGATACTGCCTTCATCGGGGCTCACGACGACGATTTCCTCGCCTTCGAACCGGCGGCTGATGAAGTGATCGTTGATCACCGGGGCGGCGTACAGATGGTCGACGGGGACGTCAAAGAAACCCTGGATTTGGGCCGCGTGCAGGTCCATCGTCAGCACACGATCGGCACCGGCGCGGGTGATCAGGTTGGCAACCAATTTCGCCGTGATCGGCACCCGGCCTTCGTCCTTGCGGTCCTGACGCGCGTAGCCGAAATACGGAATCACCGCCGTGATTCGCTCGGCACTGGCCCGTTTGCAGCAATCGATCATCGTCAGTAATTCGATCAGATTGTCGTTGACCGGCGGGCAGGTCGGTTGCATCAGAAAAACGTCGCGGCCGCGGACGTCTTCGTCGAGTTTGCAGAAATTCTCGCCGTCGGGGAATTGCCCCAGCGTGATGCGGGCCGGTTTTAGGTGCAGGTGCCGGCACAGTTTCTCGGCGAGATCCTGATTGGCGCGACCACTGAAAATCTTGAGTTCACGCATATCCCATCGCTCGCATTGTTTGGTCGACTAATTTCAGTTCGTCGGGATTGTTAATCGACAAGGATTCACAATCCTTCAGCACGGGCATCGCTTCGACGGCGCGACCGGCTTCGTGCAGCAGACGGGCACAATCGGTGAGATAGTACTCGCCTTGGGCGTTGTCATTACTGAGATTCTCCAGCGCCCACAACAAATCCGGCGTCGAGAACAGGTAGGTGCTCATGTTGACCTCCTGGATCGCTCGTTGTGCCGGCGTGGCGTCTTTATGTTCGACGATTCCGGTGAATTGGCCGCTGGCGTCCCGAACGATCCGGCCGAGGCCCTCGGGATTGTCTTTCGTCAGGGTACCGAGCAGCAGGGCGGGCCGGGTTTTTTCGAAATGGTCGATCAGGGTGCGTAAGCTGTCTGCCTGGACCAACGGCGAATCACCGGCGATCACGAGGGTCAAACCCGCGTGTCCCTGCAAATGGTCGAGGCACATTTGGACCGCGTGGCCGGTTCCGAGCTGTTCGTTTTGTTCGGCGAACACAATCTCGGGATCATTGCGGGTTTTCAGTTCGTCGCGAACGGCTTGTTTCTCGTATCCGACGACGACAATTTTCTTGCCGATCCTCGCGTCGTTAGCCGCATCGAGCACGAAGTGGATCATCGCCCGGTCGACGACCGGGCACAGGACTTTGGGCAAATCGCTGTTCATGCGGGTGCCCTTGCCGGCGGCCAAGATCACGGCCACGGCGGGTTGGGCGGGAGAATGAGGTTCGGATGTCATGGGGCGGCGGAATTGAGAGGCAGTGAGAATCGCAGGCGGCGGGAATCGAAGGCGGTAACAAAAGGCGGCCCTGATCCGGGGCAACGCCCTGCAATCGTCGCCGTTGGGGTGGATTCGGGCAAGCCGGGATGATTGTTAATGTTCGACGGTTGCGTTCGGTAAACTCGTTTTTGACAAATTCTCTCGATTCGCTCAAGTTTCCGTTCGGCTTGCTCTTGTCCTCGGTTTCACGCGATTGCTAATCTCTTGCTCAGCCCAGTCCCTGGGAACGTTTCCGTCCGAAAGACCAAAACACACTTCAGGATCCGCAGTGAACACGCCGATGACACGGTTGTTCTCAAACATCTGCGCTTGCGAAGTCTCCACTGATTCTGACGGAATGCATCCTGGGACAAGGATTGCGGCGCTGGTAACCGATTTGAGAGTTGTCATCAATGATTCATCATTCTGCTGGGAAACCGGTGGAGTGCGAAGATCATTGCGGACTCGGTTACCGCACTGCCCAATTCTCAAACCGTTTCTGACGATTTCTTTAACGTTGTCGCTCGCTCGTTGATTTCAGCGAACGCAAGCCCATGAAGGGTGACAACCGGGATTGTCAGGTTCCGCTTTCCTCCCCGGGAGCCAGTGAAGATGCAAATTTACGGACCTTTTCGTTTATCGACGACCCAAGCCGCGGCCGCACCCAAAAGTGCCGGTGCCGCAGTGGGTGGTGCTGCCAATCGGCTCGCCAGCCCCGGTGCTGCCAATCCAACAGCAGCACCGCTCGACCAACTCGATCTCTCCTCCGCGGCAAAAACGTCCGCCTCCTCGCCGACCAATCGGATGCAGGAAAGCGGTGCGATCGCCGGCGGTGGTGAAATCCGCGTCGACCGCGTCGCGGATCTGCGACGTCAAATCGCCCAAGGCAATTACGACACGCCCGAGAAAGTGGACATGGCGCTGGACCGGTTCCTCGACGGGTTCGCCTGAAAAGAAGGATTCAATGAGTGATGGCTCACGTGTTTGCGTCGATATTGAGCGTCAGCCGCACTGGCGTTCGCGGTCTGTTGATTTAGTAACTCGACGCGTTGGTTTGGAAGTCGCGCAGCAACCGTGCGGAACGCGACCAGTCCGTAGCCAGACTCTCCGAGTCGGGTGTGAGAGAGCAACAACACTCGACTCAGAGAGTCGAGCTTGGCAAAAACGGAACTCCGAGACGCGCTAGCGGGCTGTCGATTTAATCGTTTTTATGCCAGCAAAGATTAGCCGATGGGCGTTAGCCCCGGTTGCCGGTGTGATAACCGGGGCTAACGCCCATCGGCTAACTAAATCGACAGCCCGCTAGCCAGACGATCGGTCAACGCTGCTGGTTTTTATGTTGCTGAAGGCTGAAACTGGAGGACGTCCTCCGTTTTACCAGGCATGGAAGAGGCATCTGCTTGCGTCCGAAATGTCCTTCGATGGCGTGTTCTGATATACTCGCGACCCAACGCCCCGTGTCGCACGAGTTTTGAATCCTTGCTCCTTCGAAGAACCATTCGATGTCACCGACCGTCGAAACGACTTCCGAATCCAACGATGCGGTCGATTCTGCCGGGAATGGAACGTCCGACATGCGGACGACGCGATTCGATCGGGTCTCGGGGTTGTTTCTGACGCTGATCCTGTTTCTCGGCGTGATTGTCTCCGGCTTGTTCCTGTTTTGGACGCTGCAACGATGGGCCAGGCAGGAGGAAATCCGCCACTCGCCGCCGACACGAACCGCATTCGTCGACGACCTCGGCGAGCAGAACGAAGGCGAGTTTGAAATCCCCTCGCTAGATGAATACGAGGCTCTTCAGGAACCCGCTCTCGACGCCACCCTCGTCGCGGTCACCGATGCGGTCACCGAAACCGTGGCGATGCTCGACACGCTCCGAGGGCTCGAGAAATCGTCCGCCAGCACGCCTGGAGGAAGTCACCGTCCTCCTCGCCCGCCTCGGGATGGGGACGTCGATATCATCCCCCGATTCCAGCGCTGGCAACTGAATTTCGCCGCCGGCAATATCGCCGGCTATGCCGCCCAACTCGATCATTTCGGCATCGAACTCGGCGTCGTCGGTGGTGACATTCAAGGCATCGATATTGTCAGCGGTCTGTCGTCCGATTTGGAAATACGTCGTGTGGTCGATACGACGATGGAACGCCGGTTGTATTTCATGTGGGTGTCGGACAGTCCGCTGAAATCGTTCGAAGAGACGCTGCTGCAAAAAGCGGGTGTCGAGTTGACGGATCGACATCTGATTCGGCTGATCCCGAGGCAACTCGAAAACGAACTCGCGTTTGCCGAATTGGAGTTCGCCAAGATTGCCGGTCATGATTCGGTGACGAAAATCGCGCGGACCGTTTTTCAGTGCATCGCCTCCGAGGAGGGTTATGAGTTTCGGATCGCCGATCAACGTTACCGCACACAACCGTGAACACGTTTGTGACGTTCGTCCCTGTCGTGCCGCCGGTAGCGAAATTTGGCCAGCGAGATGAGGTCGCGAACCGATCTGTCATTATCGGACGTCTTTTCGGATCAGCGGGAGAATTGGAGCGATGTGGCGAAGTTTATTTTTAGCGATCGGAATCATGGTGATCGTGCTCGGCGTGGAAACCATGTTCATCGATTCGGCGAACGTGTACGCGGCGGCGGAATCCTCGGCGGTTGATTTTATCGATCCCGGCACGACACCGGCGCAGCGAACGAAGGCTTGGGAACCCGGCGAAAAATTCCCCTGGGCCATGCTCGCCGTCGGAACTATCATCGTTCTCTACGCGATCACGTTGCCGAAACGCTGGCATCGCGGCGAGGGCTAACGAAAACACCTGCGGGCACGATGAATTCAAAATCACCCAACCCAAGATCGCGCGACGAACCGTCCACACATCGCTCGCTGCTCGATCGTGCTCGCGACGGCAATGACGAAGGGTGGCGGATGCTGGTCCAGGTTTACGGGCCGCTCGTCTACGGTTGGATTCGGCGATGCGGTGTGCAGTCCGCCGACGCCGCCGATGTCATGCAGGACACGTTTCTCGCGGTGTCCAAATCGCTGCCACGGTTCGACGCCGAGCGAACCGGGACGAGTTTTCGCGGTTGGTTGTGGACGATCGCCAAACACAAACTGCGTGACCGGCAACGGTCGGACGCGAGGCAAGTCGTCGCCGACGAGGATTCCGGGTACCGCGACGCGCTCGAAAAAAACGCGATCCAAGCCGCCGCTCAAGAGGACTCGGCGACCGGTGAAGACGCCGATCCGCCCAGCACGCTCGACGAGGATTCGCGAGCGATCCAGCTCCGTGTGCTCGAACTGCTGCGCACGTCGATCCAGCCTCGGACTTGGCAAATGTTCTGCCGGACGGCGATCGACGGTTGCGATGCGGGCGACGTCGCCGAGGAAATGAACGTCAGCCGGTGGACGGTTTACAAAGCTCGTGCTCGCGTGCTGCGGCGACTTCGCGATGAAATGCGTGGATTTGAATAGCTGCGTGGATTTGAGTAACACTGTCCAATGGGATCGTTGTGTGGTCGGACAACCGTTTTCTCTCCTCCGGAGCACGCCCGATGATCGCCACCACCTCGAAATGCCTCACCGCCGACGAACTGCACCAATTACTCGGCGGCACACTCGACGCCGACGATTTTGAATCCGCCAGCGAGCACGTCGACAGATGCAACCACTGCCAGGACTCGATCGATCGGCTCGGTTGCTCGGCGATGTCGTCTCCGATCGACCGGCACAACGATCCGTTGCAAGCGGAGGCGGAATGCCAATTCGCGATTCACCGGTTGTTGCACGAATCTTCTCGTTCAGGCTCGTTTCCCGCTTTAAACGTGGAACCGGTGCTCGCCCGCCAACTCGGCCCCTACACGATTTTGGGCGAACTCGGTCGCGGCGGCATGGGCACGGTTTGTCTGGCCGAGCACGATCGATTGAAACGTCGTTGTGCGATCAAACTATTGCCGCCCGCCCGCGTTTCGACACCCGGTTGGTTGGAACGTTTCGAACGGGAAATGGCCGCCGTCGCCTCGCTCGAACATCCCGGCATCGTCCGCGCCAGCGACGCGGGCACGCAGGACGGTTGGCATTACCTGGTGATGGAATATCTCGACGGACTCGATCTCGGGCACGTTGCGACGGCGATGGGGAAAATCAACGTCGCCGACGCGTGCGAGATCGTCCGCCAATCCGCGTTGGCCCTCGGTTACGTCCACGGATCGGCATTGGTCCACCGTGACATCAAACCATCCAACTTGATGCTGACGCGAAACGGGACCGTCAAACTGCTCGACCTCGGGCTCGTGCTCGCCGGCGACGATCCGCTGTCGTGTGACGATCGCTTGACGACGGTCGGGCATCTGATGGGGACGTTGCCCGCGATGTCGCCGGAGCAATTACTCGACAGCCGCCGGGTCGACGCGGCGACGGACGTCTATTCCCTCGGCGCGACGTTGTTCCGATTGATCGCCGGGCGGTGGCCGTTCGTCAGTGAAGGCGGCATCGCGGCGCGGGTGCTGGCGATCACGAACGAGTCCGCCCCGCGACTCTCGACCGTTCGCGAGCACATCGACGCCGGGCTCGATGAGTTGCTCGCGTCGATGTTGCATCGCCATGCGAAACACCGTCCGAGTGCCGATCAGGTCGCCGAGGGAATCGCCGCCTGGACCGACGGTGCGGATTTAAAAACGCTGATCCGGCAATCCGAACAACGAGCCGTGTCGGTTCCCGAGGAACCGTCGCGCCCCTTCACCGCCGTCCTCGCTGCGCCGCAATCGCCACCACCGAACACGCGTCCGCATCGCTCGCTCGCCGGTGGTTTTCGTTCACTCGCGCTGCTCGCTGCGGGCATGTTGTTGGCCACCGTGATCATTCAAATCAAGACCGATCGCGGCACCGTGATTGTGAAAACCGATGGCAAGGACACGCAGGTCGAAGTCGTACCGGACGAGGTTGTACGCGGCGAGGAATCGAAAACGGATTTGCCGGTCGAAACCGAGCCAGCTCCCGAGCGACTTTACCTCGGCAAGAACCTGGCGCATTGGATGGACGTGTTCCAACGCGAGCAGCAAATCGAATCGATCGGCCAAGCGATGCGGGCGGTCGAGCTGCTCTCTCGTGATCTGCCGCAACGTGACGAAGCCGCCGCCATGACGCTGCAACTCGCCAATGAATACGGCACCATGCAAATCGACGAGTCACCCGACAACAAGAACAGCGATTATCCAGGAGGCCACTCGCCGGTTACCCAGCGATACATGGGGTATCTCGCGGAAGTCTTTCCGGCCTACCAGCCTGAACCGGGATTGCGGGCGATCGACCATCAACTCGCCACCGGAAACGAGAAAGCGAGAACCGCCGCGATCCTGATGCTGAGTCATTATGTCAACGGCGTCTACATCAACACAAATTATTTCGAGCGTAAAAAAGCCGCTCAAAACCATCTGGCATCGCTCGCCGGTTCGGAACGGGGCAGACAACAGTTGACCGGTCTGCTGACGCACCTCGGTGAGGCGTTCGAGGCGTTGGAATTGAACAGCAACGAGGACGCGAACGCTGCTGCGGCAAGCGTCTCGATGGTGGTCAGCAACGCCAGGTATGCGAGGACAACCGCATGGAGCACGGCCGATGAGATCATCCGCGTCATCGAACCGGATATGGAAGCCCCGCCATGGATCGAACAACACGTCATCAAGACCGTCCGGCAGGCGATCGCCACCTATGAACAACGACCGATCGACCCCGAAACGGGGCAAGCGGTTCTCGAAGAGACTCCGATGTACGGCGGGATGGGCGGTGGCGGCATGATGGGCGGTACTGGAACGTACGGTCGCCCCGACTGGGTCATCGACGCGGACGTGTTGTTGTTCGCTTTGGAACTGCGGCGGGAGGGACGACTCGACGTGCCGACACCGTTCGCCGTGGATGTGATGACGACTCTCACAAAACTTTCGATGGGATACGGTATGCGGTATACGGAGACGTTGGATCTGCTCAACAAGACCGATCCAATCGCGACCGAGATGTTCGTCGCCAAAGTCGAAGAGAAACTCACCGAGTACCAGTCGATCTACCAAGAAACAGGACAGCAGGACTCGTCGTTCGCTGGCCTGAACCAAGATTATTTATTGTATCGGTTTGGAGAGATTTATGCTGAGAACGTGAGCGATCCTGCTGCGGCATTGAAACGAATCATGGATCTCCAATCCGGGTTTGCGAAGGCGTTTCCGACTGTTCTTTCGCCGTTGGTCAAGATCATCGAAACACTCAGTGAGTGAAGGTAGCCTGACTCTTTGAGTCGGGCAGGGCGAGTGTGCCCGACTCAAAGAGTCAGGCTACTCCATTGGGCATTCGGGGTGTGTGCCCGACTCAAAGAGTCAGGCTACTCCATTGGGCATTCGGCGAGTGTGCCCGACTCAAAGAGTCAGGCTACTCCATTGGGCATTCGGGGTGTGTGCCCGACTCAGAGAGTCAGGCTACTCCATTGGGCATTCGGGGTGTGTGCCCGACTCAGAGAGTCAGGCTACTCCATTGGGCATTCGGGGTGTGTGCCCGACTCAAAGAGTCAGGCTACTCCATTGGGCATTCGGGGTGTGTGCCCGACTCAGAGAGTCAGGCTACTCCATTGGGCATTCGGGGTGTGTGCCCGACTCAGAGAGTCAGGCTACTCCATTGGGCATTCGGGGTGTGTGCCCGACTCAAAGAGTCAGGCTACGGCGTTGGGCATTCGGGGTATGTGCCCGACTCAAAGAGTCAGGCTACGGCGTTGGGAGAATGGGGCGTTCGGCGAAATTGTCGAGCCAGGCAGCAGCGTAATACGGGGTCTGTGCCAGAGCCAGATTCGCCTTCAACGGGTTATCGACGATGTACCTACGAAACCGCGTCAGTTCTAGGGCGTCTCGAATAATTCGGTCGTAGGATTCGTGTTGCCAGAACCGAGGCTTGTTCTGGACCGGCCCCTGAGGCTGAAACCCTTGTGACTGATCCGCGAGCCATTTGCCAACCTGCCGGGAAGAATACTTCTTAATCGACCCCAGCAAGTCTTCGAGTTTCGAACCGTCGTGCGGAGTGACGATCGCGTGGACATGGTTGGGCATGACAACGTAGTCCCCGAGCGCGAATCGTATCCCATCAAAGAACTTCAACGCATCGGCAACGTGCTGGGCCGCGTCCGGGTACTGAAGCACACAGCTCCCATGACAGAGATCGACTTCCTCGTGCAGCATCATCGCTTGCTCTCGCTCGAATGCCCGACGCACCCCCTCGGAAATCGAAGCGTAGGCTTGATCGAATTGGTCTGGGGCGTTTTCTTTCATGGAACCCGAAAGCCCGTGTGCCTTCCACCAACGTTGGCGGATGTCGAGCCACTCGGCCAAGACCGATGCAGGAATCGAATCCGCCTGGCGAAAGGTGACGAAGTAGGTCGCTCCAGGCTGTCGCCAATGGGGAAGATTGCGAACATAGACCCGCATGGGTCCATTGGGATCAAAGGCGTGGAACTGCGGTGATTCGCAATGAGTCATTTGAGAGGCAACCCACCTGAAAGTAGCCTGACTCTTTGAGTCGGGCAGTGATGAAGTAGCCTGACTCTTTGAGTCGGGCAGCGGAAGCGTGTGTGCCTGACTCAAAGAGTCAGGCTACGATCAGCGTATCAGGAATTTACTCTCTCGTAGGCAACCCAAACGGAAACCGCCCTCATCAAAATCGATCGCACCGTCTCAACCGGAAGAATCGCTCCTCGACGGCTAACAGGAATTCAACTTTGCCTCCCGAAAAGAGGCGTTCCAGGTTAATGTATCGATTGTGATGAAATTAACCTCCATCCCGAGTCTCTACCGGAATCTGCGTCGCGGACGCGAGATCCTCGCTGTGCTGCGCCGCTACGGGTTGGCCGAGGGGTTCAGCCGGGCGCCCCGGTTGCCGTTTCGCAATTGGATCACCGATCGATCCGGCGTGCCGTTATCGCAGTACACCGGTGCCGAGCGGATTCGCATGGCGATCACCGAACTCGGCCCGACGTTCATCAAGGTCGGCCAAGTACTCGCGTCGCGTCCCGATTTGATCGGGATCGAAATTGCCGAGGAACTCAAAGGTCTCCGAGGCCGCGTTCGTCCCGATTCGGAGGAGCAAGTCCGAGCGACCTTGAAAGCGGAACTCGGCGACGATTTCGAAAAACACTTCGCCTCGATCGATTTCCAACCGCTCGCGACCGCATCGATCGGCCAAGTCCATCGGGCGGTGTTGCCGGACGGTCGCCGTGTTGTTTTGAAAGTCCAGCGAACCGGGATCGATCGGTTGATGCGGCAGGATCTGGAAGTGCTCGAAGGGCTCGCACAACTCGCCGCCCGCGTCGACACGTTGGCCGTGTGGGGGCCGCAAGAAATGGTCCGGCAATTGCGACCGATGGTCATGCACGAGCTAGATTTCAATCGCGAGCGTGGCAGTCTGAAACAGTTCGCACAAATGCTCGAATCCGATCGCAACGAGGTCGTCGTGCCCGGCGTGATCGATCGGTTGTGCAGCCGCCGGGTGTTGGTCATGGATGAAATGATCGGCGTGCCGCTGGCCAAACATTTTCAACGCGGCGAAGCCGAAACTAAAGGACCAAACGCTGCACCGGAGAATGGCAGTGCTGCACCGGAGAGAATAAGTGCATCGGTTGCCAAGCCGTCTAAGCCGTCCAAGCCTAAAACAACGCGGCCTGTGACGACTGATTTCGGCAGACGGATCGCCAAGACGTATTTGAAGATGGTTTTCGAGGACGGGTTCTTTCACGCCGACCCGCATCCGGGGAACCTGTTTTTGCTCGACGATGGTCGGCTCGGGATTTTGGATTTCGGGATGACGGGGCGGATCGATGAAACGTTGCGTGAGTCGATCGAAGAGATGTTGTTCGCGATTCATTCGGGCGATCGACGCTGTTTGACTCGATTGATTCGCGGCGTCGGCAACCCAAGATTGGATTTGGATCAGGCGGCACTCGAAATTGATGTGGCGGATTTTGTCGACACGTTCGGGCGGCAAACGCTCGACCGTTTTGATCTCGGCGGCGCACTCAATGAATTGACAGAGATCTTGCATCGCCATGGCATCTCGTTGCCCAACCAATCGGCGTTGTTGTTGAAGATGCTGATCTCGCTCGAAGGCACGCTGCGAGAACTCGACGTGCAATTCGATACGCTCGAGGTCGTACAAACCTACATGCGGCGGGTGATGCTGCGGCGATTGACTCCGAAGCGACGACTGCGCCAGGCTCGGCGGATCTATTTGGAGAACGAGGCGTTCCTCGAAGAGGCGCCCGAGCAGGTGCTCGCGGTATTGAACCAAGCCCGATTGGGACAACTCCAATTGCGACTTGATCCGAAACGGGTCACACCGGCGGTCAACCGGTTGGTCGTCGGGTTGATGGCCAGTGCGGTGTTTCTCGGCTCGTCGTTGTTACTCGCGTTCGAGGTTTCGCCCTTGCTGTTTCCCGAAACGCCCGTCGCCGGGATGGAGCGACTCAGCGTGTTGGGGCTGGTCGGCGTGGTGGCCAGCATGGCGGTGATGACGGCGTTGTTTCTGACGATTCTGCGCAGCGATCGCGATTGAGTCGTTCTGGCGAAAAGCGTGCGAGCCGTTTTAACGTTAGCCACGGTTCTGCCGTTACCTGACCGGGGTTGACTGAAGGAATTTGCTGCCAGGTTTGATTCCGTCCCCTTGTCGGCTTGTCCGACAGGAACGTGAGTTTTGAAATTAATAGGGTTGGCGTCCTATGAACGCTCCCCCGGCCAGCGTGTCTAGCAGGAAGCCAAGCTACTAATTTCAAAACTGTCGCCCCTGCCAGGCAAGCTGGCGGGGCGTCCCAAACGGCTCTTTCAAACGACAGCCTGCAGATGGAGTACGCAACGGATAGGATAACGAGAATCCTTTTCAACAATCATCAGTCATCCGAGCATCGAAACATGCCGGACGGGAGATTCCGGGATGCGTTCCATGCATTCACACGACGCGGCAAGTCGAGTTTGGTTCGCGTTAATGGCCATCGGCGTGTTGGTCGTCCCGTTCGCCGCGACATTGGCGTTGGCGGCAGAACCGTTGTCGTTCGATCGCCAACTTGCACCTTTGTTAACGCGCCGTTGTTTGAGTTGTCACAGCGGGTCGCAGCTCAAGGTTGGTTTGGATCTTTCGAGTCACGCGTCGACGATCGCCGGCGGCGAGAGCGACGAGCCGATCGTGGCAGGCGATCCGGACGCCAGTCTGTTGTGGCAGCGTGTCGACGAGGATGAGATGCCGCCGAAACATCCCTTGTCGAACGATGAGAAAACGCGGATCCGTTGTTGGATCGCCGAAGGGGCGCAGTGGGGAACCGATCCGATCGACCCGTTTCGTTTTTCATCGGATGATCGCGCTGGCTACGACTGGTGGGCACTCCAACCGGTGGAGGTGCCCGAGGTCCGATTGGCCGCGAAACGAATGGGATCGGTTTGTTTAAACGAAACTCGAATCGGCGGGACCGACGCCGGCCGAACCGGTCTCACCCCGTTTGCTATTACGCCGGTCGTACTTTGATTTGATCGGTCTGCCGCCGGTTTCAGCCGCGTCCAATGAGCAATCACCAACGCAAAACGGGCGCTGACGAGAGCAAACGTTGGGCATCGAAATCGATCTAGATTCGTTTGCAAAAATGACGACGTCTACCGAACCGTCGTCGATGCCTTGCTCGCCTCGCCGCACTACGGCGAGCGTTGGGCGAGGCATTGGCTCGATGTGATTCGGTTCGGCGAGAGTGTTACCAGTTCGCGGCGTTGATCGGTGGCGTGACGCAGGGAGAAAAAGAGCGGCAGGCAATCTCACTAAGATCCCCGGAAACGCAAAACGATTTTGCCGGTGTGGCTCATGTGATTGTTCCCAAACAACCGCCCGCGTGTCCGAGCCATGCCGAGTTGCTCGTTCGGTTGTGCGTTCGGTTCGGCCAGGGCGATTGGAAACTCAAAGGCATACACCGGTGCAATCGCTGTCGCTGATCAACAATCCGCTCGTTGAGAATTGCGGGCAGCGTTTGGCCGAGCGGCCCAGGGGAAACTCAGCCGTGGGCGAGACCACCATCCCCAGGGTTTTACGAACGTGCTCGTCGGCGGCGGTCTCCGGCCCGGGATCGCATTCGGAGCCACCGATGAAATCGGATATTCGGCGGTCGAAAAGCCGGTTGCCATCTACGACATGCGCGCCACCGTCTAGCACCTGATGGGAATCGATCACGAAAGGCTCACCTTTTATCACAATGGGATTCAGCGTCGGCTGACGAATGTTCACGGGACCGTGGTGCGAGAGATCTTGCCGGATTCCGTGAAATTCGGATGAAGGTAGTGGCAGAAAATGACGAGGCAGGAACTATTGGACTTCCTGGCAGAGGGGTTCGCCGTGTACACTACTGGCGTGCGGCGGGAAACCAATCCGCCACCGATCTGCAGTTAAGAGCGAAGAATACCGAAAAAACGTCATAACGCGAAATAGGCGACAACGCTGGTAAAAGTCCGGTTGAGACTGCGGGTTTGGCGGGGGTGGCGTAGAATGTTCACCAATCCCTCTTGCGATTTCTCTTCAGATCCGATTCAATCCGTTATCGCACTTGAGCAATCAGGTAGGCGTTTGCGTTGCTTGCCCCGCAGCGTTGCTTATCTGATCGGCGGTCCTGTGGGGGTGCTCTTGTGCCCCTTGTGTCACCCTCGCAGGTCGCCTCTTTTTAAACCGGAACAATGTGTCCTGGCGAGACACCGGCCAGACGCCTACGCCTTTGGGAGGAAACTATCTTTTCCGCAATGAGAGTGGATGAAATGTTAGACACCGAGCGGGCCGTTCGTAAGCGTTATACCGATGCGGCCCAACAACGGGAGGCAGCGTTGTGTTGCCCGGTAGATTACGACGCGAAATATCTCAAAGTGATCCCGCCGGAAGTGATCGATCGCGATTACGGTTGCGGTGATCCGTCGAAGCATGTCCGAGTGGGCGAGACCGTGCTCGATCTCGGCAGCGGTAGCGGCAAAATTTGTTTTATCGCCTCTCAGGTTGTCGGTTCGAACGGACGCGTGATCGGCGTGGACCTGAACGACGAGATGCTCGACCTGGCCCGTCGCTCGCAACCCGCCGTCGCCGCCGCGATCGGGCACGACAATGTGACGTTTCACAAAGGCAAAATCCAAGATTTATCGGTCGATCGCGACGAGGTCGAGCGGTACCTTGCCGAGCACCCGGTCACGAACGACGCGAGTCTTCGCGAGCTGGAATCTTTCCTGGCTGAAATGCGAGTCAGCCGAGCGATGATCCCCGATGAATCGATCGACGTCGTCGTTAGCAATTGTGTGCTCAATCTCGTCGACGCGGCCGAAAAGGAAGTTTTGTTCGACGAGATTTTTCGGGTGCTACGCCCCGGTGGCCGAGCGGTGATCAGCGACATTGTCTCCGACGATTCGGTTCCTGAAGAACTGCAATCCGACCCCGAATTATGGAGCGGTTGCATTTCCGGAGCATTGGAGAGGTTAAATTTCCTCGCCGCGTTCGAGCAGTCGGGGTTTGTCGACATTCGGTTGGCGAGTTTACAGGAGCAGCCCTGGCAGGTCGTCGAGGAAATCGCGTTTCGCTCGGCAACCGTGATCGCGTATCGTCCTCATTTGATCAGCGAGGGCGAGGGATTCGCCGCACAGACGGAGGAGTTTTTGAGCACCTGCGGCGACGAAAACCGGGTCTACCAAGGCCCTTTCAAATACGTCGTCGATGATGACGGACGGATGTACACGCGAGGGGAGACCTGTGAAGGAGCACTCGCTCAGGCCGCCGGTCGCGAATCGGTTGCTGACCAATTCGCCACCTACTCATCGGGGCCACTTTCATCGGGGCCACTTTCATCGGGGCCACTTTCATCGGGGCCACTTTCATCGGGGCCAAGCGATTCACCGAGGCCAGACCAATCTGTCCGGACGCCGTTCTCGTTACCGAGCGTTGGCGACGACTGCTGCTCCGATGGCGGATGCTGCTGATTTTTCATTTCACACTTTTAACCACCGTTGCACTATCCTAGTGATTGACGGGCACGAGACCCCTACTCGTTTGCCTATGAAAGAGAATCCGGTCGACGGCATCCCCAAGGCCGGATAACAATCACTCCGTCCCGCTTGTACGTCAATGACGAAGACCATCGCCTACGATTTTTTAGAGCCGCCGACGCAACCGGGTGACATCGGGATGCTCGGTTCGTATCGAATTTTGGGCGAACTCGGTCGGGGCGGGATGGGTTACGTTTTTCGCGCCGAGGACACGGTGCTCGAACGCCCGGTCGCGTTGAAGGTGATGAACAAAAGAATCGCCTCGACGCCCAACAGCCGCGACCGGTTTTTGCAAGAGGCCCGAGCGATGGCCGCCGTCCACCATGACAACGTGGTGGTGATTTTCGAAGTCGGCACGCACGAAGGCACGCCCTTCATGGCCATGGAGATGCTCCGTGGCGAGACGCTCGAAGCGGTCAACGGGAAGAAAGAGGGCCGCGATTACGAACGGGTGATCGAATACGCCCGGCAAATCGCTCGCGGTCTCGCCGCCGCTCACGCCAAAGGCATCGTCCACCGCGACATCAAACCGGCGAACATTTGGGTCGAAGAGGGCAGCGGCCGAATCAAGATTCTCGACTTCGGTCTGGCACTCGCCCAATCACCTGACACGGACGCCGCCGGAGTCGGTGCGGTGTGTGGAACGCCCGGATATCTCACGCCCGAGCAGGCCCGCAGTGATCCCCTCGATGACCGCAGCGATTTGTACAGCCTCGGCGTCGTGCTCTATGAAATGTGTACGGGACGATTGCCGACGCAGCAATCCGCGATCGCCGAACAACTCGTCGCCCTGCTCACCGGCAGCCCGCAACCGCTGCGCGAACTCAACCCCGAAATCCCGCAACCGCTCGCCGACCTGATTCACGGATTGCTCGCCAAGGAGCCTCTCGATCGTCCCGCCACGGCCCTGATACTCGACAAAGAGTTAATCAAGGTCGCCCACGAATGTGAAGCGAAATCGGAGACCGCGCTTTCACTCAACAAACTGCAAGAGAGTTTGAAAGAGGTCGTCAGTAAAAAAGACGAGCCCGCACCGGCGGCTCCCAAGGCGGCCCCGGCGATCGCCATGCCCGCATTCGATCCGCTGCCCGCTGCCGCCCCGGCCGCGTTCCCAGCCGCCCCAAAGCCGCAACCCGGGACGCTGCGACGGGCCGGTGTCGCCGCCCCAGGGGCACGCCGCAAACCACTTGCCCCGCCTGAAAAAACGCCCGTCAGTCCCGTCGTATGGGCCGGCGGAGGCGTCTTGGCCACGCTGCTGCTCGGGCTCGGAAGCGTGTGGCTCTTCATCCTCCCGAAACAAGCCGGCAACACCCTCGTCTCCCCGATCGCGTCGCAACCCGGCAACTCGATCGCCCCTACGAACCCAAACCCCTCCAATCCAACGCCTGATCCCTCCCCACGCCAAGCCGATCAGTCAGAAAAAGCGGAAGCCGAACGCCAAGCCGAACAAGAACGTCAGGCCGAAAGCAACCCAATGAAAGCCGAGAGGCAAGCAAGCGGCGAAAACGCCACACCCACGCCAATGCCCGATGACATAGCTTCCGAAATGATCCCCGACGCGAGAATGATGCCCGACGCTGAAATGATGCCTGACGCTGAAATGATGCCCGATGGCGAATCGCCTGAGGACGCTTTTGATAACTCGCCAACGGATTTAGCTGCTCAAAACAATCCCATCGTCGCGACCGAGCGGCTATCGATCGGCACTTCGGTCGGCATCGGGGCCGATTCCACCGTCCGCGCCGAAGGCGACACGCCCCAGGGTCTGAAAGCAATTCTTTTCGTTCAACGAAGCGTCCAGGGCGAAGACCGGCAGCACATCCACTTGCGTTTTGAACTGCCACCGGCCGAACACCGCGGCGCGATCCGGCAGGCCGCGATCGTGCTCCAATACCTACCGGCACAAGACAACGGCGACGTCACGCTTCAAATTTTTGGCTATGCCGCACCGGGAGCCGAACGATGGGTCGAGGACAAAGAAAAAGGCACGCCGATTCTATGGAGAAACTCGATTTCCAAAACCGGTTTGGACTCCCTCCCTCAACTCGCGATCGGCGAGAAGGGTCACGCGGCATCGGCGGAGCAAGATCAAGTGACTTTCCGTAGCGACGAACTCACCGAGTTTGTCAAAAACGCCGAAGAAAAATCCGCCAGCTTTGTTGTCTCCGGTGGAGATGCCGAAGGGGTCGCGATCCGGTTTTACAGCAAAGAACGCAGCGAGGCATTGGCCCCGACGCTCTGGCTGATGGTGGCGACGGACGAGGAATGAGGTTCAAGTCGAGGCTGGCAGCTTCCGCCGAACGTACGTTAGCCTTTCTAGGCTGACATCCAGGGGTGTCAGGCTTTTTAGCCTGCTCACACCCCACAACTCAAAAGCTAACGAACTCCACCAACGATTCCAGCAACCGCCGAATCTCCGGTTCGCCGCCGAAGCGCATTCCGAGTTTCTCGATCTTGTTCGTCTCCATCTCTCGCGCCGACGTTTTCGGTTGCCCCGTCAATTTTGATTGACTCGCGGTGAGCTCGCCGATCATCTCCGCGATTCGGTGCGTGCTATAAAACCCTGATGTGCAATTGAACGTCTGCCCCGCGATCGCGTTTTCGGTGCTCAGCAGCAACTCAATCGCCCGTGCCAGATCATCGACCAGGACGACCTTCGAGCCGCCGCTGACGTCAACGCTCTCCTGCCGCATCATCGCCCGAACCAAATCGAACCATTTCGATTTTTCGACAGGATCGTCGACGCCCACAATTGAGGGTGGACGCAGGGTCGCGATCTCCAGTCGCCCGGACAAACCGTAGGCGTGAACCAGGGTTTCCACCGACGCTTTGCTCGCCCCGTACAACGAACCGGGCCACAACGGATGGCGTTCATCGAGCGGCAGGTCCTCGGCGACGTTTTGATGCACCGCGCCGGACGAGATGAAAACGAAGCGCCCGGTCCCGGCCCGTTCGGCCGCATCAATTAAACGCAACGAACCGAGCACGTTAGTTTGGAAATAGACCACAGGGTCACTCGGTTCCGTCATGAAACTGTCGCCGCTGCGTGACAGCGCCGTGTGAACCACGCCCTCGCACCCCTCGACGAGACGATCGGCAGAATCGGCATCATCGAGGTCACCACGCACCCACTCGACGGCCTCCGATTCAGCCCCGTTCCATTCCGGTTTTTCATCGCCTCGGTACCACGCCCGCACCTCGTGGCCGCCGCGAACGAGCCGCCCGAGGGTGTGTCGTCCGACGAATCCGGTGGCTCCGGTCAAGGCAATACGCATGTGCTAAGATCACGAAAGGAGGGTCGATGGGTTTTAGACGGGATTACTGCGGCGATGAGCAACATTCGTGCCATTTCGCCTAGTGATACGTCGACGCACCCACTAGAACTAGAGCGACATGTTAAGCGTTTTTCCTGCCGCCGTCAGTTCTGATCGAAAGTCCGTTCCCTTGTCCCCCCCCTCCTCCACCTTGACGAATCCCGCCTCCACCCCCGCTCGGGCCACCCGCGAAGACATTCGCAACGTCGTTATCATCGCCCACGTCGATCACGGGAAAACCACCCTGGTCGATTGTCTGCTGCGCCAAAGCGGTGAGTACCGGGACACCGAACTCAAGGGGGAGTGCATCCTCGACTCCAACGACCTCGAACGCGAACGCGGCATCACGATTCTCGCGAAGAACATCGCAATTCCCTATCGCGGGATCAAAATCAACTTGATCGACACCCCCGGGCACGCGGATTTCGGCGGTGAGGTCGAACGAGTCGTGAGAATGGCCGACGGGTGTTTGGTGCTTGTTGACGCCGCCGAAGGCCCGATGCCGCAAACCCGCTTCGTGCTCGAAAAAGCCTTGCAGGCGGGCTGCAAACCGATTGTCGTCGTCAACAAAGTCGACCGCCCCGACGGACGACCCGATGAAGCACTCGACGAGGCACTCGAATTGCTCGCCGATCTCGGTGGCGAAGAACAACTCGACGACGTCGGCTTCGTCTTTACCAGCGCCAAACAAGGTTTCGCGACGACCGATCACACCGTGCGAACGGACAACATGCTGCCGCTGCTCGACCTCCTCGTCGATCATCTGCCCGGACCGACGATCGACCCGGACTCCGATTTCCAAATGATGGTAACGACGCTGGACTGGAGCGAGTACGTCGGCCGGATCGCGATCGGACGCATTAACGCGGGCACGATCAACGCCGGTGAATCGTTTGACTTGCACTGCATCAATGCCGCCGGCGAACCGATCAAACGCAAAGTCAAACCGTCGAATTTGTATCTGTTCAATAACCTCGGGCGGGTCGTCGCCGAATCCGCATCGGCCGGCGACATCATCGCTATCGAAGGACTCGATGACGTCGAAATCGGTGACACGATGACCGCCACGGACGCGAACAACCCGTTGCCCCGATTGAAGGTCGACGAACCGACACTCGAAATGGTGTTCAGCGTCAATTCCTCACCCATGGCCGGACGCGAAGGCAAGTACGTCACCACACGCCAAATCAAATCGCGTCTCGAAAAAGAACTCGAACGCAACGTCGCGCTCCGCGTCAACATGATCGAAGGCACCGAGACCTACGCTGTTGCCGGACGCGGCGTGTTGCACCTCTCCATCCTGATCGAAACGATGCGACGTGAAGGGTTCGAACTCAGCGTCGGCAAACCTCGCGTGGTTTTCAAAACGATCGACGGCAAGAAACACGAACCGTTCGAAACCCTCCGAGTCGAAGTCCCCACCGACGTGATGGGCCCGGTCATGGAACTCGTCGGCCATCGCCGCGGACAACTCGAAGAGATGAAACAACGCGGCGAATACAGCCTGTTGAAATTCATCGTTCCGTCGCGTGGATTGATCGGGTTGCGAACCCGGTTGCTCAACTCCACCCGCGGTACCGCGATCATTCACCACCGATTCGAGAGTTACCGCCCCGTCGAAGGCGAAGTGCCACGGCGAGCCAACGGTGTGTTGATCTCCATGACCGGCGGCAAAACAATGCCCTTTGCGTTATTCGCATTGCAGGACCGCAGTGACCTGTTCGTGCCCGCAGGCACCGAAGTCTACGAAGGCATGATCGTCGGCGAGAACGCACGCGACGGTGACATGGTCGTCAACCCATCACGTGAAAAGAAACTCACGAACATGCGTGCCAGCGGCAGTGACGAAAACGTGATCCTCAAACCGCCACGCGATATGTCGCTCGAAGCGGCCCTCGAGTACATCGAAGACGATGAACTCGTCGAGATCACGCCCTTGTCAATCCGGTTGCGGAAAATGTCACTCAAAGAAAGCGAACGTCGCCGCAAAGGTCGTAACGCTTGATCCGCACTGACGCCGCATCGAAGCCAATCGCGTTCGAATTGTCCATGATCCGACATGCCGAAAGCGAAAACAACGCCAAACCGGTTTATCAGCGAGTCAACGACCCCGGCATCACTCGCCGTGGTCGTTTGCAAGCCGAGCATCTCGCCGAGTGGATGAAAGCGTTGCCGGTTGACGTGCTCATCACCAGCCCCTTTCGCCGAACGTTGCTGACCGCCGAAGCGATCCTGGCCCGGCGAATTCTGCCCGTTCAGGTTTGGCACGACGTGTTCGAAAGTGGCGGTTGCTACGACGGATACGAACCCGCGACGTTCACCGGCGCCGCGGGCATGAGCCGCCAACAGATCCAGAATTTCTTTGTTCGAGAATTCGCCCTCGTCGCTGCCAAATCGTTGCAATCCACCGGTGGAAATCGATCCGAATCGGGCGCTCGCGATACCACGGATCTCGACTTGGTCATCGATCCCGAAATCGACAGCGATGGATGGTGGAAAGGTCGCCCACGGGAAGACATCGATGCAACGCGGTTGCGAGCTGAAATAGTCACGCGACGTTTAGTCGAGTCTTTCTCCGGCACCGGTCAAAGCATCGCACTGGTGATTCACGCCGATTTCAAACGGGAGTTACTGCGAGTGATCTTGCGGGATGTGCTTTGCATGGATGCCGTCGGAGCGATCGCGAACGCCTCGCTCACCACGCTCGGCTATCAGGCTGACGGCACCTGGCAACTCCGGTCTCTCAACAGCGTCACGCACCTACCACCGCGATTGATCACCGGCGTGCCGTCCTAACTGGACATCGGAGCATTGGAACAATGAATTACGCTCGGAGAGCCGAGCGACAATCCACACACCGTCAATCATCAGGGTGCCATTTCCGAAAGGGTGCAAAACGTTGCTTTCCTAGCTTTGTGAAAGCCGCACGGCCTCTCACTGCCCGACGGCTTCAATGAGCGACCGAACCCAACGGTTCGATCGTGACGGCCATCACGATCGGCGCCGAACGGTCCTCTCCTTTGACGAACTCAATCGTTTCAATTGAACCCTGACGTTTCGGCGTGACAGCGAGGTAACGCAGTTGTTGTCCACCGAGAGCGAACGCGAATTCACTTTCGGGGACATCAACGCGGCGAATGTAGTCCGCGAAGTGGACCGCGTTTCGCAATTCGTGGTCTTCCGTTTTGCCATCGGCATAACGCAATCGCACAATCATCGAAACGGTCTTCTCATTGCCGAACGAGAACCCCCATCCACTCACACCGCTGAGCAAATGGATCGCTTTGGCAGGCGTGTTGCAGGGCATCGATACCGAGCGTGGCATCTGGGCCGAGGTCGGTGAGTTCGGCCCGTGCAGCAAAATGAGGTTCGGTTTCGTCTTGCCCATCGGATCCACGAACACGAACGGAATGTCATTGAACTGCTTCGGTTTCCAATCGGAAAAAACCATCCGGTCGGGACCGTTGTCGCCGTCACTGAAAAGTCCCTTGGTGCTGATTGCGGTCGCCACTCGGTCCAGCGGCACGGGGACGTAACGGCCTTTTTGAGTCAAGAATTCCAACAGGTCCGTCATCGCGGTCGGGTTGATCGCACTTTCGAAACCCTCGGGCATGACCGACTTGGCCGACATCACGAGTTCTTCAATATCCTCCCGCAGCACGCTTTGTTTTTTACCTTGGGTATCGAACAACTCGATCGCGGTTTTCGATTCCGACGCGAGCATCCCGTTGAGCACCACGCCGTCGAGGGTGAGCACGGTGTAGGCGCGAAAGTTGCCTTCGACATTGCGGCTCGGATCGAGAATATGCGTCAGCAATTCGTTCTTCGGGTGAACCGCCATGCCGGTCAAATTGGGACCGACCTCGACGCCGATTTCACCATGAATGTGGCATTTCGAGCAATGTTCTTTGTAGACGGCGAGTCCTACCCCTGCGTCGCCGGTTTGCCGAGCCGTGGCGATGTATTCATCGAGTACTTTTTGACGATCGACGTTGAGTATCGCACCGCCACCGGCCATCATTTCGCTGGCCCGTTTTCGCACCTCCTCGCTGGGGTGCGACGCGAGTGATTGACGTTGATCGAGGGCGAGTTCGTCCAATCGCATGTCGCCGTTTTCGATTCCCCGGATCAATGCCATCGTCGAGGCCGGGCGTTTGAGCAACTGCACGATCGCGGCCTGTTTGAGCGTGGGCGTCATCGCGGCGAGTTTGCCGATCAGTTCCTCGCCCGCGCCATCCCACTGGCTCGTGCCGACAGCCCGAATGATTTCCAGCGAAACCGAGGGCGGCGTTTGCGGGCTGACTTCGTCGAGCAATTCACGCACGACATCGGCGTCCTCTCGCATGAACGCGACCGCCTGACGTGCCGCCGCGATGCGTGATTCATCGGAGGCATCTTCGTCTGCGACCGTTGCAATCAACTCGTCGGCGATTTCCTTTTGATAGCGGGCAAATTTTTCGCTGCCCCACTGCGTGACGAGGTTCACGAACACGCCTTGAGAACCCGGCGACAACCGATCAAACGTGGTCTTCAAATCGGTCTCGATCGTCTCGGTCAGAGTGACCGACCGATCGGCTTTCCATCCCCGGCTCAAACCGGTCAACACCGCGTCGAGAACCCGCGGTGAGGCGTCGCCCAATGACGCCAGCATGGCCGCCGCATCGACGGCCTCGTCACCACGCGCGTAATGATCGGCAACGAGCGAAATGATTTCATCCATACGACCGGGAAACGTTTCGACCGATGCGAGTGAGGATAAAAACTCGCCGCTGTGGTTTGCTGCGGCGCTCGTCAGTGCATCCGGCATCCAACGATCGGACATGTCCACCGGGTTCGCTGCGACGGTTAACAACGCGGCCGCGCCGGCATCACTCGAGGGTAAATCGGCGAGCGCCAACAGGGCCGCGAGTCGCACATGCGAATCACGATCACGAATCAAATCGGTCGCGAGCAACGCGTCGACCGAGGCCGGAGCATTCGGCAGAACGGCAACCGCGTTTCGGCGCACGCCCGCCGACGGATGCCGCAGCGCCGAATAGACCGCCGCAGTGACCGAGGGATCCGAATCGTCCGAAATATCGAGCAGCCCGAGACCGTGCAACGTCCACAACGCGTGAATCGCGCCGACGTTCAAACCGATCGCATCGGTGTCCGTGTTTTCAACCAGAGCGATCAGGGCATTCACCACGTCGCGAGTCTCCCGTTCGACGAGTAAACGTTGAGCGTGTTTGCGGACCAACATGGTCGGGTTATTGAGCGCCGCGACGAGTTCGGCAGGAGACGCTTTCGACAAATCGGGAACCGGTTTCGATTCCGATGAATCGGCGACGACGCGGTAAATCCGCCCGTGCTTTTTATCACGCAGTTTGGTTTCGTAGGCGGCTCCTTTGCCGGTTTTGAAACCCTGCGGCGTCGGGTTGTGTTGGACAATGTAGTTGTACCAATCGATCACCCAAACCTGCCCGTCCGGCCCGACCTCGGCCATGATCGGCGCCGTCCATTCGTCGTCGCTGGCGAGCAAATTGAACGGACTCGTCGAACTGTAGTCGCTGCCCTTGCCACGCAATACGAACGAACCGACGAGGTGTCCGGTGGGACCGTTGACGAACGCGACCCGGTTCCAAAATTGCTGTGGATATTCGCGTGCGGTGTACAACGAGTGACCCGCCGCCGCGGTGTACCCGCCGTGATGATCGACCTGGCGAACCTTGTCCGTGATCGGTTCGAACCGGTTCGAATCCGCGATCGACGACAACGTCAGAGATGGCGTCCAACCTCGCACGGATTCGTAATACCGGTTCGGAATCGGCATGTAGATGCTGGGGTTGCCGTTGGCCGTCGAACCGAAGATCAATCCCTCTTCACTGATCCCCAGACCCCAGGTGTTGTTGTTCGTCGAGCGGATGAACTCGATTTGCGAACCGTCGGGTTTCATGCGGAAGAACCCCATGCGGAACCGTTGCTTCGGCGCGTCGGCATTGGTTTGCGAATTCGGTTGGGAATCGTTGTACCCTTGCATCGCCCAGATCCAGTTATCGAGTCCGTACTGGAAATTACTGACGCCGCCGTGGGTGTCGCCGAGTTGCCAGTTGGTGACGAGTTCGGTTCGTTGATCGGACACGTCATCGCCATCGGTGTCTTCGAGGAACAACGTTCGCGTGGCGTCTTGGACGATCACGCCGCCGTGGGAGAACGTGATACTCGTCGGGATACTGAGTTCTTCAGCGAACACCGTGAACGTGTCCGCACGCCCGTCGCCGTCGCTGTCTTCGCAGATTCGAATTCGGTCGCGGCCTTCGCCTCGTGGTTGAAGTTCGTTGGGATAGTCCAGCGTTTCGGCGACCCACAATCGGCCACGTTCATCCCAAGCCATGCAGATCGGTTTGCCCTGGAGGAGCGGTTCGCTGACAAACAGCTCGACATGAAACCCCTGGGGCACGACGAGGTGTTTCATCGACTCGTCCGGTTCGAGCGGTTTCTGCATCGAACTGAGCGGTTTGCCTTGCGTGCCCCATTTTTTCGTCGGTTGGTAATTGGGGATCTCGCTGCCCACGTCAACGTACTCGAACGCCTTCAATCCTTCGGGCATCACGTTCATTGCCGGAATGTCAAAGGGCGCATCGGCGACGTAATCACCGGCCTCGGCGGGATCGCGGTGCGTGACCCAGAGGACGCCCCGCTCGACGAGATTTTGGAAACCGGGATGCGTCCACGTTCGCGAGTCATGTCCCCACGCGGTGTAGAACACGCGGCCCGCGCCTTGGGTTCGGACCCACGTCCACGGTTCGCGGCCCTCCGCATCGGCCCGGTACTCCAACACCGTGCGATCGACGTCGTTGTGCAAATGATGCACGTAGGTTTCGTCCCAACTTTCAAATCCGGCGTAACCGTCCGTCAATTCGTGGTCCGGTTGAGCCACGTCGGTACGGAACACGCCGGTGCCGTGACGTCGGAACTGGGCACCCATCAACGCGACGAGTTCGGGACGGTTGCGGAAACAAAAACTCGCGCAGTGCAACGGCACAAACCCACCGCCCTCGGTGACGTACTTCAAAATCGCATCGGCGTATTTTTGATCGATCGCGTCGATATTCGCGTACACCGCCAACGCGTCGTATCGTTTCAGGTTTTCGAGGTTCATGTCCGACACGTCGTCGGTGTAGGTCATGTCGATGCCGCGTGCCGCGAACGTCGGGGCGAGTTCTTGGAACCGAGGTTGCGGTTGATGATGACCGTTATCGCCGAGGAACAAAACCTGAATCGGCGAGTCCGCCGAAACGTTGGCAATGGCGGCGGAAACGGTGCAGACGATCCCGAACAGGAACGCGAGCGTGCGTGGGCAGGGAAGCGGCATATCGGTGGGAGTGGTTAAGAGGGAAGTGGGTAGGGTTTCAACAAATCAGCCGGTTTGGTGCTATTTCGACTGTTGGTCGAATCGTTTTCACGAGAATAACGAGACAATACAAGCCCGACACGCTAGCGAGTGCATCCTGTCCTTCACTCGCTTGCGCGTCGGGCTTGTAAATCGACAGCCCGCTAGCGGTCTGTCGATTTAATCGTTTTTACGCCAGCAAAGATTAGCCGATGGGCGTTAGCCCCGGTTGCCGGTGTGATAACCGGGGCTAACGCCCATCGGCTAACTAAATCGACAGCCCGCTAGCCACGGTTATTCGGGAAACCGAAAGCCGAACAACGGTTCCCCATTGTAGCTGAAATCGTCCGCAAGTCCGTAGCAGACGACTTCCGATTGCTCACCGAAATCGAACGAATAGGGCGCTTCCCAATAGAAAAACCGCAAATCCCGCGTACCGCTCGAACCACTCCAGGCACTTGGAATGAGACAAGACACTCTCCCTCTCTCCCACCAACGGGATTCAAAATGTTTCCTACTCTGCTGGCCTGCAACATGGGCGATCTCGGCGGATTGTTCTTGATGCTCGCCGATGTCGCCGTGATGACGTTGACCGGCATCGTCGCCAGCGTGGTGTTCATGACGCAGTTTTCGATGGGCCGAGCTTTTTCGAATTCTGGCCTGGTCGCGCGGGTGCTTACCTGTCTCTTTTTATTCGCGCCCGCACGCGGGATGGGAATCACGGCCATCGGATGAGTTAGACTCAGGGGAATCGAAACTCTGCCTCTCAATTCATCCGGAATTTGACTTTGACCTCCATCGCCAAGCCCGCGATCGAACCCTCCACCGCGCCGTCATTGTTGGCTGCCGCTCGGGACGGGCAGCCCGACGCGTGGCAGCGCTTCGTGCATCTCTACGGGCCGCTCGTCTATCGCTGGGTCCGCCGCTCGGGGATGCAGAGCAGTGACGCCGCCGATGTGACCCAAGACGTTTTGATGTCGGTCTCGAAAGATCTCGCCGCATTCGATCCGTCGCGTCCCGATGCCAAATTTCGTGGCTGGTTGTGGACGATCACGCGGCGGCGGATCGCCGATGCGGTGCGGGCGCGGCCTGACGAAAAACCCGCAGGGTCGCAAATCAATCAGTGGCCCGCGATCGATCCTACCCGTGATTTCACGAAAGATTCGTCTCTCCATCCGCCCACCGACGCGGCTACGGATCGCAAAACGTTACTCGTCCGAGCCGTCGCGATTTACCGAGACCGTTTCGATCCGAAAACCTGGAACGCGTTCTGGGCCACCGTCGTCGAAGGCCGGGAACCCGACGAGGTCGCCGCAACACTCGGGATGAACCGATGGAGCGTGTACAAAGCACGGGCCCGAATTCTGCAACGATTACGTACCGAGCTGGCGGGATTGTTGGACGAGGACCCATGATCCTAACCCGACGCGTGCAAGACGTAGCCTGACTCTCCGAGTCGGGCGTGAAAGAGCCAAAAAAACTCGACTCAGAAAGTCGAACTACGCAAAAACGCAATCACTGGCGTAGTGGACGAGGCTACGAGTCCCTAGCACTCCGGGAATCACAGGGACTCGTAGCCTCGTCCACTACCATTCAGCGCGTCTCATTGTTTCGCTGTTACTTAACGAGGAATTTCCCTGCCAACGTGTCCAATGACTTACGAAGGAACGGGGGAACGACTCGGTTCTCTCCTCTGCCTCGCGAAAAAGCAACAATCATGATTGCCACCCATCTCTCCGACGACGATCTGGCCGACTTCCTCACCGGACGTTTACCGGCGGACCGGTTCGAACATCTGATGCAGCATTTAGACGAGTGCGGCGAGTGCCAACAACGGGCATCCCGCTCGACGAGCGACGATTCTTTGGCCGGTGTTCTGGCCGCCGGCGTGAAAGATTCGCACGACCCGGTGTTGGCGGAGGCGGATTGCCAAGCCGCGATTTTCCACGCCGCCGGGTCGCCCGAAATGCGACTCGACCGCGTCTTGCCCCCGATCGAAACCCTCGGCCCCTACCGATTGATCCGGCCGCTCGGTCGCGGCGGCATGGGAGCCGTCTACCTCGCCGAACACGCCCGATTGCGAAAACAGGTCGCAATCAAACTGCTGCCTCGCCAGCACGGTTTTGACCCAAACTGGGTCGGACGTTTTCAGCGAGAAATGCAAGCCATCGCCAGCCTCTCGCATCCGGGGATCATCACCGCCACCGACGCCGGTGAGACCAATGGCTGGCATTACCTCGTGATGGAATACCTCGACGGATTGGATTTGGCCGCGATCGTCGGACGCGTCGGACCGCTCGACGCCGGTGTCGCCGCGTCGATCATGCGCGACGTCTGCGACGCACTCGCCGTCGTCCATCACGCCGGTCTGGTCCACCGCGACATCAAACCCTCCAACATCATGCTGACGCGTGACGGAACGGTCAAATTACTGGACCTGGGATTGGTGCTGGATCAACGCGAATCGATCGTCGACGATCGCCTGACCACGGTCGGCCACGTGCTCGGCACACTCGCCTTCGCCGCCCCGGAGCAATTGTCTCATGAACCGACCGTCGACGCCCGCGCGGATCTCTACGCCGTCGGCGCGACGTTATTTCAATTGGTCACCGGTCGCACTCCCCACACGTCCGATCGTGGCATCGGCCCGCTGGTCATTGAAAAAACGTCCAAGCCGGCCGCCTCATTACATAGCGTTGCACCGGAGACACCTGATGAATTAAACGCATTGGTCGCCGATCTTTTGCAACGCGATCCCGCCGAGCGTCCTGCGGGAGCCGAAGACGTCGCCCGCCGATTGGATTTTGTCGCGATCAACGGTAAGAACCGATCGCTCGTCGGCAAAGCGATGCGAGCCACGGGGTTAGACAACAAAAACACCTCCGGTTCCATGGTGGGCTACCCAGTCCTCCCGCCACCACTGCCGCCGAGTGGACGTGCTTGGAAATGGATCGCTGCGGGTGGCATCTCCATCGGGCTACTCATCCTCGCGACCGTCATCACGATTCAGTTCAACGACGCAACGGTGCAGATCGAAACGGATGACCCGGATATTAAAATCACGGTAGCGGAAAGGGAGCAGCAACCGAGTACCGAACCCAACACGGAACTCGGCGTTGTCGAAATCGAACCACCTCCGGAAAAATCCAAACCTCAAAAACTATTCAAAGGCAAAACGCTTGGCGAGTGGGCCGATCTGATGTTGATCGAGCGCGATGTCGACACGCTCGGCGATGCGATGAGGGCGGTGGCGAATTTGGCGGACGCCGAAGACGTCACCGAAGCCCAATCGTTGCTAATCGCCGCCCGACGTTTCGGTGGTTGGTCGTCCAGCGATAAATCAAGTGATCCGTCGCTGCGTTTCATGCACGCTCTTCATGATGCGGTCGCAACGAAGTGGATGTGGCGACCGGGGATCGATGCGATCAACAACGAGTTGCCCGCAGGCAATGAAAACAGCCGCGCCGCCGCGTTGTGGTTGCTGCGATATTTCATTGGACACTCCAATCAAGAGGCGGAACTGCTGGTCTGGCTTGAAGAACCGGGGAACCGATCGATCGCGTTCCGGCTTCATCAAAATCTCCAGAAACTGCTGCGGAACGGTGAACTCGAAAACGAAATGAGTCTTTCGGTAGCTCAGCATTTATCGCTCGTCCTGGCAATCGCGTTGGACGCTCCGATAGAAGAGGAACCGGGCCTCCGCGACACACTCCAGCAAATGATTACTCAAACGGAGTCCACTGTCAGCGCCGCCGAACGACTCGATCAAAAGTGGTCAACCGGATCGGACCCGATCACCCTGCCGGAGATGACACCGGAGCAATTCGTCGCCGCCACACGTTTGAACATGGACATTCCCGTTTCGCTAGCTGCGGCAATGCTGACCACCTTGGGGAAGCCTAACTTTCGAGCCGAACGTGTCCGCGCTATTCGGGGAATGCTCGATTCTGAACCGCAGCAAGCGTCCGACTCATTACTGGCGGGATTGTCGCTGAATTTCAGCGAACCTTTCAGTAATGGAGGCTCATTCGATCAGCTAATGATGAGCCAACCGAATTTTTGGATGGAGGTGTTGCCGATCGTGACCGAGAACACGACCCGGCCTGATATTCTGGAATATGTTATTTCATCCCAGAGCGTAAACTACTGGGATCAGAGGGGCGGTGCTTTTGACGATTCCTTCGCGCCCACCGACGCGATGCTCCAAGCATTCCAGGCCAGCGGAAAGCGAACTCGCGAAAGGATGAAAGCCGAATCGATTCCAGAAAGTTTCCCCTTCCAAAAAACAACGCCCGGCGGTGGTGGCATGTTCTAATGATTGTCGCTCGGTTCTCCGAACCGATTGCGTTACGAACCGGCGCATGGAACGTTGTCGGCTCAGAGAGCCGAACGACAATCAGTGCTTCGAACCGTTACCGTCCGAGCCACGGCATCGCATCGGCACTGAGACGGTTCCGCACCGGACCGGGCAAGGGGTTTTGATAGCCGGGTGGCCGCGAGCCGAGATCTTTCGGGGCGATATCATCGAGCGGGAACGGGTCGTGGATGACCGCGTTGGCTTGTTGCTGGTTCATCGAACCGGCTGGCCGAAGCAGCGATCGACCGCGGCATCCTGCGGCGAGAACCGCGAACAAGAGGCACGACGCGATCCCGACATGAGACAGGGTGCGCATGGGATCTTCTTTGTGTGAGAGAACTTAGTTTTGGGGAGGAAGTGGCGGTTGGGGTCGTCGATACGCAGTGGGGAGGTCGCGTTGATCGGGATAGCCGCCTATTGGTTTTCGGGAATTAAGTGACCGACTCCGCATCACAAATGTTGGAATGAGGACGCAGCGCCGGGGCGAGGTTCGGTTCGCAAGGACAGAATGAATTACGACGGCGAAGAGGCGTCGTTAGAACGAAAGATACCTCAACCAGTTGCGGAACCGTTGGCCGGGAACATAGGCGACCGGTTGTCCCCACAATCCCTGACCGACTTGGATTTGATAATTCTGTTGACCGAACGTCATCAGGCTGCCCACGGGTGCTGCGCCGGCAGGGCCGACCGGCCCGGTGGGTACACCGTAGCCCGGCATCGTGACCGGGGCGGCAATCTGAGCCGGCGGCGGGATATAGGGGCCGCCGTACCCGGTCGGTGCGGCGTATCCGGTTGGTGCCACCGCGTATCCTTGGCAGCTCCCGCCTTGGCTCATCGCCGTGTACGAACTCGGCGGCGTGATCAATCGACAATCACTCGCCGTCGCGAAACCGCCGTTGGACAATTGCGGCGGTGCGATCGGTTGATAATCCGCCATCGGCGCCGAGAACGGTTGCGTTTGCGGTACGGAATTAGGCAGCGAGCGGGGTGGGGGCGAAAATGGTGGCTCAGTGGCCGACGGTGCGGGGGCAAGCCCGTTCCCATTGCCCGGTGCATTGAGGGGTTGAAGCGGAGCAGGCGACGGTTGCAATTGTGCCGGCGGTCGTGTTTCTCCCGGCAGCAACGGAGGAGGCGTGTTGATCGGTGGTGGATTGAATCCACCCGGTCCCGAGGGCAGCGTGAAACCGCCCGACTGCATCGCCACCTGCCGAATGTTACCAGTGTTGTTTTGCTGGCGATGCGAGGCGTTGAAGAAACCGGTTTCACGCGAACGTGCGGTCGCACGAGGGTCGGTGTTTCCCATGTCTCGGCGATCGCGATACCGATCCACCGCACTCTCACTGCCGATCGGGCGAAACGGCAGCGCCGCGTTTTGTGCGTGTGCCTCGCGTGTGCCCATCGGCACCGAATTGAGCCCGGTCACGCCGTAAAACAACGTGCCGAACAAGAGGACCTGAAACAGTCCGAGGGAATCCGTTTTCTTTCGTCGCATCGCCATGCTCCTTCTTTCGCAGTTCCATCTTCTGCGTCTCATCATCACAACGATGAGCCGAATATGCCTCCTACCGTTTCCTGCCGCGATGAAAAGTCAAGCGAAATTCTCGTAACGAATTTCAGGTCACGTCGTGAAACGCGAAACCGTGAAACCGCAGCATCGATTGACGTCATCGCTGGAATCAAGAGGGAGCCTCGGTGGTAGCAAAAAACCCGGTCTCGGGGCAAGCCAGGGCTGTTAAAACGTGCGGGAACTTCCCTTTCGTTTGCGACTTCATTTCGTTCGCCTATCCGCCGAACATCGCAATCGCGTTGTCGGCTTCGTCGATCGTCAAGAGATGTTGCCGGCGTGTGGCAGGGGCGACGCTGGTGTGACGCAGCAGGGGCGAGTCGAGACTGCCGAGACCGCGATGGCGGGTTTTCTCGAACCGTTCGATTCCGTGTTCTCGCAGTTTCTGTTCGATCAGCTCGGCGTGCTCCGGGCTCGACGCGACGGGCCACCGCGATGCATCGGTGACGTCTTCACCGGGCAAACGAAATACAAACATCGGCGGCTGGACGATCACGACGCGTCCGTCGGCAATCAGTTGACTGGCGAAACGTCGGAAGAACGCCATCATCAAAACGCCACAATGAATCCCGTCGGCATCCGGGTCCATTAGCAAAACGATCTGTTCGTAAACGCATCGCTGAGGGTTCGCAAAGGCAACCTTCGATTCGCTGGCATCACGGGTTGGTTTCAACCGGCATCCGAGTAACGTTTCAAACAAACGTTGGAAAATTTCGTTGGTCATCGCCGAGCGGTGTCCTGCTTTGATCGCGTTGAGCGGTTTGCCTTGCAAGGCAAGGATCGATTGCACGCGTTTGTCGCGAACCTGATCCACGGATTTCGCGGCGCTGTCGCCCTCGACAAGCAAGCACTCCGTCGCGGCAACTACCGCAGATGCAATTCCCCCAGACGCAATTCCCCCAGACGCAACTACCGCAGATGCAACCACCGCAGACGAATCGAGAACGGCCACTGATCGCACCGGTCCGATGGCGTCGCAGGGATAGTGAACCGGTTGCTTTCCGTACGGGATCAAACGAGGTCTCGGAGATCGGCGATCAGGTCTCGCATCGATTGATAGCGTTTTTCTGGGCGTTTCTGTAACGCCCGGGCGACGATCGCATCGACGGCTTTCGGAATCTCGTATTGAGGAGATCGCTCGCTCGGCGGTTGGATTTCGTTATGCCGGATGTTTTCAAACGTCTCATCGATCGTCTTGCCACGAAACGGTTCCCGGATCGCCATGACCTCGTACAAAACGACGCCGGCGCTGAACACGTCGGACCGTTCGTCGATCGTTCGGTTACCGACGATTTGTTCGGGTGACATGTACAGCGGTGTGCCCGGTCGTTGTCCGCCCTCGGTCAACGTTTGCAGTTGTTGGTCGTCGATCTCCGGTCGGACTTCGAGCGAGCTTTGGCGGATCGGTTCGTTGTCGTCGGCGTGTCCCCACACTTTCGCCACACCCCAATCGAGCAGGATGACTTCGCCGAAGTTGCCGACCCAGATGTTTTCCGGTTTGACGTCGCGGTGGATCACCCCGCGAGCGTGCGCGTACGCGAGTGCCTGACAGGCCGACGCGACAATCTCCAATCGACGTGAGATCGGGAACGCTTCGATCGCCTGTTCGTCGCCGCGTGCGATCCGTTTGAGGACTTCGAACAGGTTTTCACCAGAGATCCGTTTCATCACGAAATAGATTCCGTCGACGTCATCCTCACCGATGTCGTAAACCGGCACGGTGTTGGGATGCTGCAATTGGGCCGTCACGCGTGCCTCGCGGAGCAGACGGCGTCGTTCACGAAAGTCGGTCCTCGTTTCGGGCAGCAGTTTTTTGATCGCGACGGTCCGTCCGGTCAACGGATCGAATGCCGAGTGCAAGATCGCGGTCGCCCCCCGGGCCATTTCTCGCGGGCCGGTGTAGCGCCGGAGGCCGTGAGGGACGTCTTTAGGAAGGTCGGGGTCAGTTCCCGACAAGATAATGGTAGGTTCGTTCATAGTGACCCGATTGTATCGTGTTGTCGGTGACGCGTCACAGCACCACAATAGAAGAAATCGCCGCTCGGCTACGCCCCCGCCCAAGCCACCGCCACCGCCCCCGCCTAAGCCAATCACAAAAACCGATGAACATGCCCGATCCGAATAAGCCCGATCCGAATAAGCCCGATCCGAACGTGCCCGACAATCCGAACGTGCCCGATACGATCCTCGACAACGCCAAGTTGGTGATAGTCGCGGAGCGTTCCAGCGAAATCGCCGCGAAAGTCCTCGTGAACGTGTTAGCGGACGAAAAAATTCGGGCCGTCGCAGTGGGCGGATTCACGGCAGGTTTTCGCGCCGAGGCCCCGGGCTGGGTGCAAGTGAAAGTGTTCGAGGGAGACGCCGAGCGGGCACGCACGATTATCTCGGAAATCAAACAGGTCCCATGAGTGATTCCAATCTCAAACTGGCGATCACGATGGGCGAGGGCGGCGGTATCGGTCCGGAAATCGCTCTGCGTATTTGGCAGCTCCCGGAGGTTCGCCAAGCGGGAATTCCCTTGTTGATGGGAGATGCGAAATTGTTCGCCCGCGTCGCAAAAGAACTCGGTTTGGCGATGCCCGAAACGATCGAGTTGTCGGATCTTCCGACGGTCGATCGGACCGCCGTGGGTTTCGTCGTCGATTGTGGTTCGTTGGATGCCGGGAGTGTTGTCCCGGGCAAGTATTCCGCGGCCACCGGACGGGCCTCTTACCAAACGGTTTGTGCGGCGATCGATGCGGCGATCGCCGGTCACGTCGATGCAATCGTCACCGGCCCGATTCAAAAGGAAGCATGGATGCAGGCGGGGATCGAGTTTTCAGGGCATACCGAATTGCTGGCCGATCGAACCGGCGCCACCGGTGACGTCCGCATGATGCTGGCCAGTGACACGATCGCCTGCGTGCTCGAAACGATTCATGTCCCGCTCGCCGACGTGCCCGGGATGCTCGATCCGGTTTCGTTGGCAAAAACGATCGAGATGGCAGGTCGAGCGATGCGGCGACGCCATTCCCGACGTGGCAGTTTACTACCGCCTCGCATCGGCGTGTGCGGTTTGAACCCGCACGCCGGTGAGCATGGCATGTTCAGCCACGGGGAAGAAGAGCGTATTGTGATTCCTGCGATTGAAACGGCGCGGGCGGCGGGATGGGACGTCGTCGGTCCGCTGGCTCCCGATACCGCGTTCACGCCCGCGATGCGAGCACGCATTGATGTTTACGTTTGCTTGTATCATGACCAAGGTTTAATCCCGTTGAAAGCCTTGTCGTTTGATGACGCGGTCAACGTGACCCTCGGGTTGCCGATCGTGCGGACGAGTGTGGATCACGGGACGGCGATGGATCTCGCGTGGCAGGGCACCGCGTCGACCCACAGCATGATCGCGGCGTTCCGGTTGGCCTCCGAATTGACCGAGTCAACGCCGTGACGGGTTCGACGTGCATCCGCTGGTTAATGATCGTTGGGTTGTTTTTTATCTACGCCGGGGATGCCCCGCCGGGCGTGAACGAGGCTCACTACCTTGCCAAGGCGAAAAACTTTTGGGACCCGAGTTGGTGCAGCAACGATTTATTTGTGGCGTCCGGCAAGGCTCATGCGCTGTTCTATTGGTTGTTCGGTTGGCCGACGCTCTGGTTTTCGTTATCGACGACGGCATGGATCGGACGGATCGTCGGATGGGGATTGATCGCGGCGGGTTTGCTGCGATTGTGCGGGAGCCTGCGTTTACCCAACTTCGCCGCACCGATTGTCGCGCTAATTTGGATGGCGGGAATCCAAGAAGGGAACCTCGCCGGGGAGTGGGTGATTGGCGGGATCGAAGCGAAAGTCCCGGCATACGGTTTGGTCCTGTTTGGGATTGCGGAATTGCTGCGTCGAAATTGGAATGCGGTGTGGTTGCTGCTCGGTTCAGCGGCGGCGTTTCACGTTTTGACGGGCGGTTGGGCGGTCGTGGCGGCGGCGATCGCATTCGTTTTCATCGAGCGTTTTGGCAACAAGGACAGTCAACCTCGTCGGCGGTTTTTCACGCTGAGTTTGTTTCTCGGCGGTGCGATCTCGTTGCTGGGATTGTTACCCGCCCTCGCGATGTCATCGGGAGCCTCCGCGGCGGAGGCCACTTCGGCCGCCCGGGTATACGCGTATTTCCGGATTTCACATCACCTGCTGCCCTCGGCGTTTCACTTTGATTGGTATGTCCGGCACGGCGTTTTGACCGCTCTGACGCTGTTCGTTTTGTGGCTGGATTGGCGCGGGGGATCGAGTCACCGGCGAACCGCGATCCGGGCTATCGCCGCGTTCACGGTCGGTGCGATGTTGATCAGTATCGCCGGACTATTGGTGGGTATATTACCATCCGTTGCACCGGATTTCGGTGCCCGGTTGCTTCGGTTTTATTGGTTCCGATTGGCCGACGCGATCACGCCGTTGGCCCTCGCGTGCAGCGTTGCGGGGTTACTGACGAGGCGATTCGTTGCCCCCGATTCATCCCTGAGTGATACCGGTCGTGATGGGGACATGAGCAAGCGTGAGTGGGTGGCCTGGGTGGGTGGTGTTTTAATTTTGCTGAGTTCGCTGTTTTTCGTCGGACGCTCCACGGTGCAACGCGTCACCGATGGCGTTCCGGTATCGCACAGCAATCGATTGCTCGGGATGGATCGTGACGCGAGTTACGGTGAGCAACGCCGCGTGATGGCGGACTGGATCAGCGTCTGCCGCTTTGTTCGCGCCAACACGCCCGAGGACGCCGTCTTGCTGACGCCCCGCCATCAACAATCGTTCAAGTGGTATGCTCACCGGGCCGAGGTCGTGAACTGGAAAGACATCCCCCAGGACGTGAAGAGTTTGCGATTGTGGGCCAGGCGGTTCGTGCAGGTTTATCCGGTCGAGCTTTCGACGATGCGTGTCACGATTCGCTACGACCGACTGCGTGAATTTCGCCGGGAGTACGGCGCTGCGTGGATGATTGTCGATCGTCGTGTGGTGGGTCCGCACTTGCCCATGATGCAAATCTATCCGCTCGAAAACGAACGCAACACGACCTACGCGATCTATCGACTGCCCTCGATGCCGCCGGACAACTCCCCTTGAGACAATCATGACGACTCTCACTGTCCGAATCGTTTGCCCGCATTGCCGTGCGGTGCTCGAAGGTGACGCATCGACGGAATCGATGTCGATGCGGTGCGCCGCGTGCGAGGAGGTTTTCGATGCGCGTGCTGAGAACGGCACAACGAAGAACGGATCTCTCAATCAATCGGCGCCGCACGAAACCGTGATGAGTGAAGTGCTCGTTGGGGCTTCGCTCGACCAGGTTTTCTTGCCGGCCGTCACGCATTTGCGTGAGCACGTGTGGGTGTTGCTATTGACGTCGTTGATCGTGAATTTGATCTGGTTTGCGGTGATCGGCTTTCCACTCGACGCGTTGGCGGATTCATGGAGCCAACTGCTCCGCGGCGATGCGGCGGGGGACGGGCGATTGCTCGCGGTCACTCTCGGCGGGACCGTGCTATTGGGACTGTTGATCGCAACAGTTTCAGCCTACACGATCAGCGTGATGATTCGTCTTTCGCTGCGGATCGTGCGGTACGATGCGTTAGAGCGAGACACCGCTTTGTTACGCCGTGTCGGAGCGGCCTTGAACGTGCCATTCATGAGGGTGCTTCGGCTCGCATTGCTGCTGATTGCCGTCGGGATGGTGGGTGTCTTTTTTTGGGGGATTGGTTTAGTGGCGATCGTGGTATTGTCTCTGTACGTTGCCCCACAAACGGCGACACTCGTTGGCGTAGTTGGCGTGGGGATAGTCTCAGTCGGTGTCTTTTTTTTGTTGCAATGGTTGTTGTGGCCGGTGGTGTTTTTCATCGCCGACGGGCGGACGGATCTGATCACGGGGCTTTCGTGGGGCGTGCGTTTGGCGTGGCGACATCGCAAGCTCACGTTATCGTTGGTGACGGTTTATTTCGTACTAGCGACCGTCGGTTCGATGTTGTTCTATGTTGGGCAGATGGTGACGACGCCGCTGGCGATGGTCCCGATGGCGATCGGATATCGCAAGATGACCGGTGGCGGTGAGTTTGAAAGGGACGCCGGTAGCGACTGCGACGATTAGCCGAAGGAGGCGCCGTGTCATCGACGCCATGCGGTGAAGTCGTGCGGCTTAGAAGTGCCCGTGCCGCAAGGGTTTCTCCACCCTCCCGAGCGCCGCTGGGGAGCGTCGGAAAGCGAGATTTCAGCGAGATTTCCGGGGAGGCCAATCCGCTCGGCCCTCGCATTCGCCTGAACGGCTCTGCTCGACCCCTCCCCAACTTCGTTCGGGAGGGGTGCTTTCTGTCGTTGCTGCAACGACAATTCCAAAGCCGTACGACCTGCGTAGCCTATGGGTGATTCGGTGCTTCGGTTTGTTCCGCGTTGCGGCGGATGCCTCGCATCATGGTTGGGAACACTAAAAAATGCAGCGGCCAGACCGCCCACCAATACGCAAGCCCGAGCAATCCACGGGGCCGGAACCGAGCCGTTTGGATGAGCACGCAGCGGTCCGGTTGATCGTCCACCGGTTCGATCTGGAATTGCAGTTCCGCCTCGCCAGGGAGCCACATTTCGGCCCGTAATTGCAGCAGTCGGTTCGGTTCGTAACCGCTCACCCGCCAAAAATCGATGGCCTCGCCGTAGCTGGTTTTTTCCGGGTGCCTTCGACCACGTCGGAGGCCCGGGCCGCCGATTATTTGGTCCATCCAGCCCCGGATTCGCCATAACCAATCGGCGCCCCAGTAGCCGTGATCGCCACCGATTTTGCAAACCGCGAGGAACGCGTCGTGAGGTGTCGCCTGGATCGCTTGTTTGCGTTGATCTTGGAACGTGGTTCCTCCCGACCACGACGGGTCGCCGGGCAGTTCCCCGGCTGTCGACCAACGTGTTTCGACGTCGCCACGTTTGAGCTTGCCAAGCGCCGCATCAATGGCGATCCGCACGCCAAACCTCGGCCCGGGCATCAGTTCGGCCGCCCGATTGTCGCGGCAAACGGTCGGGTTCTTCAGCCCTTCGGCGAGCGGGCGGGCGATCTTGCTGGTCACCGGCGTCACCAAACCGATCCAGCCCGAACTCAATCGCGGCGTCAAAAACGGGACGTTGAAAATGATCCGTTTCCGCAATCCGACCTCCTCACACATCATGTCCATCATCTCGCGATAGGTGATGACTTCCGAACCCCCGATATCGAGCGTCTGCCCGGTCGTTTCGCCGACCTGCAAACAGGTCACGAGGTATCGCAAGACGTCGCGGATCGCGATCGGTTGGGTTTTTGTTGTGACCCAACGTGGCACAACCATGACGGGCAACCGGTCAACGAGATATCGCAGGATTTCGAACGAGGCCGACCCCGATCCGATGATCATCGCGGCCCGCAACACCGTTGTGGGAACCCCGTTGTCTCGTAAAACCGATTCGACTTCCCGGCGACTGCGGAGGTGTTTGCTCAGATCCTCGCCGGTTTCACCGAGGCCGCCCAAGTAGACGACCCGCGACACGCCAGCGGCTTTCATTTCGGTGGCGAAAGATTTGGCCAGTTCTCGGTCGCGTTCATCGTATGCGGCACCCGCCGTGACCATGGAGTGGACGAGATAGTACGCCGCGTCGACGCCCTCGGCCGCCGCCGCGATCGCGGTTCGGTCCAGCAGGTCGCCTTTGGCAATCTCGATTCCCTCGTGATCGCACCAGGTGAACGCGTTCATTTTTTCAGGCGAACGGGCGAAGCATCGCACTCGGTATCCCTCTTCGAGCAAGCGTGGCACCAAACGGCCACCGACATACCCGGTAGCGCCACAAACCAGCACCTGCGCCCCGCGAGGAATGATGATGTTGGATGACTGCGACATAAAACGACTTTCCGACTTGCTATAGATGAGTGGTGCGACGCATGTGCTCGCACTCACCCCACGATCCGAATTCCCTGACACGAGAGTCTACCGATGAGTGAATCCTCTGAAACACGCACTTGGCCCGAATTGGCGATCGGCCTGTACGACAAATTGACCGGACGCAACGCTGAAATCATCTACGAATTCGACAAAATGGAAATTCACATCCCCAGCTCCACCGCTGCCAATGCCGAACACGCGGTCTGGAAACTGCAAGGAACCGTCAAAATTCGCACCCGCGATTTGGGTGACAAGTAGTGTCTGGTGATTCGCTCGATGGTCGAGAGCCTGTTTTTGATCGTCCAGTTTCCGTTGGGACCGATGCCAACGCGTCTGATAAACGCTTCGACCGACGCCTGGAAATCACGGGACAACTGGTCATCGAACGAATCCCTTCGAAAGGTCTTTCGTCCGAAAGTCTTTCCCTAGCGCCGATCCAACTCGACCTTCACACCACGCCTGAAGATCGTATCGTGATCGAGTTTTCTCACCTGCCGCCGTTGTGGGGAGCGAACGGTCTGATCAGGTCTCTGTGGCGATCGCGGGCGAAGATTGCCACCGGGCTTTCGACGCTCGGGCAACCCCTGCGAATTCAAGTCGCCGGTGAAACATGGGCGGACGTCGAGATGACCCCGTCGCGGTTGGGTCGATTGCTGAAGATGCCGAATCTGACCTTCCGGTTCTCGACGTCTCGGATCTTGCCGAGATGGTTGCGGAGGCGGTAAGCGTGGTGCATGTGCCCTTTTGCGTCGCTCGACTCTTTGAGTCGAGTAGTGTTGTCTCTTTCACGTTCGACTCAGAGAGTCAGGCTACGTCACGTATTCCTCTTCGGCCTCTCCGGTCGGTCGTGAGATTTCGCCGGTGTCTTCGAGATGTCTGACGATGTCGACGACTTTTTGCTGCACGCCTTCGACCTCGCTAACCCGGACGCTGCCGAGGTACCCCATTTCCTCGCGAAGGTTTTCTGCAGCTCGAGAACTCATATTGCGTAGCACTTTTTCCTGCAACGCCTCGCTGGCGCCCTTGAGTGCCATCGCCCACTGCGCTGTTTCGACGTTTTTGAGCAAGGACTGAATATCCCGGTCACCGAGTTTGACGATGTCCTCGAACACGAACATCAAACGGCGAATCTCTTCGGAGAGTTCGGGGTCTTCACGTCCGAGCGATTCCATGATCGTGCGTTCGACGGCGCGCTCAACCACATTGAGAATTTCGGCAACACTTTCGACACCCCCCATGGTGGACTGCTGCTGGTTGACCATACTGCTGAGCCGCATCTCGAGGCCGCGTTCGAGTTCGGCCACCGCCGCAGGACTGGTCCGTCCGATGTTGGCGACTCGGCGGATCACTTCGAGTTGCTTCTCCGCATCGAGTCCCGCCATGACTTCGGCAGCGTAGGTTGAGGGGACGTGGCTGAGCAACAACGCGATCGTTTGCGGGTGCTCATCGCCGATGAACTGCAGCAGGGTTTGCGTATCGACTTTTTTGACAAACCCGAACGGCATCGCTTCGATGGTTTGTTGCAAGTTACCGATCAACTCGGCGGCATCCCGACCGAGGGCCTCTTTGATCAATTCCTTGGCCCGTTCCAGTCCACCGGGACTGGCGTAGATCGAACTCGCCTTGCTGGTCAAGAACTCGGCGATCACGACTTCCTGTTCATCGCCACCGACCGAATCGATCTGCGCGATTTTGATACTGATCGCCTCGATCAATCGCGGTGGCAATTGCCCGAGCACCTTGGCCGCCGTTTTCGTCGGCAGACTCATCAAAAGGATCGCGGCTTTGGCGAGTCCTCGGTCTTCCACGGTCGGAGCGGATAGGGAAGAGGTCATCGACTCGGACACTCGATCGGTTGAAAGCAAACGGGCCTCAGTGAGAGGAAGGTTTCCTCTTATCTTTCGTCGGAAGCCCGCTGTCCACTCAAGACGAGTTGTCTCGAACCGAGGGGCTCGACCGGTTGGCTCGGCCCTGATCGTTGCAACCGATAGAGTCAACGTTGTTCACGACGTTTTTTCACGACGCGGAGCGTCGTAGTACTCTCTCACCGCATCAACACGGCACCGAGTTGTTCCTCGCAGGCGGAAACCACGTTCTCGACAATCGTATCGGCATCCGAACCGCTCATCGTTTCAGTCAGACTCTGCAACTCCATCGAAAACAGCACCCGTTTCCGATCCGGGCCGTCTTGTTTCTCGTTGCGGTAGGTTTCTTGATACGCCAGCCCGGTCAAACGTTCATCGGCAGCGGTACGGATCAAGCTCGACAAACCGTCCCAACGCACCGCCTCGGGCAGGACGAGGTTGAGGTCGCGGCGGATCGACGGGAACGCACTGATTTGTTGTTGCTGAGGAACGAGCCGCGACCACTCGACGAGCCGGTCCGCAGAAAGCTCTGCGGCGACAACCCGTCCGGGTAACTTCCACGATCCGACGAGCGACGTATCAAGAAAACCAAGGAACCCGAGTGTCTCCTCGTAGCCGTCGATCTTGAGTGACACCACACCGCCGGTGGCGAAACCAATTCGCTGCACCGTTTCGACGCGCAAGGTGCCGCTGATTCCGAGTCGCTCGAGCAGCGTTTCGATGACGCCTTTGACGGCGTAGTAATCGTCGCCCGAGATCAGGCCGACATGATACGTCTCGGCTGGCAACCGATCGCCGGATTTTACTGACGATGGCGGTGGTAGATAAACATGGGCAATTTCGAAGAGGCTCGCGTGCATGGACGCCGATGCCCAGTTCGCAGCCCGGCTCTGCAAGAGACTGGGGATCAACGATCGCCGCAGCAGACGAGAACCTTCCAACATGGCCGAGCGAGTTTGCATCGCGGGCAGGTCGCTCCACGGTGAGACGGCGGTGTCGATTTTTTCGGTCACCACACTCGGAGTCATCGCTTCGCTGAACCCGGCTGCGGTGAGTACCGAGCGCAGCCGCGACATGGCCGCGTCGAACGGTCGCTTGCTACTCGGGGTGACCGGGATCGGGGCGTCCTCGGGAATTTTGTCGTAGCCATGAATGCGGGCGACTTCTTCAATCAAATCGACCTCTCGAGTCAGGTCGTGCCGCCAAGTCGGCGGGACACACTGGACGCTCGGGGGACCAGCGTCTGCACCGGAGTCGAGAACCTCCGACGCCATGTCGGCCCGGCATCCGAGTCCCGTCAAGATTCGTTGGACGGTCGCCGAATCGATTTCGATTCCGAGCAGGTGGGTGAGTTGCGAAAGACGCAAGACGATGGGTTGCCGATCGGGCACCGAACCCATCGTGTCAATCACGCCGGAGACGACCGTCCCACCGGCGATTTCGGTAATCAATTGGCAGGCCCGCCGACTCGCCCAATCGATGCCTCGTGGATCGACGCGCCGCTCGAACCGGAACGACGAGGGACTGTGGAGTTTGAGCCGTCGAGCGGTCCGGCGGACCGACAGGGGCATGAAATCGGCAGCCTCGATCACGATGTCCGTCGTCGCTTCGGTCACCTCACTGCTCGCACCCCCCATCACACCCGCGATCGCCAAGGGGGAATCGACATCCGCGATGACGCAGGTGTTCTCGGTCAACTCATAATCGCGGTGGTCAATCGCTTGCAGTTTTTCCCCCTTCTTTCCTGGCCGGATCACAATCGTGTTGCCCGCGATTTTGGCGGCATCGAATGCGTGCAGCGGTTGGCCACATTCCATCATCACGTAATTCGTGACGTCGACCACATTGTTGACAACGCCGACCCCGATCCGACGCAACGATTCCTGCATCCACTCGGGACTGCTGCCGACCTTCACACCGCCGATGACGCGAGCGGTGTAGCGAGGGCAGGCGTCGGTGAACTCGTTTTTGACGCTGAGTTGCTCGGCGATTTTTTTACCGGATTCCTGATACTCGATTGTCGGCAGCTTTAATTTCTGCTGCGTCAGAACCCCAATCTCGCGAGCGACGCCGAGATGACCAAGACAATCGCCGCGGTTGCTCGTCACCTCTAAATCGATCACCACGTCACCCTCGACGGTTTCGCTTCCCTCGTGATTCAGGCCCGAGAGACTGAGTCGGTCGACGAGTTCGTCGTGGGAAAGGGTGATTTTTACGTATCGGGATAGCCAAGAGAGCGAAACGAGCATGGAGGCAGATAGAAAAAGAAGGAGGGGGGCCGAGGATTTTCGAGCCGCTTACAAACCGGCGAGCGAGCAGCCACCGCCAACGAACATCTCAGAACTGTTGGAGAAACCGCAGGTCGCCGCTGTACAAATCCCGGATGTCCGTAATTCCGTGGCGACGCATGCACAATCGTTCGACGCCGAGGCCGAAGGCGAACCCGCTGACTTTCTCGGGGTCATAACCGACCGCCGTCAAGACGTTCGGGTCGACCATGCCGGCGCCACCGAATTCGATCCAAGCCCCGTTCCAACGGAAGTCGACTTCGACACTCGGTTCGGTGAACGGGAAAAACGACGGCCGAAAACGGATTTCCACGTCATCGCCGAGATAGTTATCGGCGAACACACGCAGCACCGTCTTCAGATTCGCCATCGTCACGTGCCGATCGACGAGCAATCCCTCCATTTGATGGAACATCGGAAAGTGCGTCGCGTCGGGGGCGTCGGGACGATAAACGCGACCTAGCGAGATGATTCGGATCGGCGGTTGGCGTGATTGCATCACGCGGATTTGCACGGTGCTCGTTTGGCTGCGTAGCAGCGACTCGCCCTCGCCGGAATCACCCTGGCTCCCCGCCCCACGGACGCCTGCGGTGGCGAGATAAAAATTATCGAGCGGATCGCGAGCCGGGTGGTCTTCGGGAATATTCAGTGCGACGAAGTTGTGCCAGGGGTCTTCCACCTCGGGGCCTTCGGCAACCTCAAAACCCATCCGTCCCATGATCTCGGTCAAGTGATCGATGGTCTGTGTGATCGGGTGGATGTGCCCGAGCGTGGGGCGGGTTCCCGGCAGTGACGGATCGAACGTCGGGTCGATCTGTGCGTCGCCGCCTTCGTCGAGAGCGTCCTTCGCAGCCGTAAACGAATCGTTGATTGCCTTTTTGACTTCGTTGAGTCGCAACCCGGCAGCCTTCTTCTCGGGCCCAGGGACTCCGCCGAGCATCTTCTGCACGTCCTTAAGTTGGCCTTTCTTGGCACCCAAAAAAACGACGCGCGCCTCCTCGAGCGATTCGGAATCCGAAGCACCCGAGAACGCGGATTGAGCATCGGTTTGGAGTTGGTCCAACCGAGTTAAGAAATCATGCAGCGACATTTCCGAGAGAACCTCTCCAGCCTAGGCGGCTTGGCTTTGTGAGCCGAGCGCGGCCTTGACCGCATCGCAAACATCCTTGAACCCGGCGGCGTCATGGATCGCCATCTCGGACAACGATTTCCGGTCCAACCCGATGTTCGCCTTCTTCAGACCAAAGATGAACTCGCTGTACCGCAAACCATGGGATTTGGCGGCCGCGTTGATACGGATAATCCACAATTTCCGGAATTCCCGTTTGCGGACGCGACGGTCACGGAACGCGTACGCACCGCTGCGGAGCAACGTTTCTTTGACCGAACGGGTGAGTGAGCCGCGTCCGCCGCGGAAGCCCTTTGCACGTTTGAACAGACGTTTCTTGGCTTGGTTGCGGGCGGCACCTTTACGAGTACGCATTGGTTGAATTCCTTCAAATTCGGTGGTTTGACATTGCCGAGAGTCTCCATTCAGGCCCCGGCAAACAATTTGCCGAAGTTGTGCCCAATCGAGTTGCCTGGCGATTTCCTAAGCGGATGGGATGGAAAACGAACAGAACAACGTCTGTTCGGTAGCTTGAATTCCGGAGGTTTTTACCTCCCGAGGTTCTAGTTGCTGTAGCCGTTCAGGGCGGCGTGGATGGTGGGTTCCATGCAGGCGTCCAGTGCCGCGGTGCCGCGGAGGTTGCGACGCCGTTTCTTAGAGAGACCTTTGGCCAAGTGGCTCGTGCCACTTTGGCGGTGCATGGCTTTTCCGGTCGCACTGAGCCGGAATCGTTTCTTCGTGCCCTTGTGGGTTTTCATTTTGTTGCCCATGGGGAGCTCCGTCGTTGAGGGGTGGGGTGTTCAATTTGCAAAATGGGAGGCGGCGAAGCATACCGCAGTGATGAGAAACTCACCAGGGGAGAAACGAGATCTCACGGCATCCCCGAATGCGTTCGCGTCGATGGCCTCGGAAACTCTCGACATCGGCTGATCGCAGGCGGTTCAAACAGTATTTAGCCGGGAAATGACGGGTTTTCGTCGCAGAGAAAATGGTCGCCAATGGGATCCTCTGGGACGCGGAGGTCGTGCGGATCATGCGGCCAGCCTGGCTGCGGACAAAAGAACTCTGATCGGAAATGCCTTGCCATTGCTTGCTGGCAATATCGTGCGGAATCGATGCCTCCAACAGGGATTAAATTGAGAGAATCGTCTCCCGTAGTTGACGCAGACGCGAATATTGAGCACGGTTTGAACGCGACGACAGGAACGGAACACGAGTCCGCCCGTCGGAATCAAGGGCGTTCGCCGAGTTCTTCTATCGCGGTTTCCGGTGGCGAGAGATCGAGAAGTTCTCGTTGTGCCTGCGGGAGGTTTTCATATTTCTCGGACATGGAGAGCGGCTTTGCCATCCCTCGGATTTTGCGGCGTGTCGCCTCGGCGGCCCAATCCCGGAGGACGAGACTTTCCATCCACGGATCGCTGACGAACTGAGACAGGGTTTTGGAGTCCTCCGGCGGCAGCATCGCGAGCAGGGTTTCTAGCTCCCGCTGGCTCAGAGGCGCGAACTTCTCGACCGACGGACCGTCACGGAGGGAACGCCCTTCGTCTCGCGTCCATTTAGGGTCACGGAGGATTGTGTACAGAGCAAACGCCCGGTACGCGGTGTCAGGGTCATCGCTGCGGCGGGCCCGTTGCTTAATGAAACGCAGGAATTTCTTCGCGGATTCGTCAACATCGCTCGGTTCGGCGGTTTCATCAAGGCGTTTTTTGATGATTTGGATGACCGTGAAATCAAGACGTTCGATCGCTTCCTCGCTGAGGTTGCGTCCGGTGGCGCGGCTGATCGACGAGATCACTTGCTCGATTCCCTCATCGATCGCGGCCAAACGATCGTCGCCGGATTCGTCTTCGATCCGTGCGGCAATTTCGTCGCCGATTAGCTCGCGAAATCGCACGTACTGGCGCAGCGATTCCAAGATTTCGGCGGCATTGTCGCGCTGCCGGATTTCGGTTGCGGTTGTTCGCAACGTGGTTCTCTCGCTCTCGTCGAGTCGGTGAAACCGATCCCAACGTGACAGAGCGGCAACCCGTTGGGACGAGGGGAGGTCGCCCAATCGCGAGGCGAGCAATTCTCGATCAGGCAACCCGCCCGGCGATGGCGAAGCCGCCGGCGAACGCTCGCGAGCGAAGAGTGAAGTGTCCGAATTCGTGTTGACGATCGCTTCCAGGTCCGGCGTGGCCGACGCGCCCATGACACCCTGCAAACGCGAGGAGGTCACCAACAGGTCCACGAGATCAGTCTTCGCGGCGAGCGCATAAACATCCATATCGATCGCGACAGGGAAATCGGCGATCTCCGTGCGAAGCGCCCGAAGCTGTTTCCATCGGATCAGGCCGAATGCGACTATCGCGACGAGCAAGGGCAGCAGCCAACCAACGAATCGGCGGGATCCGGTCGGTTGGCGTTTCCGCGAAACGCCCCGATGAGAGGCGGGAGCCTCGGTCGGGTTCCCCGATTCCAAATCGCCATCGGTCGTGCCGGTCCAATCCTTGGCGAGCGATTCACTCGGGCCGAATCCCTCAACGCCGCCGGTTCCGGTCAGGTCGGCGACAACCAACTGCAAAGTCGTCTCGACCGCATTCTCGTTGGGTGGCGAACTGGGCAACCACGCCAGCATGTCCCAGCTCCGCTGCAACGATTGCATTCGCAATCGCAGCGATTCCTCGGCGATCAACCTGTTCTCTAACTCGTCGCGTTGCTCGCGAGGTAATTCACCGTCGAGGTAGGCGACGAGCAATTCGTCATCCGCGTCGATCATTTTAGAGTCGCTCACGAGTCGGTCTCCTCGCCGGGGTGGGAGTCGTTCGGCGGGCGTCGGTTTTCGGCCGGTTGGGAGGTGGCATCGCGTGACTCGCGGATGTTTCCCAGCATGCTGGACATCGAGGGCAGCGATTGCGAGGCTTGGAAATCGGCTTCGAGATGACCGCTGTCCATGTACGTTTGCAGCGTCTCTTTGACGCTCATGCGTGCGCGGCTGAGCAGCGATTTGACGGCTTTCGTGGTCAACTCCATCGCTTCGGCGATTTCGGCGTAGTTCATGTTTTCAAACCGCGAAAGGATCAACGCCATCCGCTGCCGTTCGCTCAACGCCGCCACGGCCGCGCGGACCAACCGGGCTCGCTCGTCACCCTCGGCCAATCGCACGGGCATCAATCCGCTCGCATCGATAGCCGAGACGGCCAGCAGCGGAGCATCATCGCTTCCATCCGAGAAACGCGGGGCATCGGCCTCGCTGACTTCTTGACGACGTGACAATGTCCGTTTGGCGTTGCGAGCGACGTTGCCAGCGATGGTGAACAACCAAGTGGAGAATTTCGCACCGGGTTCATAACGATGACGGGCGCGATAAACCCGCAGGAACGTTTCCTGGGCGAGGTCTTCGGCGAGGTCCATCCGGGGTGCCAAGTGATGCATCAATCGCACCAGACGAGGCTGGTAACGACGTACCAGTTCTTCGAATGCTCCCGCGTCGTCATCCCGCACGCGTAACATCAACCGCACATCCGGGTCGGTTTGCGTGTAGCGAAGAATTGTGGAGTCGGAAGCGGTCAAAACAATGCAATGACAAATGAATTGGAGCGATGCGGTGGGGGCTGCAGCCCGGTTTCCGGTTTGGTCACCTTTCGGGGTCCGCCAACAGGATACCGTAGATTTCAATCGTGTTGCCTTGATCGTCTTGAACCGGTCGCCCTCGCGTGCGGAGCCTCCGGTAATTGCCGTTGTCGTCGCGCTGCCGAAACCGGAGTTGATACGAGGCACCCGCCTGCAGCGATTGCAATAATACTTCACGAAGCTTCTCGCGATCCTCCGGGTGAATCAAGTCCATGAACTCATCGAAATCGGGTGCCCCTTTTTCCGGATCGCGTCCGGTCAGGTGGAACGTTTCCTCGGACCAATTGACGGTTTGCTCGACCGGCAAGTACGACCAGGTAGCTAGCCCCGCGAGCCGTTGCAGGTCTCGCAATCGCCGCCGACTTTGCTCTAAATCACGTTCGGCGGCGCGACGTTGTGTGATGTCGCGGATCGTCGAAAGTAGCAACTCCTCCCCGTTGACCTGAACGGTGCGTGAACTGATCAAGACGTCGATCCGATGGCCTGGAACTACGCAGTCGGGTTCACTGCGCTTCAAAAATTCGGTTTGGAAATTCGCGATCCACCCGTCCCGATTGAGAGCCTCGATAAAGCTCGACCGGCGTTCCGGACAGGCCCAAATCGGGAGATCCGCGATCGCTCGTCCGACGAGTTGCTCCTCCTGGTAACCGAGCATCTCCAAACACGCCGAGTTGGCCTCCATGATCACGCCATCTCGCCAGCGGATCAGCAGCCCGGCCTCGGGTGATTGTGTGAACAGTGTCGAGTATTTCGCTTGGCTCTCACGCATCCGATCGCGGCGATCACGTTCCCGGCGGACGCGGGCGGCCGCCTCGCAATCGGCCTGATCGGCAGCCGTATAAAGACGCAAACTCAGGTCCAGGTCGCCCTGGCCAGCGGTGAACCGAGCAAACTCGAGCTGGACTCGCCTGAGCGTTTCTCGCGCACGCTTGTTCCCAGGCCACAACTCCAGCGATTCGTGCAACAACGCTTGCCCGATCCGAAACCGCTCGTAGGAATCCTCCGCCGTCTCTTCCGGTGACGGTGCGGGCGACTGCGGCGGAGAAGGATTTATCGAAGCACCCGATGCCGAACTCATCGGCAGACCCAATGCTGCTTCCGGCCATACCCGTCGTTTGGCGCGACGGACGAGCCGCTCGCTCTCTTGATGCTTGCGGTGATCCCGAAGCTCGTCAATGAACTCCTCCACGTTGGCATAACGATCGGCGGGGTCGGTTGCCATCGCGATCATCGCGGCGTCAAACAGTTCGCCCACGACTTCGGTCGGTTGAATCTCGTTGTTCGCGGCAGCGTGAATGCACGCCAGCAGACTCTTGCCGTGGTGCGGCGGCCGACCGGTGAGAATCTGATAGAGCAGCGCACCGAGCAGATAGACGTCCGTCGCCGCAGTGATCGAGTCGAGTTTACCGATCGCCTGTTCCGGAGCCATGTACGCCGGCGTGCCCCCGATCGCGCTACCCAAGTCATGCCGTGGGCGGACATCGGCGGCGACACTGGCGTTATCGAACTGGATCGCGAGACCCCAATCGGCCAACAACGCTTCACCGAAACGACCGAGCATCACGTTTTCAGGTTTAATGTCTCGATGGATCAGACCGCGAGAATGGGCGTAACGAATCGCATCGGCGACACGCAACAAAATCGTCAGATTCTCCTCCACGCTGAATTGTTCAATCTGCTGATCCCAACTCGTGCCATCGATTCGCTTCATGGAATAAAATAAATGACCCTCCGCATCAATGCACAAATCGTGTAACGCGATCACATTGGGATGGTCGAGGGAACCGATCACCCGAGCCTCGGTGAGAAAACGATGCCGCGATTGTCGATCCGTCGCCAATTCATGACGCAGGACTTTCACAGCCACCTCACGATCAATCGCCCGTTGGTGGGCCTGGTAGACGATTCCCGTCCCGCCACTGCCGAGTTTACCGATCAACCGATACTCGACGTCATCGATATCACCAGCCGAGATCCCGCCCGATAATTGCTCGCCCGAGACACCGTTTGGCCTCGGCACCGGGCAGGACTGACCGAGCGAAACGACCCGGCGCGGCGGAACAAACCCCTCATCGGCCCGCAGTTCAGCGAGCGAAACGATGTTGTCCACGGTCTGCCGAAGATCCGTGTCGGAATCGCCTCCGCCGGACCACTCGGGATGATGCAGGTCGATGCGGTTGTCCGAAAACGACAGCGTAATCGTTTTCGAATCGGGCGGCATCGAAGCCAACCGACGGGCCAACGATTCATCGCCGGAGATCGTTTCGAGCAGGGTTGCCATCAATATCTCCGGTGATTGGTTGCATCAGTGAAAAGACAAGGCGTTAAAAACAAGGCGTTGAAAGACAAGGCGTTGAAAGACAAGGAAACGACCGAGCTGTTTTCGGATGTCGTCTCTCACGCTGCGAACGTGCCACAGCTTACCACTTTCGTATCCCGCTCGATACTCAACCGGAAGCGGCAACGCCATGCTTATTTCTTCCGATCGATCAACTATCGGCGTTTGGCTATTGCCTTCTTGGACGCCTTTTTCGCTGATCGCTTCGCGGTTTTCTTGACGGACCTTTTGGCCTGCTTTTTAACCGGTTTTCTTGCTGACTTCTTGACCGGTTTCTTCGCTGATTTCTTAATCGATTTCTTCGCTGGTTTCTTCGCTGGTTTCTTCGTCGTTCGCTTCACGCTTTTCTTGGCCGGACGCGATGCCTTGGTCTTCCGCTTGGATTTCTTACCCGCCACAGTCTTGTCGTAGATGGCGAGGATTTCATCGTGGTCGGTCAGTTGATGCTCTCGCGCGATGATCGCCAAATCGAGTGACTTGTCCTCACCAAACTTCTTCCAGGCAAAACTCGCTTTTTGACGCTTGCGCTCCTCGGTCACCCAAGATGCACAGTACGCGTAGTATTCGCAGCCTGGGTAACGATTGTCGTACGTGTAGGCCAAGTGGACGCCAACAACACCGGTCGTGTTCCGAGACGTCAATCGGTCGCGAGTCGCGTTCTCCGGCGGGCCCAACTCTTCGACCAATTCTTCATACGCTTGTTTGGCCGCTGCGAGCGATTTGCGTTTGCCGCCGTAGTTCACGTCCGAATAATACTGACTGATCCGATTTCCCTGGCGGGCGATGCGGACCATGTAACCACCTCGGTTATCAGAATCGAAACGCGTGATGCCTTTGGCAACTTTTTTAGTGGGCATGTTCAATTTCGCAGAGTGAGAAAAAACGAAACGTTTCGTTCGTAAACAAGCATCCTATTAAAATCAGCCCGGTCATGAATTACAACCCGTTGAACCTGAGAAAGAAACCGGATTCGGGAGGTCATCCGCCTTGTTTTCGCGCAGCGCTGATGAGAAACCGAAATACGATCAAGAGGTGTTCGCCTGATCAGTTCCTGCGGTCTCGGGAATTCGATTTTCACCTCGCCCTTCCCTCGCGAGATTCGGGTACAATTAACCCCCCGATAGACCTCCGTCGGAAAGCGGCTGGCACGTCACCTTCCATATAGGAGCAGGGGGGGCTAACCGGTGATTCACAAACCTCTTTTCTCCTCAGTAATCGATGTTTCCTTTTTCCTCGAAATCAACTCCATCGCGACCCCCCTCCCGCATCGCGGGCCGCCGACTCCAAGTCGAGTCGCTGGAGATGCGGAGACTGCTGGCGATCGATTTCGCCGCCGATCCGCCGCCGCTCGCCAGCACGGCAACCGCGATTTCGCAAAACCCAACCGCGATTTTGCAAAACCCAACCGCCCCAATCGACGCGGCGGCGGAATCGCAACGCGACGCTGAACGAGGGCCCGACGAGGGCCGGGCACCCGAAGGCGAACCGAGAGCTTCGGTGCATTTCCGATTCGTTTATCCCAACGATGCCGACCCCTCGGGCTATTTCCGAAACCATCCCGAACGCAAGGTGCTGCTCGAACAGGCCGGCCGGATGATCACCGATCGCCTGAGCGATACGCTCGACGCGATCCCACCGCTGCCGCCGGGGGTGACCTTTCAACCGCAATACAACAACCCCGCGACCGGCGCCAGTAAGAACGTTGCTTCGGGGTTCACCGTGGGAGCCAATGAGATTGTCGTTTTCGTCGGCTCGCGAAACCTCCAAAGCCTCGACGCCGATCCGACGGCCCGAACGATCGCCTACGCCCAGGGGATTGATAACTACGGATTTTCTTTCAACTGCACTAATGCGAACCTCCCCGCATGCAATGCGTTCGGAGTCACCTTGCAATCGCGAGGCGAGGGGAATGTCACGGGAGCCGGAGCAGTCGATTTCGCTCCGATCCTGGGCTCGATCACGTTCGACACTCGTGCTTCGACGCTCGACAACATGTACTTAGAACAAGGTGCCTTCGAACAGGGTCAGTTTCGCTTCTTGACCTTCGCCCAACACGAGTTAGCTCACATCCTCGGCTTCGGTCTAGCCGAATCTTACTTCGCTCGGTTCGCTGGCAACGGTTTCAATGGCGCCGCAGCGAGGAGGGTTTTCGGTGGTGCGGTTCCACTGGATCCTCCAAACGGTAACCACCTCGCTCGCTCGGTCGCCGATCAGGGGCTGACGATCATGGGGCCGCAAGTCGATACCCCCGACCTCATTACGGAACTCGACTTCGCCGTGCTCGATGACATCGGTTGGTCTTTGATCGCTGATTCCCGACCGACGGTCACCTTGAACACGCCCGATCTCGTCCTCGTCGAAAGCACCGGCACGTTCGAAATCACAGCCACACTCTCCGCCGCGACCTCGTCGACAATCACCCTGCCGGTCGCGCTCAGCGGCGTCGCCGCAGGCACCTCTGACGTACGATTGTCGACCCCGGATTTTGTCTTCCCGCCCAATCAACGCACCGCAACGATCTCCGTCAACGTGATCGACGATGCGATCAACGAAACGACTGAAGTGGTCGCGATGGCCGTCACCGGGACGACAAACGTGAAGCTCGGCGCCGACACGGGACTGCGATTGACCGTCCTCGACGACGATGGAGTCGAACTGTCCGAGGTGCCACGAATGGACCCAGCATCGCTCGGCAACACGATCGAAATCCCGGGCGATAACCAGCCCCGAGCGATCGTCTTCCGAGCCGCCGCCAATCGCACCCTCCGCATCACCGCCAACAACGTCGATCAGATCAGCGAAGCGGTGCTCCTGCTGGACAAAGATCAAAACGTGATCGGCACCTACGGCTCGACCGGTTTGACCTCCGCATCGCTGGTCGCCGGCGAATCCTACGCCGTGCTGTTCTATCCACGACAAACGACGCGTACCTTCACGCTCAGCCTGCCCGGCGGATTTGCCGCCGCAGTGCCGCGAACCAACGTCCTCTTTCCACCCGATGTCAACGGCAGTTCAGCGGTGACGGAAGTCGATGCGCTGCAAATCATCAACCAACTCAACCGAGCCCTCACTGACCCATCGGTCGACGCGGCAACCGTGACCGGCAACGGTTTTTACGACGTCTCCGGCGACGGACTGATCACCGCCGTCGACGCCCTGCAAGTCATCAATTTCCTCAACACCAACCCGCCCCCGAGCAGCGAGCCGCCGACTCGCGATACCGAGCTCCAAGGTGCCCAGATGCCTGGGGATCCGCTATCCAAAAGAATCCGTCTCGACGAAGCACATCGCGATGCGGCCACACCAGCCTCGCCGAGATCACCGATTCGCCAAGCCGTTCGTTCCCGACTCCTTCACGACACGCCTGCAACCGTCGACCTCTTTTGGGCCGATTCCGGAAGCGAAGACACCGATGACAACGAACCTGATGACAACGAACCTGATGACAACGAACGGCTCTTGAATCGGCTCAGCGAACAGATCGAAGACCGAGATCCCGTATGGAATGCGTTATCATCCAGGGATAAAGTCGTGGAGTGTTAAGGGGCGGGGACGCCCGCGAACCGGTCCGCGGGCGTCCCGCCCGCTTACCCTGAATGCGGTTTTTTATTGAAAAAAATGCTTCACCACATTGCCCCTACTGGCGAAGCGGCCGTGAAAAACGGTCTCGAACCTCACCGCTTTCCAACACACACTGACCCTCCAGCGCCTCGCTTGAAAACGGCAGCGTGAAAACATGGTGGCCCTTGTCCGCCATACCCGGTGACTGCAGAAACCAGCGATCCGTTTTCGCTGTCCGCTGTCCGCTGTCCGACGCCAAGCCCGCCTTCGCCAATGTAAACGACACCGCTCGCGTCTTGTCGTCCATTGCGAATCGGAACGGTCCGTTTGATATCGTGCCCGTCGGCCTCGCACGCCAAATCGACGTTGAACTTTTTAAACAACGGCACCCAGCTCTTCAAACCCGAACCAGGCTGTTTCACCGCAGGATAAACCGGGCGATGGTATTGCACGATCACCCAGTCGTTCGTCGAGCGTGAGTCGGACAACTCCGCGGCCAACCATCGGGCTTGATCGCCCACCGTGATGGTTTCCGAATTCAGTGTGATGAAGCGAATCCGTGGTCCGATCTCGAATCACCACCATTCAAAATGCTGAACTCCCGATCGCTCGACGGAGCCGTCGTGAAATAGAGCATCGACGCCGTGCTCCACGACACCGTCGCCCTCGTCGCCGGATCATCCGTCCAAACGAGTCGCCACTGAACCGGGCGGGTGCCCTCGGGCAACGCGTCGGCCCTCGCGATCGCACCAGGGAAAAACATGCAGAGGAAAAACACACCAGGAGAAAACACCAGCCCAATGGCCGCCAAGATCTAAGTACGTATGTTGACTCTGATTCAACTGGAAATTTGAGGAGAGGTGACAGAGGAATCCGGCGCGAGCCCTCGTTGCGTTTCCAACCACGCATCGTGGTCCGGCGTAGCGGACCGCGTGTTACGCCAGCATCCACTGAGGATACGTCGATGTCCGTATCATCTGCGTCACCGCAATGGCCAACATCCAAATCGCGATCCAAATCGCAGCGATCGGTTCGACGCGACGACACCATCGGACCCAGTCCGATCGATTCGCGAGCGACGCGCACCCGATCATGCCCAGCACTCCACCGCAGAAAACTGTCAGCAGCATCCCACCGTTTTCAATCTGTTGAGCGAGCGGTTCGGGGAACCCACAATCAAAAAAGAGACATCCGTCGATGTCGCTTTCCGTCTCGTTGGCCGAAAATAAATACCGGCCGCCCGACCCGATGCTCTGGATCATCACCACCAAACGCAACCCGATCGCCAACCGATCATTGGCGGACGCATTCTCAATCCGCGAGGCGCTCACTGATCATCCGATCCACTCCCACTCATCGGCGTCGGCGTCGGTCGCAAAAACGCTAGCGACGTCCACGCGATGATCCAACACCCACCTCCGATCGGCGTGATCGCTCCGAGCCAAGGCGTGTTCGTCAACACGAGCACATACAGACTGCCCGAAAAGAAAACCGTCCCCGCCACCAACAAACCAGCGCTCCATTTCAATGCCGCGTTCGGAAGAACCGGCAACGTCGCGATCACCAGCAGCACGATCGCGTGGGCCAAGTGATACCGGGCGCCGGTATCAAACTGAGCCAACCGCCGCACCGTTGTCTCGGCATCCACCCCGAGGTCCGCCAACCGATCCGGCAATCCATGGGCACCAAAGGCGCCGATCAACACCGCGAGTGCCCCGGAAACCCCAGCGACAATCAACATCCGCCGCCGAAACGCATCGCCGATATTTTCGCCCATACTCACTTCACCGCCAACATGCGTTCCAACGCGATCAAGCTCCATTTCGTCGTCTCTTCGTCAACACGGATTGAATTGACCAGGTTTCCTTCACGCAAATTTTCGAGCACCCAACACAGATGCGGCAAATCGATTCGGTACATCGTCGCACACATGCACATCACCGGGCTAAGGAAATGAATCTCCTGCTCGGGGTGCTCCTTTTTGAGTCGATCGACGAGATGCAACTCCGTGCCGATTGCCCATTTCGTGCCCGCCGGGGCCGCCTTCACCGTGTTGATGATGGTGCCCGTGCTGCCGCTGATGTCGGCGATGTCGTTGACCTCCCGAGGACATTCGGGATGGACGAGAATTTGGATCCCAGGATGATCGGCTCGGAATTTCGCCACATGCTCGGCGCGGAACATTTGATGCACACTGCAATGTCCCTTCCACAAAATCACGCGACTGTTTTCGATTTGCTCCTCGCTATTGCCGCCGAGTTCCAACGCGAACGGGTTCCACACCGGCATCACGTCGACGTCCATCCCCATCGCCAACGCCGTGTTCCGACCGAGGTGCTGATCGGGAAAGAAAAATACGCGTTGGCCTCGCTCGAACGCCCAATCCAAAACCGCCCGAGCGTTGCTGCTCGTGCAAACGATCCCGCCGTGCCGGCCACAAAACGCTTTCAAACTCGCCGCGCTGTTGATGTACGTCACGGGGATCACCTGCTCGGTATCAATCACCTCGCCCATGTCTTCCCACGCCGCTTCGACTTGGCGGATGCCAGCCATGTCAGCCATCGAACACCCCGCCGCCATGTCCGGCAACGAAACGTCGACACGCTGCCCGTCGCGAGCCTCAATCCGGTCGGGCCGGTTGGCCAGAATGTCGGCAGTTTCGGCCATGAAGTGGACACCACAAAAAACGATCGTCCGGCACTCCTGGCTGCTCGCCGCCATCTCCGACAACTGGTAGCTGTCCCCCCGCAGGTCCGTGTGGGCGATCACGTCGTCTTGTTGATAGTGGTGCCCAAGGATGAGCAACTTCTCGCCGAATTCCGCGCGAACGGCCTCGATCCGGTCTCGCAACACCTGCTCGCTGAACGTTTTGTAAGGCGCCAACGGCAGCATCGATTCGGGCTCATCGGGCCGGCCTTTCACCGCACTGAGCGTTTTCGGTTCGACGGGACGCGGCGTTTTCTTCGGCAGAAGTGGCAGCGATGGCGCCGGTTCGGACGTGGAGTTGGACATGGATTGATTAAGAGCAACGGTGGAAAAAAGGCAGGGACGCAAGATCCGCACAGCAATTCTACCCGCCAAGGCTAGTTTCAGAAACGGCAAGCCTGCCTCTTCCGACCCAAAACCGTTTTGCAAAAACCGCCCCGCATGCGTACAATGAGCAGTGACAAAATAACTCAGCCCCACTCCCCCACTCCCCCACTCCCCCACTCCCCACTCCCCACTCCCCGACTCCCCACTCCCCAACTCCCCGACTCCCCGACTCCCTCACCCCCACCCCCGAGCTTTGTGATGTCTTTCTGTGGTCGCACTCGACGTGAATTTCTCTGGCAATCCGGTGCCGGTTTCGGTGCCGCCGCACTGAGCGGGATGCTCGGTAACGACGGTTTTTTCTCGAGTGCCGCGGCGAATGCCCCGTCGGTTTTACCCGCCGCGAACCCGCTGGCAGGACCGATGGCCATCAAACCGCCGCACTTTGCACCGAAAGCAAAATCGGTCATCTTCCTGTTCATGTACGGCGGCCCCAGCCACATCGACACGTTTGACTACAAACCCGCGATGAAAGGCATGGACGGCAAAACCGTCGACGTGAAAACCTTCGGCCGCGGCGGTCACAAATCCGGCGGTCGGATCGTCGAGCCCCGCTGGGATTTCAAACAATACGGCGAGTGCGGCAAACACGTCAGCTCCCTGTTCCCCCACGTCGCCGAGCACGTCGACGACATCGCGTTCCTGCATTCGATGACCGCCGACTCGCCCATCCACGGTTCGGCAATGCTGATGATGAACAGCGGCAAAATCCTCTCAGGAAACCCCGCACTGGGTTCCTGGCTCACCTACGGACTGGGCAGCGAAAACCAAAACATGCCGGGCTTCGTCGTCATGCTCGACCCCACCGGAGGCCCGATCAGCGGCGCTAAAAACTGGAGCAGTGGCTACATGCCAGCCACCTACCAGGGCACCGTATTCCGCTCCAACGGCGCCCCCATTCTCGACCTCGCTCCCCCCGCCGACTTCCCCGCCGGGCTGCAACGCCGGTTGATCGATTCCATCCAAACCGCCAATCACCGACACCTCGCCAATCACGGCGGTGAGGAAGCCCTAGCGTCGCGAATCAGCAGTTACGAACTGGCCTACAAAATGCAATCGACGGCCCCCGAAGCCGTCGATCTGGCCGACGAGACCGCTGAAACTCTCGCCCTCTACGGTGTCGAAGATCCGAAAACCGCCGACTTCGGCAAACGGTGCCTGCTCGCCCGCCGGTTGGTTCAGCGGGGCGTGCGTTTCATTCAACTTTACAGCGGCGGTGCCCACAACGACAATAACTGGGACGCCCACGGTGATCTCGAAAACAACCACAACAAGCACGCCGGTGCGACCGACAAACCCGTCGCCGCCCTGCTCCAAGATCTGAAACGCACCGGACTGCTCGATGAAACTCTCGTCGTCTGGGGCGGCGAATTCGGACGCCAACCCACCGCCGAATACGCCAACGGCAGCGGACGCGATCACAACTCATTCGGCTTCACCATGTGGATGGCAGGCGGGGGCATCAAGGGCGGGATCAGCCACGGGACGACCGACGAACTCGGTTCCGTCGCCTTCGAGAATCCGCTCCACGTCAAAAATCTTCACGCCACCATCTTGCACCAAATGGGACTCGACCCGAATCATTTGGCCTATTTCTACGGCGGACTCGACCAAAAACTCGTCGGCGTCGAACCGACCGAACCGATCCACGCAATCATCTGAACATCCCACGCCCGACCACTTTCCTGCACCCGATCGCATCATCGGTTAGACTAATAGCAAAGCGATCTCGCCGCTTTTCTCCTCCTCTACTCGAAACCCGCCGATCAAGATGCCACAACGCATGAACGTCTTCCAATTCGCAAATTCGCTTTGCTGCCCAACCCTGAAACTTCTCCCGCTGGTGATCCTGCTCGGAGTCCTCGCGACGCCGATATCGGTCCACGCCCAACCCCGGCCAGGGGCCGCTGCCGACGAAGAGGACGAAGATCCCGCCTTGAAACCACGTCCGGAATCGTTAACAACCAAAGATAACGTCAAACTCAGCACGTTCTACTTCCCCTCCAAACTCGGCAAGGAAGGCGCTCCTGTCATTTTGGTCCACGAATGGAAAGGGCAAGCCGCACCCTACCTGAAACTCTGCCTGACGCTTCGCAAAGCCGGGTTCGCCGTCATGGTCGTCGAGTATCGCGGCCACGGCAACAGCAAGAAATACACCGACCGCTCCGGAAAAGAAGAAGACTACAACATCTCCACCATGGGCCGACAAGATGTCGAAGCGATCGTCCGATACGACATCGAAGAGGTCAAGAAATTCCTCAAAGTGGAAAACAACGCTGGCCGACTCAACCTGAACGCTTTGTGCATGATCGGAGTGAAAGAAGGAGCCATCCTCGCCGGCTACTGGGCCGCACGCGATTGGAAAATCCCCAGCGTCGGACGCATCAAACAAGGACAAGACGTCAAAGCGATGGTGTACATCTCGCCCGAGAAAAATCTCAACGGCCTCGCCATGAATACCGCCGTCACGGACGCCAACCTGATCCGACTCCCCACCATGATCGTCGCCGGAAAAGCGAGCCCGCAAGGCAGCGAAGCACAGCGGATGGGCAGTCGACTCGAAACCGTCAAGAAAAAGCTCAGCCGTGGAACCGTCACCGGATTCGAATTAACACTCCCCGAAACCAACCTCAGCGGCCCCGCGCTGATCAACGAAGACTCCACCGTCATCCCCAAAATCGTCGCCTTCCTCAAAGAAAACGTCCGCATCAGCAGAACCGAAAACCCCTGGATCGAGCGATCAATGTAGGTCCATTGTCCTCAATTGACCCACACACCCAACCCACACACACCCAACCCACACACCCAACCCACACCGTCGCCCTGCAGAAATCAAGTCGAAGAGATGATTTGGAAAATGATCGCTTCGACCCGCAGCCCACCAACCGCCAATTTGCAACGTTCCTTTTGCAATTTGCAATAATAGCCCACAACCGCGTCCTTTGGCCATTCCGCGATTTCCATCAGCCCTCACACCCGCTGAAACCCCCAGCCCTTCAACTTCCCCACCGCAAACTCCGCGAAACCTCCCCGTTGAATCGCCTCGCGAGCCTGACTCATCAACCGACCGTAGTACATTAAATTATGATGAGAAAGCAGGATCGGCCCCAACATCTCGCCCGCATTGAATAGATGCCGCAAATATCCGCGACTGTGCCGGCACGCCAAACACGGGCAACCCTCCATCAAGGGGCGAATGTCCTCACGATGGACCGCATTGCGAAGCTTCAACGGACCCTCGTCTGTGAACGCAAGTGCATTGCGACCGTTCCGAGTCGGCATCACACAATCAAACAGATCGATCCCCCGAGCAATGTTCTCGAGCAGATCACGCGGCGTCCCCACGCCCATTAAATACCGAGGTTTTTCCGCTGGCAAATACCGCGTCGTGACCGCGGAGGTCGCGTACATCTCCTCCGGCGTCTCGCCTACGCTCAGCCCGCCGACCGCATAACCCTCGAACGACATCGACGCCAATTCGACCGCGCACTGCCGGCGCAACTCCGGGTCGAGCCCGCCCTGCACGATCGCGAACACCGCCTGCTCGGGCCGATCCGCAACGTCCCGGCATCGCTTCGCCCAACGAATCGAGCGGGCCAACGCATCCTCGACTTTCGACTTCTCCGCCGGCAAAGCGATCACATGGTCCAATACCATCATCACATCGCTGCCGAGAGCCTGCTGGATCTCGATCGAATGCTCCGGCGTCAACTCGATCACCGCCCCGTCGAGATGCGAACGAAACGTCGCCGCCTTTTCCGTGACCTTGTTGAGCGCACCCAACGAAAAGACCTGGAAACCACCCGAATCCGTCAGGATCGGACCGCTCCAACCACACATCGCGTGCAAACCGCCCAAACGGGCCACCGTCTCGTGCCCAGGCCGCAACCGCAGATGGTAAGTGTTGCCCAAAATCATGTCCGCTCCCGTCGCGGCCACCTGGTCGATCGTCAGGCCCTTGACCGTGCCGACCGTCCCCACCGGCATGAACCCAGGCGTCTGGACGTCGCCGCGAGGTGTTTGGAAAACACCCCGCCGAGCATCACCGTCGACGTGTTGTAAATCGAAGCGAAACACTCCGATCAGTCGCCACGCATTTTCAAACCAAGATCCGCCAACTTCTCGCGGACCTCGTTCAAACTCGTCACGCCGAAGTTCTTGCACTCCAACATGTCGTCGCCCGTCTTGCGAATCAACTCACCGATCGAATTGATCTGCAACCGAGTCATGCACTTCCGAGCACGGACCGACAAATTCAAATCCGCGATCGGACGCTCCAGCATTACTTGTTCGTCAGGCGACATGTGAGAAGTATCGATCGGCGGATCGCTACTCTTCTTTTCGCCCGCGAATTGACCGAGCGACAAACCCTTTTGGGTGAGCATCTCGCGAATCTCGATCAGACTCGTTTCGCCAAAGTTCTTGCTGCCGAGCAACTCCTGCTCACTGTGCCGAGTCAACTCGCCGATCGTTTCGATGCCCATTTTCTGCAGGCAATTCCGACTCCGCACACTCAGCTCGAAATTCGTCACCGGCATGTTTAGGATTTGGGCCAACCGATCGTTCCGCCGCTGGGCTTCCTCGTCGTAGAGCATGTTGCCCGTCGCGGACGCATCCTTCATGTACAACTGCGTACGAGGATGGCTCGGGAAGCAATCCAGAATCCGTTTGTAGCAGAGTTGCGCCTTCTCGTAATCGTTGCGGTCCTCGTACATCACACCCAGGTTCGTCAACGCACCCAACCCCGTCGGAAACGCCTTCGCCGCCCGCTCGTAAAGTTGCAACGCTTCTTCGTCGTTACCCAAGCGATCGTTTTCGAGTGCCAATCCGAACAGCGCCCCGGCGTGATTTTCATCCGTCGACACCGCCCGCTGGTACAGGTTGATCGCCTCCTCCATCCGCCCGCCCATCAACGCCGCCGTCGCCGCACGCTGGTACATATAATCCGCCGTCTGCTCGGCAGGCCCGAAGATGTCATCGAGAATCTCCATCGCCTTGTCGATCTCACCGGCGTAGCGTTTCGCCTCCGCAATCCCGATTTTGCAGTGGTCCTCGTTATAACCCGAAACCTTCGCCTTCTCGTAACTGGCGACCGAGTCGTCGTACTGCCCCAACTCGAAACGGCATCGGGCCGCGTAAAACAGCGCCATCGCGCTGCCATCGGACGACGACAAAGTCTCCAGTGAATCCGTGAAACGCCCCAGCAAAAACTGGCACACACCCATTTTGGCGCGGTTTGCAGGCGTCAATGCCGAATCCTGCTCCATCTCCTGAGTCGCATCACGCAACTCACCGAAATGGCCGTAGTTTTCAGTAATCGCTTTCCGGATCTCCGCAACATCATTCGGCCCGAACGCGTTGCTGTTCAAGACCATTTGCTTCAAGTCGAGCACTTCGAGATCGACTTCGCTCATAGATGAGATTCCCAAAAGAAAGGTGGCTTCGTGAGCCGACGACAAAGGACAGTGAGTCGATCGACAAACCGATCGAGGCAAGAAAACCCGTACGGCAAAAGCCAGCGGCCGGATTTGAACCGGCAACCCTCGCATTACGAATGCGATGCTCTGCCAATTGAAGCTACGCTGGCGTTCGACCTAGCAAGGATTATGGGCATGGACCGAAAAGAGTCAAGACGTCCTGCCGTCCCTGAGCGAATACCGGGCCAATTTTCCATATTTCCATGCCTCCCCGCCACCAACACCGACCCACATCCAAATTTTTCCCCAAACTCATCCCACCTCCTCTTGCAAACCACCTTCAGAATCTCTAACTTCGACACACGCGGCGGCCAATCCACCACCACGCCAGCACCCCTAGCTCAATTGGATAGAGCATCGGTCTACGGAACCGAAGGTTAGTGGTTCGAATCCACTGGGGTGTACTCGACTTACGTCAACTCGGCGGCCCAGTTGTACCTGGGTACACATCTCCTCCGTCCGGGGTGGATCGTCGTCCGATGAAACTTCTGCGGCTTTTTAAGCGCCTGAAGTCACCAGTTTCCAAGAGGATTAACTCCTCTTTCTCGTGATCCGTGTCGCCGCAACCGCGACACCGGAGCCACTCCGATAGGCGGGGGTCGGCTGCTCTGATCACTGCTCAGTTTCGGAATCGTAAAGCAACTGACGCGTGGTTGCCTGTCTGCGGAGCCGCAACGGGATCCCGAAACCCGGCACGAGTTTCGAGCTGCGGTTTGAACTCCCGTGCCGGTCAGCCTCGCCGACATGAGTTTGGCTGAGGTCCATTTGCTGATCTCGACGCAACCGATTGCAGATTTGACACCTTAGAATGCTCGGCGGTGCTTCTTAACAGACTCCGGCGTCGGCCACCGGTGCAACAATTTCACTCGCAAAACAGCCGGGAATGAGTCCGCGCACCTTTTCTTTTTCGTACCTTTTCTTTTTCAACATGAACCCTCAATGCCTGCCAAGTGTCGTGTCCACTGAGCAATTGACAACTTGGGAATAGATATGGATGCGGAACATGCCGCAATGCTGATGGCATTGCAAGCCGACGTGACGATTGAAGCAATCGTTGCTCAGGCTCCACTCCTTGCCGAACTGTTGCGAGACTTGGAACGGTCTGATGCGATCGAGAAGTTGTCGGCGCTGTTGCTTTTGCCCGAGCACCAGGGCAACACACCACGCCTGGAGTTCCTCGTCCATGCTGCATTCGCCATCTGCGACGGAAATCGCAAACTGTCTCGCAGTCGTGCGAATCAATTGTTCAAAGCCTGCGACGACACAATCGTTTCGCGGCTTGAAGATCCCGCGGAAGATCATTTCGCAACGCCAGTGTATTTCCAGGAAGAAGAATTCTTGGTGATCGAAGGACTCTGGGAGTCAGGGAATTTCTATTTGCAACGGATACTGAATGCCTTGGCGACGGCACCAAACGAGGGTGTCTTAGTCCAACTTAAAAAGCAAACACATGCTTTGTTGTCGCTTTCAAACGCCGCGTGCCAAGAACGTATGGACGGGCGGTACGTGCCTGGAGCCCCAGTTCCTGGAAAGTCGCTCCAGCCAGACGCCATGCTTCATCCTGAGGTTATTCGTTTTTCACCCAGTCGCCTCAAGGAGCTAGGGATCGAGAAGGGTGACTTGGCCGCTTTTCAATTCCCAGTTGAGAAAAGGAAATGCTTGCTGAGTGAGTCGCTCGCCGTCACTTCTCTGCATCGCCAGCCGATCATCGAACAAGAGGGCGATTTGATTGCTGCGATTCCCGGCGCAGTTTCATTCGCAATTCGTCAATCACTTTTCGAGGTCGCCGATCATCTTGGCAACCTTGAGCAACTTTCAACCGCGATTGGGCAGGAGTACGAACGGCTATTTCGTTCTGCGGCGATACTTGGAACTCACCGCCATGCCCCAATCCACTTCGTGCGATCTGGCAGCACGTTAACGGCCGAAGTTGTTACGAGAATCGACCGGAACACATGGCTCCAAGTCGTCTTTTTTGCTGACACACTTCATGGAATTTCTGAGTCATCCGTTGCAGGACCAACTCCCCCAAACCTTGAACTCGCAGAGTTCGTTCGACACCAAGTTTTGACACAAAATCGAATCCTAGAAAACCAGCCGGACTTCAAAGAAGGCATCAGCCTGCTTGTTGATTGCGGAGTTGGCCGTTCAGGGAGTCTGCTCATTACAAACGAACAATCAGATGCTTGGACCATTGAGCCCATAACTGCCCCGGATTTGTTGACGTTGAGCCGAATCGACGAGATGGACTCTTTGAGATTCATGACGATGCTCAAGAGTCGCAAGGTCGCCGAGGACCACGGCGTAAGGATCATCAACCCGTGGGGCGTCGCGACTCTGATTGCTTGGATGCGTAGCAACGGTGGCCACATTGTCCCTCATCGCGATGTCTCGCAAGATCTTCGCGGCGAAAGCTTCTCAGTGAGTCTGCTCCCAGCCTGTATCCGAGACTTGCGTTTGCTTGATGCGGAAGAGAACGACACCCAATTCGCAATTCGATCGGATGGAACCAAGCATCAAGTCCGGAGGCTAGGTGGATCGACATTCATCGACGACAGAAAAACTGTTGTCTACATTCCTTCGCAACCCGATGCTGACGGCGGCCTCCCGTACGTTCACTGCACAGCGGAATGTGATTGGTGGTTTGTTTCGAATAGCGATAGTGAAGACCCAAACCGCTTTCAGCATGGTGAAACGGCGCTGACTTGGATGCGACGAATCATTCCAGTCGTCGCACCTGAAATTGCTTCGACTATCGGAAAAGCCATTGAGGTTCACTTGCATTTCCCTGGCACTGGTAGTCTTGACACCCCAAGCAGTGAGCAGGCACTCCCGACAGCGACTGAGATCCGCTCGGAGATGCAGATGACAGTCAACGAATGCATCGTGACGGTTCAGTTTGGCAAGTCGTTCGATTTGGGTTTGCGCGCGCCCGACAATCGGTCGGAGAGGGCTTTGGTTTAGGCTGCCGTCGAAGGCCTATTGAGTCTTGGGCGTTTCACCCCAGAAGGTAACCAAGTCAATCGGCTGGTCAATGAAATTGTGGTGGATCAATTTGCTCGTCAAATGCACAGTTTCTCCGCTCGAAACTACCGAGATCGTTTCGCGCTCTCGCTAAATCAATCGGTTGTCGAGGCGACGGATCAGGTCAACGCGAACTTGAGGTTTGGCCTTGCCTTCCGTGCCGAGCCGGTCCTCGGAGGACGACGATCTTTGCGTTCGCGCGTTTCATGCACTCAGCTATTGAATGCCGTCGTTGAATCGCTGGAGAAGCAACTACATGAGGTACTCAGCGTATTGGACCGTCGCGATGTTTTACAACATGCGATCAGAAACTACGAAACAGCCACTTTCCGCAAGGACCGATGGGAGAAAACGGCACAAGCCAACATTTCGCTTCATCCCGACGACCCAGATGCCGCAGAAGTGATCGCCAGGCAAACCGGACGACTTAATTCAGCGATCACTGGTTCTCGCTTGCTATTAGAAATTGCGGGTACCATGTGTACAGTCTTGAACGGTCGGCAGATTGGGCAGATCGAGTTTCAGGAGGTGTTGTCGCTCATTGATTCGGTTCAAATCCTACGTGGCTGGGCTGACTCGATCCATCGCGGCGCAATGCCACCCGTTCTGAAAATCACGCCACTTGGAGACATTCTGGCAGATACGACGTTCCAGGACGAAGTGATGCATTGCTTTCATTTGTACGCTTCAAAAATGTCTGTAGAAGAAGGGGCGGCGAATGTTGTTCAGAATTACAAAAAGCCAGAACCGATCTTTCGCGATGCACCGAACCTCAATTCCTTTGAAGCTGCGTTGTTGAGCGAAGTCGGGATCGGGATCGACGAAATCTCCCTCTTCCTAGAAGCACTCGAAGACTTGGGGGTAAAAGAAGACAGTCTGTTTTACGAGATCGACCGCAAGTCGCTACTCAACTTTTTGGATTCCTACCATAGTCGCGATACGGCTGAGTCAGTTCTTGATGCCTTCACACTACCGAGTCGAGCAGATTGGTCGAGTATCCCCAATTGCTTTCGCGGACGAGACCTTGAATTGTGGCAGACACGACGAATGCTCTCTGCCGTTCGGCGTCCCATCATTGATATCGGTTGTGGATCAGAACTATTGATTTCACCCAGCATGGTTCGAGAGTCAGTTGCTCACGTGATCCACGCGTATTTTGAAGGTCATTATTTTGACGAGGACCTGAAGTCGAAGCCGATGAGGCAATGGAAGTCGAAACGAGCCAACGAACGTGGGACAAAGTTTGCTACGCTCGTTCGCGATCGACTCGAAGAACTCGGATGGCAAACCTGGCTTGAACTTGAATTCACCGAGCTTTTCGAGCTCGGCCCAGGGCATGTCGACCGACGGTTTCTCAAGCAACTGGGAGACGTGGATGTGCTCGCATTTGATCCAAATGCTAGACGCCTTTTGGCAATCGAGTGCAAAGACCTTTACTACAACAAAACTCATTGGGAAGTTGCAGGGCAACTGCTCGACTATCGAGGTGAGACAAAGCCAAATGGCAAGCCTGACGACCTGTTGAAGCATCTCAATCGCATGGAATTCATGAGGGTACACCTGGAATTCGCAAGCAGGTTTGTCGGAACCCAAATTTCAGCCCGGCTCGAACCTTGGATCATTTTTCGTCATCCCACGCCGATGTTGTTTCAGCCGAACCACTTCCAAGGAAAGACGTCGGTTGGCTATTTCGACGATTTTGGGAAACACTTTTCGCTGAATTTCATTGAATCAACTTGGTCAGACGATTCACAATAGATTTGCTGACGTTCTCGCAGGTATTTGTTCTGAACCGAGACTGTCAATCCAAGTCCCCAACCACACGAAGCAACGCAAAAAGTTGCTAGAGTCAGTCTAAGCCGTTCCGAATTTGCCTTGGAACGTGGTTCGCGACACGTCAAGCTGAATGATCAATCGAACAATTGGCGTAAGTTCTTGCCGCTTCGCGTTTGTAATGCCGTCCAACTCATCAGAGACACCATCCATGCGAACACAGGTCTCCAAGCTGCATTTTTCTCGCGCCCGATTCCCCACCCATTGTGGCCCTGAATGTGTAGCCAGATTTCTGTTCGCCATCTATTTGAGGATTTCTGTTCTGTTAACTGCACTTAGATTGCGAAGAATTGCTAAGCGATGGATCGACGTTGCCGCCTACGGGGCAATCGGCGGCTTCCTTTGGTTTATGTTCGAGCCTGAAATTACGATTTATCTCGAACCTGCGGTCGAGCGATTCGCTTCGTTGAGGTGGGGAGTCGTCGTATTCGTGCTTGCGGCGTTGATGCTGCTTGGTGTCAGGATCGTTGGAGGTCGCGCACTTGGGCTGCTCGGGTTGATGAACGCATTTACCTATCCGTCACTTTGGATGGGCGCCGCGGTTGGTGCCGGCGTTATCATGTTTAGCAAGGACCAGTTCACGTCTCTGCATTCACTCTTGGCGTGCATTGTTGCGGCGTTCGCTTTCAGTCTTTTGGCCAATCGCACTCAGAACTTTTGGCCGAAGAGAGTGCCTCCTGCTTCAAGCCAGGTAGAGCCACCCATTGCTGACAATGACTGGCTGCACTGGATTGCTGGCAGCGACGATCCGATTATTCACCCAAAACAAGATGCGTTTGGACACACTGCCACGGCCATCAGAATCGCAACCAGAATCAAGAATGGTCTTTCCAGCGAGTGCCCAACCATTGCACTGATTGGTCCTGTGGGTTCGGGAAAGTCCTCGATTCTACGTCTCGTGAATCACCATCTTGAATCGGAGTCGTCATCCTCGGCGCGTGTTTCGCTGGTTGCGGTGAGCGTGCTTCCCTTTGAAACGACTGAGTCGGCAGTTCGCGGCATCATTCGTTCGCTGATTCAGGAACTGTCACGGCACGTCAGCGTGATCGGCCTTGCGGGAATCTCCGAGGTCTATCTGAGCGCCATCGAAGACAAAGGTGGGATGCTTCGGATTCTATCGCACCTGCTGCGAGGTTCGGGGACGCCCGCAGAAACACTGAACGTGATTGAGGATATCGCTGTCGCTATCGACCGGCAAATCGTCCTTTGCGTGGAAGACATCGAGCGACTGGGGACAACACTCGTCACACGCAACAAACGCTCTGAAGCGGATATCGACGATGAACTCTCGCCGATCCGAAGCCTTCTGTACCTGCTCGACCAACAAAAAGAATTTCGGTCATCATCGCTGACGGAACGTTGGAGAATCGCTTTGACGTAGACAAGGTTGCAAGATACATCGAGAGTCCACCGAGAATCGGATTTGAGCAGGCTTGGCGAGTTCTCTGCGACTTTCGAGACCAGTGCCTCTTGCGAGAAGAGCCGAGCATTTTCGATGCCGCGTCGTTCGCCCATCGCGATCGCTTGAAGATCGAAAACCTTGAAATGCAAGCTGCGATACTCCAATACCGTCATGATCCGCAGCAGCCTACGTTGCATGAATCCGTCACGATGCTTATCGAAACTCCCCGTGTGTTCCGCATGTTACTACGAGCCTGCTATGACACTTGGCGTTCACTGCGAGGCGAAATTGACTTTGATGATGTACTCGTGATGACCACGCTGAAGATCGCAAGACCCAAAGTGTTTGCGCTCATCAATGATCGCATCAGTGACTTTCGACAGGGCTTTCTTTCTCATGCAAGCAATCGTAATAACGATGAGGCAGTGGTCAAACCAGCAGCAGAGGAACTGAAGGCACTGCTCGCCCGCGAGAAGGACTTGGTGAAGGCGAATGCGATTGCGGAATTGATCGAGTTTGTGTTTCCAGACTTTCAGCGACAAGGCCAGAGCGGCAGGCAGCCTTTTCGACACATCACAGCGAACCCTCAAGGTCTGGCGATCAACGTCAATGTGGACTACTGGGAGCGGTTCGCTGCATCCGTTCCGATTGATTTTGAAGAATCCGACCAACAGTTGATGCAGGAAATCAATTTTTGGAAAGAGCGAACCAGCGCCGCACTCATCGCAAGGATGATTGATCCCAAACGTGGTCATCGTGTTGAGTGTTATGCGGAGCACTTTGAACCAACCGAAATTGTTCGCTTGCTCAAAGACACAACCGAGTCGTTGAAAGACGTTGCAGCGACGCATTTTGCCGATCGCGGCGTGGCGACGCCAATCGTTTCAATTTGGCGGATGGCCATCGTGCGGCGTCCCGACGCGCATGAGTTGAGCATGGCGATCAATAGCGGCATAGCGAACGTCATCGACACGAACTTGCCGCTGGCCAACACCTTGTTTAACGTGTTTTGCGAGCGCGAAGAACCCGAGCATATCTATCTATTGTCGCGGGATAATCGTGACAACATTCGCAACTGCCTCACATTGTTGATGGTCAGCCGATTCAAAGACGATGACGGCACGAAGCTTGCTGACGCTCTGAATGACGGATCACCGTACTTGCTGGGATGGCTAGTTCGGACGCTCACGCGACGTCGACATGACAACTATGACGGAATTCCATTCGACCGATGGAGCGATTTCGCGAAGATCATGGTTCGAGCCGCGAAACAGGATCCTGGCAAGATGCTCCCCCAATTCGTCGGCTTTTTAACCAACAGCGTCGATGCGAGAGGCGATGATGGCCACCGATTGACCTATCGTCACAGCGAGTTTGATGCAGAGAGAACAGTCCGGTTATTTGGAAATCAGGCAGCCGACATTGCAACACTTTTCCGCGACAATGAAGTCCCAGGCGATCTGGAACCTCAACCCGCCGAGTCTTACGACAAGATACGCGGTTTCGTAGTTGCAAATCCTGACTGGCCTCAATCGGACACATGCGATGAAGACGAGACTTACGCAGATGCAGAGAGCCAACACGACAACGACGAGTCGCGTTAGGCTTGGATTCCCCGCGAAGAGACCGTTATGATTCGCATTGGCTGCCGTTTTGCCGCCTCCGAGGTTGATTATGAAGCACGTCGCCAGAGAATAGAACGCAATCGAATTGCATCCGTGTGAGACCTGCCTGTGCCTGAACCAACCAATAACCTGCTGCACGAACTGCGTGAAAAGCTGCACGACCGCCGTGGCTCTAAAGCGGCTGTGTTGGTCGGCTCCGGCTTTAGTCGTAATGCCGATCCGAAATTTGGAACCACTCGAAGCTTTCCACTTTGGGAAGACTTGACGGCGCGGATGATCGAGCGACTCTACCGCGATCCCAAGGCAGCCCGCAATCGGCTCAAGTCGGCAGGTGCAATCAGTTCCGCGCTGCGTTTGGCACAGGAGTTTGAAACCGAATTCAGTCGCCCCGATCTGATCGAGTTGGTGCGAGAAGCCACGTCGGATGACGGATTCGAGCCGTCAGACATTCACGAGTCACTGGTCGATTTGCCTTGGTCAGATATTTTCACCACGAACTACGACCGGTTGATCGAGCGAGCGACATGTTCACGCAGTACGGATCGACTTCGACATAATCAATACAACCTCGTAACGAGCGAGGCGGACATTCCACTTTCCCGGAAGCCGCGGATTGTTAAGCTACATGGAACGCTGCCCGATCTGTCTGGAATGATTCTTACGGAAGAAGACTTCCGCCGTTACGAAACCGATCATCCGCTGTTCGTGAACGCAGTACGGGCATCGCTTTCGGAGAACACGCTTTGCCTTGTCGGTTTCTCAGGTGATGATCCAAATTTCCTCGCTTGGTCAGGCTGGATTCGCGACACACTGGGGCCAGCAACGCCGAACATTCTGTTTTTCTGCGGCCAGCCTCTCGCGGACTTTCAGACGAAGCTTCTGCAGTCACGGAACATCACACCCATCGCGTTGACGACGACGTTTGACGAGGCAGACTTCCCCAATTCTCTGCGGAAGCTGTTGTGTTTCCTTGAGCAAGATCCAGCGACGGCGAGTATTTCATGGAATCGCCCGCCGAGCCTAGTTGCGATTGAAGCTGACAATGCAGCGGCTTACGCGGAAGGCAGTGGAATCGGTGATGCAGATCTCGTTGAGATTGCGTTGAAGTGGCGCCGTAACCGACTTGCGTACCGTGGCTGGAAAATGCTTCCGTCCGATTCGGCTGGCTACCTCTGGGCAAAGACACGGCATGTGATCCGTCAGACGCTGAAAACGGGATGGAAGCAACTATCGGACGCAGAGAAACTGCTCTTTATCTCAGAAAGTCTTTGGCGTTTCTCGAAGTGCAGGCAGCTGATCTTTGACAGTTTCGCAGACGATATCGTCGAGCCATTCTTGGAGACGATCGACGCCAGCGTCTACGAACCGGACGACGCAGACGAGTGCACTGAATTCGCATCGAATGAAGAGCGTGCCAGCGTTCTGGCATGGGACTTACGGAGAGCCATCGTTAGCGTTCGCTGCGAAATGGCTCGTCATGCCCGTGAGCGGGGCGACGAAGATCGGTTCACGCGTTTGACTAAATCTGTCCAACATGACAAGGAAGCGACGGCGGAGGATCTGCACTTCTTGAAGCATCAACGAATACTTCTCGCCATCTCGCAATTGCGGGCAGAGGAAGCTCAGCGTTTACTGGGCCGATGGAACACCGACTCGGGATCACCTGTGTGGACGATTCGGAAGTGCGGGCTTTTGATGGAGCTTGCGAAAGTTGAGCAGGCGGCGGCACTGATCGCGAAGCTCGTTGATGGGCTGAACAAGTTGAAGTCCGACAACGAGTTGAGTTACGAGTCAGCGTCCATCGAGGGCATGGCACTTCACTTGATGCACTACGTCAATTGGTGGCGAGATTCCAAGAGATGGGAAGACCATGATGACCAACAGGCGGAGCCATTGGGGCAACAAGCCGATCAGGAAATCGAGTCGCCGACCGAACGAGAATTCTCGGCAAACTCCTTCAAAAAACAGCCACAGGTGAAGAAGCAGCCCGAATCGCAGAAGAAACCTCTCAGCAGCGATCACGTTCATGACGGCGATCTTGAGCATCGGCTCCAGGAACTGAAGCCAATGGGCTGCGACTACAGATCTGAATTCCGAGAATTAAGGGATCGTTTACGTTTCGTGACAACCGATGCTCGTCCAGAAAGCTACAACGATGGTTTTGAAGTTGGGTACGTCAATCATTCAGGATCCAGCGGCGACAATCAACTGCTCTTTGAGTGTGAATCCGCCATCCGCTTCATCGAAGACGCTGGCTTACCCATTACCATCCACGAACTGATGTTACTCAACGCGGCGGAAGACCTCGTTGGCACGGCCGCCCGAGAGATCGCTAGTGATTCATTGGATCGGGCAACGGGGCAAGTTTGCCGATGCCTCAATAGCAAGTTGGTCAAAACGTATTTTGACCGACGAACACTCGCCTCGATGGACGATGTTCAGGTCGAAACACTATTCAGGAATTCTGTTGCTGATTTCAAGGCAGCTCTCACCAAAATCAATGTCACTCGTCCGAAGCGGTCGTTTGTCGATCAATGGTTTGAACGCCGTTTTAAGTTCAATGCAGCTCTGCTCGCGCAGCTTGTCGTCCGAGTTGACCAAGAATGTGTGGCCGAGCTTGCGGAAATTGTTTTGCCTTTGACAGGTGAACCACTGATTTGGCAGCGCCCAGGTGTTGGCGGTGCAGTCGCTGTCCTGCTCCGGCGGATGGCGAAATGCTTGAATGCGAAAACTTCAGGTGACTGGATTCCCAAAGTGCTTGAGATGCCAGTTGCCTTCAACGGCAAAGCCGATTTCAACGACTGGTCTGATCCCACTGAAGAATTGTTTGTCAATCGCGGTTAGGAATTTAGCCACTTTCGCGGTTTGGCTGAGGGTGCGGTTGCTTGATCGGTGGCGGGTTTGGGGGCTGTTACGGTTGCTCGTTTGTGTTCAATCGGGTTTGGATTTCTTGTGCCGCTTCGTAGAGAGGGAGCTGGCGGTAGGCCGACCAGAGATCCAAAGCGTTGCCTTTGCTGTCGCACCGGAAGCAGCGGTAGAGGTTCAGCCGGGTATTCACGCTGAATGTGCGATGGCCACCACGCGATGATGAACTCAATGCGATGGGGGTGGTGCTGCACCGCGGGCAGCTGCCGCGAAGCTGATCGCCCACCCGATTTATCGCTCGCCACGACATCCAGCTCAGCACGTCTTCGATCCGAAGACGGGATCGGAGTGCACGGTAATCAATACTCATGAAAGATACTCTGATCAGGTGGATGCCGTGTGATCAGGTGATTTGGTTCTGCTCGGCTCGGTGTTGACGATACGATTTGCCGTCGAAGCGGATCACGATCGCCCGGTCAACCAACCGGTCAAGTAGCGCCATCACCAACGGAGGATCCCCTAAATACTCCGTCCAGTCTCCGAAGTCGACGTTCGTGACGAACGCCGTCGAGCCACGACCGCTCCGTGCATCGACGACTTTGTAAAGTAGACTCGGGGACTCGGGATACTCACGACGCTCCAGCTTGTCGAACCCGAATTCGTCGATAATCAAGAGGTCGAATGATTTGTATTAGCGTATCCGGGCAGCCAACGTTTTATCTCCGGCGGCAGCAGTCAGCTCTTCAAGTAACGCGCCGCTGGTGACGTAACGGACTCGATGACCTCGCACACAGCACGCGCGACCGATCCCTTGAATTAAGTGCGATTTGCCAAGTCCGCTTTTGCCCACGAAGGCGATGTTGTCACCACGGGCAATGAACTCGCCCGTCGCCAGTTCCTCCAACGGGCCACGCGGGAGCGTCTTGGCGTTGAATGACCAGTCGAATGATTCCAACGAGCATGAGTCGCGGAACTTCGCAAGACGGATGCGGTTTTCAATGGAGCGTTCGAGCGCTGAGCATGCCGGACCGGCAAGAAGTCGTTCTAAAAACTCCCACATCGTGTGATTGTTCTCCGTTGCTTCGCGAACGACAGCGTCAAGCTCTTCTTCACTGAGTCGAATCTTCAACGTTTGCAGATGCTTTAGGATCGATTCCCGATGATTCGGTGTGGTTGGCTTCCGTGCCACCCGTTTCACTGGAGTCTGTTTTACTGGAGTCTGCTTGCTCGTCGTTGCCATGGGGAGTCTCGGTTTCTGCGGAGGTGCCGTACAAGAGCTGTTGGTATTCTTGGCTGTGCCGAGGCCCAATCGGTTCGCTATCGGCGAGTCGCTTGAGCGATTCTTGAGATGCCTCGTCAAGCTGTTGCCAGCTCGGTTTCGGTGTCGCTTGATGAGCCAAGATGCGTTCCAGCGACGTGAATCCGATCGCGTGATACTGCACCGCACGCTGCATCGCCCGCAGTAAATCGCTCTTATGATAGGCGTGCAGTAGCCCGAGGACTTGCAACGCTTGATGTTTGCTGTTTCGCTGTTTGTGCTCGAGTTCTTCGAGATACGCTAGACCGATTTCGCCAAGCTCGGCGTATCGTTCTCGCAGTCTTTCCATCTGGGCTTCGTGATCACGCGGTGGGGTGTGCTCGGGCTCCATACGCCGCTGCCCTGAAACGCCTTGCATCACGACATGCCGAGCGACTTCGTCCAGCGAGCGACCGTAGACAATCAGGAATTCATCGAGAATTCGCACCGGCAGCAGCTCGCCGACCAACCGCCAGGGAACCGAGTAACGATTGTTCGCATACTGAACCGTGCCGTCGGTATCGACGACGCGGTAGACGACCGCAGCGGTATCGAATTGCAGCCCCGGCATCGGCAGCAGATGGGGAATCTCTTCGGCGTGCAGTTCCAGTGGCGTTTTCTTGGTCGTGCCATGGATTCGCACGTCGGCCACCTGAGCCAGCCACCAGCGAGTGGTCTCGTTGAGGTGATCGAGCGAGCGGAACTCGCGACCGTTGAGCAGGTTCGTTTCGATATAATGAAACGGACGTTCGACCTTGCCTTTGGTTTGCGGGCGGCGAACTTGGCAGGCCCACGGTTTATAACCGTAATGCGTCGCGAAGGCCAAAAAACGCGTGTTGTAGACCGGTGCGTCGTCTTCCCAGCGTGTGACGGCGACTTTCATGTTGTCGTACAAGCACGTCGCGGCGACACCGCCGAGATGCTCGAACGCTTTGATGTGTTGCCGGATCGTGGTTTCAAATTCCATCGTTTGGGTGAAACAGATGTACTGCCGCCGTGAATACCCGAGAATGTAGCTGAACAGATTGACGCGGCGTTTACCTTCCCCGGTGAAGTCAATGGTATACGTGGCCCAGTCCATTTGAGCTTGCACACCGGGGGCGGTTTCATAGCGGACGACCAGTTGCTTACTCGGTGTCTTTCGCAAGTGCTTGATTCGCTGGCGGAGGATCGTGTAGCCACCTTGGTAACCGCTCCGGGTGAGTTCTTCCATCGCCCGTGTGGCGGTGATGCTGGGGTAGCGATCCAGCAGTGCGGCAAGTTGATCGGCGAAGGGATCGAGCTTGCTCGATCGTAGCGTCGGGGCCGCTCCCAGACTCGCTGGCGGTGTGTCGTTTTGGATCGCTGCCTCGACATCACGCTGCCGTGTTTGCTTGCGGATGATCTCCGTGACGAGGTATCGACTGAGGTTCATCTCAGTAGCAATGCTACGGATAGATTGACTTTTTTGCCAACGATGAATGACTTCGTTTTCTTCTTCGCTGTTCATGGCAGCTTGAGTTCTTTCAAGAAGTCTTCCGTTGCTTCATAGACGAGTGCTGTTTCTTGTGACAATTTGACGAAGCTGTCGGTCAGTGGTTCACGGTCAATCGCCTGCAATTCAGCGCGGCCGGTGTACCGCAGCCAACTGTTCATCTTGGCCAGGCAATCCAACAACATGCCCAGTCGTTTGGCCACTCGGTTGCCGTTGATGCTCATGCGAGGGTCCCAGTGATGGACGTATTCGGTTTGCGATTGCCGCAGTGCTTCACGTGGTTCTGAGAGTACGAAGTTGGCTTGTTCGGTTGTGCCGCTGGCGGTCAGTAGGTCGACGACGTCGGAGAGTTCACGCGATGTTTAAGAAGCGGATGTTGACATGGCCATGGCTGCCTTCTGGTTGCCGCGCGGCAACCGGGTCAGATGTCGAGCTTGAGTCGGCGTCATCAGCCCGAGTCGTAAGGACTCGCGAGCCTCATCGCAGAGTCGCTCGATAAGCGCGAGTCGTCGATTGACCCAGCTCTTGTGGCGACCGAGCATGGTGGCGACTTCGGTTTGTTGCAGTCCGTCTTCACGGACCAGTGCGAAGATGATCCAGGCCTCTTCGAGTTCGACGGGTCGACCCACGATTCGGTTAAGATTGAACAGTGCCGCTTTGGCCGATTGCTCATCGACTTCGAGCGTGCGAGCGTTTAAGTGCGTAAACCCTTTGAGCGATCGAGCCACGTGGAGGCGTTTGAAGCCATCGACGAGTACCGTTTGTCCTTCCAGTTCGCAGACAATGATCGGCGACACCTGCCCATAATCTTTGAGCGATTGAGTCATCTGTCGTTCCAGTTTGGGCTGGACGAGTCGATAACGTTGCAACCGCTCATCGATGTCTTGGAGGGCAAGCACACGATCATGCTGGCTGACTGGAATGCTCTCACATTCCAGCGTTGACTTTGGGGATTTTGGCATCGCCGATGACTCCTCACGCACCAGGAACACGTATCTGCACCTGAGCCGGGTGGCACGGGAGGCAGATGATGGTTAATCACGGTTCGTAATCGTAGGTGGAGCTGGCGTTGGATCGATATGCGTCACACGAAAATCCGGTTTCGTGCCGGTCTCAAGAGGCCCGTCGCGAGCCCAAGTGCGCCCGATTCGGAGCCTTGCCCGCCACCGCCGCTCACGTATCAGGACGGCACGTAAAGCCTTATGACAACTGGAGCAACAGAACTTTTGCAGCGGTGATCGAGGCGGCGGTGTAAAGCATTGGTAGCAGCCCGATCGATCGCAAGAAGATTTTTCTTGGGAATCGTCCTTGTGATAGCCCTCGCGGGGTTGGCCAGGCGGTACGGGTTGTCTTTTTTGAGGGATCTCCGGTTGCTCGATCCGGGTGGCCGCCTGTTCCTTGATCCTGGCGCGATACCGAGTCGCCTGCTCGCGGCGTTTCTCCTTGCCGGCGGGCGACGCACGATAATTCCGATTGGCCTTGGCGATTCTCCATCTCGCCGCGTCGTCCCTACAATCGTCTCCGCAGTACCGATCGAGATGATGATCGGGAGAGAAATACCGATCACACTCCTTGAGCAAGCACTTTCTGGAAGAAAGCTGCGGCGTTTTGCCTTGCCAGGGTCGGGGCGGGGAAGGATTCTGTAAGTGGGCCAAGGGGAGCGTTTACTCCCTGCAGGTCAAGTCTCACCGTTGGAGGTTGTTACTCCACGGTGAGGCGATTCATGAAAAAGACCGACCAACTCTAGCCGGCCAGCGACGACCCACCGGCATAGTCCAAAATCGTCAGCCCACCGCGATCAAGTCCCAGCGGCCACCGTCAGCCAAACCGCGAAAGTGGCTAAATCTGAAACCGCTGTCGACACGCTTGCCGTGTTTGCCTCGTGAGTTTCGGCTCAAAATTGCGATGCAAGAAACTGTTTGATTGTGGTCTCAGGTGCAATTGCTATTCGTTAATCGGAAAAATGATCTTTCTAATCAGTCGCTGCCCTGTTCCGCGGATGTGAATCACAAAGACCTTGCTGTCCCGGATCGCAAAAAGAGCACGGTAGGGATTTCCCTTCCGCGTGCGGAAAATTATTTGGTGTATCGGAATGGGATGCAGTTTACTTTCGGGAGCGAGCGCACATCGCTCCGGGTTTTCCGTAAGAGTCTCCCGAGTTGCATCCCAGCGTTCAAGCCACTTTTCTGCACCGAGAGGCGACCGTCGAAACAGCCACGTGAGTATTTGATCGAGATCGCGCTCGGCAGTTGGAAGAACGATGACCATGTGCGTCATTTAGAATCGAAACCAAACTTTTTCCTCAATTCACTTGAAACAATGTCTGCCGGTTTTCCTAAGCCAGCGTTCATGTCTACAAGTCCTTGTCGAATGGTTGCGTTAATCTCATTGCTTTCCTTCGAGTCGTACCATTGGAGCATGAGGTCATCGAGTTCAAGTTCGTTCTTTCCTTGGCTCAATTGGCCTAACGCGAATTGATGAAATTCTTCAAGAAGTTGTTGCGTATCACTCATAGTTTTGTCTCCGTGTTGGGTCGATTGTTGATTCGGTTACTGTGTTGGAGCAATCGATCGAAGTTCGCGGAACTCTGCGTCAAACTCTTCAATCGGGCGTCCCTCTCCACGGAGAGCCTGATCCAGACTCACTTGAATTGCCGCGCGTTCCCCATCGCGTTCGATTAGGTCCATCACGTATTGTTCAACGGTTGTGAATCCGGCACTCATCGCAAGCGTTTTAACGATTGGTTCTTGATCGGATGGAATTTCTATTTGCATGGTTTTCTCCTGGTTGACCAGTTTAACACAGCAGAAGCGGCGAGGTCAAAGTGATTCTCCGTCGCCCCACTCACTTCGCCGAAACGGTTTGGTCCGGATTCATCGTGAAGGGAGGTTTCGCAATTACCTCGGCAAGCAGCGACTTTGCCCCGACCCGCGACAGACCACGGGCGAGCATCTCCGATTTGACGCCGTCGAGCAATTGATCGAAGGACAAGCAGTCTTTTTTTGTCAGGACGACCATCGCCAGTTCTTGGACGAGCGTGGGACTCGCCCTCCTCGTCTTTTGGGTGGCGTCCCCGCCACGCGTGGACTTGGCGTTCAGCTTTCCGTCACGGAGGGCGGCCAGTGCCAATTGAATCTGATCAAGCCGGTCCCCTACTCGCTTGGCTTGAGACGAAAGATCGCCAAGTTTCAAGGTCAAGTTAGCTTCGTGAACGGCCAAGTTTTCGATGATGTCGCTGAGTTCTGTTTGCGATGCACACAGCGACAGGGCACTTTGGATCTGCAGCAGATTCTTGCGATCAAATTCTCGGAGTCCGAAAGCCGTTGGTTCGGGTTTTGGCGAAGTGCCCTGTCCCCCTGCTGTGCCCCGGCTGCTGTGTCCTGGCTAGCAGGATAAAGATCGGCAAATTGGTGTCGCTCGCGGTTTCACTTTGTACCACTTTCGCGGAGTGGCCGATGGGTGAAAGTCACAGCGGTTGCCGCGCGGCAACCGTCCTGGGTCACGCTAACGCCTTGCCTATAATGGATTTACGAGTTCCTGATGCGTGAGGGGTGGTCGACCCACCTTTAGTCCTGGACCTTCGGCCACGACCGCGAAAGTGGCTCGATTCCTAACCGCGATCGACAAATTGGTCAGCGTCGTCAGAAAATCGCCACTGAACGGCAATGCAGACCAAGCTCCAATCGCCCAGCCTCTGTGCTTCGCCCATCTCTAGCGTTAGCCGATTGCGGTTTGTGGGTGGCCCCTATTGGCTCCCTATTGGCCGCCTATTGGCCCACTACGTTCGGCCTCCACTCCGGGCACCGCTCGGTTTTTGCCACGTCAACGGTTGATCGCTTCGATGATGGGCGTCGCTGGGCAACGTCGTTTCGCACTGGTCCGCTTCCCTGCCCTACGTTCCGGCTGCATCCATGCACCGACCGCCCATTCCGCGGCGACCGTCCATGGATCGCCGTGCCTAGCGGCATTTTCGCCGATCGCTCTCTCGGGCGTCACCGCCCGCGGTCGCTCCGACGTGAGACATCGGTTTGTGGTGGTGCTGGAGTTCACACGATTGGAGACTCGTTCGCCACTGCTCGTTGGAACGTCAGCCGAGGTTCCGGCGGCGTGGAGAAGCTTTCCCCTTCGGCAACGATGTTAGCGCCGCCGGTTCTAACCAAAAAAGCATGTTCCACCATTGGCGCAACTGGCAGTGCACGCAATACTAGTTGCGTGCAACACAACTTACGTACTGAATGGGAGCGCCGAAATGGCCAAATCGAAGGGAAAACCGGAGTTTCTGACCGACGCCGATAACATTGAGTTTTGCGGGTTAATCGCCCACCTGGCAAGTCTCGGGGGCCATCAACAGCAGGTTGCCACTCTGTTAGGCGTGTCGCCCGGACACTTGAGTCATGTCGTCAAAGGAAATCGCCATGCTTCAGTGAAGCACCTGGGGAAACTGCGAAAGCGCATTCAAGAGATCACGAAGGAAGTGAATGCCAATTCACTTCCTGGTTCGACAAAGATAGTATCGTCGGTTTTCTCGGTAGACCGTGCGACGCTTCGTGGCTTGTCGGTATCAAGTTCAGTGATCGCTTTTCGTAATCTTCTTTGGGCACGAGCGATTGAGCGAACGATCCCAACAACTCGTATCAGCATCTCAGAGCGCGTTAACGTTGCTGATGGCGGTGTGGATGCGTCTATCCTGTCTGGACCAACCATCGAGAGTGACGAACTGCTGACAACTGGGACCAGATTCCAAATAAAGACCGGAGACTTCGCCCCTTGGCAGAAATCTCAGGTTGACACCGAGCTGTTTGGTCGCGGGAAAAAGCCAGTGTTCAAAAACTTAGGATCGGAACTCCAAGACATGCTGAAAGCGGGTGACCGTTTTGTACTGGTGTCGTTTGGGGAAGACCCTATCGACCGGAACATTCGCAAGGCACGAAAGAATTTTGCCGACGCGTTCTCAGCATGCGGCTATCCAGATATTGAAGTTGAAGTTTGGGGACAAACACACCTCATTGGGTTATTTAGAAAATATCCATCAGTTTGCCTTGGGCTTAACGGGCACGATCACCAGGGATTCATCCCGCACGTGTCATGGGCATCGGCTTTTGATATGAATCCCAGCGTTCATTACAGCGCCGAACAACAACAACTCATTGGCCACATTCGCGAGAATTTGCTTTCTGGTGAAGTACCGCATGTACGACTCGTTGGCGAGCCTGGCGTGGGGAAGACTCGGCTCGCACTCGAAGTAACGAGCAACGAACTTTCGGCCGTCACGCTCTATGTGAAGGATGGCAGGGCACTTGTGCAAAGTTCGTTTCTAAATGAACTATTGCAAACAGATGACACCCGATTTGTCGTGTTCGTAGTTGATGAATGCTCGCCAAGAGACCTCGCCGAGATTTGGAATGCGTTGAAGAGCAAATCGAATCGTACCCGATTGGTTACGATCGACCACGGTCCCGACGAAACATACGATGACAAAACAGAGGTCATTTCCGTAGAGCCAACTGGCACCGAACAGATCGTTGCAATTCTGACTGATCATGGTGTCGGTGAAAACGACGCGAAACATTGGGCAGACTATTGCGAGGGCTGCCCTCGGGTCGCTCACGTTCTCGGGACCAATCTGGAATTGGGTGCAACCAACCTCCTCACCCCACCCAATACATCCGAGGTCTGGCGGCGTTTTGTCGATGGTCGCGACTTGCCGGATTCCGAAGAAGTCACTTTGCGTCGAATTGTGCTCGCGTACGTCTCGCTGTTTGAACGCTTCGGTTTTGAATCGCCTGTCGAAAACGAGTCGCAATTTATTCAGCAACAAGCACGTGAGTGTGACGCTCGAATTACGGAACCAAAATTTCGAGCAATCGTTACAGAACTTCGTGAACGCAGAATTATTCAGGGAACAACGACGCTCTACATAACGCCACGACTTCTCCACATTCATCTATACCGCGAATTTTGGCGACTCTACGGCAGCAGTTTCGACATTGGGAAGCTACTCGATGCCATGCCTGGCGACTTGCGTCCTTGGTTCGTTTCGATGCTCAAATACGCTCATGACAATGCCATCGCGGAAAAAGCGATTGAAAAGCTTTTACGAGAGGGAATGACTGATTCGGATGGTCGATATGAAGACACGCAAAGCAACGGCAAGCTCATAGATGCATTGGCGGTAACATGCCCAAGAGTGACGCTTCGCCACCTGAAGCAAGTAATCGAAAGCTTGACCGTTTCGGAGTTAGGTCACGTCACGGAATCCCGGCATTGGCTCGTTTCGGCTCTTGAAAAACTCGCGGTATGGGAGGATTGTTTTGTCGATGCCGCCGAGTTGCTTCTTGATCTTGCAGAGGCGGAGAATTCCAAAAATGGAAACAACGCTTCCGGGACGTTCACGGAGTTGTTCAGCCTCGTGCCTGGGTGGGGGCCGACCCAAGCAAACCCGAAAACTCGATTTCGCGTGCTCATTTCGGCTCTTGAATCGGACTCGGAAGCTCGGCGAGCGCTGGGTTTGAAAGCATGCGTTGCCTCGCTCAACGATGACCCGTCAACACGACTGGTTGGTCCGGAGCATCAGGGGCTGCGCGCTCGAATTCAGTTCTGGATTCCAGCGACATGGGAGGAACTATGGGATGCACATGAGGAGGTTTGGAATCTACTGGTGTGCAAACTCCACAAATGGGAAGGCGAAGATCGGCGGATTTTGATTTCTGCGATTATCGAAACTTCATGGTCGTCGTTGTATGTCGAACGACTTAGGCAATCTGTTGTGCAAACTCTACATAAAGTTGCAAATGATGGACACGCCGATATTTCGGCGCTAGTGGAACTAATCGCCAGGCTTACAAGAAGCGGTGGAGAAAAGATTCCTGAAGATGTAAAGAATGAACTGAGTCAGATTCGTTTGATGCTTGACGGGAACGATTTTGCAACGAAGTTGCGCCGATTTGTCAAACACGTCTCGTGGGAGGATTACCATGATGATAACCACGAGCGAAGTAACCTAGTCGAAGACAAGCTTGATGAACTTGCTCTCGTTGTTAAGGACGACCCACAAATATTGGATAACGAACTGCAATGGCTCGTTCGTGAGGAATCAGGTCCTGCATATGCGTTCGCTTATCGGATCAGCAACAACGACGCGGAACTTTCGATTTTGCCTCGCATATTGAAACAACATGAGAGCGACAGTTCTGCCGCAACCCAATTTCTCAGCGGGTACCTCGCGGGCATATTCCGCCGCGATCCGCTGGAACGGGATCGCATTCTACGTGATATCTCACTGAATCCAGCCACGCAAGAGCGATTCTCTGACTTTGTCATCGGCTCCGGGCTGAACGACATGGCCGCGGCAATGGTAATTGAGCAATGCGAGAGCGGGCGTCAGCCAAAATCACACCTTGAGCGTTGGAGGTTTCACAGCCAACTGCGGTCACTGAGCGAGAACGTGGTTAACGATCTGATTGAACTCCTAATTCTCGAGGAGACGGGATCACTTTGGAATACTGCACTGCAAATGTTTCATACTTACTACACGGAGAAAGAGGGTTCAGAATCTGTTCAAGCGAGGCCGCTTCCTGAAGACTTGGCGTTTCGACTGCTGACATCAAAGGCCATGTCCGACGAGCGGGTCGCCCGCGATGCTGGGTTCTATTGGTCACGCTTGGGGAAGTTGTTTGTTGACCAGTTCCCTTCGCGAAAGTGGGAGCTTTTCAAGCACGTGCTTAACGCAACCGCTACTGACTCCTTTGTACTGCTGGACCTCGACACGAGTCGCGAGCAATTGATGTTATCGCTCTTGCATGCAGACCCCATATCAGCGTGGGCGTGCATCGCCGAAGTGTTTGACGACCATCAAGAGCAAGGATGTTTTGGAATTCAGCGATGGATTGCAACCGGAGGGCACCGAATTATTGGTAATGAAAGTCCAGGACCGATCCAGCACATTCCAGAAGAGGTTATTTACGCTTGGGTCGATGAAGACCCTGACAGGCGCCGGCACTGGATCATACGCACATTACCAAAAACTTTCGATCAAACGGGTGCTGGACGACTGACGAGAGGCTTTGTTGCGAAGTACGTGAAGAATGAGGACTTCCGTAACAGCCTCCATTGTCATTTCCATTCACGTGGTTGGAGCGGAAAAGCCAGCGAACATTTTCGCAAGCTTCGTGAACAAGCACGAACCTGGTTGGACGGAGAGCGTGATCCAGTGGTTATTCGATGGATTGAGGAGTACATCGACCACCTGAGCAGCGACATTGATCGGGAAGAAATTCGCGAGGAACGCCGTTACTAAGAAAAGTGAGGCGGGACCTTTTCAAGATCGCTGCACAAATCAAACCGACCAAATATCGGAGAATTGACTTTTTGCTAGGTCGCGTCCGCAAAGTCGATTGTTTTGCAAACGTCTAACGCGAACGCTGAGTGGATACTTCCGCCGTAGTGAATCATCAGACGTTTTGCCGTACTCACATCGGGGACTATTGGCCACCACCAGAAACCAGGAATTTCTGACTGTTGAAGTGACAGCCCTCCCGCGATACGCCACTCTCGTTCGTGCATCCAATCAAGAGGATGTGCCTGGCGAAGTGGGTTCGTTTCAACAACGCGGAACCGCTCAGTTAGCGGCCAGATTTCAGGATCGGTATGTCGGCCCAGAAAATGTGACGGGGGTATTATTTTGAGTTCACAGAGGTTTTCAGCCAACAGATGCTGCATGCACCGGTGGCCGACATCGGGCGCGGTCGGAGCGACATGAAAACCGACACACTTTGCGTCGCGTATCATGTTCCAGTCAGATACCCAGACTCTCGGAGAAACCCTTCAAGAAATCATGCTTCCGACGTCTACTAACGCGGGTTAAGCACATCGTCACAATTATCTCGGCGTAACCACGTAGCAGCGTCTCTCTGAGACGCTGGAAATTGCGAGTCTCAGAGAGACTCGCCTACGTGAGGTTCTGCCGAACCTTTTCCCCCGATGTGCTTAGCTTCCAGACTGGTACTTCTTGAAGTTTTCAGCCTGCGCGTAGATCTCTTTGTAAACCTCGTCACGGTCGACGGGCGGATAGCCGTGATCGGCTAGCACCAAAATTAGGTCGACCTTCAACTCCGCTTTGATGTCGTCACGCTGGCTCCAGTCGGTGTACTTCACTTTGTCATCGACGACCAGCTTCACGGCTTTGGCAAGTTCGATCAACTTGTCTTCGGGGTAGGTGAAATCGTATTTGACCGCGAGACTCTTCAAAATGTCGTAGAACGCCTTGTCTTCCAAGTCGATGCCGAGATCGCTGAATGAACCGCGTTCGTCTTTCAACGCTCGGATCAGATCGACAATCTCGCTCGAAAAATCGTCCAGCACGTCACTGACCAGCACGTCTTCTTCGCTCCGCTCGTTGTATCGGTCGACCAACGCTTTGAACTTCTTGGCGAAGTCGATTCCCTTGGCTCGGTTTGTCTTTTTGAAATCCTCGATCGCTTTGGCTAACATCAGCTGCAGCAGTTTGATCTTGGTATTAGGAAGCTTGATTTTCTCGATCTTTGCCAAATAGTCATCGTCAAAGATATCGATCCCTTCCACCGTTCCCAGTTTGAAAATTTCCTCGACGCCGTCGCTTTTCAGGGCTTCGGCGATCATCTCGCGGACTCGGGCGTTCATCTGGGCGGAGTCGGGCGCGTTGCCCTTGGTCAGCTTGAACACGATGGAGCGAACGGCCAAGTAAAAATGAATCTGATCGCGTTCGGCCTGGCTGATTCCTTCGCTGCCGCAGCAAATGTCGTAAGCGGCCTTCATCCGCTGCACGAGCGCCATGAATCGCTTTTCGATCTTCTCGGTTAGCTGGCAGTATTCAGCAGCCCGGTTCAGGCAATTCAGCTGATCGACCGAACTGCCGTTGAAATAGTCGCCTGAGTCGAATTTCTGAAAGACTTGGCGTAACAGATCCAAGTGATCTTTCACCACGACAATGGATTGCCCGATTTCCTCGATGTTTTGCTGGTCGGCTTTGTTGTAATGAGCCATTGCCAGATTCATCTGTGTCTTGATTCCGATGTAGTCGATCACCAAGCCCTTCTGTTTCGACTCAAACCTTCGGTTCACTCGCGAAATGGTCTGGATCAGGTTATGGCGTTTAATCGGCTTGTCGATGTACATGCTGTCCAAGGCGGGAACATCGAAACCGGTCAGCCACATGTCGACGACGATGGCGATTTTGAAGTTGGACTTCAGGTTCTTGAACTGGCGGTCCAGCTCCTTGCGGTATTCCTTGCCGCCCAGCAAATCGTAAAGCTCTTTCTGGTCGTCCTTGCCGCGAGTCATGATCATCTTGATCCGCTCCATCGGTTTGATCTTCTTTCGCTCGGTCTCACTCAGGTGGACTCCCTCGGCAGACTCGCGAACTTCGTTCCACTGGGGACGCAGAGCAATCACTTCTTTGAAAAACTCCCAAGCGATCTCGCGTTTGCTGCAGACGAACATCGCCTTGCCCTCAACCGTTGAGCCTTCTTCGACTCGTTTTTCGTAGTGAGCCACAAAATCAGCGGCCACGGCTTTGATGCGATCGGGGTCGCCCAGAATCGCGTTCATCTGAGCCGATGCTTTTTTGCTCTCTTGAATCTGATAGTCGCTGGCCCCTTCGTTCGTGCAGCGCTGATAGTATGCCTCGATCTCCTCCAGTTTCTTGTTGTCCAGCAACACCTTCGCCGCACGCCCTTCGTAGACGATCCGCACCGTGATTTCGTCCCTGACCGATTCCGTCATCGTGTAGGCATCGACCACTTCGCCGAATACCTCCAGCGTGGCGTCGATCGGGGTTCCGGTGAAGCCCACATACGTGGCATTGGGCAGCGAGTCGTGTAAGTACTTGGCGAATCCGTAAGTCTTCTTCACGCCCGATTCGGTTACCGTCACCTTTTGGTCCAGGTTGATCTGGCTGCGATGGGCCTCGTCGGAGATGCAGATCACGTTGGCGCGATCGGTCAGCAACTGAGCGTCTTCGGTGAACTTGTGGATCGTCGTCAGAAACACACCCCCGCTTTTCCGCCCGGCCAAAAATTCACGAAGCTGATCGCGGCTTTCAACGCTGATCACCGTTTGGTCACCAATGAAATTCTTCGCATTGGTAAATTGTTTTGAAAGTTGGTCGTCCAGATCGGTGCGGTCGGTGATCAGCAGGATCGTCGGGCTCTCGAATTCGAGACTCTTCATCAGCAGCCGAGTCAGAAACAGCATGGTAAAACTTTTGCCACAGCCGGTCGCGCCGAAGTAAGTTCCACCTTTGCCGTCACCATACGGTTTGCGGTGCTTCAAAATGTGCTGGTACAGTTTCTGAGCCGCGTAGAACTGCGGGTATCGGCAAACGATCTTCACTTCCGCCTTGGAAACGTCGGGGAAGTGGATGAAGTGCTGGATCACCTGCCGCAGTCGCTGTTGGTCGAACAAGCCTTGCAGCATGGAGTGCAGCGAGTCGATACCGTCTCGCGTGGCAACTTCGTTGCCGGTGATCTTTTGCCACGCGTAAAAGAACTCGTAGTCGGCGAACATCGAGCCCATTTTGTTGTTCACCCCATCGCTGATCACGCATAGCGTGTTGTACTTCATCAGTTCCGGGATATCGCGGGCGTAGCGAACAGTCAGTTGCTTGTAGGCATCGTCCAAGGTTGCATTTTCGCGAATCGCACTTTTGAACTCGAACACGACCAACGGCAGTCCGTTGATGTACAGGATCACATCGGGAATCCGTTTCTCGCGGCCTTCGATCTCCAGTTGACTGACGACACGGTAGATGTTGTCGTCGCGGGGTTGGTCGCCAGCTCGATAGCCCACCAGTTTTTCGGCAACGACCGTCGCCAGTGCTTCTTCTGGTTGACCGGTGCGTCCAAGTGGCAAACCGGCGTAGTCGAGCAGTTGGATGTAAAGGTCTTTTTGGTCGCGGTCTTCGCGTTTGAGTAGGAAGCCGTCAGAAACCCATTTGCAGATCGTTTTATTGGAGTCATACAGATCGGCGGCGTTGAGTGCGTCCAACTGTCGAATGATCGAGTCGATTTCGCTGTCGGTGATACTGTCAGCGGCATAACGCTTGGTCAGAAACTCTCGCAAGTCGGATCGGATCAGGACATCGCCGGGAGAGCGATCAATGTCTGTACCGCGAGTGTACGGATAGCCTTGGTCAGCCAGCAATTGGATGATGGCTTCTTCGAGCTTCGTCTCGGTGAACTTATTCACGCTTGCCACGGGCCACCTAGCTTCCATGTTTTATTGAACGGTTTTTGATCAACGATTGACTCTGCCACGGGCGTCAAGAAATCGGAAATCTCCACAATCATTTGCGGAAGGCTCTCGGGAGCGGATTCGATTTTGGATTTGCGGCAAAAGCCCTTCCACTGACTCTGCTTGGTACCGTCCTCGATAAAGACGGGCTGAAACGCGACCGGATCGGACTCAACATCTGTGTCGCGATGGGAAAATGTCCCAGCGATCGCTTTCTGCAGCGTTGCGCCATTAAATTCAAACTGTTTTGACACGCTCCAGACGTCGTAAAAGTCACGAATGCGGCTGTTTAGCTGGCCCAGTTTTACCATCGTTTCAAACTTCTCCGCGACGACAGTTTCTGCCGGATAACCACGAAGCTTGGGCGGCGCGTGGTCCGGGATCGTTGGGTAATCCAGCATCAGCGGTCCTGGCGCAACGACGTCTCCGAAGCCCATGTCAATTTGCAGGTGTATTTTGGCGGAATCCAAGTGCCCCTTCAATGTGACTCGGACGCCTTCGTAGTCGGTGCCGTCTTCGATGAAGGCGATCTCCTTGACGACGTTGGCGGCCGTTTCGACATCGTTTGGCATGTTGGCCAGGAAGTCGATGTCTTTGGTCGGGCGCGTGTGCGAGGTATTCCAGACGGCGAACATCAGACCGCCTTTCAGAATGAATTTGTCCACATGCTCCGATACCGACAGACGCGACAGAAACCGTTCCATGGCAAAGTACTGGAGGACCTCCTGGAAAGGACGACCGGTCGTCTTGCCGTAGGTTGTCAGCTTGGCACGAACCGATGCGGCAACGTTGGTGGGATTTCGCGTGCTCACAGGATGGATTCCAGATAGGGACGAATCGTCTTGGAAATCCTGCAAACGGCGGCGTAGTCCAGTAGTGCCTGCACGTTGCGTTTGGGTTGCGTCTTGTAGAACTTGATCGCCTCGATCACGGTATCGAGCCCAATCTGGTTGCGAAACTTGAAGCAATCGGCGATCGTTTTTTCCCGGCAATAAACCGGAATCTCAAAACCGTCGATGGACACTTTCTCAATACCTTCGGTGAATGCGTTTCCGCTGAATCGAAAACTGCGAATGGGTGGGTATTCCAGACGCGGCAGCGTCGTGGTGTCACGCGATATTGCGACGTAAACCTCGTGCGGTATCTGCGTCGTCAGTTCATGGAGTGACAGGGCCGAGATCAGGCAGATGACTCCCTTGGGAATTTTTGCGGCAACCGTCACCAGATCCGGATTTACCAATGGCGGTGTGTCGGTCCGTCGATACAGGCCTCGACTGACACGCTCCAGCAAGTTGTTATCAACCATTTGGTAAAGTGTGTTGCGATGGATTCCAGCGCGCAGGGCGTCAGCCATGCGAATCATGCCCTTGTGTGCGTCGATGACAGTGATCGCCGATTCGATCGCCGGTGAATGGCTTTCTTTAACCATGGTACAAAACAACTCCACTTATTGTATTCTGGTGTCATTATGTACCTTGCGTTTGAGGTTAGCAAGCAGCAAATCAGCAAAAAAGGCGGCTTTTGCGGTCAGGAGCTTCCGTTCAGGTATCGTCGGCAGATGTCAATAAGTGCCGACATAATCTAACCGAAAAGCCATTCCTCGAACGATTAACGCTTGGTTTTGAGCGCAAAGACGCGGAGGCGCAAGGACGCAAAGAGTTGGTTTGGAGTCATACAGATCGGCCGCGTTGAGTGCGTCGAGTTGGCGGATGATCGAGTCGATTTCGCCTTCGGTGATGTTGTCATTGGCATAACGCTTGGTCAGAAAGTCTCGCAAGTCGGATCGAATCAGGACATCGCTGGGAGAACGCCGAATATCAGTGCCGCGCGTGTACCGGTCGCCCTGGCTGCCAAGCAGCGTAATCATCGCCTCTTCAAGCTTTGTTTCGGTGAAGTGTTGGGTCGTGCTCATGGCGTTTGACATGGCGTTTTCGGGTGTATTGCACGATAAGCTGGAAACGCTGGGTTTGGGCTGTTTTCGCGCAATGATTGCGAGAAAAATTGCGCGAAAGGCTGGGATTGGCAAGAATCGAGTGTTTTCGCGCAATCACTGCATCGCGCCGTTTCGGCGAGATTTTCGGCGAGATAGCCGAAATCTGCTGAAAAACCGCGGTGGATCGCGCCGTTTCGACGATCATTTTGGCCCAATGGATAGCCCCTTTTGCTGATCTGAGGTTACGGAAAACCGGGTATTCAATGATGTTTTGTCTCTAAACAGGAATTTGGGGCCTTAAAACGAACATCTCTCTTGATTTTCGGTGCCAATAACCGATACTTGAGGTAACTCATCTACCATGTGTAGAAGGAGTACCGAAGCCGTCCCTTGGGGCGGCTTTAGCTTTTTCAGGGTTCGTTCTGCGCCCTCCATTCCTCATATTCACGCTCCATTCGCCGGCGCTGATTGGGATACTGAACGTAGTAAGCAGTCCAAAGCAACACGAAATCTTCTCGATCATCCAAGATCACAACGTATGAGAAATCTTCGACTGCGATAAGAATGCGTTCGCTTCTTCCACGTCTGTTCTTCCAAATTCGAACATTTTCGTCGCCGTTCGCTTCAATGATCGGTTTGGGCCAAGCAATACGCTCGCAACGTCGCATAACGGGTGTTCGTTCCTCTTCGTCTTTACCTTCTGAGATCAAATGCCAAAAAGTTGCGGCCTTTCCGTCGTATTCAGGATGACGTTTTAACGCGAACCGTTTCCCGGTGTATGTCGGTTTCGATTCAACGAAGTCGCGGTGGAAAATCGCATAAATCGCCTCGCAGTAATTTGGCCAATCGCCGTCGTATGCGCCAAGTGTTATCAGGTCGGGCAACCAATCAAAATTTTCGCTCATGACTTGCTCGACTCCCAGACGAGGAGATTGAGCTTTGGCTCACGTAGCCAAGTTGAGCGAGTCAGCGAAAACCCTGTTCGTTGCTTAAGTCGACTGACCATTGAAAGTTTCGCAGGACTGGAATCCAGCCCACGATTTGCGTAAGTGACGATCCCCATGATGAGGTCGGCCAGTTGCATCAGTTCTGACTCGTGCGATCGAATCTGCTGGACGCGACGAATGATATTGCCTGTCCCGTCGTAGTTGGCAGAACGGAGAACCTCTTCAAGTTTTTTTCTCTTTTGCTCGCTGCGAGTGTCTTTGATGTCCAGATAAATCGAATACTGTTTTTTCGGCACGATGATCGGCTCAAGCAGCGTGAAGCACATCTTGTAATACCAGTCATTGTGGGATTGGCCGAAGCGATCGTGATCGAGCTTTGATTTGTCGGGGATCACAACGCCTCGAAATCGCAAGTCATCATCATCCAGAAAGTAGTCCAGCACCGCACGGTAGAAGGCTTCCTTGGCCGGGGAGACCTTCGTCCATTTGATTTCAAATGTATCTGCAAACCCATGTTGTTTTTGTATATCTCGAACTCGGATGCTGATTTCTCTAGCCTTGTCCTGAGGGCACCAGATCGCGCCCAGCATCATCACGTTGATCGAGTCGTTTTCGAGATGGCAGCTTTCGTCGAGGTAGATGTTAAACGAGTCAGCCATTGGTGATGTCCTCCGTGATGAAGTACGGGTAGCCTTGATTGGCTAGCGGTTCGGTGATGGCCGCTTCGGGCTTTGCCTCGGCGAATTTTTGAGTCGTGATCATAGGCTGCCTGCCGCCAGCTTTTCGGCCTCCGGAATGCGAAGCTCGCCCGAAAGGAGTTTCGGGAGAAGCGTGTCGCGAAGTTTCGCGAGGACGATTGAATTGCTCTTCATCGCGTCACGTTGAAGACACGACCCTTCGATCTGTTCTTCAAACAATCTAAAAGTTTGGCCTTCATCGTTTGGTGCAACCAACGGCAGTTTCTTAATTTGCCCACCACTAATGTGCGGAATGGATGTACCGGTTTTCACGTTGTTGACATATCCCTTGAAGGTTTCGCCGCCGATGAGAACTTCGAGGTATCCTGATCCGACTGAGCCATTCGGTCTTAAGCAGGCAACTCGCTGGACAAGCAAACAAGGCAAATCACTTTTCCCTACTCGCACCCAGTTCTTGCCGACTTTTGAGCCGTCCATTCCAATCAACACGTCCCCGTTACAAAGAGAATACCTTTGAAGCTCATCGGTAATCGCAGGCCAAAAACGGGTTTTGGACTCCCATTGGAACCGCCCCTCTTTCACGTTGTCGCCGCGTGCCAATCGAACCCCGTCATCTGAAAAGTCGTTGCTCTTAAAGGCAGGCCCCGTTAGCAAATCAATATGATTGCCAAGCGAATCAACCTCCCAGCCATCTGGGATCCAGCCCATTTCATCTGTGAAGACGAAGGCATTGGGGAAGAGTTTTTGAATGTTTTTGGGGAGGGGTTTGCGCTGGGGGCCGAGGGCGCGGCGGGTTTCGGCTCGGGCGGACAGAGGCTCTGGGATGGGGTTGCCGGCGGCCAAGGCATTGTCGATCACCGGATCAAAATCCACAAACCAGCTCTTGAACAACGCCCGAGCCATCGACTCCAGCGTCTCGTTCATCCGACGGTTCAACTCGATCTTGTCGTCAAGCGTGCCAAGAATTGAGGCAATGGCATGTTGTACTTCGACCGGCGGAAAGGTTAGCAAGAAATTCTTTTGGTCTGCCAGGCTCACGTAATCCGCAACCATCGAACCGTGAGTCTTTACGGCATCTAGGTTTGCTTGGAATTCATGTGATCGAAGCAGGTAATAGAGGAACTTAGGGTTAAGGCGTCCCGGGTCTAAGGACCGCCAGAAGCAGACCTGAGGCGAGAAAACCACATCAGGTTGCCCAGTTCTCAGCATTCCTACGCGACCAACCGTTCCCTTCGATATGAAGGCAACGTCGCCTGATTTAGCGAGTTTTTTCTGGACTCGATCCGCATATTCTGGGCGGATGTGGTCTGTGACCCGAGTCTCAATAGTTCCAACACCAATATCCCCACCTCGGACAAATGGTATTCCTTCTGGGCCAAGTTCGACATTTCGGACACGATACCCGTCGTCAACCGCTAGCGTTCCGCTCTCGATTAAGTCTGCGACTTTCGAGCGACTCCATCCGTCACTTCCCATAGCCCAGCGCCTCCAGATTCTTCCGGATCGCCTTGTCCAGCTTCTTCGCGTCTTCCATCTGCTGGTACAACGTCGTGGTCAAGTCGGTCATCTTGGTTTCAAACGGGATGCCGTCGTCTTCGATCGGGGCCGCGCCGACATAACGACCCGGCGTCAGCACGTAATCGTTGGCTTTGATGTCTTCGAGCGTCGAGCTTTTGCAAAAGCCGGGAACGTCGGCGTAGGTGTTTGAAGAACCACTCGCTTGCGCTTCGGGCTTGTATTTTACGCCTCGCCAAGCGTGATACGTATTGGCTATCTCAGCGATGTCGGATTCGGTTAACTCTTTGTGCGTGCGGTCGAGCATCGTGCCATGATTCCGCGCGTCGATGAACAGGGTTTCGCCGATGCGTTTTCGGTGTTTGATGTTAGCCGTTTGGGCGCTAGCCCCGGTTTTTTTGCCGACGGAACCGGGGCTATCGCCCAAACGGCTGATGGTTTTGGCCTTCTTGCTTTTGGTCAGAAACCAGAGACAGACCGGAATCTGAGTCGTGTAAAATAACTGGCCCGGTAACGCGATCATGCAATCGACTAAATCGTTTTCGATGATCTTCTGACGGATCGCTCCTTCGCCACTGGTGCTGGTCGACATCGAACCGTTGGCCAGCACAAACCCGGCCACGCCGTTTTCTGACAGCTTGCTGATCATGTGCAGGATCCAGCCGTAGTTGGCGTTGCCCGTCGGCGGCACGTCGTAACCGCTCCAGCGAGGATCGTCGCTCAGTTCGTCCGGGCCGCGCCACGCTTTCAGGTTAAACGGCGGATTGGCCATGATGTAGTCGGCCTTCAAATCCGGGTGCTGATCCTTGAAAAAGGTATCGGCGGGGACTTCGCCCAGGTTGCCCGAGATGCCGCGAATGGCCAGGTTCATTTTGGCCAGCTTATAAGTCGTGCTGGTTTGCTCCTGCCCATAGATGGAGATGTCTTTCTGGTTGCCGGAATGGTTCTGGACGAACTTCACCGACTGGACAAACATGCCGCCGCTGCCACAGCAGGGGTCGTAGATCTTACCGCTGTACGGCTCAATCATTTCGGCGATCAGGTTGACCACGCACTTGGGCGTATAGAACTCGCCGCCCCCTTTGCCTTCGGTCGCCGCGAATTTGCCCAGAAAGTATTCGTAAACCCGACCGACGACGTCTTCTTCGGAATCCTGAATCGTGTCGATGTTGTTGATCGAGTCGATCAGCGCTGCGAGTTTGGCCACGTCGATGCCCATCCGCGAGAAGTAGTTGTCCGGCAGGGCTCCTTTGAGTGACGGGTTGTTCTTTTCGACGGCATGCAGGGCACTGTCAATGCGGACGGCGATGTCGTCCTGTTTGGCTTGTTTGACGATCGTTGACCAGCGTGAGCCTTCTGGCAGGTAGAAGACGTTCTTCATGGTGTAGAACTCGACCATGTCAACGTAGTCGGCTTTGCCGTCGTCGATAATCGACTGCCGCCGCGATTCAAACCGGTCGCTGACGAATTTTAAAAAGATCAGCGAGAGGACGACGTGTTTGTACTCGGACGATTCGACGGAGCCACGTAGCTTGTCAGCGGTGTCCCACAGCGTTTGCTCGAATGATTTCTTGGTGGCTGGTTTCGACGTCTTGTCGCTTGAACGCGTCGCGGATGACTTCGGAGTTAATGTCTTCTTCGCAGCTTTCTTGGCCATGGAGCTCTATCGGGAGGCAATCGGGTGGACGTAAGTGTCCGCGCAGCATCGCCCGGAATGCCGAGATCCTAGCGACTACATGTGCCTGCCGCTAGCAAGCTCGCCCCTGACATCGTCTCATCGCCAGCCGATCCGGTCGCGTCCGAAGCGGGATGTGGTGAAGGATCGGCGGGGCATGATACCAAACGCATTCTGATGCGAACGGTCCTTGCCGCTTGCGGACACATTCCTCAACTGATCTTTGCGGAGTGGGTTCGGTGAGTCCGCTTCGGAGTCTCGGAACTCACGTAGCACAGGGAACTTCGCCGAACGAAGGCAGTGCGTCGATGGTGCGTTGGGAATCGACGCTCCGCCGTAGTGATCCACACGGCACAACGGTTTTCGAGCGATCGCCGTCCATTACCTTGCCCTAGGTTCCGTTTACCACCTTTCGAGTTTGAAGATCGGACCTAAAATAGGCTGCTTGAGCAAACCAAGGAACTCGAAGATGCAATGTCACGGTCAGTTGCCCGAATCGAATTTTTGGTGCGTTGCATCAGGGTTTGGCGTGTCATCGCCCATCAAAGTCTGCTTCAAAATCTCGGCTTCCCGCTGGATGTCGCCCGGTGCGTAGTGCCGGCGAGTGGTTTCCCAAGACGAGTACCGCATGATCCGGCAGATCACCAAGGGTGGCACACCAGCGGTTCGGAGTCTCTGGCCGCAGGAACGTCGTAGATCGTGGGCAGATGCGAATTTGGCGGGCAATCCCGTCTTCGTGTCCTCGGGTGCGACAACGATGTTGGCTTTCTTGCCGATCTTGCTGATGACTTTGCCTACCTAACCCGACTCCTAGTCTCGGGTAATTCGGTTTGCCACCATACTGAACCTGCAACGACACGGGCTCAAAAACCTATCCGCTTCGTTGATCCGCTGGAGTTTGGAGCATCAGCTTTTCGAATTCAGGCAACAAGGGAATGTCTTCATCGGTATCGTTCTTTTGCATCGCGGCTGGAATCCGCAGGATAGGGATCTCACCTTCCGTCCACTGCGGAATAATTGCTCCCTCGCGATCCCACGAGACGTTCATCCATTCCTCGATACGCAAAGTGGATTCCCACAACCCGTGAAGTAGCCGTTTCCACGATTCCGCAGCTTCATCGCCAACGGCAGCCGACGTCACCGCCAGCATCGCCTTGAACTCAACTTCGGTGATGGGGCGGCCCTTCATGGCCTTGCGTTTGGAGACTTTGATGTAGCTGTCCATTCTGTGCGCGCAGCGACGATCCCAGTTTCGCTCTTGATTTGGCGAGCCGTGGGCGTTGATTCTGCGGCTTGGAGGCTCACCGGAACCGAGACGGGTTGCATAATCTTGGGAGCGTCTGTGTTGACAACCAGCCGGTCATGTATGCCCGATGGTGTTTGCCTTGCTGCCGTGGAGGCCAGGTCCTCAAAGCAGCTTTTGCCACGTATCATCTACTGCTTCACCTCAGCAATGACTTGCTCAAGAGTGAATCCGGGGATCTGCTTGCCGATGCTGCGAAGAACACTGCTTATGATGCTGCGGCGTTTCGCACCCGATGGCGTCTTGCTCGTATGACCGGTTCGACGGGCTGTCGCATCGACGCGAAGTTCTCGCTCAGAGGCATTGTTAAGCACATCGGCAGAAAAGGTTCGGTAGAACCTCACGTAGGCGAGTCTCTCTGAGACTCGCAAATTTCAGCGTCTCAGAAAGACGCTGCTACGTGGTTACACCGAATTCATTGTGACGATGTGCTCAGTACCATCGGCCCCTTCGCGATAGACAAACACAAACAACTCCTCAGCGAGCATCCGGCCATCATTGGAGATTCGTTTGGCGTCACGGTAGATCGCAAGCAACCCATCGGCGAGCTGACGAAAAAGTGAATCCTCGGGCGAAGTCAACGTCAGCTTGATGGCCTTGCGAATCAGATGGGCCCAACACTTTTGGGATTCCTCGAATCCTTGATAGACGGCAGCATCGTCGCTGACAAACGTCCCCGTGAAAACTTCCTTATCGATGACGGCCGCCAGCGTTTGCCCGTCTTTGTGAACCCCGTAGAAGGCAACCGTGACATGCTCACTGAGGAACGCCCAAACCGAATTGATGCTCCAAGATGTTTCGTCGCAGTACACGACGGCCGAATTGGCCAGGATCGTACAGAGCGATTCAAATTCATTCTCCCAGGCTTTGGAGAGTTAATTGAGCAAGCGATCGGCCTGCGATTTCTTGAGTTTGAGTTGTTGAAAAAAGGAGAGCACCTTGCACGCTTTGTCGATCGACAGGCCCAGACGATAGACTGGCAGCCCAGTGCGAGGACGATTTCGATTCCGAATTCGCCGCGTCCTAACACTCCTTCGATTCGGCCAAATTGATTTCGGCAGCGGTAGATTTCGTAGGCGACCAGAATCGCGGAGCCGTTTTCGAGTCTCCAGGCAACGCGAGTGTGCGAGAGGGTGCAGTCTTCTGGCTTGCAGCCTTCGGGGTAAACGGTCTCGGTTCGTTAGGCTCGCTTGATTTTTTCAGCCGTGGTGACGCGTCCTTTTCGCCCTCGTTTGGGCGGCTTTTTCTTCCGCCCGCTCTTTTTCTCCTCTTCCTTTTTCTTTCGCTGCTCCTCGGCGCTTTGCGAGTACGGTTGATCGAGACGCTCGGTGGGGTTCTTCTCGTTCAGCTTGACAAAGAGTTCCTCGACCTGCTTTTCGAGTCGCTTGATGGTAGCCGCTTGCATCGTGACGAGCTTGATCAACTGGTCACGCGAAAGGTCTTCGTCAAAAGGTTTGGCTCCACTCATGCCCCACGTTTACGAAATCCAACCGCCCCCTGGCAAAACCAGTTTCGCAGAATGGACAGCTACCGATGCCAAGGCTCATGAAATCGCTCAGCACGTTGATGATCGCCTCGATGCCGGATACACGGTCGGTGGAATCATGGATGAATTGAGCGAAAGGAAGCGTCGTTTCGTGGGGCGATTGAGGGACAACTCGAAGCTTGATGCGTTAGCGGCACCGCACTTAAAGCGGCCCGCTGGCCGACCTCTTGAAGGCGGCTATGAAACAGTGATTGAACTGGGGGCTTACCAAGTCGACACGTGGCAGCACGCCCAGCGTTTGATTCTCGTGGTGGTCGATACACCGGACAGCGTCACGGGGCAGTTGAACCTACTGCCACGGTACTTTTTCCCCATCACGAACTGGCGCAGAAGCGTCTCGTAGCGGCGAATGGTTACTGGAGCACTACCGTCGTCGAGGCACGTTTGAAGATCGTCTCGGCGAATTCAATGATGCGATCGGGGTGCACCTTTCTTCAGCAGGATTCAAAGAGAATGAGGCAACGATGTTGCTGGGAATACTGGCTTTCAACTTGAGCACCGTGTGTCGCAATGAGTGGGTGGATTCAGTGGGTGGATGCTGGGACTTAACTCGCTTTCAGTTGTTTATCCTGAAAGTCGGCGCGGAGATCGTTAAGCATTCACGGCGTTTAGTCATGCGGATTGCCGAATCAGCAGAACCACTCTGGTCGCGTCTGACAGCGAGAATCAACGACTGGCAACCGTTGGACGAGGTTCAGCTCAAAGCATTGAGCGGTTTCATGCCGCCCCCGCCGCACGCGTTCCTGAAAGAAGTTCTGCGTTGGTAGCGTTGCCCACAGAAACGAAAAACGAATTTGGGGAGGGAGTCGTTCTGCGCGGAGTCGCCCATTGTCGAGCAAAATCCAAGAAGATGACGGTCAACTGGCGAATCGCCCCCAATCATCCACCCGCCACGGTCGTAGTGAATAATCCGGGTCGATACCAATCAGGTCGCGATGCGTTCATCGAGAGACATTGGGGCGACCGCGATAAAAAGTTGGAACTGGCTGGTTCGATTCGCGCTGCCAAGGCAAAAGCAGCAGCGGATAAAACGCTGACCAATGCATCCGAAGGATGCTTCTGAAAAGAAAGATGCGACGAGAACTGAGTGATATCCAAGAAGTCACTCAGGAAAGCGGCACGGAAACGGCGTTCTAGAACGAGTATTGGGACAATCAGGAAGCGGGAATCTACGTGGATTTGCTTTCGGGCGAACCTCTGGATTCGTCAACCGACAGGTACAAGTCAGGCACCGGCTGGCCCACGTTTGTTCGCCCGCTGGATTCTAAATTTATCTCGCTTCGAAAGGACAATACGCTGTTAACCTCATGAACCGAAGTGCGTTCCGAGATCGCCAACTCGCACCGTGGCCACGTCTTCAACGACGGACCGCCGCAACGCGGAGGCAAGCGGTGGTGTATGAACTCGGCCGCTCTGAAATTTATCCCAAAAGACAAGATGAAAGCCGAGGACTACGGCAGGTACGTGTCGCTTGCCGAACCTCCCAGATAGTCTCCACCGTGAATCATTCAGACCGGCGGGACCAGATTCGCCAATACGAGTGCATTCGGCGTGCGAAGGCATCGGTGTCTTCCGCGAAAAGGAATGAGCTACGCTTTAGGCTGGTTTGCTGGAGTTGCTTGCGGTGTTGGTCGATCAAACCTTCCAGCACTCGAGCATCGTCTGCGTCGCCGAATTCCCCCGGCGTTTCAAGCACTTTTTCGGCAAATACGGCCAGATCATGATCGTCGCCAAGGTCATCGCCCAACCGATCCGACAGCTTGATCAGCGGGCGGGTCGTCGCAGGCCAAAGCTCTCGCAACAACCTGAGGTGATACCCGTGATACTTCACCCGCTTCCGCAGCTCGTGCAAGTTCTCGGTCGTCGCTTTTTCTTTTGCATTGTCCAGTGCCTCAACGGCCCGCTCTCGCGTCTTGGAAAGCCCCGCCGCAGCGGCCTTAAATTTCTTGTCGTCGAAGGACCATTCCTCAAGACGTGTCTTTGATGCGACCATCTGCTCACGCATGAAATCCAAACACCGGTCGATGTGTTTGTTGTCGATGGCCTCGAGTTGTCGTGCCAACTGGCGTCGTACCGAAGCGAAGCTTTTCCGATCGACTTGGCCGGCGAATCGCTCCATGACGTGGTCATAGGCTGAGATGGCCGACTTGGCGTCGCGGATATCCGACAGTGTCCGTGCCGCGTCTCGAAAGGCTTTGTTTTCAATCTGGTACGTTTTCTTCATGGAGGGTCGTACCAGACGAATTAGCCCCCGCAGCTTTTTGCAGCGTTTACGAACCTGATGGATCGTTTTGTCACGATTCAAATCGGCATCGTCAATCTCACCGATCGCCTTTTCAATCTGGCTCAGTGCGATACGCCGAACCCCATAAGCAATGCGTTCGTCGGCGTGAAAGTAATACGACATGCTTCGGTCAAGTAGTTTGCGTAAGATTGATTTATCGGGTTGACAGCAAATGAATTTTAGATGCAAGTCATGTACCAAGTCCCGAGTCATGTCCCAAATTCTCGACGTTTCAGGCTTTTGCAGCCTGATGGAACGCGCATTGCGGTCGTGGTTTCAGGGACGTTGCCTGGCCAGTCAACTCTCCCGTTTAATGTTTCTGGCAGGAGGAGTGTTCCTGGCAAGTTGCTCGAGGACGGGAAATTCCGCACGATCAGTGGTCAAGTACCACGGTGGCACAGATCGCCGGCGACTGTGACCAAGCGACCACGACGCGGTCGGATGCGGATGCCATGGAGGCGTTGACAAAGCTCAGTCGGAGCAAGGCATCGCGAATGATGGTGGTCGATGAAGGGCGGTTGGTGGGATTGTTGTCGTTGAAAGACCTGATGAAGTTCATTGCGTTGAAGGTGGAACTGGAGGACGACACGACCGCCTCCCTACGGCAAGCAAGGCAACGAGAAAATTCCACCGAGCATCAACCAATCAGCGAGAGGATCCGGTCCTTCAGCGGTGAACCTTCAACAACTTTGACAACTTTGACGTCAATTGCAAAAGCGGCGATGTTGTGGCTCGGGCACGCGTAGGTAGGCACGTGATCGGCTCGCGCGGATTGATGCGGTCGTTGTAGGTGCAACGATCATGCTTCCTCGCATACGAGTTGCTCCCCCTTCGTGCCCCCCCACTACCGAAAAGGAAATCTGTCATGCAAAAGCCAATGTTCTTCTCCATCGCTCTGCTTTGCCTCCCCGCGTTTGGTCCTTCGGCGATCGCGATGGTGAAATTCACGAGCAAGCGGATTTGGTTGCCAGATCGCCAGACAAAGCGTGCGGCGAAGAAACGCTGAGCACTGAGCATCGCTCAACTAGGATTCGAAGACGAGGTGGGGTCCAGCCTCGCCAGACCGGGAGGACGCGAGTCCATCACGTAGATCGCATGAACCACACCCGGAACGAATCCGAGCAGCGTCAGCACACGGTTGATCCGAAATTCGCGATGTAGGCCGAATTGCATGTAGGCCGCTACCGGCGGCAGCAAGAAGGCGATCAGCAGGCGGATAAAATTCATGGCGTGGTCTCCAGTTCGTGCTTTTCCAATGAAATTGGTTTTGTCGCTGCTAAAATTGAGCCTGCATCGTCTAGGGCGCTTTTATCGACATCGTGAACGATGACCAGCACCGCCCCCGATTCAACGCGTCGTTCATAGTCGTCGCTGACATGATGGCTGACGCCCCAGCGATCCATGCCACTGAGTAACTTGCCGACGGCAGCACCCATTGCAATCCCGACCAATGGCCCCGCGATGATCAGCGGACCCACAAGTGTACCCGCCGCGATCGGCGCGGCGACCGTGCCACCGATTAACATTCCCAGGGATGTAGTGCGCCCTTCGGGTGCAGAAGCGGACGTTGTTTCTGGGGCTGATTCATCTTGCAAATGTTTCAGATGCTCTGCTGCCGGATCGGAATCCGACGACACGACCGAGATGTTATCAAGTGTCCAATGACTATTCTTCAGTGTCTCCAAACACAACTTTGCAGCAACCATGGTTTCGTATTCCGCAATCAAACACTTTGTCATCGTAGTCCTCGCTTCATTTGTTTTAGTTTGGGAACGCCGAGGCTAATTTGTGTGCGTCCGTTTCCACGCGATCAATCCGCCACACTTCAATACTTCACGTTGGCGGTCTGAAAGATTGTGTTGTCCGACGAACTGTGTCAGTCGTGTCGTATTCAGGATAGTCACTTCGTTGCCGGCATCGAGTTGCGCGGCGGGATGTTCGACGACCAAATCATCATCCTGCGAAAACTGCTCAGCGGCCTTTGCGACTGTCAACGGCAGGATGCCGAAATTGATCAGGTTCTGCCAGTGAATCCGCGCAAAGCTCTCGGCGATGACCAACCGTAGCCCCAGAAATTGGGGAGCGATTGCCGCATGTTCGCGGCTGGAGCCCTGGCCGTAGTTCGCCCCGCCGATGATGGCATGTCCGCCCGCATGTTGCTTGGCACGTTCGACATAGTCGGGATCGACATCGACATAAACGAACTCGGCGATCTGAGGAATGTTGCTGCGAAACGGTAACACGCGAGCACCGGCGGGCAAGATTTCGTCGGTCGATACATTGTCGCCGACGCATAGCAACACCTTTGCTTCGAGCTGGTTTGGCAAGGGCACCGATGGCGGCAGCGATCCGATGTTCGGCCCCTTCACAAGTTCCGTTTTCGTCCGCTCGGGGTTGCGCTCGGGGTTGCGCTCGGGTGCCACAAACTGTTCGTTGTCGATGATCGGATCGAGCGGCTCGCCGATCCTAGGGTACGGCGAATCGAACTCGCGCGGGTCCGTGATCTTTCCCGCCAGTGCTGATGCAGCGGCCGTTTCAGGGCTGACTAAGTGGACCGCGTCTTCGCGTGTACCGGATCGACCCGGGAAATTTCGCGGGACCGTGCGGAGACTGATTCGGTTGGTTGCCGGTGCTTGCCCCATCCCGATACAACCGTTGCAGCCCGCTTGATGCAGACGTGCTCCGGCCCGCAAGAGTGTTAAGACGTGCCCGTCACGGGCCAAGTTCTGCAAGATCTGTCGTGACGTCGGATTGATGTCCAGCGAAACACCGGGGGCGACGCGGCGGCCTTGAACCATCTCGGCGACGACCGCGAAGTCGCGGTAACCGGGGTTCGCACTGGAACCGACGTAAGCTTGGTAGATCGGTTGGCCAGCGACTTCACGCACGGGAACGACATTTCCGGGGCTGGTGGGCAGTGCGATCAACGGCTCCAGTTTTGACAAGTCGATGGTTTCCTCTCGATCGTAAAGAGCCCCCGGTTGTGCTTGCAACTCTTGCCAATCGGCTTCACGTTGTTGCGATCGCAAGAACGCTCGCACGATTTCATCGGACGGAAACACCGTGGCGGTCGCGCCGAGTTCCGCACCCATGTTGGCGATCACATGACGGTCCATCGCCGAAAGTTGCCGCAGCCCGTCGCCGCTGTATTCCAATATCCAGCCGACAGCACCTTTCACATCGTGTCGCCTTAGCATTTCCAGAACAATATCTTTGGCGCTGACCCAGTCGGGCAACTTGCCCTCCAGTCGCACGTTCCAGACTTTGGGCATCTTGACGTAGAACGGTTCACCCGCGATCGCCATCGCGACTTCCAGGCCGCCCGCACCGATCGCCAACATCCCGATTGCGCCGGCGGCGCAGGTGTGCGAATCGGAACCGAGCAATGTCGCACCGGGCATGCCGAAACGCTCTTGGTGCAGCGGATGACTGACGCCGTTGCCGGGTCGGCTGAACCACAGCCCGAATCGCTGGGCGGCACTTTCCAGGAACAGGTGATCGTCGGCATTCTTGTGATCTTCCTGCAGCAAGTTGTGATCGACATACTGAACGGAGAGATCAGTTTTCGCTTGATCCAAATCCATCGCTTCGAGTTCCAACATCACCAGCGTCCCGGTCGCATCCTGCGTCAGGGTTTGGTCGATGCGAATCCCAATTTCCGAACCTGGCGTCATCGAACCACGAACGAGGTGGCTTTCGATCAATTGCTGCGTCATGTTGAGAGACGTCATGTTGCGTTCCTTTTTGCCCATGTGGTCGATGAGAGTGGTCGATAATCGACCATTGCGAATCACGTTCGAGCCACCGCGAGAAGTGGCAAGTGTGCAAACGGCATTCCGATCCGATTACGGCGGTTTCCCTGTCGCTGGCATGACCCTTGCCGCCATCGTGGTCAATTTTTTGTCTGACAAACCACCAAGGAAAACGACACCGATTGTTTGTTGGTTAACCCGCTCGACTCTGAGAAGAAAAGGAACAGAGAAGAAAAGGAACGCGGATTCATTGAGCGATTCGAATCCTGGAACCTTCCTTTCTTTGACGCTTTTTCCCACTTCATTAAGGGCGTTGATGCGGCAAGCGACGGCGAATCGATGACAAGGCGTAGTTCCGCTACGAGTTTTCCCGCCACTTGATATTCCGCCGGTCGGTACGTAGGAAAACCAAGACGGAAAAGCGATTTCAACTTAATGTCGATTACGCGGGGTCGGCTTCATCGGGGAAAAAGGCGGACGGCTGTTCGATCGGATCGGAAAAGTCACCGGATATCAAATGCGGCGCCGCATCAATGTCGTCGGCATCCATCAGTTCGCCGACTCGCTGCAATGTTGCCAGTATCTGGAGACGCTCCCATTCACGAAGTGAGGAAAGGGCGTCGCGAAAACGATCTTGGAGCAACGATGGCGAACTCTTCAACAATTCGGCTCCTTGTGGCGTGATGCTGATCAGGACCGATCGTCGGTCGTCCGGACTGGGCTGGCGTTGGACCAGTGACCGTCGCTCCAGTCGCTGCAAAATACCGGTAACGGTGGCTTGGCTGAGATGGACCGCTTTGGCCAACGAAGTCGGTGATGTCGGCCCTAATCGCGACGCCTCCTGCAGAACGGCAAGTTGCGGCCCGGTCATACCATGGCCATTAACCAAATGACGTGAGTGCAGATCCACGGCGCGGATGATTTGGCGTATCGCGGCGACGATTTGATCTTCATGGGAGAGCAAGGCGTGCGTCCTTGGGAAAGAAATCGTGGGAAGAGAGGCATTTCAAGCATAACGTCGGCGACGTCGCGGCCAATGCTAGGAGATTTTACTTACGGAACAAAGCATTTTCTGGTACGCTCTCAATTCGACACGTCGTCGCAACCACCCGCATTGAGGATGAACAAGCGTGAACTCACCAAACGAATCGCTACTTGACTACAATCCGCAGGACTACGGAAACACCCCGACCGACGTCAGGCACACCGACAACTACACGGACGAATACGTACGAGGTTTCGTCGAGAAATGGGACGAGTTAATCGACTGGGATCAACGATGGGCGGCGGAGGGCGATTTCTTCATCGAACAGCTCCGCTCCCGGGGCGTCAAACGCGTTCTCGATGTGGCCACGGGCACGGGTTTTCATTCGGTTCGACTGCTCGAAGCGGGGTTCGATGTCGTTAGCGCGGATGGCAGTCCGTACATGCTCGCTCGGGCCTTCGAGAACGGACGAAAACGTGGACACGTGTTGCAGACCGTGCAGGCCGATTGGCGATGGCTCAACCGAGACGTCCACGGTCGTTTCGACGCGGTGATCTGCCTCGGGAATTCCTTCACTCACCTGTTCAACGAACAGGACCGACGCAAGACGCTGGCTGAATTTTATGCGGCCCTCGTCCATGACGGCGTGCTGATTCTGGACCAAAGAAACTACGATTCCATTCTCGACAATGGTTTCAGTTCAAAGCATAAATTTTATTATTGCGGAGAAAAGGTGTCTGCCGAACCCGAGCACGTTGACGAGGGGCTGGCAAGATTTCAATACTCATTCGATGACGACTCCGTCTATCACCTGAACATGTTCCCGCTTCGTAAGGACTACACTCGCGGATTAATGCGTGAGGTCGGCTTCCAAAAGATTGGCACCTTCGGCGACTTCATCGAAACGTACCACGAGAATGATCCGGACTTCTTCGTCCACGTGGCGTGCAAGAAGTACACGGCGGCGGAAGATGTGGGAGAACGGGAGGCCGTCTCGTGAGTTCGACAACTGAGCAAGCGACCCAAACGGCGCGGGACTACTACAACAGCGACGACGCCGACCGGTTTTACGCCCAGGTTTGGGGTGGCGAAGACATCCACGTCGGGCTGTACGAATCCAGCGACGAACCGATTAAAACGGCAAGTCGACGGACGGTGGATTATTTGGCCGATCAACTGGGATCGATCCAAAGAGATTCAGTCGTGCTTGATCTTGGATCGGGTTACGGTGGTGCCGCCCGATGCTTGGTCAACGAATTTGGATGCCGTGTCATCTGCATCAATCTTGCCGAAGCCGAAAACGCTCGAAATCGCGAGTTGAATTTGGCTGCGGGCCTGGATGACCGAATCGACGTGATCGACGGTCGCTTCGAATCGGTTCCTCTCGACGACGGCGTAGCGGACTTGGCATGGTCCCAAGACGCCATCCTTCATTCTGGCGACCGGCACGGTGTCCTTCGCGAAGTCGATCGGCTGCTCAAGCCGGGCGGACGGTTCGTTTTTACGGACCCGATGCAAGCCGATGACTGCCCCTCAGGAGTGCTTGATCCGATTTTAGCAAGGATTCACCTGCCCGATCTCGGCTCACCCGGTTTCTATCAATCGGCCGCGAAGGATCTTGGATGGACCGAGCTGATGTACGAAGACAAATCCGATCAGCTTGTCAACCATTACCGGCGAGTTCTCGAAACAACTGAACAACTCCAGTCGACTCTCGCGGAGCACATCTCCAACGACTATCTCGATCGGATGAAGGCTGGGTTGAAGCACTGGATTGATGGTGGCAATCGCGGCTATCTGGCGTGGGGCATTTTTCTTTTCGAAAAACCAACGAACGAACCCGTTCCACTTGCCTGACCAAGAACAGAAAAAAATGATCCATGATTTTTGTGTGATGAGCTGAGCACGTCGTCATCATTATTTCGGTGTAACCACGTAGCAGCGTCTCTCCGAGACGCTGGAAATGGCGAGTCTCAGAGAGACTCGCCTACGTGAGGTTCTGCCGAACCTTTCCCGACGATGAGCTACGCGAACAGTTCTTCGACGACTCGCGAGGGTTGAGTCACGTTGGATAAACGTTGAGGCAGGCCTTGGGTGAAATGCGTGAGTCGTTTGTGATCCAAACCGAGCAGGTGCAACAACGTGGCGTGCAGATCGTGAGGTGAGACGTGGTTCACGTACCGCTTCGGATCCGATCTCGTCGCTTTCGCCTAACGTGAATCCACGTTTGACGCCGCCTCCGGCCAACCAGATCGTGAAGGCATCGGTACGGTGGTCACGTCCGACGAGTTTCATTTCTCGACCGCCCCGGTTTTCTCGCATCGGCGTGCGGCCGAACTCGCCGCTCCAAACGACCAACGTATCATCGAGTAACCCGCGTTGATCGAGATCTTTGAGTAGCATCGTCATCGGTCGGTCCACTTCCCGGCAACGGTCGCTGAACCCGGCGTTCAACGCTTCACTGCCGCTCGCCTCGTGGGAATCCCATCCCCAGTGGAACAATTAAGTGAAACGGACATCCCGTTCGGCCAACCGGCGTGCCAGTAAGCAATTATTGGCGAACGATTCTTTGCCCGGTTCGATGCCGTACTGGGCGTGCATTTCGGCGGTCTCTTGGCTCAAATCGAACTCGCCGGTCGCGGAGGTTTGCATTCGGAACGCCATTTCGGACACTGTCGGGATTGGAAAGGTTCAACACCGGATCTCCGATGGAGCGACACTGCACGCCTTGGTAAACCGAGGGTAAGAACCCCGAACCCCAGACGCTCTTGCCTGCCGAGGGTGTTTTCCCGCCTGAAACCAAAACGATGAAACCGGGGAGGTTCTCGTTTTCACTGCCGAGACCGTAGGTCGCCCAAGCCCCGAACGAGGCCGACCCGAGGTTTTAATTCCCGGTGTGCAACAGCAATTGTGCTGGCCCGTGATTGAACTGGGTCGTGTGCATCGATTTGATGAAACTGACTTGGTCGACGAGGGACTGGAACTCAGGAACGCGATCCGAAACCCAGGCACCGCTCTCGCCGCACTGTTGGAACGGAAACTGCGTCCCGAGCATTTTGGGGACGCCTTGGATGAACGCAAACCGTTTGCCTTCGAGGAAGCTCGCCGGGCAATCTTGGCCATCGAGTTTCTTCAAATCGGGTTTGTAATCGAACAGTTCGAGTTGACTCGGTGCGCCAGCCATGTGCAGGTAGATCATCCGTTGGGCACGGGGTGGAAAGTGCGGACCGACCTGAGTCGGCTGCGAACCGGCGACGGTGGCGTTCCCGCCGTTTGCCGCCATCCACAACCCGGCCAATCCGACCGAACAATCTCTCATGAAGTGACGGCGTGTCGCGTGCTGGGCGAAGCCGAGTGTCGTCGGTGGGTTTGTGTTCATTTCGTTAATGCCTCGTCAAGATTCAAAATCGTATTGGCAACAATCGACAGTGCCGCGAGATCGATCGAAGTGGGCTAGGGTTCTTCCGGTTTCTTGTTTTGCTCGGTTTGCTCGGCGCTTGGACTCGTTCGCAGGTCTTCATAGAGAGACAGCGGTTCGGAGCTTTCCATCGCGGACGGCTGTTGCTGCGTGACGGTCGCGAACATCCACTCGATGATATTTGCAACGTCGCGTGGTTCGGTGCTGGTCGACTCGGTCTACGAAATCGACTCGGTCTGCGAAACCGATTTGAGTATTTTCATCGCACGTTGGGCGAGCGTTTGTCCGGTTTCGACGTAGACCGGATCGTTGAGTGTGACCAGCGCTTGCAGCGGCGTGTTGGTCGCAATTCGACGTGGCGAACACAGGTCTCGCGTCGGAGAGTCGAACAACAGGAAACTCGGGTAGGGACTTGTCCGTCGCCAATCGGTGTAGAGTCCTCGGCGATACCGTTGCGGACCGTCGCCGACAACACAATCTCTTTGAGGAACGGTTTCAAATGCCAGCGATACTCGTCGCGAAGTCGTGAGGCGAGATAATCGATCAGTTCGGGGTGGGTCGGTTGCAATCCGCTCGAACCGAAGTCTTCGAGCGTCTCGCACAACCCGCGTCCAAACAATTGCGTCCAAACTCGATTGGCCCAAACCCGTGCGGCCAGTGGATTGGCATCTGAAACGAGCCAGCGAGCGAACTGCAAGCGGTTTTCGATCGGAGGTGATTCTTTTCCGGCCGCGAACACATCCGGAATCCCTGGCGAGACTTCGTCGCCCCGTTCGAGCCAATTGCCTCGAATGAAGGTTTGGGTGAGCCGTTTCGCGTTCGCCGGATGGGACAAGAAAACGGGCAACGAGGCGCCTTTGATTTGATCGGCCGATTTTCTCAACGCGTCGAGTTTGGCGTTGGCGTGTTCGAACGGTTTCGATTCGAGCAGTTCGGCAAACCGATCGTCATTCGTGACGCTCCATCGGACGGTGCTGATGGTTTCCAGCACACGCCCGATTCAGGGAACCGTCCTACCGTGGCGAGCGTCCGAAGGCGAAGAGTGGCATCCCACTCTCCGCACCTGAGATCAAGATTCGCCGGTGACGGTTTGGGCGATTGCGTGTTAAAATGAGTGAATCACGCCGAGAAAGTAGCCTCCTTCTTCCCACAACGTTCGACCTTGAAGCTTCCGTCCCCCAGCGTCCGCAAACTATTCCGCGAGATTTTTCCCGGTGAAACGCCGCTCCGGGTCGCTCCGGGTGAGCGAGCCGCCGCGATGAAATTCTGGGACGCACGGTTGGAGAAGATCGACGGCCTGTGTTTGACCAAACACCCCGGCGACCGGGACTCTCGCTCGCGGACCCTGTGCCGCTTCACGATCCCCGACCCCGGCGATGGTGGCGTGTACTGGCGGACCAACGAATTGCGTCTGGAAACCGGCGAGGAACAGTTTTTAAACATCCGCTCGTTCAATTTTCGCTCCGCGCAGCATTCAGCACTCGTCAGCGATGCGTCTGAGATTGAAACGCTTGTCCGCCAGGTTTTGCTGCGTTATTCCAAACGACGGGCCGGCGAACTCAAACGGGAAAAAGTACGCGGATTCAAATCCAAAGCCATCCTCGCCAAGGTTGCCAAGCTAGCCGAAGAAGAACAATTCGACTACGCGACCAAGACCGCCAAAACAAAACTTCGGCTGTTCGTGCGTCTGTCTCGCCAACACGTCGTCGGGATCGACATCCCGTTCAAGCAATTCGACACGGTATTGCCGCAGCTCAAGGCTACCATCGCCACGATGCGGCGACTGTACGCCGAGGGATTGCGGTTCCAAATTGCGACCGACCGGATTCTGCCTTGGCAAACCACCTGGATCGAAAACAAAAAGAAAGACTGATTTTATGCCCGTCCGTATCGACGTCGCCGAACTGAACGAACTGCTGCACCTCACCCCGCCCGATCAGAACGTGATGTTGATCGGTCGCCACGGAATCGGCAAATCCCAAACCATCGCCGAATTCTACGAGAGCCGCGGCATGACCGTCGTGCCGTTCTTCCTCGGCCAAATGAGCGACCCCGGCGATTTGATCGGGCTGCTGTTTCAAAACGAATCCACCGGCCGCAGCGAATTCCTGCCGCCCTATTGGTGGCCCACCGACGGCAAACCGATCGTCCTGTTCCTGGATGAACTCAACCGCGCCCGACCGGAGATCTTGCAATCCGTCATGGAACTGGCTCTGAACAAAACGCTCGCCGGTAAAAAATTGCCCGACAACAGCGTGATCGTTGCGGCGGTCAACGAGGGCGATGAGTATCAACTCACCGACCTCGATCCGGCACTGGTTTCGCGATTCAACCTCTACGAGTTCGCGCCGACCGTCGCCGATTGGTTATTGTGGGCGGCCAAGCACGGCGTTGACGAACGCATCCGATCGTTCCTCCAATCGCAACCGCAGTATCTCGATGGCGAAGGGCTGCAATCGATCGAACAATCCGGCGCCGTGTTGTCGGGGCTAACGAAAACGCCCGACCGCCGGGGTTGGGCACGCGTTTCGCGGATCATCGAACCCCTCGAGAAACTGTTGCCGCTGCACATCAAACTGGTCGCCGGCGTCGTCGGATCGCCCGCCGCGACGGCGTTTCGCAAAAGCCTCGCCGCGTCGTTGCCCGTCTCCGCCGCCGATGTCCTGTTGGCATGGTCGAAACACCGCAAGACCGTTGAGAAACTCTCGCTCGGCGAAACGATCCTGCTCAACGAACATCTCATGCTGTTCATCGTCGGCGACGAAGTCCCGGCCGGTAAAACCGATCAGGCTCGCAAGGCTCTCTTGGCGTATCTGAAAAATCTCCGCACCCGATCGCTCGACGAATCCGTCGCCCACTTCGTCTCGCTCACCGACAAACCGACGTTCGCACCCGCGATGGGATTCATCGCCGAGTCCGTCGAGTTAACCGAATTGCTGACCACCTACATGGAAGGCATCCAGGTTTGACGGACACCACCGCCACCCGGCCCAAACGAAAAGGATCCGAGGCAGCCCGCAGCAAAATCAGCCGGATCGTCGAGAGTTGGTTCCTGACCGATCCGCTGCTCTTCGTCGCCTGGACGATGCACGAGGCGGTCGCCAACGAATCCGTCGCGACGATTCGTGTCGCTCGTGGGAAAGTGGAATTCAATCCCGAATTCATCCACTCCGTCCGGCGTGACGATTTGCGAAACGTGTTGGTGTTCGAAGCCACGCGGATTCTACTCGGCCATCCCTACGCCCGCCGGCAACCACGCTCGGACCTGTCGTACTCGGCCAGCAACATCACCATTCAGGAATGCTTGCGGACGCCGCTACCGATGCCTTTTTCCAAAGACGTGTTTGGTGACGCGTCGTTGGATCATCAATACTTCGAGTTCTACTACAACCAACTCGCCGCCCGGGCCGACGAATCGCCACCGCCACCATCCGAAAATAAAAACAAGGATGAGCCCAAAAGCGATCACGACGACGAATCGAGTGATGGGCCACCCACGAACGCACCGAGCGAATCGGAATCGGAGCAACCAGAATCTGCACCGGAGAACGCATCGGAAAGTGAAGCGGAGAATGAGGCCGGTGCCCCCGCGCCGACTGGAGGTGCGGGTGAAGGTTCAGGCGAAGGTTCAGGCCACGGTTCGGAAGGTTCGCCGGCGTCACCAGAGATGGATTCCTACGTCGATCCCACCCAAGTCGGTACCGAGAACGCGGGCGATTGGGACGCCGATGATTTGTTCCATGACGAGATCATCACCGCGATCGGCGAAGCGGAAAAGTCAGGCCAATGGGGCACCTTACCCGGCACCGTTCGCGAACGATTGCTCGCCACGCTCCGGCCACCGCTGGATTACCGTGGCGTGCTGCGGAATTTTCGGCAAAGCGTGTTGTCGGTCGATCGCCGCTTGACGCGGATGAAGCCCAGTCGACGGTACGGGTTCGCACAGATGGGCAGCCGCTACGATTTCTCGACACGTTTGTTATTGGCCGTCGACGTTTCCGGTTCGATGAGCCATCGCGAATTGCGCGAGGGATTTTCGGTCGCCAATCAATTTTTTAAATACGGCATTCGCGAAATCGACGTCGTCTGGTTCGACACCAAGATCCACGGCGAACCGATTTCACTTCGGCGCGCTCGCTCCTCTATTGAAATCAAAGGCCGCGGCGGCACCGATTTTCGCTGCGTGATCGATCTCATCGACGAGAAACGTAACTACGACGGCGCGATCATCTTCACCGACGGCCTAGCCCCCAAACCACGCCCGCCCAACAACCGACGCACCAAGCTCATGTGGCTGTTCAGCACCCAAGCCGCCTACAACAAAATGCACCGCGATCTAGCCGACCTCGGCCGATCCGCCTTCATCAAACCCTCCGCCGTGCCGATCCGCTAGCGCTACCTGCCCCCCATCTTTCGGCCACCCCGAATTGGATGCGAGCCCTATCGCGCCCAGCGCCGAACCTGCTGTTGCAAAAACTTCTCCGCTTACACATCGTGCGTAATGCAAGATGAGTAATGAGAAGTCAACAGCCTCCCTGGAGGATGGCACTGGGAAAGGTACTGTTGTTTGGACGTTTGCGACCGAATGTTTCGCTGAATGATCCTGGATCGACCGGTAAGTCGTGAGAACCTCCTCGCCATCGTCAAGACGACAGAGCCAGTGTGCGATCGTGTCTTTCCCCATTCGGTCATCCACGCCACACCCTCCGTTCACTCGTTTGTTCCCAGACTGGCGTTTCGGATTCGTCAGTTGCTCTGCTTCTTTTCTCTCTGGGTGGTACCCGATGGCTCGTTTGGCTTGCAGAGATGTGTTTGATCCTGATGAGGTGGCGATCGGTCACTTCGATAGTCGCACGACCGGGCGGTGTTTCTTGATCGGAGAGGCCCCGATCGGTCCGTGTGAGAGTGAATCGGGCGAGCGGTGCAGCGCCAAGGGATTTTGCCGATGGCGATGCCGATCGAGGATTCCTCGGAACTACCGGATTGGACGGCCCGGCAGGTTTTTCCTGGCAACTGTTTTGCAGTGTGGTCGGTCGGAGTGCGTCGATTCGATGTGATGTCATCCAACGCAGCGGAGAGATCACTTTCCCCGAGCGCCCGCGAGCTTCTGACGGCGGGCGACTAATCTGCCAGCTCCCTTTATGTCGCCAACCGAATGGAACGAGCCGATAGGGATTGTCACCCACCCGTCATGCCCTGAACGCGGAGTTCCCGCTCTCGGCGAGCTTCGGGGCAGCCAAGCCGTCTCCGGAAGCCACGGAAAGCGAGTCAACTCCAGCCTAGCTCAAAACAGGTTCAGTCAAACCACCTGGGAAAGTACTCTGTCCCCATGCTCTCCTACGGTTGTCACGCAATAACCGGGGCTAGCGCCCAAACGGCTAACAAAACCAACCCTCATTTTTAGCTGTCCCAGACCACTAGAGTCATGCCTTGAAAACCTCCGGCGCACGCTTCCGCCGGATGAACCCGAGTTTGTCGTGCCAGCGGCGTGGCGCGGAAGGATTCGGTAAATGGACCAAGGGGAGCGGTTGCCCCCTGCAGGTCAAGTTTCACCGTTGGAGCTGGTTACTCTACGGTGAGGCGATTCATGAAAAGGACCGCCCCAACTCGAGTCGGCCGCCGACGACCCACCAGAATAATCCAAGATCGTCAGCCCGCTGCGATCAAGCCCTAGCGGCCTGTCGATTTAGTTAGCCGATGGGCGTTAGCCCCGGTTATCACACCGGCAACCGGGGCTAACGCCCATCGGCTAATCTTTGCTGGCGTAAAAACGATTAAATCGACAGCCCGCTAGCGGTCAACCTCAGCCAACCTCAGCCAAACCGCGAAAGTGGCCGAATCTGAAACCGCTGTCGACAACTGAAATACTTCCCGAACACGCTTAGCGACGACTTCGGTAACGAAACGCATCGAAATTGAGCAGCGACGAGCATCGTGTTCTTGCTTTAATCATACTCGACTTTCTCTCGCCCGTTGAATACCTTGAGACGGTTTGCGCGGTTCCGTGTCGACCCAACATGCGTCGACATGATTCCACGCGAGCAAGTTGATCGCGCACCCCCGGAGATAATTCGTTGAACGAAACCAGCACACTCGAGCCTGTCGAACATCGCCCTTTCTTACGCTACCAACCTATTTTCATTAGCGGTTTGGCTGCCGCCTGGATCTCACTGTCGCTCGCTTCGGGGTCCATCGCACAAACGCTCGCCACCGCGGCTGAAAGTCCTGCGGCGGTCGCACCCGACACATTGCCGTTGAGTGTGGTATCGGTTTTGATTGAAAAGCAGGTCGGAGCGGACGCACCCTCCCCGTTTCAGTTCAATACCGCCGCTTCGCCGATCAAGAATGACGCCGCAGCGGGGCGAGAGTTTCAGATTTGGGGCGGAAGCTTGGACCGAGCCAGTCGTGGTGTGTCGGCGTTATCGGACGGCAAAGTACCGACGGCGGAAGACCAACCGTCTGCGAACTTTTTCTGGAGCGTTGATTCACCCGGCGGTCGCGTGCTGCTCGATCTGGGGCAGCCGACCTTATTAGAACGCGTCTGCTCCTACTCATGGCACCCGGGCGAGCGGGGCGATCAGGTTTATACGTTGTATGGCAGCAACGGCGAATCGGAGTCGGATGAGTTTGAACCCCAACCCGCTCTCGATCAGGATCCGGTCACACGCGGGTACCGGAAGTTGGCGGACGTCGATACGACTCAAACGACCAGCAAGGGCGATCAGGTGGTTGCTCAGTTGGGGTCGGTGAAACAACCACTCGGAGAGTTTCGGTATTTGCTCTGGAAGATTGAAAAGACGGATGCGAATCGGCGTTTCAGCCACACGTTCTTCAGCGAGATTGATGTTGTCGAAGTCGGCACGGAGGGAGAGCTTTCAGTCGTCCCACGGGTCAAGATCGTTCGTCAGTACACGTTCGACGATGATCGCTACACGATCGCGATCGATACCACGGATTGCCCGGATTTAACGTTGTGGACGGAGAAAGAATTGTTGCCGGAAATCGAAAAGTGGTATCCAAAAATTGTCGAGTTGTTACCGAGCGATGGATTTGTGCCTCCTCAGTCGATGCGATTGGTGTTCAGTGATGCGTATGACGGGGTGGCCGCGACGAGCGGCGATCGCATGATCGGATCGACGGTTTGGTTCCGTCGCCAACTCCAACGGGAGGCGAAGGGTGCGATCGTTCACGAGTTGGTTCACGTGGCTCAACAGTATTCGTTTTGGCGTGGGACACGGGGCGCACGCCGTGCCCCGGGTTGGGTTGTCGAGGGCATTGCCGATTACATTCGTTGGCATCTGTATGAGCCCGTAGGAAAACGCGGCGGCGTCGGCGGTCGTTCACCCGCGGAGATGCGACATGACGCGAGCTATCGAGAAACGGCTAGCTTCCTGGCGTGGTTAGTTAACAATGGCCACCCCGAAATCGTTGGCGAACTCAATGCCGTCGTCCGCGAGGGAAAATACAGCGACGAGTTTTGGATCAACGCAACCGGCGACTCGATCGATGAGTTGGCCAAACAGTGGAACAACAGTGAAGCGTCCTGAGTGGTTGTCTCGGAAAAGGGGTTGGGGGGTAGATAGCGTCAATTACGTCGCTCCCCTTTTTCGATCTTATGGTCTAACGGCCCTCCTCGAAGACTTACCTGCCCGTCCATATTCAACATCCCGAGTAACCCGGACGTTTTGTGTCGCCCGCAGTTGCTGTCGCTCACCTTCCTGAGCAAAGAGGCTGCTCGTCGTTGATATTCCAAGGGCGAGAAAAACGATCGATTTCAATTGGTTCATGCTGACGTCCGGTTTGATCCGGATGTCGGAGGTCCACAGTGATTCACGGATCGACCCCGACTACACACTCGCCGATTGGAGAACCGGATCTCAACGATGCGGACATCAAATCGATTGACTTCGAATCCAGTCTCGATGATACTCGAGAAACATGGTCGCCTGGCATTTAAGCCGAGAGTAACTAGTGGATTTAGCAACTAAGGAGATAGATTTGACGACGAAGCCAGCCATTTTAATTGCGTTGATCGCTTGCCTGACATGTTCCGTTTGTGCGACGAATGCGCGGGCGCTCGAATCAGGAGGCACGGACAAGACCCTGGTGTCGTGGGTGAGACTCGACAATCTTGATCAGCGCGGCGGAAGCGTGCTGACAATCCAAAGCGGAGACCAGTTTGACGGAATCGTTTTTGGTGAGCTTCAGCCGCGCAAGTGGATGCCAGGCAGCGACTTGTTCAAACGCACCCAGGAAGAGCAATCGGAATATCTTGCTGAAACGATTGACAACAATACAGTCGTCCAAATGGCGATTTCCTACAAAGGAGATGAAATACGAGCCTACCGCAACGGTCGCATTTACGCATCGTACAATAGAACAAACATTGATCTATTGACCGCGGAAAACCGCCTGGCAGTCTTTGGATTGAGGCATGTAGGTCCCGCTGGCGGTGATCGAATATCCGGTGCTATCGAGGACGCCAGAATCTACGATATTGCTCTGACAATTGATCAGATTCGTTCCCTCCAACCGAACGAAAAAGGGGAGGTACAACCGTACGCGTGGTGGGATTTCGAAGGAGACACAGTGACGGATCACATGGGGCAGTTTGCACACAGCAAACTTATTGGTGAGGCGAAGCTTGACGATGGCCGACTGGTTCTTGCTCGTGACTCTGCACTTGTCGCCGCTGGCACAGAGGAAAATATCCGGCAGGCCGCTCGCGGACAAGTCCCGAGGCCTCCTTATGTCGCAGAAACACCGCGCATGCCTGACCAAGTCCCTGAGAACTGGCTGACCTACCATCTGGCGCATCCGGGTCCAGGGGTCGGCATGCCTGGAGATCCGAACTGTGCGTTTTTTTATAAAGGACTCTACCATCTACATTACATCTACAAACATAACCATGGCTTTGCTTTCGCTCATGTATCAAGCAGGGACATGGTGAAATGGAAGTGGCATCCGACGGTGCTCGTTGGTCCCAACACGGGGCACGGAATGTTCAGCGGTACGGGTTTCTTCACGAAGAATGGTACGCCCGCCATCATCTACCACGGAGAAGGATCGGGCCGAAATCAGATCGCAGTCTCCACGGACGATCGGCTGGAGAAATGGAGTCAACCAAAGAAGCTTGAACCGAAGATTCGCGAAGGGCAAGACGCCACAAAAATCGCCCATTGGGATCCCGATGCGTGGATCGATGGCGACCACTATTATGCCTTGTCTGGTGGTTCGCCTGGCAGCGGAAAACCCCCCACACTGTTTCGATCGAATGACCTGAAGAACTGGGATTACCTCGGCCTGTTTCTGACGAACGACGCGCCGGACGTTCAAAAGGACGAAGACATTTCGTGTCCAAATTTTTTCAAACTTGGAAAGAAGCACATGCTGTTGTGCATCAGCCATACTCTGGGTTGCCGCTACTATCTCGGCGAATGGAAGGATGAGAAATTCACTCCCGACTTCCATGCACGTATGAACTGGAATAAGTGGGACTTCTTCGCACCTGAAAGCCTTTTAGCGCCCGATGGCCGTCGCATTATGTGGTCCTGGTGCAATCTGCCTGGCGCGCAGTCTGCGATTCAGTCGCTGCCTCGCGAGTTAAGCCTGCCTGATGACGGAGTGTTGCGAATCAAGCCGCTCAGAGAGCTCAAGAAGCTTCGCCACGATGAGCAAGAGGAGCGTAAAGTCGTGGTTAAGGGCGGTAACAGCCATCGGCTTCAGACATCCGGCGATACGCTCGAACTGAGCGTGACCATCAACCCTACGAATGCCAGCGAGTATGGTGTGAAAGTGTTTTGCGATGCGAACGGCAATGGCTTCCCCATCGCCATTAAGCCATCAGACAAGAGCGTGACAGTCGGAAGTGTTCACGTTCCGTTCGAGCTGAAGGAAGGGGAGCCCCTGCAACTTCGCATATTTCTCGACAAAGGCATGATTGAAGTCTTCCTGAATGAGCGACAGGCAGCCGTAAACATGAAGCAGCACGCCGCTGAGAACACCGGTGTGTGCATTTTCAGCGAAGGAAGTGACATCACCGCTGACGTCAAGAGTTGGCAAATGCATTCCGCTTACAGCACCACTGATTGAGTCGTCGGACATGGTGAGACGCTGGTCGGTAACGATCAGTGAGTTGACCAACCAACAGAGACGCGCCGCCCGTCAGCGCCGCCCAGGCGTGCTACCGAGTTCCAGGGTTCCCGTGGATGATCGCGGTCTTTGGAAATTTTTTCCTGTACTCGACGATTTGCCTGTGAACTGCACGGGGTCGTGTGGCGGATCTCGTCGTCCGAATAGCGACCTGCGACCTGTCGGCCACCGGGCGGAGCCTGCAAAGTTCCATCCGACTTGCACCACCAATAACGCAGATCGATCGTCGAGGTTTTCTTGGCTCGTTCCGCGTCGAACAGAATCGCGTGCTGCATGTCGAAATTGTGCAGCAGGATTGTGCCCTTTTGATCGCAGAGATCGGCGAACTGTTTCAACCGCTGAAAGCAATTGTTACGGGAGATGGCAGTCGCGGATCGACAATCAACCGACCGTTTTCGGTGAACCAACGGAACATCGCCGGCTATCGATCGGAGCCGCTCACTGCGACCTACCACAGACGGGGGCATCGATCGACAGGCTTCGGAGCGACTCGAATTTCAGATGCAGTTTGCAGCCAACAAGGCATGACCGGGCTCAAATCTGGGTCGCTTCCGAATCTCTGTCAGCGATGATCCCAACGCGTACGCGAACGCCGAGAAACAACTTGCTGCGGTGAAAGCCGCCGATCCATGGACGAAACTGGCAATGGCGTACGACATCGTCGGCGACCAACAGGCAGTCGACAAACTGCTGAAACAACACCCGCAGGCCGTGTTGGGAATCATCGATCTGAATGCGGCTGCTGGAGACTGGCAGCAAGCGATCCAAGCGTACGTACAGTGAGCTGATTACCAACGAGACCACAGACGCGACCCTGCTTTCCCGGCGCGCTGCAGCGTACATCGCCGCGGAACAATGGGAATTGGCTCGGGCTGATTGAATCTCTTGGGGCCAGCTGCACGACCCACGCTCATCGCAATCGGGGGAAGTTCTTTGGTTCATCCGACGGAAGCGTGCACCGACCCCAGGATCGAGGTTTTTCAAGGCATGTCTCGAGTGTCCCATGATTTGATGAGAAATCGTCCTCGGTGAACCGAAATCCGCCGAAATCCGCCGAGGACCGTCGGCACCATTGGCGCACCGCTTTTGCAGGAAGACGCTGGCGACCGAGAGATCCCCTGTCGAGTGGCACCTCTGCAGAGCTCGACTGCGTTTCTTCCGGCTTACATTGTCTACCAGCGTCCATACCTCATGCACCAATCTCGTTGGACACTGGAGTCATGCCTGGAAAACCTCCGGCGCACGCTTCCGCCGGATGAACCGGTTCTTTTGGAATACTGCCATGTTAGTGGGGAGTTCGACTTCGATAAAGAAACGCATCGGAGGCGAGCAGCGAGACGAGCATCGCGTTCATGCTGCCTCCACTTTCTCGGTAGGCACGATGGGCGTCCTGCAATACTGGTCCATCGTGCAGCGTTTCGTTGCGGCCCATCCAGAATCGAAACGCGTGACGAACAAAGACCTGTTCAGTCCGTTCGCTTTCGGCGAGCTTTCGAATCATCTCGATCGCGTTGGAAACTTTGCCATCGAGCGCGGGGTCGCCTGAATGGATGATCTCGCCGGTGGTGTCGACGGGTTTGCCGAACTCTTGATCCCGATACAAACCCGCGTGGTTGTACATTTCAAACGGCATGCCGAGCGGATCCATCTTTTCGTGACAGGTCCAGCAATACGCTTCCCGAGTGACCCGCATCCGGTGACGTAGTGTGTTGTTGGGTTCGTCGGGCAGCATCGCGTCCACCGTGATCGGCACATCGGGAATGCCGCCGCCGAGCAAGCGTTCGCGAACCCATCGGCCACGCAAAATCGCGTGATTGTCCATCGCGTCGGAGTGGGACACCAGCCAACTGGGATGCGTCAGGATGCCCAAACGCTCACCCTCGGGGGCCGTTGCTAGAATGCGTTCGGGCTTCATCGATCCGTTTCCAAAACTACGCCGACTGACGCGGGCGTAGATCTTCGGCCCGGCCAGGTCCGCCTCGGAGACACGGTGATTGACGTTGGATCGCGGCTTCTTTTTGTTGGGTTCAGTCGATTCCCTCTCGGCCTCGGCTTGCTTCTCCGCAGCAACCGATGCGGCGACTTCCTCACCAGTGCGTTGTTTGCCGAAGTAAGCACGGTCTGCCTCGGTAGCGACGATCTTGTCGGTCGTTAGCAGTTCCTTGAGCACCTCATTGTCATCGTGCAGGATCAGTTCGATGAGACGGTCGGTACTCGCGACGGCATCAAACATGGCACGATAATGCGCCGTTCCCCGGTTACTCACCCCGGTCTCGGCGAGGGCTTTGGAATCTTTGCAAATGTAACCGCCACGGTCGTAGTCGAAGAAGTCGCGAAAGAACTGCAAGACGCGTGGCTTTCGGATGCTCTCGTCGGCCAGCATCCGTTGGACTTCACGTTGGACGTCCGCCCGGGTTCGCATTTGTCCTTGCACGACTGCCTCGCGTAACGACGCGTCGGGTTTGATGTATCGAAATGCGTGGTTGACCGCCATCGCCAATTCCCAATCCTGCAACATCACGCGTCCGTGTTGGTCGGGATCGCCCGCCTCGGCCAGTTCCGGTCGGAAGAGCGCATCACGATCCAGGAAGATGGACGAGAGGCCGAGGACGACGCCGTCTTTCTTGCCGAGCGTGTCAATCGATTTTTGGACGATCGCCATGTAGGCATCCGACTCGGCTCGACTCGGGGGTCGGAAGGTGAGTGATTCGAACAGATCGTCCACGGCCGCTCGCAGGCGAGGGTCGGTGACACCGTCTTCTTGCATCAGGTCATGAACCGGAGTCAGTGGGCGGACGACCTTGGTGCTGAAAATTAGACTGGTGGGCAGACCACGAATGTCTCCCTTCATTTTGTCGGCGATCGATTTCGGATCGTCGGTGATCTGATAAGGCTCCGCGATGCTCAGTGGACCGTCGGCCATGTAGCGAATGATGTCACTGGCCATGCCCATGATCTGGGTCGCTTCGGCACTGTTGACCGTGGACATGTCTGGGTAGTTTTTCAGCCCGTGATTGTGAGCCGATGACAGGACGGCGGGGATGCTCTTAACGGATGTGGCGTAGGCGACCGTGCCGCCCTGCCACTTGATGATGCGATCGGTACCGAAGTAAAGCTTGAGTTCACCGCCGTGGTTGGTCGGCACGACATCGCCATGAGTGCGGAGGCCGGGCTTTGCCGGATCGAATTCCGCTTCCGAATTGATCAATTCGTTCAGCCGAGTGATGTGCTCTTCCGGTGTCACCCGCCAAATGCGTGCTGGGGAGGAGGTGGGTTGAAGCCGAATGCCATCGGGCAGTGGACCGAAGAGCAACTCGTGATCGATAAAGTTGCCTTTGTTCGGATCGAGGTGTTCGTGGAACCCGCCCTTGTCACGCATCACGCGTGTTAGCTCAGTGATGATTCCGTCTGAAAACCGCAGCCGTTGCACGACGCCGGGTTGTTCCGCATCCGCGGGCGGCATCTCTTGGACCGAGACCTGCGCCCACACGCTTCGCCAGACATCGGCGTTGAGTTCATCGACCGACCCGAGGTCATGCAGCGAGAGATTGCCCTCGGGCGCGGTCCCGCTGTGACAGTCGACGCAGTGGTTGGCGAGAAACGTTTTTGCGAAACGTTGAAAATCATTCTCCGCGTTTGCTGTCGAAAGAAGACACCACGAGAGTCCGATCGCCAGCATGAATCGGACCAGAATCATGTCAACACTTCCTTTAACGGACCGGTGCTGTCGTCGTACTTCGTGGCCATTTTCTCATCCATGTTGAAACGATCACAGTTCACGCCGGCGGCTCGTAGCAGCGAGGTGTAGAGGGCGTTGATCGGTCGCTTGCCGCTGAGTTGCGTGAAGCAACCGGTTTGGAACGCACCGTCGAGGTTTCCCAGTAACATGACCGGCCAGTTCGCACCGTTGGTATGTTGTTTGTCAGCGTTGTTACTGGTGTAGACGATCAGGGTGTTGTCCATCATCGTGCCGCTGCCTTCGGGCACGCTTTCGAGCTTCTCCATGATCCTCACCAACATGCGGCTGTTGTACTGACGAATCTTAATCCAGATCGGGTTGTCGGGCTGATCCATGTGCCCCAGGTTGTGTCCCTGTTGCTCGATACCGAGTCCCTTCCACGCACCGAAAATCTCGCCACGGCCGGAGCCGATTGTCAGCGTATTGGTGATCCCGGAGGTGAGTGCCGAAATGCCGAGGTCCAACATCACGTCGTGCCAATCGGTTTCGAAATCTGGGTTCGTGTACCGATCGTCCACCTTCGGTGCGAACTGGCGTAAGTGATCGGCGACCGAATCCAAACGCGTCCGCAGCCCGTTGACCTCCTGGAATCCATTGACGTATTGGTCGTAGCGTTGCTGGTCCGAGGCTGGCAGCGATTGTCCTTTCATCGCGGCCAGTTTTTCGATTTGGTTGAAAACACTCGAACGGGCTTCGTGTTGGCGGCGAATATCGCCCGAGGAAATGCCTCCGTAGAGCATCTGATAAAGATGATTCGGGTTCGAGTGCATGAAGATCGGCTGGCCAGCGCCGCTGGCCGACAACGTCGCAATCGTCGGCTTGGTCTTCATGTTCTCGATCGAGTCCATCCCGATGCACAGATGTGGCAGCAGCGTCTGCGGCAACACTTGGCTCAGTTCGTAATCGATCGTCGAGGCACTCGGCGGCACGCCGTCACTGCCACGATAGCCACCGAGGGCACCGAAAAACGCGCTATGCGAGGGGCTGGTGTGGATGCCGTGCAGTCCGTTGATGATGTGCAACCGATCTTTGAAAGGTTCGAGTGCACTGATCGGCTCGGGCAGTTTGGCCTTGGCCAGCGAGCCGCTGTTTTTCATGCCTGCGGGAATGCAGGTCTGCGGGTCGAAACCCTGGTTCTGCATGAAGAAGATGATTCGCTTGGGCGTCACATTCCCGACGGGCGATGCGACGGCACGCCGAGGAATTAACGGGGTGGCGAACGCGGCACCGGTGCCGGCTGCGATTCCTTGCAGCAGTTTACGACGGTTGAGCATGATCGATCTTCCTCGGGATTGACGGTCAGAAAGGGGCGGGTGTCCATGGATCCGATCAGGACGGATTACGGACATGCATCGCGTAACGTCAACAGTATATACCGAAGAGGAACGACGAAGGGGAGGGAGTTTCCAAAACCGAGCAGCAGTCATTTTTTCGCCGATTCCTCATCCAACGTTCTGCTCGGCACGAAGGACCGTTGGAACAACGAATGTCGCTTGGTTCTCCGAACCGACAGCGCAGCAGCGACATTGCACACCCGCTTCCGCCCGGCTTGCCCCGGTCGGAGCGACAACTGGACGGCGACCATGAATCGAACCCAGACCCATCGCTCTCCGCCATCGGGCTTGCCCCGGCGGAAGCAACGTCCTCGCCGCCTGAGAACGGGCGACGAATCTGTCCGGAGACTCGGGGCGAAACAGGGGCGAGGCGAAACAGGGGGGGAGAGGGGGCCGCAAACAGGGGGCCACCCACTTATTGGCGAGGCTGATCAAAGCAGAGCACGCTTTCGTGTGCCGAAGGGTCTTCTGGAGAGAAGGGGGCAGAAAGATGAAGGCAGAAAAATAGTCCACTTCCGTCCGACGATATTTTTCTGTCCCCCCCCCTTTTTTCTCCCCCTTCGAACTTGGCCCCAGATCTGCCGCCCCGAATCTGCCCCCAATTGGAAACACCAGGAAGAAATAACAACTGACTGACGGGGAGAACTCGTAACCCGTTAAGATAGGTCTTCAAAGTGCTGACATCTCGTCGTGTCATCCTTCGTTGGCAGATGCGTTCACGCACTTGCCTTCGGGCGCCTGGTGGAGCGAAGAACGATTGACATCGCTGTCGCAAATCAGACGCAATTTGGCGACAAAAAGCAACTAGGATTGGCTAGACTTTAATCGTTCCGCGTTTCGCGAAAGCAGAGCGGGAAGCCAGACACCGTGATGGTCCTTCATGAGCGCGATGAACCGCGTGAGACCTATCGATAGGAACGTGGCCAGTACGATCAACCTGACAAGTCAAAAGAACTGGTTCATCCGGCGGCAGCGTGCGCCGGAGGTTTTCCAGGCATGACTCCCGTGTCCAACGAGATTGGTGCCTGAGTGTGGATGCTGGTGGACTAGGTAAGCCGGAACAAACGCAGTCGAGCTCTGCAGAGGTGCCACTCGACAAGGGAGATCTCGGTCGCCAGCGTCTTCCTGCAAACGCGGTGCGCCCATGGTGCCGACGGTCCTCGGCGGATTTCGGCGGATTTCGGTTCACCGAGGACGATTTTTCATCCAATCATTGGACACGGCAGACATGCCTTGAAAAACCTCGATCCTGGGGTCGGCGCACGCTTCCGTCGGATGAACCCGAATTCTTACGAATCACTTGTGTAGTCCGAGCCAGATGCTGGAGGCAGTAACAGCTCACGCTACTGGATATACAAGCAAGACCTATCAGCCCTCGCCACACGAATTGGCCTGCCGATCCAAGTGGCGCACTATCCACCTTATTGCCGCAAGTACAATCCGATTGAACGTCGTTTCTTCTCACAGGTCGGACGTACTTGCAGTGGCATGATGATGCGATCGGCTGCAATATGCAGCCGAACTGATACGGAAGACGCGAACCAAAACCGGGCTGAGCACAACCGTTCACATAATCGAGCGGGCGTATGAATTAAAACGCAAAGCAACCGAAGAATTTATGGAACGAATGCCGATTGAATCCTCTCAGTTTTTGCCGCGATTGAACTACACCGCCACACCTACCAAATAACGCGTCTTGTTGTTTCGCTGTCGCTAACTGGACAGCGCCACTTCGTATGGGTTTGCCCGTAAATCGCTTGGTTTGCCTTTAAGCTAGCCGTTTTGGCGTTAGCCATGGTTCTCGCGTTGAACCGGGGCTAACGCCCAAACGGCTAATGGGGTTCTACGAATTGTATTACCCGAACCTGCTTATCTTCAACTCAAATTAAATCTTGGAGGCCGTTTGAGTGCGTCGCCACTGACCATGCATCAATTCGACTTCGGCGAAGTGGACAGGAGGTTGCAGATGATGGAAACGAAAGAAGACGGAATATTGAGACCGTTGATTCGGATCGATCGGTGCGCCCATGCGGACAACACCTGCGCGTCCGCACACTCTTGATGGCGTAGGCATCCGGATTGTGAAGGGAAACTGGTCGCAAACGGGAAGCTTACGCCGTTTGGTCCGGGGTTTGCTTTTCTTCGCAGGTGTCCGAAACACATTCCTTCCAAAAATAGAAACGCACGATGAACCCTGAACCTCGCGTTGCTTACTTCTCGATGGAGATCGCGGTCGATCCTGATGTTCCGACCTATTCGGGCGGACTGGGGATGTTGGCCGGTGATACGATTCGATCCGCTGCGGACCAACACATTCCGATGGTCGCCGTCACGCTGTTGGCGCGGCATGGGTATTTTTACCAACGACTCGACAATCAGGGACGACAATCCGAAGAGCCCGTACACTGGGCGGTCGATGATTTCCTCGTCGATACGGGGATCACGACGACGGTTAGGATTGAGAATCGCAAAGTAACGTTAAAAGCGTGGCGGTACGACGTTGCCGCAACGGAAGTCGTTGCGGACAACTTGGTCGACACCGAGCGTCCCATCGTTCCCGTCTATTTCCTCGACGCCGATTTGCCTGAAAACGCCGACGAGGATCGTGTTCTGACCGACCGACTCTACGGTGGCGATCATCGCTACCGATTGTGCCAAGAAGTCTTGCTGGGCATCGGTGGCGTACGCATCTTGCGAGCGCTCGGCCATGAAGCCATCGAACGTTTTCACATGAACGAGGGCCACGCGGCTTTGTTGACGCTGGAGTTGTTGCGAGAGCACCGGATCGCGGCCGGTCGCGACAGCTTGACCAGCGATGACGTGGCGGCGGTTCGCTCGCAGTGCGTTTTCACCACGCATACGCCGGTCCCGGCGGGTCATGACAAGTTCGATTTGCAACTGGCCGACCGGGTGCTTGGATCGCGAGAAGCGTGTGGGATATCGGACTCGTTGTGTCACGCCGGCGAATTGAACATGACCTACCTTGCGTTGGCATTGAGCGGATTCGTCAACGGCGTTGCCAAGAAGCACAGCGAGATTTCGCAGCACATGTTTGCGGAATACAAGATCGACGCGATCACCAACGGAGTTCACGCGGCGACCTGGATTTCGCCCGCCTTCGCGACTCTCTACGACCGACTCATCGACGGATGGCGTCGCGACAATTTCAGCCTCCGGTATGCTCTCTCCATCTCCGACAACGATCTCTGGACGGCCCACCAAGCGACGAAACGACAGTTAATTGAGTATGTCAACCGCGAAACCAACGCGGGCTTGGACGCCGATGTGTTGACGTTGGGGTTCGGCCGTCGTGCGGCCGGTTACAAACGGGCGGCGCTCGTGTTCAGCGATCTTGATCGACTCAGGCGAATCAGTCGCGAGTCCGGTGGCATCCAAATCGTGTTTGCCGGCAAAGCACACCCGAATGACGATCAAGGCAAATCGGTCATCGCGGAAATCACCCAGTACGCGCGGCAACTCGGTGATGACGTTCCGGTCGTCTTCTTGCCCAACTATGACATGAAACTGGGGCGTTTAATGACTTCCGGCGTTGACGTTTGGTTGAATACGCCCGAACCGCCCAAGGAGGCCTCAGGAACCAGTGGGATGAAAGCAGCGTTGAACGGCGTGCCCTCGCTGAGCGTTCTGGACGGATGGTGGATCGAGGGCTGTTTGGAAGGTGTTACGGGTTGGGCGATTGGGCAGCGAAGCAACCAAGTCCATGGAGCGAACGGCGAATCGTTGTACGCAAAGTTGGAGCAATCCGTCGTGCCGATGTTCTACCACCGGCGATCCGATTTCATCGACGTGATGCGGCACGCGATCGCGCTCAATGGCTCGTTCTTCAACACCCAGCGGATGGTGTACGAGTACTTGATCAAGGCCTACCACATCGACCCGTGGCGCGAGCTTCCTGGTTGCGATCAGCGTCTGAAAGTAGCGATCCAACATGTGTAGGGACAACGCTACGTTTGCAAGATCCATCATGACGAGTCTGGCTCCCCTCGCCCCGCTTCGGGGAGAGGGGCCGGGGGTGAGGGACCTACACGAAACCGCGATACTTGGCGAGTGCGGCGACATACAGTATGCCGCCCCCTCATCCCCAACCCTTCTCCCCCGCAAAGCCGGGGGAGAAGGGAGCCAGGGTTTTTGTGTCATGGAACAAACCCCGATCGAAGGCCACGAACCATGAACGAATGGGAGCGTGCCGAAGGTTCACCGTTCCCGATCGGGGTGACCTGCAATGCCGAAAATTCGGCGCTGAACTTCGCGCTCTACTCGCGTCACGCGACCGCCGTACATTTGCTGTTGTATTCGCTGAGCGATCTCGTTCATCCCGATCGTGAAATCACGCTCGACTATTTGTGCAATAAATCGGGGCCGGTGTGGCACTGCTGTGTTCCGATTTCCAGTGATATCTCCAGTGATGGCGATTGGGCTTACTACGGTTACCGCGTTGATGGTCCGGCACCCCAAGGCGGATTCGATTTCCACGACTTCGATTTTGAGAAGATCCTGCTCGACCCCTACGCTCCCGGCGTCTTTTTTCCCGAGGCGTTCTCGCGCGAGGCCGCTTGCCGTCCCGGTTCCAATGCCGGCCAGGCTCCACTGGGAATATTGCCGAATCAAGCTTCAGATTTTGATTGGCAAGATGACCGGTCGCCGCGACATGGGCACGATCTTGTCATCTATGAAATGCACGTTCGTGGATTCACGATGAACGCCAACTCCGGCGTGCCTGAACGCAATCGCGGAACGTTCCTGGGGGTCGTTGACAAAATCCCTTACCTGGTGGACCTGGGAATCACGGCGGTGGAACTGATGCCAGTCTTTCAGTTTGACCCCGATGACGATAATTACTGGGGCTACATGCCGCTGAACTTCTTTGCACCGCATCACGCCTACGCGACCGACCCGCTTTCGTGTTTGCAACGCGAAGAGTTTTGCACGATGGTAAAGGCTCTGCACGCTGCAGGCATCGAAGTCATTCTGGACGTCGTTTTCAACCACACCTGCGAGGGCGATGGCCGGGGACCGATTTACAGTTGGAAAGGCATCGATAGCAGTTCGGCTTACATGATGACCGGCGACGCAAAATCGCCGTACGCCAACTACAGTGGAACCGGCAACACGCTCCATACGGCCAACCGGGCCGTCCGGCGGATGATTGTCGATAGTCTCCGGTTTTGGGACGCACACATGCACGTCGATGGATTCCGATTCGATCTTGCTTCGGTGTTCACACGCAATAGCGACGGTTCAATCAACCTGGACGACCCGCCGATCATTAGCGAGATCGGTACCGACGCCGATCTGAGTGACGATCGTATGATTGCGGAACCGTGGGACGCCGACGGCGAATTTCAGCTCGGGCAAAAGTTTCCCGGTCAACGCTGGATGCAGTGGAACGCTCATTTTCGCGACACGCTGCAACGATTCGTTCGTGGTGATGCCGGCATGGTTCCTGACTTGATGACGCGACTGTATGGAAGCTGCGATCTATTCCCTGACGACCTGCCGCATGCGCTGCAGCCATCTTTGAGCGTCAATTTCATCACTTCGCACGATGGCAGCACGCTCTATGACCTGACCGCGTACAACGACAAACGCAACTGGGCCAATGGGCACAACAACTGCGACGGAGCGAACGAGTTCAGTTGGAACTGCGGATGGGAAGGCGACGACGGCATGACGCCAGAGGTGATGCGGCTTCGCAAACAGCAGGTCAAGAACTTCATTTGTTTGATATTGCTCTCCAACGGCACGCCGATGTTCCGCATGGGCGACGAGTTCTTGCAGACGCAGGGAGGCAACAACAACCCGTACAACCAAGACAACGAAACGAGTTGGCTGGACTGGGATCGGCTGGCCGAACACGAGGATATCCACCAGTTCATCCGCAACATGATCGCGTTTCGCAAGGCACATCCGTCGATCAGTCGTTCACGGTTTTGGCGCGACGACGTGCGGTGGTACGGCACGGGGCACTTGGTCGACCTGTCCTCTGAATCCAAACAGTTGGCGTTCTGTTTGCACGACAAAAGCCAGAACGACTCCGACTTGTACGTGATGATCAACTCGGCCGACGAGGAGATCAAGTTCGGCATCCAAGAAGGCTCGATCGGATTATGGAAGGTCGCCGTGGATACCTCAAAACCCTCGCCTGAGGACATTGTCCATGGCAAACCCACTGAGTTGATCGAGAACCCAACGATTACGGTCGACGCGAGATCCGTTGTCGTCCTGGTGGCAAACAAAACAATAGGCAGTGAATTAGATGAACTACTTTGAATTTCTATTGCCAACCGGACTGGCTGTTCTATTGGGCGGTGTCGTCGGGCTCGAACGCCAGATTCGCGGACATGCGGCGGGATTGCGCACGCACATGCTCGTTTCCCTTTCGGCTGCGATCTTTGTGCTCGCCTGCGAAACGATGACCGCCGATTCAGCCGCCGAAATGACTCGCGTTGTTCAAGGCATCGCTGCCGGCGTCGGCTTCATCGGTGCGGGAACCATCCTCAAAACGCACCACGATCATGCCGTCTCTGGCTTAACCACAGCGACCACGATTTGGTTGTCGGCAGCCGTCGGGACAGCGTGTGGACTGGACCAGTACTCGTTGGCCTGCACCAGCGTGTTGATGACGGTCGTCGTTTTGGTCGTGTTGCGACCGATTGAATCTTATTTTGGTAAGAAACCGAAAGGCCAAGGCTCCGATGAAGCTCCCATTTCGCGTTTGTCATGAGTTCGTGGTTGAGGCCATCGCATTCATCGGACAAAGCTCTCAACGGTGAACGAAGCACGAAATCAAGGGAAGTATGGAGTGTCCTTTCGATGTGGGGCAAGCTCGCGGCGGTTGATACGTCGTCGACCGTCGCTACTTGCGTTTGAATCTGATGGAAAAACGCTTTGGCAAATTCAACTTTTTCAGGAGGTTGCCGAAGTTGCTTGAGCCTCTTCCGCGATCCCTTCGCGAATCCACGTGGTGGCCTCGTCGGCCTTGCTCTCGTCGAAGTATCGGACCGTCGCCCTGGTAAATGGTTTGCAGAACACAGCCATTCCCGCCTCCCACCGCGACTCACCGACCAGAGCTAACCGCTCGATATTCAAGAAGTGGTGCAAGCCGAATTTTGAATCTTCCCAGACGGCACTCAAGGTCCAGCCATGAAAGTCGTGCATTCGGACCAGTACTCGGACTTTGCCGTGGACCTTCACCACCCGTTCCACTTCCGGGGTGAAGAGCGCGTAGTCTTCCTTCGCGAGCTTGCCGCTCAGGTTCAGGATCAGAATCTTTCCATCAGCTTCTTCGTGCAGTTCAACAGACATCAGGTCACTCTCGTAAAAGTTCAACATGGCGTTTTGGGGCAACACACCCATCTAAACTATTCGCCACGCACTTTGCAAACTGTTCGCGGAGCAATCGCGGTGCCAAACGCTATCGTGGGCGGAAATTATGGCGATGCGGACATTCCGGCGCGCATTCAAAGTCGACTTGCCCGCATGTGCGCACTCGGACGATACGCGGAACAACGTCCCACGCTACAGTGCGGAGAAAGCTAAGAACAATGGGAAATTCACGACCAACAACGCTTCCGATGAAAACTCGTAGCAGGGATTTCTTATTGTCGCTTAAGGGGAGACCTAATTGACCTCCAACTCACCATCGTTCGCTACCACCGATGAATCCTTGCGGAACGTGCCAGGGGTGAGCCAATGCGATACTTAGGGCATGAAGTGTACCAGTCCATCCAAAACGCCCGCCGCGTCGTTGCCTTTCATTCCCATGAAATTGCCACGTGCGATGTACAGGCGTTTTTTAACTCCCTTCTGCCGGACGATGTGCAACGCCTCCTCGCGCACTTCCGGGTGGGCGTTCCGTACCAAAACATTCTGCAGGCCAGAGTCCAGCGCCGGTAGGTCGTTGCCACTATCGTCGGTGAGCACCATGTTTTCCTCGTTAAACTGAGTGCGTTTCATCAAGAAGCGAATCGCATCGCACTTGGTGGCGTGTCGGGGTAACGCTGGCCGCCCATTCCTTCAAAGGACACCATTGGCCACCGCGGATTTCGTAGATGATGGTGCCCACATCGCTCACGGCGTAGTCGGGTAGCGGCAAGAATTCGTCATCACCGGTGGCTTGCCAGTATTGGCAACAACCGATGATGAACCATAAATCCGCGTCCACCCGACCGGTTGTGCCGCCATAGCTGACACGTCCTGCCACCGAGTCGACGTTGCTCGGGATCTCACCGTGAGGCCCCTGGTAACGCGCCAACGTGAGTAGGGTGTGACGAAAGCTGCCAGCCAGTTCGCGATCACCCGTCATCAGGGCGGCGAGCCCCATGATCACTCCGTCCCGAGCCCACACACGGCGGTAGTTGTCATGCTGTGAGGGACTGGCCAGAAATCCGTCCTCGCTGCTGCATTCACGAAGCAATGCCAGAGCCCGGGTGTAGCCTTCGGCAAGGAACGCTTCGTCAGTCTGTTCGGAGTTCATGATCGTGATCCTGCTGCATGGTTGAGGTCGTAGTTTGTGTCTGCTTGCACGCCCTCGTCCATCGGAAGGGAGAGCTGTTCGTGGCCACAAGGGTTAAGCCGAGAACTCACTGAGGTGTCGTTGGCCATTTCCAGTTGCGAATTTCCGGCATGTCTTGGCCGTGCTTGTTGATGTACCGACGATGCTCGATCAGCTTGGCCGTCAATTGCTTTTTCAAGCGAACACCTGCATCGCCGGTTTTGGGCACTCGATCGATCGTGTCCATCACCAAATGAAAACGATCGAGATCGTTCAGTACGGTCATGTCGAACGGCGTCGTGATCGTGCCTTCTTCTTTGTAGCCGCGGACATGGATGTTTTGGTGGTTGGTGCGACGATACGTCATCCGGTGAATCAGCCATGGGTAGGCGTGATAGGCGAAGATGACCGGTTTGTCTTTCGTGAACAGAGCGTCGAAATCATCGTCGCTCAAACCGTGTGGGTGTTCGCTTGAGGGTTCCAATCGCATCAAGTCGACGACGTTGACGACGCGAATTTTCAGGCTGGGCAGATGCTCGCGCAGGATGCTGACGGCGGCCAGTATTTCCAGCGTCGGGACGTCTCCGCAACACGCCATCACCACATCGGGTTCGTCGCCTCCGTCGTTGCTGGCCCATTGCCAGACGCCGATGCCGGCGGTGCAGTGCTCGATCGCTTCGTCCATCGTCAGCCATTGCGGTGCCGGGTATTTTCCAGCGATCACGACGTTGACGTAGTCGCGACTGCGTTGGCAGTGATCCCAAACAGAGAGCAGGCAGTTGGCGTCCGGCGGCAGATAGACGCGCACGATCGACGCTTTCTTGTTGACGACGTGGTCGATGAATCCTGGATCTTGATGCGTAAAGCCGTTGTGCATTTGCTGCCACACGTGCGAGGCGAGCAGATAATTCAGCGAGGCGATCGGATGCCGCCATGGAAGGCCTGCGGTCACCTTCAACCACTTGGCGTGTTGGTTGAACATCGAGTCGATGATGTGGATGAACGCTTCGTAGCTGTTGAACATTCCGTGACGTCCGGTCAGCAAGTAGCCTTCCAGCCAGCCCTGACATTGATGCTCGCTGAGCATCTCCATGACACGGCCATCGGTGGCGAGGAACTCATCGTTGGCCTGCGTCCGAGCGTCCCATTGCCGATTGGTGACCTCGAAGACGGGGCCGAGCCGATTGGAGAGTGTTTCGTCGGGGCCGAAGATGCGGAAGTTGCGTTGCTCGCGATTGAGTTCGGCGACGTCGCGGAGGAAGACACCGAGTTGGTATGCGTCGGCGGCCGTCACCGCTCCGGGCGACGGCACGTCCACGGCGTGGTCGCGGAAGTCGGGCATGATCAGATCACGCAACAGCATTCCACCGTTGGCGTTCGGGTTCGCGCCCATGCGACGGTCGCCCGTGGGAGCCAACTCCGCCAACTCCGAATTCAATCTGCCCTGGTCATCGAACAGTTCTTCGGGCCGGTAACTTCGCAGCCAATCTTCCAGCAGCTTGAGGTGCTCCGGATGATCGGCGTCGACGGCCAGTGGCACTTGGTGCGCGTGGAAGGTGCCTTCGATTTGCACGCCATCGACAACCTCGGGACCAGTCCAACCCTTGGGTGATTTCAGAACGATCATGGGCCAGCGTGGTCGAGTCGTGTTGCCGCCTTCGCGTGCTTCATGCTGGATGTGTTGGATCTGCTGAACCACGTCATCCAGCGTCTCGGCCATCGCTCGGTGCATCAACTCAGGATCGTCGCCTTCGACGTAGTAAGGCGTCCAACCACAGCCGCGTAGCAATTGATCAAGTTCTTCGGGCTCGATTCGAGCCAGCACCGCCGGGTTCGCGATCTTGTAGCCATTCAAGTGCAAGATCGGCAGCACCGCCCCATCGGTGACCGGATTGAGAAACTTGTTCGAGTGCCACGCCGTTGCGAGCGGCCCGGTTTCCGCTTCGCCATCACCGACGCAGGTAGCAACGACAAGATCGGGATTGTCGAACACCGCCCCGAACGAATGGCTGAGCGAATAACCGAGTTCACCGCCTTCATGGATCGAGCCAGGACATTCGGGCGATGCGTGACTGGGAATGCCCCCGGGGAACGAGAACTGTTTGAAGAGTTTTTGCAGCCCCGGTTCATCCTGACTGATGTCGGGATAGATCTCGCTGTAGGTGCCTTCGAGATAGGTGTTCGCGACGACCGCCGGCCCGCCGTGCCCCGGACCGGAAACATAGATCATGTCGAGGTCGTATTTCTTGATCACGCGGTTCAGGTGGGCGTAAATGAAATTCTGACCGGGCGTCGTACCCCAGTGCCCCAGCAACATGTGCTTGATATCCGTCATCTCCAATGGTCGCTTGAGCAGCGGATTGTCCAACAGAAAAATCTGAGCGACCGAGAGATAGTTGGCCGCCCGCCAATAAGAATCCGTTAACGAGAGTTCGTGTGCCGTCAGTGTCGGTGCGGGCTGAGTTGTTGTGGACATGAGTTTTCCTAAAGTGCGTGTAATGTAGGTCAAGAAGGCTTTGCGACGCAGAGCCACCGATGCCAATAACTGCGGTAGCCGAAGTCAATCAATTCGCGGTCACGGCAACACGTTTGGGCGTGACCGCATCGCTCTTGGGCAGGTGAACTTCCAAGACACCGTTCTTGTAATTCGCTCGGATGTTGTCTTCGCCCGCTTTGACTCTATGCTCCGCCTGCAGGATCAAACGGTTACCGGATACCTGCACCTCGATCTCATCGGGCTCGAAACCGGGAGCTTCGGTTCGGACGACGACTTCGGCATCGCTATCTTTCACATCGCATCCCCAACCGGCGTTCCAGGCTTCTTCCCAATGCCCGCAGCGCATTCCGCCGAGCATCCGATCAAAGTTCGATCGGAATTGGGAAAGCTCGGTCATCGGATCGACTTCGACCAGGGCGTCGTTGTGGTCTTTGGTTTTGATCTGGTTCTTGGACATGTCTTGGTTTTCTTAAATGGGTGACTCGAAAATGCGGTCAAGTGACCGTTGATATGCTTTGCATTCGGCGCGCCGTTGACGTGAGAATTTCAGTAGCGACGGAAATGACGCATTGAAGTGGGAGGCAGAATTCAAGCGTGCGCATCTTTGCACAGCACGGTGCGCGGCAATGCACACTGCCGCAAGCATCTGGCTATTCTTTCCAGTCTCATGATGAATTCACTTCAGCGCCTCAGCCATGGTGCATCCATCGTGTTGCCGCGTTCGGTGTTATCTCTATCGAGTGCAATCTGATGCGGAGATGGCTGTTGCAACGCTCAGCTTTTCCGGGTTGTTGGTTTTGGTTGCGGGTCAACCTCTTACCCGTCCACCAGCGACGTTCGAGGTTGAGCGTTTCGATTCTCCCGCCATCGAGGGGATGGACGCATTTGAGTTTGACGCTCCGGTGACCAGCAACGTCAAGTTGCCGAGCGATCTTGGAATGGCACACTTGTTTGCTTTGCCAAACTCACTTGCCATCGGCGTTGTCTCGGCCGATTCAGCGCAGGCTGAGCAATCGCCAGAACGAGTTACCGCCGTTCAAGGACGCGCGATTGAGCTGAAAGCTGCTGATGGGCAATACATTGGTCCCAGCGATGCGAAGTACGTCATGGCAAAAAGGTTCGACAATGCTTGCCCAACTTGCTGTGAAAAGTTCAAGGCGATCCGCGGTGCGCGGGACCGACTCGGCGACGATTTCACGTTTGTCTTGTTGCGAATTCCGCTCAATTCCGACTGCAACCCGACGATCCAAGACACTGGCCCGCACTACCAAGAGTCCTGCGTTTTGTCGAAGCTCGCCGTGGACGCTGGGAAATTGGCTGCTGAATGAGTTTCGGGCGTTCCTGATCAGTTCATCGCGTGGCACGTGGTTCTTGACAAACGAGTGGGAGAGGGCTCGATCCCCAAATTGATGTTTCCTCGATCCAGCGTCATTGGCAAATTCACATCGGTCGATGGGTTGGTTGGTTGATCTGATCTGATCTGATCCGACGCGAAGCAATGTAGCTGTAATTCCTTTGGCGTAAGCAACGCGGGGTCAATAAGTGACAAACTACCGTAGTGGATCTTGTTAAAGATCTAGCCCTGGAGGGATCTTTAACAAGATCCAATACGCCAGTTATTGATCCCGGGTTGCTAAGCTAAGGCGTTCGTAGCCGAAATCGCCAGACATTGGATAGTTCCAGCGAAATCCAAATTCTGGCGAGTTTCGCTACAGCAGTTTTCGTTCTTGCTTCAGCTTGGTGAGCTCGTCGCGCTAGAATTCGCTAAAATAGAGCGGCAAGAACGGCGTTTGGATCAGAATCGCGATAACGAACAGAGCATTCGCTGCCGCTCCAAGGACTGGCCAAATGAAGCATGACGTCGCGACGATGAAGGTTCCTATCGCGAGCACACCGACCACTTTGATCAGCGTGACAATTCCGAAAGTCTCGACGTCCATCTCCAATTCTAGGCGTAGAAAGAAGAGACACTTTTGTCTTCGTCGATGGCAGCCGAAAACGCGACGGCTCGGTACAGGTTATTGTGTCGGGTCGTCTTGCCATGGGTATCCCTGGTGAAATGGAAAAGACGCATTGAAGTGAGTCGAGACATTCAAGAGTGGGCGACATTGCCCAACACGATGCACGGCGATGTACAGTGAGCTAGGCTTTTAAGCAGGTTCGGGTAATTCATTGCGTATAACTTGATTAGCCGTTTGGGCGTTAGCCCCGGTTCAACGCGAGAACCGTGGCTAACGCCAAAACGCCAAAACGGCGAATACACTGAAACACTTTCCCGAACCTGCTTATCACCAAAAAACTTGTCGCTCATCGGGAAGACATGACGCCCATCGAGAAATCACTTCGGCGTTCTTTTCTTTGCAGTTCATTGCGCCGCTGCAGATAAAATCGGGCCCGATGTATCCGGTTCCGGCGGTGCCGGGATCAGTGGTGTCGCGCTTTTGATATAGCGATAAAAATCACTTTTTGTAGTCAGAAGCATGACGGAATTCGGATTCGCGCTCTCTTTGTAGCTCTCAAGGGTGCGTAGGAAGGCGTAGAATTCAGGATCGCGATTGTACGCTTGAGCGTAGATTTGCGTTGCATCCGCGTCGGCCTTGCCCTGAATCTCTTGTACCTGTCGGTAGGCAGTGGAACGTATTAAGCTCAGTTCTTTTTCCATCGTTCCGAGAATCTCTGCGCTAAGCCCTTCTCCCTCCGATCGAAACTGTGCGGCGATGCGTTTACGTTCGGAGATCATTCGTTCATAAACTTTCTCGCGAACGCTCTCCACGTAGTCAAGTCGCTTGATTCGCACGTCCACCAGTTCGATACCGTATTGCGGGATGATCTTTTGAGCTTCCGCCAGGATCGTACGGGTGATCTGCTCCCTGCCGCGGGCAATCTCTCGTTTGAGTTCTTCCTCCTGCTGCTTCGGAACGTCCTTTAATACGTCATCGTCGGGAATTATCCACGATGCACTACGGACCAGTTCGACTAACTCGCTGCTCGACACTTGATCGCGCACCACAGAATCGAGAATATCATTTAGACGGGACTGAGCGCCTTCTTCACTAGCCACGTTCTCAAGGAATCGTTTTGCATCGGAGATCCGCCAACGCGCTGTCGTGTCCACCCAGATAAATTCTCGCCCCTTGGTGGGAATCTGATTCGGGTCCCCGTCCCAGAATAGCAGACGTTTTTCGAACCGTAGAATCTTTTGCACGAACGGCAATTTCACGTGCAGGCCCGGTTCGGTCACCGTTTCCCCGACCGGCCTGCCGAACTGCACAACAACGGCTTGGAAGCCCTCTTCCAACGTGTACAGGGAACTGAAAAGTCCGAGCGAGAGTACGCCTGCGAAAACGATTAGCGTAATTTTTAGATAGCGTTTCATGGTTGTCTATTCCCTTGGGTTGCTGGTTGTGTCCCCGACTCTACCGAGAGCCAAGGGACCATGGCTTGCTGATCCTCATCGACGATGTAGAGCCCATTCGTCTCAGCCAACAGGCTGGTCATGGCCTCCAGATACAAACGTCGGCGCGTGACCTGCGGCGCTTTTAGATACTCGGTCACGATCGATTCGAAACGGGCGGCTTCTCCCTCTGCCCGATTCACGCGTTCGAGGGCGTATCCCTCAGCTTCGCTGATACTCTGCGTCGCCACTCCGCGAGCCTTTGGAATCTCGCGGTTTTTTTGCTCCTCCGCCATATTGATGGTCTGTTCCTTATCCTGACGCGACTCATTGACCTCATTGAACGCCGGTTTGACTGTGTCCGGTGGGGTGACATCCTGAAGTTCCAGGGTCACCAGTCGCACGCCGATCTCGTAGCCCGATAGGATTTGTTGGATCTCCTCTTTTGCTTCGACGGATACCGCTACCCGTCCGGTCGTCAACACGTCGCTGCCAAGTCGATTGCCGACCGCCCGGCGCATCACCGCCTCGGTGGTATCGCGGATTGTTTTCGGTGTATCGCGAACTTTGAAGAGGTAGCGTAACGGATCTTCAATGCGGTATTGGATGATCCACTGAACATCAATTACGTTCAGATCGCCGGTCAACATCAACGACTCATCCATGTACGCATCACCCGGTTCATATCGCGTTTTCTGGCCGGGCTCACTGGCCACGGTCCGGAAGCCAAACTCCTCTTTGAGCACGCGGGCGGTGGGCACCATACGAGCCGTTTCAATACCCAACGGGATCTTGAAATGCAGGCCGGGATTGGCGGTCCGCATAACTTTTCCGAACCGCTGCACGATCCCGGTCTCTTCCGGTTGGACGGTAAACCAGGCTGTCCAGAAGGTCCACAGTACTACGGATGCTGCGATAATTATCACAGCGGAACTTAGTTTGAACTGCCTGAACTTCATCCGAATATTATCGAACAGATCGTTCAATCCGTCCTGTCTGGATGTTTTGTGTTCATCAAATTTAGTCATGAGTCTTCTCTCCATATTTTGAGTGCGTTAGGCGATGTTGAATTGTGCAGGTTCGGGAAAGTGTTTCGGTGTATTAGCCGTTTTGGCGTTAGCCACGGTTCTCACGTTGAACCGGGGCTAACGCCCAAACGGCTAATGGGGTTACACGTAATGAATTACCCGAACCGGCTGATAACCCGAAGGACTACGATTTCGCCTCGTCATGAATTCCGAATCGCTTCAAGCATTCCGGGCCCGTGGTCTTCATGACGACTTGCGCTTCGTCCAGTCGCGGCGGGGTGCTGGTGATAATGGCTATGACGGCTCCTTCAAGAATGCGAGCCTCGTAATGAGCAGCGTCGTGAGCACGGATGCCAAAGTGGTTGGCCATCGCGAACAACCCACGTGGAATATCGTTTTCGGAATGATCTTGTTGGCGTCCAATTTTCTCAAGTGCTGCCTCGTGCCCCTTCCAGACGATGGAAATTGCGTCCGGGTGAAAGTTCGATTTGCGAAGCACTTCGACGGCAATCTCCACTGTCGTGTGATTATCAAATTCAGCGACGAGACAAGCAGCGTGCATGGGTGATTCCTTTTTTCGTTGGTTGGTTTCAATGTAAGCAGGGCGTGAGATCATACGAAAAACCGAACAGCGATCCCGCCCATCATGATCAGCAATACGGCGAAATAGCTGAATCCGACCACGCCGAGTCCCATCGTCGTCGAGCGTTCTCCCAAGCTCATGTTCTCGCCCTTGCCACGTTTTCTCTCAGGAACCTCGCCATCGCCTTTGTCGTCGAGTTTGTCGTCGAGTTTTGAAGGAGTCATGTTTGATCCCCGTGAAAATAATGCGTGGCAGGACAGGTCCTACGTAAGGTCGTGTCGCAACGGCCTTTGATCGAAAACCGTTACGAGATATCCAACCGTAGGCTTGCCAAAGCAACACGAGCATCGAGAGAATCCCTCAATCGACATGGCGGATTTCACCACGGCGACACGCATTGGTATTCGTAGCGGGAATCCGTGGTTGTTTTCGCCACGGGATTTGGTCAACCGAGCGATTGTGGATGTTGCGGAATTGTGGAAGTATTGAATGTCAAATCCGTTTCTCGACCTACTTGAAAATTCTCGCCATGGCCGTGACGCACGCATCACCTGACACCGTGATTGATGTACGACCGCGCAAGGGGCACGTTATCTAACACAAAGACACGGGCGCTCGCAGAAACGGATGCGTTGGAGATCCTTTGGTTCGTGATGCCGGTCGGCAAGGAAGTTGCCGAGCACCAAGCCCCCCTTGAAATTACACTTCAGTAATTCGAATGAAAAGTCCAGTTCAAACCCCAAAGACAAACGCGGAAACACACCACGGGCAGAATGCTGTTCCTTGCTCCTGGCCAGCCTCATGCCGTGCACGCAATCGAGGATTCATTGCTGTTGGTGACAATGTTGCTGGGGAAAATCGCCAAGATTGACGACGCGAACGAGCGCATGATGCCTACCTGAATCAAACGTTGTCGACGCTTCGCTCTCTGATTGCAGAGGTCAACGACGTGAGGTGGTCACATCGCATGAATTCGAAGCGTTTTGCGTTGCCGGAAGGCTTGCGCCTTTCCGCTACGTTTGTTTTCCGGTGGAGGCTGGTCGCTTGCTCGACAATGCCTCAAATCCGGAGACGACATCGAACAGTTCCTCGTCGATACTGGCCTGACGCTGGCGATGGAACGTGGTGTGCAACGTCTCCAGCAATTCGTCGATGTTCTTGTCCGCTCGCTGCATGGCGGTAAGGCGGCTGGCGTTCTCACTAGCCAGCGATTCGGCGCACGCGCGGAACAATGAGATGAACAGGTACTCGTGAAACAGCGATTGCAGAATCTCGGTTTCGCTGGCTGATTCGCTATTCAAAATTTCAGGCAGTTTCTGGGTCGGCCAAGGGAGCTTAGTCAGACGTTCCTGCCATTGCGAATCGAGTGGCAGCATCCGTTGAGCGACCGGTTCATACAACGATCCAGGTTGAGGGCGGTTGTGAAACAGGTAGACAGTGGTTGAGTTGTTTTCCATTTGCCGGGTGATCGTTTCGACTTGAATTCGTCCAACGAGTGGCGCAATGCCCTTCACGGAATTAGGCACTGGAAACGGTCCCTTGGGCTGCGTGCCGGAATCTGCCAAACGATCGTGAACACGTTCGCCCACCGACCAGATTTCCGGTTTGCCAGGCAACTCTGAAAGCGTCTTGATGGCGTAGTCAGCGACCACGTCGTTGAACCGGCCAACCAAACCTTGGTCGGAACCGAACACGATCGCTGAAATCGTTTCAGATTTTGGGCGAGGTGCTTGCGGTTGCACTTCCGCGATCGTACGGTTGCGAAAGCAAGCACTTAACCCCAGTTCAACCGTGTGGTAATAGTCATGCAACGCCAGCACCGATCGCTCGTATTGCTCGACGCTCGATGCCGCCATCGCTTTCATTGTGCGGACGACCGATTGCAGATCGCCAGCGGTGCTGATTTTCCGCCGCAGGTGAGCCATGCTGTCGCTCATGATGATTCCTTGTGGTTGCAATCGTAGTGGACGAGGCAACGAGTCCTATCGCGGAGGGACTCGTTGCCTCGTTCACTACCTCCGTTATTGATTTGTCGTTCCTGAATCTCTGTTCCCTCGGTTTACTCCTGTTCAAAATTCTTCAAGTGTCTTCCGAGCCATCTCGACGATCGCTTGCTGGTCCTCGTGACGGAACTTCGCCGCCGTATCCAACCGCTCGCGGAGATCCATTGGCAAGTTTTCTGCCGCTTCCTTTACCGATTGCTGGGCCTCGATCATCCGCTCCAGTGGCACGGCATCGAACAGTCCGTTGCTGAGTGCCAAAAGAATTGCGACTTGCCCGGGGACCGACACCGGCGATGATTCAGGCTGCTTCAGACAGGCCCGGATGCGCTTGCCATGCGTGATAGTTTTTCGAGTGCTCTCATCCATTCGAGCACCAAAACGAGCGAACGACTCGAGTTCTACAAACTGCGCATAAGCCAGTTTTAAATCGCCCGCGACGGATCGAAAGGTTGCTCTTTGTGCTTTGCCACCGACACGCGAAACCGATTTTCCGACATCAACAGCGGGCAGGACACCCAGCTCAAATAGCGACGGCGATAGATAAATCTGTCCGTCGGTGATCGAAATCAGGTTCGTTGGAATGTACGCCGAAATATTCTGAGCTTCCGTTTCAATGATCGGTAGCGCTGTCAGTGAACCGCCCCCCAAATCATCTCGCAGATGTGTCGACCGCTCCAACAATCGCGAGTGAATGTAGAAAATGTCGCCTGGAAAGGCTTCCCGGCCCGGCGGTCGACGCAGTAACAGGGACAGCTCCCGATAGGCACGGGCGTGTTGTGTTAAATCATCGTAAACAACCAACACATCGCGACCTTGCTCCATGAAGTGTTCCGCGATGCTGGTTGCCGCATAAGGTGCAATGTATTCCAGGCCGGGCGGATCGTTTCCTTCGGTAACGACCACCACGGTGTATTTCAATGCGTTGTTCTCCTTCAACACCGCGACCGCTTTGGCCACCGCAGAGGCCCGCTGGCCAATCGCGCAGTAGACGCAAACCATGTCTCGACCGCGTTGGTTGATGATCGTGTCGAGCGCAATGGCGGTCTTGCCCGTCTGCCGATCACCGAGGATCAACTCCCGCTGGCCCCGCCCGATCGGAATCAGCGCGTCGATGACTTTAATCCCGGTCTGCAATGGCACGGTCACGGGAGAACGATCCATGATCGGCGGTGCGGTTCGTTCGATCGGAAGACGCTCGCCGCATTGAACCGATCCCTCGCCGTCCAGGGGCCGTCCAAGTGGATCAATGACTCGCCCCAGCAACGCATCTCCCACCGCAACGTCCATCACCCGGCGTGTTCGATTTACTTCGTCACCGGCACGCAACTGCGAGTAATCCCCCAATAGCACGACGCCGATTTCGTCTTCGTCGACATTGAAGGCGATGCCGAACAGGTCACCTGGAAATCGAACCAATTCTTCGTAGCCCACGTTGGGTAGACCGGAAACTTTGGCGATTCCTGTGGCGAGACTGGTGATCGTTCCGACCTCTTGCAACGTCAGTTGAGGTATGAAGACGTCTCGCGCGTGCGTGATTTGACTCAGTGCGTGCTCGAAGACCCTTTCCAGGGTTTCAGGTTCGTTGTTCATGCAGGAACCTCGACATGCAATAATTCAGCGACGCTGGTTTCCAGCGACGTTAAATAGTCTGCGATACTCCACGCCAGTTTCTTCCCGCCAGCGGTCAGTTCGATGCCGATGATAATCTCGGTTGTAGTTTCAAATCGGGTGTTCACATCCGCCGCAAAGGTTTCGTCGATCGCTTGCTGGATCGCACTGCGTTGTTCGACCGAGAGCGGAAAGGCACTGCGGATGACGGCAGGCTCAGCGGCAGACGTGACGCCTTCGGCCAACTCCGCCTTCGCACCCGGATCCATGTCTCTCAATCGCTCGATGAATTTTACGCTGACGCGTTCCTCCAAGCTCGCATCCGCCAAGTCGGTGAGTGTCTTGCGGGAGATCGCGAACACTTCTTGTTGGGCACGTTGAATCAATGCTTCATTCAGATTTCGAGCATCAGTCTTCATGGACTCTTGACGCTTGGCCGTGACCTCGTCCGCTGCTAGACGCGCTTCCTTGACCAGTCGATCTTTCAACATTTCGGCTTCACTGGTTGCCTTGCTGATTAAGTCCGTGCGTTGTTGATCAAGGACCGAATTCTTTTGCGAAAATTCGTCGCGTTCTTTTTTTGCCTCGGTACGTTTTGCGTCAGCGTCCGCCAGTTCCGCTGCGATCTTTTTCTCGCGCTCATCAATGGCGTGCAGAATCGGGCGATAGAGATATCGCTTCATCACCCACACGAGGATCAGAAAGTTGACGACCTGAGCGACGACGGTAAACCAGTCGATGAGCATCGAGTTATTGCCCCACGCTTTGCGAGATGACGTGGTTCCAAAACGGGTTGGCGAAAATCAAGATCATCGAAACGACGAAGCAGTAAATCGCCGTCGATTCGATCATCGCCAGTCCGACGAATAATGTCCGAGTGATGGTGGACGACGCATCGGGCTGTTGTGCCAAAGCCGTCAGCGCCGTCGCGACCGCTTTCCCCTCGGCGAATGCAGGCCCCAAGCAACCGAAACTAGTGGTGATGCCCGCGATCACGATGGAGGCGATCGCGATGGATGTCATGCTATCCATAATTTTCCCTTTCTAGGTTGATGTGGCACGGTGGTCGTCCACCGTGTTTGGATTGTCGGATCCCCGGCGTGGGACCGTCGAGCTACGTGTTGCCGCCGCGATGTAGACCGCCGCGAGAATGCTGAAGATGTAGGCCTGGACCATTCCGGTCAGCAGCCCGAGGGCGGTCATCAGGATGGGAAACAGCAAAGGTGTGATGGTCAGCAGAATGGCGATGATCATCGCTCCGCTCATCATGTTTCCGAACAGACGTACAGCCAACGCCAGCGTCCGTGACGCCTCGCTGATCAGGTTGAACGGCAGCATGATGAACGTGGGCTCGATGTACGTTTTCAAATAACCGCCCAGGCCCTGCGATTGGATCCCGAACATCGGAACCGCCACAAACACGCACAACGCGAGCGCGACGGTGGTCGACAGCGAACCGGTCGGCGGCTCGTAGCCCGGAATGACCGTACACAAACTGGCAACGGCGATGAACAAAAACAGCGTGCCCAAGAACCCCAAATACTTGCGAGGTTGTTTGAGTCCGATGTCGGAGATCTGCTGCTGGATCGCAACGAGGATGATTTCGACAAAGTTCTGCCAGCGACTGCGTTCATGCTCGGTGGTCAGCCGCCGCGTGATCAGGTTCGCACCGATTCCCATGACCAACATGATGGCCCAAGTGAAAACGATCGTGGCGTTGAGATGGAACCATCCGTATTGCCAAAAGATCAGTCCGTCAGGACTAAGACGCATGGTTGGTCTCCTGTTTTTGGTAACCTGACTCAGCGAATGCTGTCGTGGACGAAGCCACGAGTCCTGCGTGAGATTGACGGAATGGACTCGTTGCCTCGTCCACGACGACCGACGGATCCCGATGACGCGTTTGCCAAGTCACGATGAGACGGGCAGTGATGAACCCCACCAAGCACGCTATCAGGCGTTGCCACTGCCCACCACTCACAAAATAGAATCCGGTTAGCGTGACACTCATCCGAACCAGTCCACTGGCCAGCATCCATGGTGCCGGATGCGGTGACGTCAAGCACTTGCCAACGGTCCACCATAGCCCGCCAAAGAAAAAGCCGCCCAGCAGCATTCCCGCGCCGCACGCCATCAATAGAACCAGTTCATTATTCATCGTTCTCCTCCTGTTGGTCTCGTATTGCTTTGTCTTCCTTCGCCACCCATTGCCAGGCACTCCAGCAGCCGATCACCAAACCGGCGATCATCAGCGTCAATGTCCACGAGTGACTGGCCGTGTGATTGCGATCCAACCAGGCACCGATTGCGGCACCCAACAGCGTGGGAACAACCACCGACCAACCGATCAGACCCATCATGCCCAGACCAAACCAAACGCCTTGATTCGATGAACGTTGGGATTTCAGTTTCCGTTTCACCTTCGCGTCAAGTTGTTCTTGAAAATCAACAGGATCAATCATGATGCATCTCCACCAACTTCCGAACGACGTTCGTTTCCAGTTTCGCCATCGTCGCCCGTACGCTTTGCTGCTGTTCTTCCAGCGTCAAAAACTCCTTCTTGACTTCCGCTTGCAAGTGGCCAAGGTCCGATCCGGCGATGGCGTTACGAACTGAGATCAGGACATCGAGACCGAACTTGACCAACACCCCTTCGTCGATCGCCGTATAAACTTCGTCCCCACCTTCGGTTTCGTAAACCAGTACTCCGGGTACGAGTGATGCCACACAATCGAGACGATGTGGCCAAAAGCCGAATGATCCGTGGTGCGTTTCTGCGACGATCCGCACGACTTCCGTCTGGTCCGTGAAGACCTGGAAAGGCAACAGAATCTTCAGATGCATGAAATCAGACAACTTGTTCTTCCATTGCCTCTGATTTTGATTTTGATTTTTCCTTCGCTTCGTCGATGCTCCCGATCATGTACAGATCCCCTTCGTCAACGTCTTTGAATTCATCGTTGAGAATCCGCTCGCATCCATCCAACGCATCTTTGAGACTGACCAGTTTTCCTTTTAGTCCCGTGAATTGTTCCGTCGTAAAGAAGGGCTGCGTCAAAAATCGCTCCAAGCGGCGTGCGCGACCGACGACATTGCGATCGTCTGGCGACAGTTGTTCCAGGCCAAGCATCGCGATGATATCCTTCAAGTCGGCGTACTGGGCCAGTGTGCGACGAATCTTCTGAGCCAACTCGTAGTGCCTTTGACCCACGATGCTCGGCGTGGCCATTTTGGAATTCGATTGCAGGGGTTCGATCGCTGGAAACAACCCTTCGCTGGCTCGTTTGCGCGACAGCACGATCGACGCGGACAGGTGCGAAAACGTATGCACGGCCGCAGGGTCGGTGAAATCGTCGGCGGGAACATAGACCGCTTGAATCGACGTGATCGCGCCGGCATCGGTGTTGGCGATCCGCTCTTCCAGGCTGGATAACTCAGTTCCCATCGTCGGTTGATAACCGAGTCGCGAAGGCATCTGGCCCATCAAACCGGAGACCTCCATACCCGCTTGAATGAAGCGAAAGATGTTGTCGATCAGCAACAGCACGTCGCGATGTTCGTCGTCTCGGAAGTATTCGGCCATCGTGAGCGCAACGTGTCCCACACGAAACCTCGCACCGGGCGGTTCATTCATTTGACCGAACACCATCGCCATGTTTTCGAGCACTCCCGCCTCTTTCATTTCACGGTACAGCTCCTCGCCTTCGCGGCAGCGTTCGCCAATCCCGCAGAAAATGCTCACCCCTTTTTGTTTGCCGACCATGTTGTGAATCAGTTCGGTCAACAACACCGTTTTGCCAACGCCGGCACCACCGAACAGTCCCGCCTTCCCGCCCCGCTCGAGCGGCACGAGAACATCGATGACTTTGATTCCCGTTTGAAAAATTTCCGACTTGGTTGACCGTCGTGACAAGGGAGGTGGATCCCGATGCACGCTTCGTCGCTTGATGTTTTTGAGACTTTCTCCAAGGTCAATCGGTTTTCCAAACACATCGAACATTCGCGAAAGCAACCCTGGTCCGACGGGTGCTTTCAGCGGTCCGCCGGTATCGTCGACCGTCATCCCGCGAGCGAGCCCTTGCGTCGGCGTCAAAGCGATTCCTCGCACCGTGTGGGCGTCTTGCTGGGATAGCACTTCGATCACGATCTGCTGTTGATCGCCCGTCTTCAACACCGAATAGATCGGGGGCAAGCGTTCGTCAAAACGAACATCGACGACGCTGCCTCGGACGGACACCACGGTGCCTTGGTTTGCAGGCTTAGAGTCAAGGGATTGGGAATTGGCCGAGTCATCCATAGCGGAAGTCGCTAAGACTTTCGTTTTTAGTACGGGACGAAACTTTTGACGAGTTCCGCTACGACATTCCTTGGTTTTGTCGACTGTCACAGCACCACCTCCGAGTCTTCCTGCCCGACAGTCACAACCGCGTTGGGGGCGTCAACGGTCGGCGGTCTTTTCGTCGTCAGTTGTTGTGGGACCGTCAAACTCGCCACGCCGATTCGCGAGTCGGCCATGCCGTAGTAAATATCAAACCGATCCGGCTGCCCGATATCCCTGCGGCAATCAATGCCGGTGGGAAATACCACGTTCTCGACCACACCGTCTCGTTCGTGGGCAAGCAGCGGAGTCAGCACGGGCTCGGGCGATCGGTAGAGAATCGTTCGCGGATGTTCTTTCGACAAAATCATCACGCCGGCGGAATAATAGAGCCGTTTCCTCGTAGTGGATCTTGTTAAAGATCCTGGTGCAGCGGGATCTTTAGCAAGATCCACTACCTCCATCGCATGCACGCCGTGATACAGAATCATCCAACCGTGCCGTGTCATCACCGGCGGAGTGCCACCCCCAATTTTCAGTGATTCCCAAGGTGCAACCGGCGTCGCCAAGCGGTGATGAGAATTGAACAGGGCGAGACGGTTTTCCTTGACGCCTTCGATTTCCATGGGGCAATAGGAAATCCAGATGCTCTCGTGTTCCAAATCGACGATCCGAGAGCATTCATCGCAATCAGTCTCCTCCGGTCGCGTTCCAACGAACAGCGGACGATGAATCATCGCGAGTTGCAGTTTTCCTCGGTGGTTCGGTATCGCGACCGGAAAAAGACTGGCGTCCTTGTTGTCGACATGAACGAAGTCGATCCCGCGAAACGGCTCAAACGTGGCCAGCCCCAGTCGCCGCCAATGAAACAGATCCTCCGAAACCGCCGCTGCGATTCGAGGACCGGCACCGGAGAAAGCTGTGTAGGTCATCACGTACCGCTCGAAGCGCTCGACGTAAGTCACACGTGCGTCTTCACATCCACCGCGTCCGTCGCCTTGCAATTCGTAGTCGGCCTCCGGTTCCAGAGCGATCCCCAACCGCTCGACGCCACAGGGGTCACCGGACTCGTCGAAACGCACGCGAGCGATGCCGATGCGTGAGTAGTTGTCCTTCGCGACCAAGCGTGGAAACAAATACAGATTCCCGTCCGGCCCACGAACCGTAGCCGGATTGAGCACCCCGCCGACTTCCCGCGGATTATCAGGCTCCGGCTCCATCAAGAGGCCGAGTCGTTTGACTTCAAAGCGGTTTATCATGTTTTCGTTGTGTTGAGGGTAGTGGACGAGGCTATGAGTGCATCCCGCCCCTTCAATCGCGGGGACACGTCACCTCGTCCGCTACTTAAACAACCAAGAATCGCCTCGATGACGCGTTTGGTCTCTTCAGGATCGCGTACGCAAATCGACAACGCACCTGCCTGTTTGGCCGGATAGTCATTGCCGCCGGGAAAGATCGCATCACCGACGAAGATCATGTCGCTGATCGAAATCCCCAGCGTGTCACGCAGCTTTCGGATTCCATAAGCCTTATCAATCCCCGGCTTGGTGACGTCGATCGACGTCGTGCCACCCAGGTTCACTGCGAACTCGGGAATCAAATTGTTGAGCACCGCTTTGATCTTCGTTCGCTTCGTGAAATCGGGATCCCACTTCGCTTTCGCTTCCAGTGGAGCTTGCTGGCCCAGACCCGAAAACGTGATCTGGCTACCGCGGTCTTCGATCTGTTTACCCCACAACTCTGCAAATTTGAGTTCGAGTGAATTGATCGCGTGTCGAAACGCGGCGGTGATTTTCACTTTCTCGGTCTCGGTAAAATCCTCGGCATACAGCAGTATCCAGTCGCTGGCATACTGATAAAACTTCGTTCCACACGTCGGCAAGATTGACAAATTTGCAAGTGATGAGTGAGAGAGTAACTTCGCGAGCACTTGCTTTTCAAATTGCGGCCACGCACCCCCGGAAATCACCGCGACCTTGACGATACCCAGCAACGAATCAAGCAACTCTGCCATCTCGGCGTCCAGCGGCGATTTGCTCTGGGCGAGCGTGCCATCCAAGTCGAATACGATGAGTTTTTTCATGAGGTTTTTCTTTCCGAACCATGAGCGGCGACAGGAATCTCTCCGCCCTCATTCTCCCAACGCTGAATCGCTTTTTCATGCACCGGAGCCGCGCAGTCAGTGGCTGTGGTCTCGGCGACAGCGAATCTTTCCAGTGGCGCGGAGTTCCACAATTCAATGGCCGGCTGATCGACGCGATCGTGTTCGTAGCAAAGAATGCTCAGCGACGCGGTATTGAGCAGCAATTGCTGGGCGTGCTCGACCGATCGTCCGATCCAACGGGCGGCCAAAACGCGACCCAGATGACTGTGCGCGAACAAGGCAACGTCCCCATCCAGTTTCATCAACCTTTGGATCAGCCGATCCGCCCGGTCCGAGATCTGTGCGGGCATCTCACCGTTGGGGCAGCCGTCCCGAAAGACATTCCATCCTGGTCGCGTCGCCAAAATCTCGGCGGGCGTTTGACTCTCGTAATCACCGTTGTCCCATTCGATCAAATCGGCGTCGACCTTTGCGTGCTTTGACAAACCTGCTAGTTCGCATGTTCGCCTCGCTCGTTGTAGCGGACTGGTCAAAACCTGTGCGAACGAGAAAGCACGAATGCGCTCGCCCAACTGGCGAGCTTGCACTTCGCCGTTCTCGGTCAACGGAATGTCGGCATGACCGCTATGTTGTCCTGTGATCGACCACTCTGTTTCGCCATGTCGCATTAAGAACAGACGCAATGTCATCGCTGACCTCCTGCCAGTTTCATCTCGTTGGATTCCATTTTCGAGGAGTAGCCACCCTGCCGCGCCGCCCGATTGCAATCAGCGCGGTGCGTTAAAGAACGTTGTGCCGTTTCGCGATTAGATTCCTTGCCCGACCAAAGCTCCATCGCTGGTTGCTGAATCGCGCGTGCGAACGAGAACGACAGAGGCCACGGTGCTCTTGGTTTGAAGCGAACATTCATCGCGCTCAATCGCGCCGACGCAAGTTGCGAACACTGCCCGCCCGATAGGAATAGGATTCCCGCAACGGCAGCAGGCACCGAACGTAAGAAACAATTTACAGTGGCGTCGGCCACTCCGTCGACGGATGGTTGGTCAGTGCATTCCAATCCCGGCAGCACCATGTTGGGTTTCAATAACATGCCGTCTAGCACCACACGCTGGACGTGCAATTGCTTAAACACGGCTCGCAGGACTTCTTCGGTAACTTCAGTACACTGCGTTAACGAGTGTGTCCCGACCATCAGCACCTCGGGTTCAACGATCGGAACCAGATCAGCCTCTTGGCAAAGTGCAGCGTATCGAGCCAGCGAATGCGCGTTGGCGTCGATGCAACCGTGACTGGGCAGACCATCACCGATCGCAATCACTGCCCGCCACTTAGCGAATCTCGCTCCCATTCGCGAATACTCGGCCAGTCGTTCTCGCAAACCGTCGAGGCCCTTGGTGATCTTTTCACCGGGATGTCCTGCCATATCCTTCGCGCCCGTGTCCACTTTGATGCCCGGAATGATCCCCACCTCTTCGAGTGCTCTTGCGAACGGTTCACCGTCGCGAGTTTGCTGACGAATCGTCTCGTCGTAAAGAATCGCTCCGCTGATGGATTCGGCTAAACCCGGCGTCGTCACAATCAAATCACGGTAAGCTCGCCGAGCTTCCTCGGTTTGCGGAATTCCCCACTTTGCAAAACGTTTGTTGCAAGTCGAATTACTTTCATCCATTGCCAGCAAACCTTTGTCGTCGGCGACTAAAACGTTTGCGGTGTCGGTTAGTTTTTTTGTATTCATGAGTGACTACTCCTGAGCGAGTTCAACGCCTCTGAAGGCTCGGCAATAAGAATCCCTTCACCGGGAATGGGGGTGTATTATATTGCGTGTTTTGTGTTCACTCCATCGAGTGCGCACTGATACCGAGATGGCGGATTCCACCAATTCTTGAAAGGGTCGCGTAGGATCGACCGCACTTTGGTAGAAACCGCCATGGCCGATCCGGCGAGCAAGGAACATCTCCTTCCGTTGCAGTTTGTCGCATACGTTCTGCAAAGCAATCGCGATGCCAAACACCTTCGCGTGGGCGAACAGTTAAAATCGGACGTTTTGGCGCGCTATCCATGGCGACTTGCCCGGATGTGCGCACTCAGACGACATGGGTAATTCGATTACCACGGAAAAGGGTGGGCCGGCATCGAAGCTTGAATTTCACGAGGGACTTCGTCCCATCAAGTTGAATTTACCTTGGCAAGTATGAAGAATCGCTCGTGGAAAGAATTCAAAGTCACTCGCTTTGGGCAAATGCAATGACAGCCCAGACCGTCCCCCAATCGCTTTCCGTCTCAGTCGGTTTGCCCTTCGCCGACATTTTCTTCCCTGACACCGTCGCATCCTGTGACAGTTTTGATTGCGTACCTATCATTAACAGGATGCAACCACGGTGATCGGCTAGCGGGCTTTGGATACGGTGATGAGGTCTTCGACCAGTTCGGTGTTATCGTTGACGACTCGTCTTCGTTCGTATTGCCTTCGCCGAGGTCATTACCTCGGGGCATGGGAGCGGGTGTGATTTCGGCTTTCTTGGCCGATATTCACCAATTCTTCGTTTCTCTGGTGTTCAGGGTTAACGAACGTAGTGACCTCGATTCCGAGCGACAAAGAAAGATACCTGCTTAAAACGCCGGTGGCGTAACGCCTTTGGCTTTGAGGGCGGCGAGGTATTAGTCTGATTGATCCGGCGGACGCGTGCGTTGGAGGTTTTCAAGGCATGACTCCCGTGTCCGACGAGATTGGTGCCTGAGTATGGATGCTGGTCGACTACGTAAGCCGGAAGAAACGCAGTCGAGCTCGGCAGAGGTGCCACTCGACAAGGGAGATCTCGGTCGCCAGTGTCTTCCTGCAAAAGCGGTCCGCCCATGGTGCCGACGGTCCTCGGCGGATTTCGGCGGATTTCGGTTCACCGAGGACGATTTTTCATCCAATCATGGGACACGGGAGCCATGCCTTGAAAAACCTCGATCCTGAGGTCGGCGTACGCTTGCGTCGGGTGAACCAACATTTCGCTGCCCCAATACGGGTTGGCCAGATCACCGCCGGGTTGCATCCAATCAGCGCCGCCGGGAACCATGGGGCAGTAGTAAAGCGTTAGCTTCACGGCCGTCTTCGGCCCGCGAGCAACCGTGGCTGCTCGCAACATCGCATGACTGACGCTTCGGAGGCTTCGCGAGCCGTTTCCAACGAGCCGTCCATGCGTGACGTAGCGCGGCGAGCGGTGGCGAATTTGCGTTGAGCCTCATCGGGTACGCCGACCGACATTTCAAGATCACAGAAACCTTCGATCAGTGTGTTCAATGCAACCGGCGGAGGCGTTTGGTCCGCCGCCATCGCACACTGGATTTCAAAGTAGGCGTCGTCGGTTCGATCAAACTGCTTGCCAGCGTCGGTTGCCAACATGACGGGGCTTGTTTGCGGGAGTTCAAGCGGTCCCGGCGAATAGCTCGGCGCCTTCGTCGGGTCCATCAGCGAGGGGTTTCCCGCGAGCTGCATCTGCGAGTCGATCAAGAAATTGCCGCCAGTCGCGACGGTCTCACCGGCGGAAAGTCTTTCAACAATGACTGCTTCCTTGCGATTCATCGGTCCGACCGTGACTCGCCGGATCTCAAAGCGTCCCGGCTCGGTTTCGATGTAAATCACACTGTTCTCGCCTGCCAGTAAAACCGCGTCTCGCGGAACCGTAACGACTTGTTGCATGAGCAAGGGTTCCGACGAAAAACCAAGTTGTGATGTCGGCACGAGCTCCATGTCACACAACGGGCACGGTCACACGAGCAGTGGCGTAATCGCCCGGTCGCAGCTTGCCATCAAAATTCATGATCTCGACGCGAACACGAACCGTTCGTGTTTCCGCATTCACGGTGGGGGCGATGAATGCGACGCGGCCTGTAAACACTTCGCCGGGTACGGACTGAATTTCAGCTTCCACTTGTTGGCCGAATCGAACGGCGGATGCGTCGTCAGGGAACAGGTCGAGCATCAACCAAACGCTGCTGAGATCGGCGACGCGATACAGGTTGTCGCCGGTCTTCACGTAGTCGCCATCAACGGCCGACTTTTCGATCACCGTGCCGCTCTGCGGTGACTTGATCCGGATACGCGACATCGGTTTGCCGGACTTCGCTAGCAAGTCGATCTGACTTTGTGTCATGCCTAAGCACATCGTCACAATTATTTCGGCGTAACCACGTAGCAGCGTCTCTCTGAGACGCTGAAAATTGCGAGTCTCAGAGAGACTCGCCTACGTGAGGTTCTGCCGAACCTTTTCCGCCGATGTGCTTAGCTCGGCAAGGTTCTCGCGGGCGATCTTGTTCAGGTCGCCGCCGGCGATTTGAAAACGCCCGATCTTGCCGTCGCTGTTCATGCTGGTGATGAACTCGGTTTGCGCGGTGTATCGATTGATTTTGCGTAGCGGAACCCGTCAGAAGTTTTGTCCAATCAAGTAGCGGAACTCGATGGGGTGACCGGGCGACTCATCGGTGTTCATGCGGGCACAAACGTTGTCGACCAAGTTTTGAATCCCGTCGCCTCCGTCCTCTTCGGCCACTAATAGCGATTCGTACATCGTCTTGGCTTCTTCGGTCAGTGCGATCCGTTTCTCGATGATCCGTCGCGACATGCGGATGCAATAGTCGCCGATCAAAAAGATCGCGACCAAGCCGATCAAGATCGCGTTGACGAGAAATAGAAGCTGGCGACTGATCGGCAGCCGATGCCAACGATCGGTGATGGTTTTGGATGACAACGACACGGATGACTTTCTTGGTTGCGGCGGTTTCCCCTGCGGATCACTCGGAATATTTGCGAAAGATTTTGATCAGCTCTTCGAGCTTTTCATCCCGGTCAACCGCATCACCGCTTTCGATCGCATCTCGCACACACGTCTTAATGTGCTCTTCCAGAACGAGCTGGCCGACCTTGCTCAACGCCCCAGTCGCCGCTGACAACTGCATCAGAATGTCGACGCAGTATTCCTCTTCCTCGATCATACGACCAACCGCTTCGACTTGTCCGATGACACGCCGGAGTCGGTTGTTAAGCTTCTTTTTCTCTTTGTCTGAGAGCATTCGCGGTGACTTTGGAAAATGATGGTAGCGGAAGTCTTGACGAGTTCCGCGACGGGCAACCCCTGATTTTACCCTGTGAAGGCTCTCGCCGTTAGACCGCTTCACATCCTCTTCTTCGGCGCGGAACCAAGGTCGCGGCAGTCGATGCGAACGCCGGGCAAAAGCGGAACGCTCGGATCGAGATTCGCCAGCCCATGAGGTCCAGATGGGACCGGCGGTAACGGGGCAAAGGCATCTGGGCGTTGGCTGCGGTGGAAAGTAGGCCGGCGGTTGTGATGGCCGGATTCTCCACTTTGACATCGTCGTCGCGGCAGGGACGTTGAAGCCTGCGGTTGAAATGCTTGCCGCGAAGTTCGCGGAAAGTCAGTCATCAGCGGTGGAAACGGAACTCAGTCTCAGGACACCCGCTTTGCAAATCAGCATCGCTCCGGAACATCGAGCCGCCATGAAACAGCAAGGCTTCGCGATCATTCCGAAGGTGAGTCAACGGCAAGCCGCAGCCTGAGAGACCGGACGCTAGTTCGCAGCGAAGCAATACAATCATGTCGCTGCTACCCGTTGCTGCGAACGATTGCTGATCACTTGATTGCTGCGATCCCTGTTCTCACCAGCCCAATGCTGGTGATCAACCATGTCGCCAGTGCGACATACAGAAACGCAATGCTCGCTTGATCCAGAAAGCTGATCCCAAAACATCGGCTCGCTGCGTGCGTCGCGACGCAATACATGCCGAGCGGAAATACCATGCCCCAGTATCGCAGATCGTCGATCATCCTTCGTGGATGCGAAAGCACCCGGCAAACGGTCAAGCCTGTTAGCAAGACGAATGCCAGCAAGTTGCCCCACAGCAGCAATGTGGACATGCCATGCAGCCAAGAATCGGATGCGCCGTGATGCCAGCACGCCAGCGAAACGATGCCGGTCGCCATGACGATTGAAAAGCAAGCCGGGTCCAGCGCCGCCACGATACTGTGGTCGCGCCGCGTCACAGTGATTCGCTCAATGGGATGATCGGATCGGTGGAATTGAGCAGGTTCGCAATCGTGACTTTCGTAAACGCTTCTTCCGTCGCGGCGTAGGCGCGATCCAGTTCCGTATGCAGCGGACACAGCGACGTGTGCGATTGCAGGTTCAACGGGCAGTTGCAAATTCGCCCCATCGGTTCGACCGCGTCGACCACATCGAGAATCGTGATCGAATCGGCAGGTTTCGCCAGCAAGTAACCGCCGTGCGATCCACACCGTGATTCCACCAAACCGGCAGTCGCCAGGTTTTGCATCACGCGGTGCAGATAACGCCGCGGGATCTTCGTGATGCCGGCGACCTCTTCGGCGGACGAGGGCGTTTTGCCGCACGCCGCCTCGCTGGCCAAGCAGGTGACCGCACGGAGCGCGTATTCAGTGGTTTTTGAGAGCATGGTTGAGATCGATCCAGGAAAAAAATTTGTCGCCCGACAAAACATGTACCTTGACATGGAGATTAGAAAGTGTACCTTGAGGTGAATGTTTTGTTTTGCAGCGGAAATCGCCCAGACTTTCGGTCCCTCCGATCGAAACTCTTGACCTGTTCCGCTTGCGCCCGCTTTTCGAGGAACCCTGCCCATGCTGAGTGAAAAAACGATCCGGATTGTCAAGGAAATCACGCCACTGGTGGCCGCCAACGCGGAAACGATCACGACTCGGTTTTACGAACGGATGTTCGCGGCCAACCCCGAGGTGAAGGTCTTTTTCAATCAGGCTCACCAGCACACCGGTGGCCAGCAGAAAGCTCTCGCCGGCGCGATCTGTGCCTACTTCACTCACATCGACAACCCCGCCGTGCTGATGCCAGCCGTTGAACTGATCGCTCAAAAGCACGTGTCGTTGGGTATCAAGGCCGAACACTATCCGATCGTTGGCAGCAATCTGCTCGCCGCGATCGGTGACGTGATGGGTGATGCCGCCACACCGGAAATCGTGGAAGCGGTCGGCGAAGCGTACGGGTTCTTAGCCGACATCTTCATCGGTCGCGAAGACGTGATCTACGACGAGCAAGCCAATGCACCGGGCGGCTGGAGCGGAAAACGAACGTTCGTGGTGGCCAGAAAGGTTGCCGAATCCGACATCGTGACGTCGTTCTACTTGAAGCCCGAAGACGAAGGCCCGTTGCCTCCCTTCAAACCCGGTCAATACATCACCGTCCACATCGAGCACCCGCACACGCCGACGTCGCCGCGCAACTACAGCTTGTCGGATTGCTCCAGCCAACCGCATTACCGCATCAGCGTCAAACGTGAAGAGCGTCTTGCCGCCGACGCACCCGATGGTTTGATCTCCAATCACTTGCACGACGGCATCGAGGAAGGCCACCGCATCGAACTCGGCCCGCCCTGTGGCGAGTTCACGATTGATCCGGCGACGGTCGTAAAACCGATCGTGCTGATTGCAGGCGGTATCGGAGTGACGCCACTGCTGTCGATGGCCAAGTCGATCATTCACGCCAACCCCGCTGCGTCCGTCTACTTCATCCAAGCCGCTCGCAACAGCAAGGTGCAAGCGTTCGCCGATGAGCTTGGAAATCTGTCCGAGGCCGGACCGAACGTCCACACCAAAGTCATCTACGACGCACCGCTTCCCGGCGACCTTGACAATGGTGCCCAAGAAGGTTTCGTCACCACCGATTTGATTCGCGATTGGACGCCGTTTGCTGACGCTGAATTTTACTTCTGTGGCCCGAAACCGTTCATGAAAAACGTCCACGCGTGCGTACAAGAACTCGGTGTTGATGAACATCGCGTTCGTTACGAGTTCTTCGGTCCGAAAGAAGAACTCGACGTAGCCACGCTCGCCTAGGGTGTGGACCGATTCACCCATTCACTCCCATCCACGTTCTTGGTGAGCGTGGCTACAGGAAACCAATCATGACCACTCTCGATTCCACCGCCACCGTTGGCAGTTTCGTTCGCAAAAAACCCACCCGCGAACGCGTCTTCGAATCGCTCAAAATCGACTACTGCTGCGGCGGTAAAATCCCGCTGGCCCACGCTTGCGAAAAGAAAGGCATCGACGCCGCCGGAATGGGCGTGCAACACCTATCGTGCGATGCTCGAGAAACTCGAAGCTGACATGCACCAAGACATTCACAAAGAGAGCAACGTGTTGTTCATCAAAGCGATCGAACTCGAAAAGACCAAAGGTTAGTCAAACAAGAGTTTGAGTGCGTGCCTTCATGGAAGCGTTGCTCGCAAAAACCACCACATTTTACTTCCAACCCGACGCAACCGTTGTACCGACATCGTATCCGGCGAGCGGTTTTGCTTCTGTTCCTATTCATTTTCAACTTTCGAGGTAAATCATGGCCATCCATCACGCCAAGCCCGCCGAAGTCATTAACGTCAAGCCGCTCGGTCCGCAAATCGCTAGCAGCAAAACGCGCACGCTGTTCAAAACCGATGCAATGGAGGCGATTCGATTGGTGCTGCCGGCGGGCAAACTGATCGCCGAGCACAAAGCGCCCGGTGAAATCACCGTTCAATGTTTGGAAGGGCACGTCAAATTTACCACGGGCGGTCATTCGCACGACCTAGCCGCAGGCGACATGCTGTATCTCGCGACCGCCGAACCGCACGCTGTCGAGGCGGTCGCAGACTCCTCGGTCTTGGTCACGATTGTTTTCAATAAAGCACATTAGCCATGTCTGATTCTCGAAACGCCAATTTACAAGCAGATGTCCTCGTCGGTACCTGGGTCGCACAGTACCCGGAAACCGCAGCAGTGTTTGACATGCTGCAAATCGACTACTGCTGTGATGGAGAAAAACCACTCGAGGACGCGTGTTGGGCGAATGGTTTGGAAGTGTTGCGGGTTCATTCACTCTTGAAGCACACCGTAGCCGAAGCCGGCAACAACGCTCAACCTGATTGGATGCACGCGCCGCTGACGCAGTTATGCGATCACATCGAACAACAGCACCATGCTCTGCTGAAAGATTCGTTGCAGCTGCTAAGTGACTTGATGGCCGAGGTCGTCGATCTGCACAGCGACGATCACAAGGAATTGCGTGACGTCCGGCAGCACGTCCCCAAGGAAGAGTCGATCCTGTTCCCGCGATTGAAAGAGGCGTTTGACGATTGATACAAATTCCCCGTCAGGAACACGTCATTTGATGACGCGGATCTGAACCAAGGAATTTGGGTCAATCCTCTCGCGTGAACTTTGCGATTTGTTGGTCTTTCGTGCGTTCAAGATCCCGTAGACGTTTCGCGAGATCAATGACCGAGGGAGCGGCGCTGCAGTCTTCGATCCGGTCCAGCAATTCGTCGAGTCGTCGGTCCGAAGTCAATGCACAGGAGAGCGTGTCTTGAAAACTCGGTTCGTCTTCACAGCGACACTCGGCTGCGTGCATCGCATCGGAGCTGACCTTCGGTCCGGCGATCAAATAGGTCGAGTGCTCCGGCGTAAACTGCTGCATCTCGGCTTCGATCACTTGCATCGAGTGCGTTTCCAACTCAACCAAATGTTCCAGCAGGATTCCGGCTCTCGGATCAACACTTGCCTTGCCGAGTTGCTCGAACTGCGTCGCTCGCTGTTGGAGATAGTTCGCCAACATCACCAAAACGTCATAAATTGTATTCGGTTGATTCATCGCTCATCTCACAGAACTACGCTGGACTGGACAAATAAAACACGCGGCCGTATTGTACACCATCAGGTGAACTTTCATCAGTGGTCGATCCAACGGGCGGTTTTCATGTCGCAGAAACAAATCGCCGTTCGCATCGAGCGGCAAGATCATCCTTCGCAGCCATCGTACTGGCAGGTGTTCAGTCTGGACCACGAGCCTGGGATGAACATCACCAGTGTTCTGCAGCGGATTTCCGCCAACCCCACCACCGCTGATGGTGCCAAGGTCACGCCAGTCGCGTATGAATCGGGATGCTTAGAAGAGATTTGCGGTTCATGCACGATGCGTGTCAACGGACGTGTGCGTCAGGCATGCTCGGCGCTAGTGGATCGTTTACTCCAAGAAGATCCGTCGGGAATTGAGCTTCGCCCGATGAGCAAATTTCCGGTGGTGCGGGACCTTTGCGTCGATCGCTACCGGTTGTTCAGAGCATTGGAAAAACTGCAGTGTTGGGTTCCCGTTGATGGCTACTACGACATGGGTAGCGGACCCAAGCAAACGGCTCAACAGCAAGAGCAGAATTACCCGCTGAGCCAGTGCATGAGCTGCGGCTGTTGTTTGGAAGCGTGTCCTCAGTACCAACAGGTGTCCATCAAACGAGAAGAAAATGAATCCGACGAAGCGTACGGACAACGTCTCGATGCCGAACTCGATCGACACTTCATTGGTGCCGCCGCGATGAGCCAAGCGGTGTTGATGAAATCAAACCCAACCGACAAAGCACTCGCGACCAGTCGCATTGAGGCGATGATCGCACCGGGGGGAATTCAAAATTGCGGGAACGCGGGCAACTGCCAAGCGGTTTGTCCCAAAGAGATTCCGCTGATGCATTCTTGGGGACGAGCCAATCGTGCGGCGACGGTCCACGTCGTCAAGAAATTCTTCGATGGTTGAGCCCGCTCGCGGAGTCAAACGTGTTCTCTATTGGTTTTTGGCGGCATTCTTCTTCACACTCGCCATGGTGGGCGTCATCCTGCCGGGCATCCCGACGACTCCGTTCCTGTTGCTGATGTGCTACTTCCTGTTGCGAGTCTCACCCTCGCTTCATGCCAAGGCAATGGCATGGCCGGTCGTCGGTGGTCCACTCCGCGATTGGCGAGACCAAGGCGGCGTGCGACGAAACGTAAAATGCTTGGCTTACGCGATGGTCACGGTTTTAGTCGGATCGACGCTGGTGTTGAGCAACCTATCGCTCCTTCTTAAAACGCTGATTCTATCGGCCGCCATCTACGGCATCTCCGTTGTCGCTCGGTTGCCAGTCGCTCGCGGCAATCGTGATGCGATTGGAGCTGGAGTTGGAGTTGGAACTGAACGCCGGTTGCAAAAGTAATCCCACCGAGCCCGATCGGGCTGTCGTAGCGGAACTCGTTAAATTCGTCGTCGGTGGATTGCAATTGTCCACACGAGACCTGCAAGGTAGACCGATTTTCTGTACCGATGCGCGTACATGGAATCGCTGCCCGGAGCGTCTCGACTTCGCTTCCAACCTTCCTGTTGGCTCATTGAATGCTCTCCAAAACTGCGGAATAGGGGCGTCGCGCGATCGCCCGCATGGGCAGGCAAGTTGATCGGCCGATTTCGGCGAATTTGCTGGCCGAGCAAACGAAAGTGCCGCGTTGCGAGGGCATCCAAGAAGACACGATTGATGCGTGGACTTTCACAGGTACCGGTCGGGTTATGCCGACTATTGAAACTTTCCGCTGGTCGCAAATCGACCAACCAGAATTACGTGAGCTTTGCGGCCCGCAATCTCAACGCATTCGCGATCACCGACACGCTGCTCAAACTCATCGCTGCCGCCGCGATCATCGGGCTGAGAAGAACTCCGAAAACGGGATACAGAATCCCGGCGGCCACCGGGATTCCCAACGCGTTGTAGATAAACGCAAAGAACAAGTTTTGCCGAATGTTGCTCATCGTCTTACGGCTCAGATTCGCCGCCGCGACGACGCCACGAAGATCACCGCCGACCAGCGTCACGCCAGCCGACTCGATCGCCACGCCGGTTCCCGTGCCCATCGCAATGCCGACGTTCGATTCGGCCAGTGCGGGTGCGTCGTTGATGCCGTCGCCGCACATCGCCACGATCTTGCCGTCGCTTTTCAGTTTGCGAACGAAGGCATGCTTCTCCTCAGGCGAAAACCCCGCGTGAAATTCGTCGATGCCCAATTGCTTCGCCACCGCCCGAGCCGTCGGTTCCGCGTCGCCGGTCAACATCACGACCTTCAAACCGAGTTCGTGAAGCGTCTTCAAAGCCGCTGGCGTGCTTTCCTTGATCGGATCGGTGATTGCAAGAATCGCGGCGAGTTGTTTGTCGATCGAAACGAACACGACTGTCGCGGCTTCCGATTGGTACGATCCGGCTTGCGAGCGGCCTGCATCTACGTTCGCCACGCCTTGTTCATCCAACCAATCCGCTTTGCCGATCAATACATCGTGATCGTCCACCCGAGCACGAACGCCACCGCCGGTGATGCTGCTGAAGTCAATCGCTTCGACAACTTGCAAGCCGTCCGCCTTCGCTCGCCGCACGACCGCTTCCGCCAACGGGTGTTCGCTCTGAGCTTCCACCGCCGCCGCCAAGGCCATCACGTCATGCTCACTCCACTGACCCAACGTCTCAACTGCGGTGACTTCGGGTCGTCCCTGCGTCAGCGTTCCTGTTTTGTCGACCACGATCGTGTCAACCTTTTCCATTACCTCCAACACTTCCGCGTTCTTAATCAGCACGCCTTCTTTCGCACCGCGACCGACGCCGACCATCACCGACATCGGCGTCGCCAGTCCTAATGCACAGGGACAGGCAATGATCAGCACTGCCACAGCAGCAACGAACGCATGAGCCAACTGCGGCGCTGGACCGAACACGGCCCATCCGATGAACGCAAGAATCGAACACGCGATCACCACCGGCACAAAGTATCTGGCTACAACATCCACCAACTTTTGAATCGGCGCACGGCTTCGCTGAGCGTCTGCAACCATTTGCACGATGTGGTTGAGAACCGTGTCGCCACCAACCCCGACGGCTTCCATCACGAGCGCACCGGTTTGATTCAACGTCCCGCCCGTGACTTCGTCGCCCTCCAACTTCTTCACTGGCATCGGCTCACCCGTCAGCATTGATTCATCGACACTGCTCGACCCGCTTAGGACCTTCCCATCGACTGGAACTTTCTCACCGGGACGAACTCGCAACCGATCACCCTTGTGGACGGAATTCAACGAGACGTCTTCCTCGCCATCGTCGACGATCCGGTGTGCCGTTTCAGGAGCAAGATTCATGAGTTCGCGTATCGCTCTGCCAGTTTGCTGTCGCGCTCGCAGTTCGAGCACTTGTCCGAGCAACACCAACGTGATGATCACCGCTGCGGCTTCAAAGTACAGGGGCGGGACGCCGTTCTCGAAGAAGGCTTCAGGGATCAACCCTGGAAATAATACGACCACCAAACTGAACAAATACGCTGCCAACGTTCCCACCGCGATCAATGAGAACATGTTCAGGTTCAAACTCCGAAACGACTTCGCCCCCCGAACCAACAACGGCCAACCGCACCAGAACACAACCGGTGTCGCAAGAGCCAACTGCAACCAACCAAACGCGGCATTGCTCATCCAATCCACGACGCGAAGTCCCACCATCGGTCCCATCGCAATGACGAGCAGGGGAACCGACAACGCCACGCCGACCCAAAACCGCCGCTTCATATCGGCGTAATGTTCGTCGTCGCCCTGATCCGCCATGTCGACGAACTTCGGTTCCAGATCCATCCCACAAATCGGACAATCGCCAGGTCCAACTTGCTCGATTTCCGGATGCATCGGGCAGGTGTTGAGAGTGGGGGAGTTGGGAGTGGGGAGAGGGGGAGTGGGGGAGTTGGGAGTGGGGGAGCAGCAGCTTGAACGCTTCGCGATCGTCTTGGTCGATGATCCACTACAATATGAATGCTCCCGACTCCCGACTCCCGACTCCCCCTCTTTCTTCGCTCGCGTAGCGAGCAGCCCCGCCGGGTCTCCTTCAAACTTCTGTTGGCAACCTGGACTGCAAAAGAAATACGACTTGCCCTCGTGCTCGCTACGGCGTGAATCGCTGGGATCGACGGTCATGCCGCAGACCGGATCGGTGACTGTGATTTGAGTGGTGACCATGCTCATTCCTTCGCTGTCAGTTTGGCAATTTGCAGTATACCCCATAGTGGTATGCAACTTGCATTCCGTTTTTAACAGCACGGGGCCGCAACATGGTCAAGTGCCTCGAGTGCTGCTGCAAGTGCCACGAACGCTGCTCGGCAATGGCAGCATAACCTCCATTTTCTGAACCCGAACGCAAAAACGCCGATGCCCCAATTGAGGACATCGGCGTTTTGTTTATTGTCGGTTCACATAAGTCAACTGCGAGTCGTCATCCGCATCCTCGTAGGCACCGCATCCTCGTAGGCACCAATCGGAACGAACGAATACGGCCGTATGTCGGACCCGTGTACAGACAAAAGAGTAAAAGACTGCTACCCAAAGAAATGAGCCCGAGCGACCATGGAATCGAGGCCACGAAAAAGGGGGGGAGAGGGCTGGCGACACCGCTATCCGATGGATATCCCGGGATTTCCCGTCAATCAGATCACGGTAAGCTAGCCGAGCTCCCTCGGTTTGCGGAATGTTCTGCTTTGCAAAGCGTTGGTTGCAGTCGGATTGCTTCCGTTCATCGCCAGCAGACGTTTGTCGTCGCCGACTAAAGTGTTTGCGGTGTCGGCTAGTTGTTTCGTTTTCAGGTGTTCTTGGTTTTATCTTTCTGTTGGAAAATACGATTTGTGCAAACAGAACTTGCGTCTTGTTAGCCGTTTTGACGCTTGCCACGGTTCTCACAAACAACCAGGGCCAACGCCCATACGTCTAACTTGGTCATGTTGAATTACTCTTGTTCGCGCTCACAGGTCATGGATCACCTTGGGAGGGAAGGCGGCTCGTAAAGCGTTCAATACTGCGGCGACGTCGATAACTTCTTGCAGGATGGCACCAGCGACGGGCGTTAAGTATCCCAACGCGGCAAAACCCATGCCGGTCACGCTCAACGCCATGCCGCCGACGGCACTTTGCAATGCGATTGTTCGCATTCGGCGGCTGATGTGCATGAACTCGTCAACCTTCGTGAGCGAGTTGTCCATGATGACCACTCCGGCGGCCTCGGAAGTCACATCACTGTTTTGTCCGATCGCCATGCCGACCGTCGCGGCCATCATGGCCGGTGCGTCATTGATTCCGTCTCCCACGTAAAGCGTTTTCGCCGCAGCCGTTTCTTTGCGAACGATGGCCAGTTTTTCTTCTGGACTTTGCCCGGCGAAAATCTCCGTGATTCCGACCTGGTCGCCCAAGTAGCGAACCTCCGATTCACGATCGCCCGACACAATCATCACTCGATTGAATTGATGACTTGGACCGAGATGCTTGACGAACGATCGGCTATCTGAACGCGGTGCATCTCGGAATCGAAGGGCTGCGGCGTAACGATTGTCGATCGCCACCACGCATTCGAGGCCCCCGGTCACAGACGGGATTTGATCCATGCCAGCGATGTTCTGCTGGGCGAGTTTATTACGACTGGTAATTTGCACGGAATGACCGGATGCGGTTCCGACCAATCCTTTCCCCGGTTGTTCGCTCACGTCGGTCGCTTCGGGTAGCTCGATTCCAGCTTGACTCGCCGCATCAAGAATCGCACTCGCCAAGGGATGTTTGGAATATCGCTCCAGGCTGGCAACCAGCGTCAACACTTCCTGTGGATCAAAACCCGGAGCCATCACCTTTTCGGTGAGCGTGGGCTCGCCATAAGTCAACGTCCCTGTTTTGTCAAAGATCGCCGTGCGACATTGTGCGATTTGCTCCAGAACAACAGGGCTTCTAACGATGATCGCGCGTCGAGCGCACAGCGATATCGAACCGATGATGGCAACGGGAATCCCGATCAGCATTGGGCAAGGCGTCGCAATCACCAACACGGCCAAAAATCGCGTCGCCTCACCGCTGATGCCCCAGGCAATCAATGCGATCGCGAGCGCCAGTGGCGTGTAGAACGCGCCCAGCGTGTCGCCCAACCGTTGCAATCGCGGGCGTTGCGATTCCGAGTCACGCATCACTTCCATGATCTTGGCATGACGCGAATCCGCGGCGAGCTGTGTCGCACGAATCGTCAAAGCCGATTCGCCGTTGATGGCCCCCGAAATCACGCTCGATCCCGAAGTCTTGGTGATCAGAAAAGGCTCGCCCGTCAAGTACGATTCATCCATCGAGCCGCGACCTTCGATCACCACGCCATCGACGGGGCAAATATCGTGCGGAAAAATCACCAGCGTGTCGTCAATGGCGACGTCTTGTAGATCGATATCCACGATTTCTGAATCTCGTTTTCGATGAGCGACCGATGGCATGCGTTTGGCGAGTGCCGCCAGCACCGACGACGCACTGCGAAGCGCGTAGGATTCCAATGCTTCACCGCCGGAGAGCATCAAAACGATGATCGAGCCGGCAAGGTATTCGCCCAAAATCACCGACGCGATGATCGAAATGCCGCCCAGCAAGTCCGAGCCAAATTCCAGCTTGAACAATTTCCGCAACAAGTCGATCAACAGGGGCATGCCGCCGACAACTAGAATGATCAAAAGCGGAAGGTCGCGAATCGCAACCGTGGCCTGAACGCCAAATCGCAGCAGCAAATGCAGTGCAATGGCAACGATAGCCAGCGCCGCAATCACGAGCGATTTACGATCCCACCAATGGAGCGTCTCAATAGAAAACGACGTTGGCCGATCGGTTTTCCGCGCGGCATCGCCGCGTGGAGGTTTGGTCGTGGTCGTCATTTGATTGAACCCGTGATGCCTCGAAGAACTTCAAAATTATAACTGTCGCTCGGTTCTCCGAACCGAAGGCGTAGAGCGCGCCCGCTTTCGGCTCCGACGGTGGAAGAAACACGCATGCCGCATCTCGATGCACTTGTCGTGCCGTACTGCTACCTGGCTCGCTGCAGGATCTGCAACGTCGTAAGTGTTGATATCTCTAATTAGAATGGGTCAAGCCGCTTCGGTGTAGACCCATCAAGACTGTGGCGGGTCTGCGTCGCAAAGCCCCCTTGACTCACTCCACTGATTGAGACAAAGCACCGTAGATGAACCAAAGTTAAGAAACACATAGGAACTCTTACTCGAATCGCTGTGCAATTTACACTGGTGGCCACTGTTGCAGCGGGAGGCTACTTCGGCTGGCAATGGTGGCTGGCTCAGCAAGCCGCGCCGCTGCCGGAGGGAATCGTTTTTGGAAATGGCCGGATCGAAGCGGTTCAAGTGGATATCGCGACCAAGTACGCCGGTCGGGTGAAAAGCGTCCGTGCTCGCGAAGCCGATTTGGTCGAAAAAGATCAATTGCTGGTGCAGATGGACACGCTCGAGCAGGATGCGGCGCTGGCTCAATCGCAAGCCCACTTCGCAGAAGCACAGCAAGCGATTGCCCGATCCGAGGCGATCTTGCTCGAACGGGGCAGTGAACTCGATCTGGCTGAAAGCAATCTTGAACGCGCCGCAAAACTGCTACCTCAACGTGCGATTTCTCAAGAGGAAGATGACCAGAAGAAAAGTACGCGTGAAGTGGCGAAGGCTTCCGTTTTAGCCGCCGCCGCTTCGGTCCGTACCGCCAGGCGATCTGCGGATGCCGCGGCGGCAACTGTCAAGCAAACCGAAGTCTAAATCACCGACGCTCAACTGAAATCGCCCACCGTCGGTCGAGTCCTGTATCGCCTAGCCGAGGAAGGGGAAGTCCTGGCTGATGCGAGTCTGCATGACAACCATGTTGCGGAAGTCATTGGCCTGACGCATCTCTACGGCAAGACGGTAGCTTTGGACGAGGTGACATTGCAATTTCCTGTGGGAAAACACTGGGTTTGATCGGACCCGATGGAGTCGGCAACCGACAAGTGCTGACGATAACGCCGAGAACCGAAACGGACGGCAAGGTGGCGATTGTGGCAGAAGGCTTGACGCAGCGATTTGGTGACTTTACCGCCGTCGATCATGTTAGTTTTCAGATTGAGGCCGGAGAGATCTTTGGCTTCCTCGGCTCCAACGGATGCGGCAAAACCACCATGATGAAGATGCTAAGCACATCGGGGGAAACGGTTCGGCAGAACCTCACGTAGGCGAGTCTCTCTGAGACTCGCAATTTCCAGCGTCTCAGAGAGACGCTGCTACGTGGTTACGCCGAAATAATTGTGACGATGTGCTTAACCGGGTTGTTGCCGCCGACGCAGGGCAAGGCTTGGTTGTGGGGTAAGGAGGTCGATGCCAATGACATGGCGACTCGTTACCGCGTTGGGTTCATGCCCCAAGGTTTTTCGCTCTACGGAGGACTGACGGTTCAGCAGAACCTGCAACTGCGTGCTCGTCTCTATCACCTGTCGGCGACCACGACGCGGGAGCGGATCGAAGAACTCGTTGATCGTTTTGGTTTGACGCCGCACCGAAATCAGAAAGCGGATTCGTTACCACTCGGGATTCGTCAGCGTCTTTCACTTGCCGTCGACGTCGTTCACGAACCGGAGATGTTGATTCTGGACGAGCCAACGTCGGGCGTTGATCCGGTGGCTCGTGACCAATTCTGGGATTTTTTGATCGACTTGTCTCGCAACCAGAATGTCACCATCTTTATTTCGACACACTTCATGAACGAAGCCATGCGTTGTGATCGCATCTCGCTGATGCACGCGGGCAAGGCGTTGGCGCAAGACAGTCCGCAATCGATCGCAAGTTCCCACGGGGGCGGAGTCCACGGACTGGAAGGGGCTGCCCGTGTGATGGGAACACTGTGGCCGGCCGCGTACTATCGTCATCTCAGCATCGGGACGTTCACGAAGGGCCTCAGTGCCAGGTCGCTGATCCCGGACCTGGTCAAGCTGGCGATGCTCTCGCCCGTTTTCTGGGTGCTTTGTGTTCTGCTGCTGAAGAAGCAGGAGAAGTAAGCATGAGATCATTCGCCCGCATCTTTTGGCTCGGGACCAAGGAATTGCGGACGTTGCTGGGTAGCATCGCGCTGATGGGTTTTCTAGTTTACTCGTTCACGTTCAGCGTCTATCAGCAGAGTGAAGGAGTTCCCGAAGACGTCAATCGCGCGTCGGTGGCTTTTGTTGATGAGGACCAGCCCTGTGATTTGCTCGACGAAGTACCCTCATCAAGGCGAAATACGACGACCTCATCTGTGTTGATCTGCGTTCCTCGGTGGTTCAATCGACGGAACTAAAAGTGGAGAAGACTGTTTGCGGTTTGTAGACGCCTCACTTATTAAATCGACGCCTCTCGTGGTCGTTGTGTGGAACAAAAACAGTACTGTCGAAATCCCCGTCAGTGAGCAGTTATAGTGAAATGTTTCGGTATATTAGCCGTTTTCGCGTTAGCCAAGGTTCTCGCATTTAACCGGGGCGAACGCCCAAACGGCTGATTGAGTTATGCAGAATGAATTTCCCATACCTGCTTATCGGATTTTGAGCAGGCCCAGACCCAGGCTCACTTCGCGCCGACCGGGCGTAGGGACTCGCCGTAGTTGAGGACCATTTCCTTGACCGTCGCGCGCACGAATCCTGGCGGGAGAATCGCGTCAAACGCGTCGTCAATGATTCGCCGGTTGGCTTCTTTCGTGAACGGTTCGAGATGAGGCGTGACATCGCCTTCGAGGTCCACGTTGATGTCAACGCACAGGACCTCGGCGTTGGCCTCAAAATCAAGGTCTTTGAGATCGATCCGTCGCGGGCGAAGTGCGGTGCGGGTTCGGAATGTGATCAGTAGCGACTGCGTTTCATAAACGATTCCCCACTGCGTGTGAGCTTGAGCCACCTGCCGCAGCGCCCTTATCGCATCATCCACCGGGGCGTCGGATTGTTGGACTTGGGTGAGTTGCCGTGCCCGCACGAAGCGTTGCTCGCTGCCGTTGCGGGCTTGATTTTGTTTGACCGCGGTGGCGGAATCTTCCCAAGTCGAATTGGCGAGCACGCAGCCCAGTTCGGGGTTGTGTTGAACGACCGGTTTGCCGTCGAGGTATTCGATGATCGCGGCGTTGCCTTCCGCATCGGTGACGAAGTAATGCACTTTTTCCAAGACGGCGATGAAAGGCATCGGATCGATCCGCTCGAGGCTGGCGAGCACTTCACCGACCGTCGCGGCGGTGTCGAGTTGGTACTGGACCCACTGCACGACATTGACCGACGGTTTGCCGCTGGTCGCTGGCGGGAACGATGCCGTGGTGAGTTGCAACAGGTCGACGGTGAGGCCTTTTTCGTTCATCCCGGCGAACGGAATTTCGCGGCCGAATTGGGCGAAGGAAACGCTGCCGTACTTCGACGTCCACTCGGCCGGATTGACCGGCGTGATCGCCTTTTTCGAAATCCCGCGTGGGTTCACAATTAGCAACCCGCCACCGGTGCCCCAATCATGATTGCGAGCGATCAGCAACCGATCTCCATAACTCAATCGCATCACCGTGCAAGCCATGGCAGGTTGCCAGAGCAACGTTAGGATCAACGCGAAGGAGAGCGAAACGGCGTATTTCATGGGATCGTTCCTCTAGTTTGTCGAACAAACGCCGTCGATAAATGTCCGGTCTTCCCAACGACCCTGGCGAGCGGCCTGTTGAAAATCCCGTGTTGACGTGGTGTTGCTCAAGTGAGTTTTTCTTCTGCGGCTACTGAAACGAATCATGATCGGTTTCTTGCTCTGTGGCTCTCGGCGTCTCAGCGACCTCTGTGTTTCGATCCAACCTGAAAGCGGAACTCGTCAAGAGTTCCGCGACGATCATCAGCCTAGCGAATACTGGGACTCGCCTTCGAGCACCAGCAACCCCGTGTTGAAATCTTCCACGTTCAACCGAGTCGTGCTGCCCGACGGCCAATCGATACGGATGGTGGCGGACTCGGTGCTGCCTCAACCAAATTGTAGTGCGGATTCGTTCTTCCCGCAGTATCCGTCACCGCTCGTGACGGCTTTAACCTGTTCCAATCCGTTTGCTTCCGTAACAACCCGGGCGTTAACCGCACCCCTTTCGCTCTGTCGCCCCACCAATCGGAGACGCAGCCAAGTCTTGTCACTTGCGGTTCGATTCTCCAACAATGCCGGTTCATCCGACGGAAGCGTGCGTTGACCCTGGGATCGAAGTTTTTCAAGGCATGGCTGCCAGTGTTTAATGATTGGATGAAAAATCGTCCTCGGTGAACCGAAATTCGCCGAGGACCGTCGGCACCATGGGCGCACCGCTTTTGCAGGAAGACGCTGGCGACCGAGATCTCCCTTGTCGAGTGGCACCTCTGCAGAGTTCGACTGCGTTTCTTCCGGCTTACGTAGTCGACCAGCATCCCGACTCAGGCACCAATCTCGTTGGACACGGGAGTCATGCCTTGAAAACCTCCGCCGCACGCTGCCGCCGGATGAACCTGAAGATAGAAGAGGTCAACTATCAAGGTTTGAGGGTGGAGGTGATGCGTTGAAGTTCGGGGCCGCTCATTCGGAAGGCGGCGTTGTGAGGGCAGGCGTACACGCAACTAGGTTTGCCATCGATGCTGCGGCATAGATCGCACGTGGTGGCCCGTTGTTGCACGACGGCTTTCTTGCTGCCGTCGCTGCGGGTTTGGACCATCGTGCGGAGGTGTCCTTTTTCGTCGAGTTCCTGTTTCGGAAACCCGTGCATGTTGATGTTGCCGTAGGGGCAATTTTCGGCGCACAAGCCGCATCCGATGCAGTAGTCTTCGATCGCGATTTCCAACGAGTCCCCGTTGCGATGGATGGCGTCGACCGGACAACCGACTAAACAATACGGATCGGTACAAGATCGACAACTACTCGCGACCAGGAATTTGTCGAACCGCAACCCTTCTCGAACTAACCGGGTGACGCCGTCGTGCGTGTCCGCGCAGGCTTTGGTGCATTCGTCGCAGCGGGTGCATCGATCCAGATCGAGGACGAGCAGACTTTGAGCGAGAAACAAACCTTGCTCGAGGAAATCCTCGGTTTGAACTTCTTGCAATTCTTCTCGCGCGGCGATGTCGCGGCGCAACAATTCGCTGACCGTTTCAATCATGGATTTCCGAATTGTGGGAAAACGTTTGACCAATTCACGGAAATGTTTGCCACGAATTCGAATCAGTTCGACGTGATCGAGCGCTGTGCAAGTAGCCGTCCGCAATCCCGGTTCGATCTCGGTACCGATGTCCTCGGAGAGCAGTTGCCCGAGTTCCGCGAGCAAACCGATTTCGCCGAAAGCGGTTCCGGGGGACAAATAATTGAGCACCCTCTGGTCGCCTTGGTGATACTGGGTGACTTTCACGAATCCGAGCCGAATGATGTAATAATCATCGGCAGGGTCGCCTTGATTGAAAATGGTTTGTCCAGGATCGACTGAGATCAGGTCGACTCGATCACGCAGCGCCTTGGCGACACGGTCGCGGTCTTCTTCGGCAAGTGTCTCTAAAATCGGCAGTGTTGCTAAACGGTTTTGGAGTGAACGTTCTCGATAGACTCGATCCAGGATTTCGCGACTGACTTCGTTGCGTTGCAACATGTAAAGCACGTTGCGTTTGATCTCGAGAATTTCTGCGGGCTGCGTAGCGACGACCGTTGCCGAACGTGGGTACCGATTCAAACATGTCATTTCACCGATGATCACGTCGGTTTCGTTCATCAAGATTTTTTCGTCCTCGTCGATCGAGACGCCCGACATATCGGATAACTTTGCCTTGCCGCCGACGGCTTCGACCACGGTTTTGATCCCGCCAAACCAACCACGAATTCCGCCGGCCTTGTGATTGCGAACGGCGCCACGGCGGCTATTGAGGAAGACCTCAAACTCGCCTCGCAAGATCACGAATGCCGTCGAGCCGTACTCGCCTTCGACGCACAGGGTTTCCCCGGGTTGCAGTTTGCGACGGACGACGGCGGCGCCGTTGAACTGCAAGAATTTATGCGGGATGCCTTTGAAAAGATCGTACCGCACCAATTCATCGGCCGTCACAATCTCGCCGGTGTGGCCGTCGGCGACCATCTCATCTTGAACGCGTTTAATTTGCGTCTCGATGAAGCTGGGTTGAAACGTGAGCGCTCCCGTGGGGCAATTGACGGCGCATTCACCGCAGGACACGCAGGAGCTTTTGCCCATCTCGTCGTCCAGATCAAACGCGATGTGCGCGTCGTAGCCTTTGCCGGCCCGGCCGATGACGTCGTTGTGTTTGATCCCGTTGCACCCGCGGCTGCACCGATTGCACATGATGCACTCGTCATGGTTGACGACAATCATCTTGCTGCTGTGGTCTTGCCCCCGTGAGGTTGATCGGGACGCGAATCGAGATTGGTCGACACCCAATCGGTCGGCCACCGCGAGCAGTTCGTTCTTGGAGGCCCGTTCGCGTTGTTCTGATTTTGACAGACGCGAGTGGGTCGTCGGTGCGTGGTCGGACAACAGTAACTCGACCACCGTCGAGGTCGCGCGACGCACTCGCTCGGCGGCATCCTTGTCCTCGTCACTGCTGACCGTGTTGATGATCATCCCGTCGGTGACGCGTTGCACACACGAAGGCACCAATTTGCTGCGTGGTCCACGGCGGGTCATTTCGGTGGCTTCGACCATGCAAACGCGACAAACCCCGACGGGCGGTAAATGTTCTTGATGACACAGGGTCGGGATCGGATGCTGTTGTCCGGGGCGTTTCACAAACGCTTCGGCTGTCGCATCGTAGATCGTCGTCGGACGGGGGATCGGGGTGCCGTCGGCGTCTCGCAGCACCTTGCCTTGGGAATCCCGTTGGGGCACGGCGAGCGGCACCGTGACCCGTTGGCCGTCAATGGTGATGGTGACGGTTTGATCGAGTTCCGACGCGGTCGCCTTTTCCACACGGACGAGATGCCCGTCGACGTTGCGGGCGAACAAGCCTTCGTCGTCGATCCGAATTTCCGTCGGCTTCAATGAGGTTTCGATTAGGGAGCCACGCAGCGAGGCGCCCAACGATTGAGACAAATCGATGCCGCGGGCAACCTTGGGATTGCGTTGGTCGGGGTGATCCGAATTCATCGTTTTTCGCTCCGGGGTGATTGACCGCGGGAACCGGCGCAGGCCTGTTCGGCTAAGTCGGGAAAGTATTTCAGAAATGAGTGCAACGGATTGCTGGCGACTTGGCCGAGTCCACAAATGCTGGTCGCTTGCATGACGGACGAGAGTTCGTCGATCAAGGGAGCCATCGCTTGGAGTTCCACGACATCGACTTCGGCATGAAGCAAACGCTCGCCCATCTCGGTGATCTTTTGCGATCCGATCCGGCATGGCACGCACTTGCCACACGATTCGTTCTGGTAGAAACGACTGTTCGCGACGGCTTCGGCAAGCACATCGCAACCTTCACCGTAGACAACGATTCCGGCACCGAGCATGTAGCCGAGTGCCCGTGAGACTTGGATGTCCAATGGCAAGTCGCGAATGTCGATATGCGTCGCGTCGTCTTCGATCAACCCTTTGAGCGATTTGGCGTTGAGTGTTTCGATCGGAATCATCGGTGGCAGCAACCCGCCCGACGGACCACTCAGCGCGACCGCAGCGATCCGTTTCCCATCCAACATGCCGCCGCAATGATCGTCGATGAGTTGGCCCAGCGTGATGCCAGTGGGGACTTCGTAAACGCCGGGTCGGTTCAAATCGCCGCTGATCGAAAACAACCGGCGTCCTTGGCTGCGAGCACCGAGCTTCGACGTGATCGGTCCCGTCCGCTCGCCTTCGCCGGCGAACCAATCACCCGCATCGGTCAGGATTTTAGGAACCCAAGCGAACGTTTCGACATTGGACAGCAACGTGGGCTGATCGTACAAACCGTTGGTCATCAATTCGGGCGGGCGATTGCGAGGTTCGGCGCGTTTGTTTTCCATCGCTTCAATGAGAGCTGTTTGCTCGCCGCAGATGTAACCACCGGGACTGGGGAAGACTTCGAGTTGCATCGACGATTTGGTTCCGAACAAACTGCCGCCGAGCGCACCCATTCGTTGCGCCCGCGAGATTTCTTCGCGACAACGCCGGATTTGTTCGGGGTATTCGTGGCGAATGTAAATCCAACCTCGCTGCGCCCCAACGACGAGCCCGCCTAAGATCATCCCCTCGATGACCGTGTGCGGGGCGGCCATCAGAATATCACGATCTTTGAACGTGCCCGGTTCGCTTTCGTCGGCGTTGCAAACGACATACTTTTGTCCCGTCGAGGCGGTTGCTTCGCGGACGTCGGTCCATTTGAGATAGGCTCGTCCGCCGGCCCCGCCCATGCCGAGCAGTCCGGCGGTTTCGAGCGCCTTGATGACTTCGTCGGCTGTGCCGCCTTGGGTCACGTATTGGCGGACGAGGTTGTATTGACCTTCGCCACCGTCGGGATCGATCATCCATCGACCAACGTTCGGTTTGGCCGTGTCCCAATCGCTGTCACCGCGTGGGGTTCGCCCGTTGAGTTTGTCGTCGATCGCTGCTTGCAATCGAGGACGATCGGCGGCGGCAAAGAGTTGTTCGTCCATCATTGCGGCTGGAGCACGATCGCAGCGACCCAGGCAGGACACACCGCACACTTCCACATCGTCGCCGTAATGGTGCTGGGCCCAAACGGCGACACTCTCGGTCATCGGCACCGAGCCTCGCAAGTGGCAACTCATGTCGCGGCAAACATGCACGACCACTTGAGGAGGCGGTGTCGTGCGAAAATGTGGGAAGAACGACACGACTTCGTTGACGCGGTACAACGGCACGCCGGACTCCTCGGCCACCTTTTCAAGATCGCTGCGTGTCAGGTAGCCTCGTTGATGCTGGCGTTCGTGCAGAGCGGGGATGATCATGGGCTATCGATTGGAAGTGTGGCGATTGGAAGTGTGGCGATTGGAAGTGCGTTGTTTTGGGGTGCGTTGGATGCGGGTGTATCGGGTTGCAAGCGAAACAGAGCCAAGACCTGTTTGCGAAATTTCTCGGCGTTGAAACCCAACGGTGATTGTGGAATCGACGAGCCATCGGATTTCGAGCTGGCATCGAAGCGAAGGCGTTCGAATAGCTGGGGAAGTTTGTCAGCGATTTCGGCCGCACCCATCGGATCGGACGGACGACGGCGCAGGTCATCGACAATCGCTTCGATTCGAAGCAACGCGACCGCCGCTTCGTGCCAATCCACTGGCGGGCGACGTCGCAATTGATCCGTGATCGTGCCGAGCATCGTGATTGGGGAAGGCGTCCGTCCGGCGGCCTCACGAGCGAGTCGCCGGTAATCCTGTGAGATTCGCAAACCGGAGTCGATCAGCTTGGCCGGATCGCTGCGGTGGGGCGACAAGGCGTTCAGGAGTTCCGGATCGTCGCGTAAATCTAGTTGCGAAATCGAGTACCACGCGTTCCAAACCGGCAACCCGTCGCTGATGTGCAGTTTCGATTTCTGTACTTCGCTCGACGGCAGATGGTACGACAACGTTGAAAGCTGTTGATGGCACGCGAAGCAATCGTAGTCGGCCAGTTCCGGCCAGGGCACGCGTTTGGAATCGGCGAGGTGGTCCGTCGCACGCTCGGAGGCCAATTTCCCAGCAGCGGCCAATCCGATCGCCCGCCCGACTTCTCGCAACCGAATCGACGACGCGTCGAAGTCGCGTTCGCTCGGTTCATCAACGTCCCAGTGTATCGGCAGATTTTGATGGTAGATTAGTAAATCGAACCGCAATGCCGGGTGTCCGGCGGCGATCAAGTCGTGATTGACATCGCGGACTAGACCGTCGGCTGTGCGTGAGCCGACGTGACAACGCACGCAATTGTCGGCCCGCTCGAATACTGATTTGGTTTCACGGAATCCGGTCCGAGTGCGGCCAAGGTCGTTGGGCCAAGACCGATTCAAGTGTTCGTCGACCCAACCCGATGCGGGGCCGTGACAGGATTCGCAGGACACGCCGTTGCCGAGCAGTTCTCGCAGCTCGCTGGGGTCGGAATCGTTCGACGGTTCGCACTCCGCGGGTGTCGCGGTCGCATGACATGACAAACACCGTGTCCGCAGCACGTTGGCGTAGACGGTCGATGAGTTCTGCGATCGTCGGTCGAGTCGATGCACGATCCGTTGCGAGTCTTCATCGAGTAACAGCAACCCCGCCGTCGCGTGGGGATCGTTGGCTCGGTGCGTCGAAAGGGCATGAGTCCAAGCGGGACCGCCGCTGTTGGTTGATCCGTGACAGGTCGACGTCGCGCAAGACGGCGACCCGAGGTAGTTGCCAGGTTCTGCACCGGAGAGCGAACCGGCCACAACGAACATACCGAGGCAAGATGGCAGCAACCCCACGTAGGCGAGTCTCTCTGAGACTCGCAAGTTCCCGCGTCTCAGAGAGACGCGGCTACGTGAGAGCGAACTAGCCACAACGAACATACCGAGGCAAGATGGCAGCAACCCCACGTAGGCGAGTCTCTCTGAGACTCGCAAGTTCCCGCGTCTCAGAGAGACGCGGCTACGTGAGAGCGAACTAGCCACAACGAACATACCGAGGAAAGATGGAAGCAACCCCACGTAGGCGAGTCTCTC